>JAEEGL017075529.1_pt1 | contig 11834 bp, 8 predicted proteins | sample 9134231 | NCBI WGS metagenome assembly JAEEGL01 (sample SAMN16246548, study PRJNA631951) | gut metagenome | biome: gut microbiome; feature: rumen; material: fiber-attached | host: Bos | place: Iran: Karaj | collected 2018-10 | reverse complement strand
GTAATCGTCGGTCAGATAGCGGAACGGGAAGCGGTCACCGAAGAGCACGGAGGCATTCCGGAGGGAGAGCCAGACATGCTCGTCATACTCGGGCTCTTCATGGTCGTGGTCATGATCCTCGTCCTCGTGGTCATGATCCTCGTGATCATGCTCCTGCATACCCTCTGTGATTTCCTCCACCTTGACGGAATCATCGAGCTCATCAAGCAGGTTGATAACCGTCATGTTGTCATTTACCCGCTCCTTCAGGGCATCCCCGACCCACTCGTCGGACTCGCCGCCGACATAGATGAAGAGATCGCAGGTGGATATCTTAAGAATATCCTCCGCGGAGGGCTGGTAACTGTGCAGGTCTACACCGTTATCCAGAAGCATGGTGATCTCCGCGTTTCCCGGGTTTTCTCCCAGGATGTTCCTTACCCAGTCATATTCGGGGAAGATGGTAGTGACGATTTTAAGGGATGCTGTTTCGACAGGCGCGGGTGAAGCTTCTGCCGGGACAGAGGCTTCCGCGGCGGGGGCCTGTTCGGGGTCGCCGGGGACGGCAGTACAGGCCAGGACAAGGCCGCCGGTCAGAACGGCGGTGAGAACAGTCAGTATTTTGTTTTTCATGTTTTCTCCTGAATACGTTATTTGCTCCGGCTTTCTTCTGTTGAAACCGGCTTCGGGCCTTAACCTTCGGCGGCAAAGGCCGCAGAGATACGCGAAAAAGACCGGCGGCGGGGGCCCGCTGCGGTCGTTTTAAGGCAGTATTCAGAAAAATCAGCAGTTTATCCGGGTTTTGGCGCTGACCGGCGTACAGGAAAGAACCGGATGTGACGGCCGGCTGCCGGAAATCAGCAAAGGAAGTGCGGACAGAATAACAGCAGCGAGTATGACGAGACCGGTGCACAGGGTACGGACGGCTTCCTCGCACTGTTCCATGGCTGCGCAGACAGGGCAGTCCTCTCCGCTGCAGTCATGACGGATTTCGTGAATAAGGAATATGCCCGAGACGAGAACGAAGAGCGCGGCAAAAAGACCCAGAAGGGCAGACAGAGTTTTGACCCATGTGATGTTCCGGCTGCGGTACGGGTTTATCACGGCGATCCTCCGGTAGTCTCCGTAAAGGGACGGACTGCAGCCGGCTCAGCAAAAAGACCGGCGGAACAGTCATCAAATTCTATGGCTGTTCCGCCGGTTTTGTCAAGCACCGCGGATGGCGGCCTTGTGCCGGAGCCGGTCCGGGAAGGCGGCCCGGTTATTTCTGCGGCACATCATGGACGGGAGCGTCCGGTACAGGCTGGTTGATGTTCTCCCTCTCCTGGGCGGGATTCCGTCTCGGCCCTTCCGCCTTTGCTCCTGCGCCGGGATTCATTTTCTTTTCTAGATCCTTAAGCTGCAGGTTGGATACTTTCTCTCTGCTCTTGTTTACAGTTCTTCCCTGCCGGGAGATGAGGTCGTCGATCCTGCTGTCCTTGTTGGGGATTCCGCGGGACTGCTCCTTTAAAGCTGCGGAGTATTTTGCCCCGAGATCTTCCGCCTGATGCGCCACAGCTTTCCGCTTGATGCCGGAATCCCCGCGGAAGAGATTGCCCTTATGGCTCTTATTGTAGTCTATGGAGGCAGCCTGGAGCTCGGAATACGCTTTAGCGGCCTCATTGATGGTGCTGGCAGAGCTGAGGCGGCTTACACGCTCCAGCGCTTCGTGCATCCGGTCATATTTACCGGAGTTCGCTCCGCTCTTTGTTGTCGCGTCAAGCTTATCCAGGAGTATCTTTGCCTCCGCTGCGCTCTGGGCAAAGTTTTTATATACATCGGTAATTCTGTTAAGCCTCGCTTCGTCTCTGTTCAGCTGCCGCTCTGCACCGCCGGCAAGCTCCTTCTGCTCATTTACCCTGACCTGGTCCAGTCCGCGCTCGAGGTAGTTTTTCTCCTTCTGTACACCGGTCAGCAGGTCTCCTACCAGGGAGAGCTTTGCGTTGTCCTCCGGTTCGCCTACTCCTGTGGTCAACATGACGAAGCGGCAGTTCTTCTTGAGGTTCTCCAGCACCTCGATCTTGTCCTTCTTGGAGGCATTCGGATTATTCTCCACTTCGGAGAGACGGCGCAGACCGTTCTTGATCTCCAGGAGATGATTGTCATTCGATTTCAGGATGGCATCCTTTGTGCGGGCCAGGTTCTCGAGTGCCTGTTCGCGATGCTCCTCCGTGGGATAGGACATCTCCAGGTCGTTCCTGATGAACCAGTCCTGGGCCGCTTTCCGGACGATATTCAGCCGTCTCGGCTGCCGTCCCTTCCCGTCCTCGTAAACGGCATCCGCGAGCTTGTCCACCTGGGACCAGCTGTCCACGCGGATCAGATTCTGCCGCTCATCAGTGAAAAATAGTCCCTTCGGGAGCTCCGACAGACCGCTGCCGCGGTAGAACTCTCCGGTGGAGGCGTCATAGAAACCGCGTTTATGTGCCATTGCGTCGTCCGCGACCGCCATCTGGGAGAGGTCCGCGCCGTCCAGCGCCGTGGAGTGGGGCATTACGCCGAAGACAATGCGGTCCGCACCCCGGATCAGCTGCGGCTCAAAAAAATAGTCATAATGCTCCTGGGACAGGGAGTAGAACACCGTGGAGTTCATCCCCGGGATACCGCTGAGGTTATTCTCCGCATGAGCGTCATATCCGGGCCGGCCAGGCACGGGATCCCGGAGGATGGGCGTGATCTTTATGTATTTTGCAAGGTCGCCGAAGCCCGCGAGGTAGTTCGCCCAGTGTCCCAGCTCCCTTGCTGTCTCGCCGGCCGCCACGGCACCGCGGCTGTGGCCGGTAATAAGGATGTGGATGTCGGGGAGCTCGGCATTCGGGTCAGCCTTTAGTTTTTCCCTGTAATCGTTAACTGCCGACGTAATGTAACCCTTCAGCTTTTCTGTCGCGTATTTGGTATTGTCCGCGATGGAGTATTCCCCGGTATCGGTCGTGTTGGGGCCGGACAGGGTAAGGCGCTTCTTGGTGATCACCTGTCCGGATTCTGTCTTTATCTCCGTCTCCTTCTCGCGGACATGGGTCCTGCCGTCCACAAGGGGACCGTACTCCATGTCAAGGAGCTCCCTTAGCTTCGGATCGTTTCCGCCCTCTTTCGCGAGCTTGCCGTACCAACCGTCCAGACCGTGGTGATCCCGGTGGGTCTGCGTAAAACTGGTGCCGGCGAAGTCGACCTCGAAGACATAGCTCCCTGCGGCAGCCTTTTTGGTACCGACACTGTGATGCAGGGGAACTTTCCGCTCCTCCGCGGAACCCTTCCTTGCCTCGTCGATCGAGTCGTACACCGCGTCGCCGAAAACCTCCTTCGCGGCCTGGCGGTTGCTCTTGCTCATTTTGTAGGTCACATGGACAAGGTTTTTGGAGAAGTATTCGTCGCCCGCTTCGGAGGTTTTGGGCATGACATAATAATCGCGGTCTGCATCCGCACGGCGCTGAGCATCGGACTTTTTGCGGTGATCCTCCATGCGGTTCTGAAGCATTGGCGCGGCCACATGAACCGGATCGCTTGCTTTGTCGCTGAAGTACTGGATGGTGAATTTGTCCTCATTGGCAAGGTTCTGAAGGAAGTCCTCGTCAGCGGGATATTCCGTGGGAAGAACCTCGCGCTCGCTGGCATTGGTCACTGCGGTCCGGAGATTTTCCGAGGTGGGAATGTCTGTTTCCGCAGCGATCTCGCAGAACGTTCCCAGGGCCGAAAGCCAGGCCTGCCTCTGCGCCACTGCCGTGATCGGGGCAATCCCGATCATGTCGATAAGTCCCTCCGCCTGGGTGCGGATTCCGGGCTCATTCAGAAGAGAGGCATCGAAAATCGCGTCCATGACGGCCATATCCTCAGGGGTCCATCCGTTATTCAGAGCGGCGGACTTGAAGGCCAGCCTCCGGTATTCCGGAGATTCGGGGTCCCCGATCACCTGCATCCCGGACTGATAATGCCCCTGAAGGGAGGTACGTATCGAATCCGCGTCATTAGGGGTAAGAAGGTTATTAAACCGCCTTCTTGTATATTCCCGGATCATGTACTGCTCCGGCAGACTGGAAAGAAGGCTCTGATCCTCCTCAAGGTCAAGATTTATGTTTGTTTTACCGGTTTTTTTGGGCATTTGGCGCTCCTTTTCAATGTTTCACGTGAAACAGAGGATCCTGTCTCACAAATAATTACTGATGATTCATTGCGCCGGGCTTTGCGGAGTTTTCTCCATTCATGGGGTCCCTCCCGCCGGAAACATCAGGTTTTCCGGGAGCAAAACTGTTGAGTTACGGAGAAATAGTAATAGGAATGTTTTGCTGTCCCTCCCATAATATGTTCGGGAATTGCTGTATACTTGAGACAGTTTTCCGTTTACAGAGATATATGCGGTATGAGTTCGAAATGTATCGCCGCAGATGAAATTCCGCAACGGATAAATATATCTAAGTATACTATTTACCGGCCGTCCGAAAAAAGCAGATGTACCGCAGTGTTTTCAAAAATGTTCATGAAATGGGCGCGGGACCGGCTGCCGGTGCAGGGGAGACAGGTATGGAGCTTACACTGAAGGGAATAAGGAACACCGCGGACTGGGAGGCTGCAGGCATCGCGCTGCCATCCTTCGAGCCGGAAGCGGTATATGCGGAAACCCGGAGGAATCCCGTCTGGGTGCATTTCGGAATCGGCAATATTTTCCGGGTCTTTATCGGAAGCATCGCGGACAGGCTGATCCGGGAGGGAGAGACGGAGTATGGCCTTATCTGTGCCGAGACCTATGACGAGGAGATTGTGGACAGGATTTACGCGCCGCACGACAATCTCACGCTCTCGGTGATCCTGAATCCGGACGGCACGAGGAAAATGCGGGTGCTCGGATGCTTCGCGGAGACGGTGACGGCAAAAGACGGAAACCCGGGGACGCGCTGGGGGCGCCTCGCGGAGATTTTCGCCGCTCCGTCCCTGCAGATGGTCTCCTTCACCATCACGGAGAAAGGGTACGCGCTCAAGGACTCGGAAGGCGTATACACCGCTCAGGCAGTGAAGGACCTGGAATGCGGGCCGGACGGCGCGGAGGGCTGCATTGCGGTGGTGACATCCATGCTGTACAGGAGATTCCTTGCCGGCGCGGCACCGCTTGCTCTGGTTTCCATGGACAACTGCTCCCGCAACGGCGGGCGCTTAAGAGGGGCGGTGCTGGAAATCGCGGAGGGATGGAAGGAGCGCGGATACGTTCCGGAAGAGTTTTTAAGCTATGTGCGCGATGAAGCCCGCGTCGCCTTCCCATGGACGATGATCGACAAGATCACGCCGAGGCCGTCCGGGGAGATCGCAGAAGATCTAGAGACCCTGGGCGTTAAGGACATGCAGCCGGTGGTCACGGCGAAGAAGACCTTCATCGCTCCCTTCGTCAACGCGGAGGAGCCGCAGTATCTCGTTGTGGAGGACAGCTTCCCCAACGGGAGGCCCGCGCTGGAGAAAGCCGGTGTCTACATGGCGGACCGGGAGACGGTGAACAAATCCGAGAGAATGAAGGTTACCGTGTGCCTGAACCCGCTGCACACGGCCCTGTGCACCTATGACTGCATGCTGGGATACGCTCTGTTCGCGGACGGCATGCATGATCCGGAGCTTGCCGCGCTGGCGCGGCTCATCGGATACAGGGAGGGCATGGCTGTCGTGCCTGACCCCGGAATTCTTTCGCCGAAAGCCTTCCTCGACGAGGTGGTCAACGAGCGCTTCCCCAACCCTTATCTCGGGGACACCTCGCAGCGGATCGCGACGGACATCTCCCAGATGGTCGGCATCCGGTTCGGGGAGACGGTCAAAACTTACGTGGAGCGCTTCGGTACTGCGGAGCCCCTCGTCGGAATCCCTCTGGCCATCGCAGGATGGCTGCGCTATCTTCTTGCCGTGGACGACAGCGGAGCGCCCATGGAGCTCGCTCCGGACCCGATGATCCCGGAGCTTCAGGCGAAGCTTGCGGGCGTGGTGTTCGGCGCGCCGGGAAGTGCGGCCGGGCAGCTTGAGGACATCCTTTCCAATGCGGAGATCTTCGGCATTAATCTGTATGAGGCTGGAATCGGGGACAAGGTCGAGGCGATGTTCGCGGAGGAGATCGCCGGTCCCGGCGCGGTGCGGAGCACACTGAAGAAATATCTTTCCCAGGAGGCGCGGGAACAGGATGGGTAAGCACACGCTTAAAATCGCCCTTCTGCAGCTCCTGCCGGAAAATACCCTCTCCGGCCAGCTGGAAAAAGGCCTTGAAGCCTGCCGCAGGGCGAAGGAGGAAGGCGCGGACATCGCCCTTTTCCCGGAGATGTGGAGCGACGGATATGAGATCCCCGGGGAAAAGGAGGCGCTGGACAGGCTCGCGGTCTCCGCGGAGAGCGGCTTTGTCAGGAGTTTTGCCGGTCTTGCCGGAGAGCTGGATATGGCCATTGTCCTGACCATACTGGAAAAGCATGACCCGCTGCCGGGGAATACCGCGCTTCTCTTCGACCGGCACGGAAAACCCGTGCTTCACTACGCAAAGGTACACACCTGTGATTTCGGCGACGAGAGAATGCTCTCGCCGGGTGAGGATTTCCCCGTCACGGACCTGGATACTGCCTGCGGCACGATCCGAACCGGCATAATGATCTGTTACGACCGGGAGTTCCCGGAGAGCGCCCGGATCCTGATGCTGAAGGGGGCGGAGTGCATCCTGGTCCCCAACGCCTGCCCGATGGAGATCAACAGGCTCTCCCAGCTGCGGGGAAGGGCGTATGAGAACATGCTTGCCATCGCCACCTGCAACTATCCCGAGGGGAAGCCGGACTGCAACGGGCACTCTTCCGTTTTCGACGGCGTTGCCTATCTCCCGGAGGAGCCGTGCTCCAGAGATATGGAAGTATTCGAGGCACCGGGCGGCGAGGGTATTTACCTCGCGGAGATTGACATTGACCTGCTGAGGGACTACCGGAAGCGCGAGGTGCACGGCAACGCGTACAGGCATCCGGACAAATATGGGCTCCTGATCGAAAAGGAGATAAGGGAGCCGTTTATCAGAGAGGATTACAGGCCCTGACCTATGAATTACCGCTTTGAAAACCGGCTCCTCGGAAGAAGTTTTGTCCGATATATCGTCCCGGCGACGCTGACCATGGCCTTCGGGCAGATCGCACCCCTAGTGGACGCGGCGTGCATCTCCGCCCGGCTCGGGGACGCCGCACTCTCGGTCTTAAGTGTCACAGCCCCCGTGTACTCCTTTATCAATATCATTGCGGTGCTAGGGGGAGTCAGTGCCGGCGTCGGAATCGCACAGGCAAGAGGCGCGGGAAACGGGAGGACGGGAGGCCGGATCCTGGCCTTCTCGCTCCTCTGGACCGCGGTGCTCTCCGCGGCGGCGAGCCTTTTGATGCTTGTATTTCTGGATCCCCTGCTCCTGTTCCTCAGCGCGACACCGGAGAACATCGGGTACTGCAGGGAGTATCTGCATATCCTTCTCCCGGGCATGGTGTTTTACGCCGGGAATGTGGCCGGCGCATATATCCTTACGGGAGACGAGAATCCAAAACTTGCGATGGCCGGCACCTTCACCGGATGCGCCGTGAATGTCGCCATTGATTATATCGGCCTTATCGTCCTGAACCGGGGTGTCGGGACCGCGGCTTTCGGCACGGCCTTCGGGATGTTCTGCAGCTGCCTTGTCTACTGCCTGCATTACAGGAAGGGCAACGGTGCCTGCAGGCCGGAATTCATTCCGCGCGGGCAGGATGATCCCGCCTGGACGCAGGTGGTGAAGCCGGCGGTGCCGCAGGCAGCGATGTACTTCCTTATGACGGTGCAGCTCATCCTTACGAATGCGACGCTGAAGAGCGGAGCCGGCACGGAGGGACTTGGAAACGCGGTCGTCATTGAGTGCCTTGAGCTCGTCGCCTCCATCCTGATTACGGGGATCTCCGAGGCGATGACGCCGATCTCCGCCGCTTATTACGGGGAGGGGAACCGCAGCGGGATGCTCATGGTCAAGAGAATGGGCCTTACGATAGGCGAGACGGTGATGGCGCCCCTTGTCCTTCTCCTGTTCATCCGGCCCCAGTGGTTCCTCCTGCTCTTTGGGATCCGCAGCGAGCTTATGCTGCGCACGCTCCCTGCCTCGGTGCGCATCATGGCCGCGGCGTATCTCTTCCGGATGTACAGCAAGCAGATGCAGAATTACCTTCTGGCGACCGGAGAGGACCGCAAGGCGGACATCTCGGTATTTATCCAGTACATCCTTCAGATCCCGCTCACAATTGTGTTCTCCCGCTGGTCCGACCTGAACGCGCCGTGGATCGCGATGCTTCTCGGAAGCCTGGCCCAGACCGCCTATCTTCTGGCCTTCCGCGGGCTGAGAAAAGGGTGCCTTGGCTGGTATCCGGAAAACCTGGCTCTGATTACCGGGGGAAGGGCCGTGAGCAGTACCTTCGAGGCATGGAAGGAGGAGGCTTCCGGTGTTCTTACGCCGGAGCAGGCAGGAATGCTTGCGGAGAAGCTTCTGAACCCCTTTGCAGATATGTTTGCGGAGGCCGGGTCCGGAGAAAAGGCCCCGGTCTGTTCCTTCCTGATTCTCGGGGAGGATGACGGAGCAAAAACCTGCATACTCCGCTACGACGCGAAAGAGGAGTTCCCTGCAGATAAGAACGGTGCTGCGGGAGAAGTGCAAAGTGCCGGCTTCAACGGGCTGAAAAGGCTGCGTCTTAAGTTTTGACGCGGTTCAGGGCATGGCGCGGGACAGCCCCGGTGCGGACAGGGAAAGGATGAAAACGGTTGAAAGCGCAGGAAAAGACGAATGTGATGCGTCTTCTGGACGCGAAGAAAATAGAGTACAGACATTTTGAATATGAGGGCACCTCGGACGGGGCCGCAGTGAGCGGCGATGAGGTTGCGAGGCTTCTCGGAGAGGATCCGGAGCACGTTTTCAAGACTCTGGTCACGGAAGCGGCGGGACATAAGTATTACGTGTTCATGGTCCCGGTCTGCAGAGAGCTTAATTTGAAGGCAGCGGCTAAGGCGGCAGGGGAGAAAAAACTCGACATGCTGAAGGCAAAAGAGCTTCTCCCTCTCACCGGCTACGTCCACGGGGGCTGCTCGCCGATCGGGATGAAGAAAGCCTTTCCCACGTTCATAGACAAGTCCGCGGCGGGTTTCGACACGATTTTCTTCTCCGCAGGAAAGGTCGGGCATCAGGTGGAGGTAGCGCCGAAGGATCTGGAGAAGATGGTCCGGATCCGGTACGCGGAGATCGCGGAATGACATGTTTTCTCTGCTGTCCGCGGCGGGAAGGCATAAAGAAGCCGGGAGCATTGATCAAACGGTGCTCCCGGCTTTCCGTTATTCAATGATGGGGTCCCGGTTCGCGGAAATCAGCGCTCGTTGACGCGCTTTCCCGTAATATGCTCCGGAACCAGGGCGAAGACCAGTACGCCCGGGCCGGAATGATCCAGCTCCTTCCGGATGTACTCCTCGTCGTCAGTGAATTTATAGCTAAGGTCTTTGGAGATCTGCAGGGCTTTGTCGTAGTCTTCGATAAACTCCACACGGCCGAAGACGACGACGCTCTCGAAGTTGAGCCACCATTCGCCCTCGCGCTTTCCGCAGCATCTGGTGACGCAGTAGGAGACCTTGCCGTCCGCGCGGATGGCGTCAATCTTGTGGCCTTTTTTGCCGGAATGGAAATAGATCTTCCCGTCAGCTTCATTGTACCAGTGGTTGTGGGGAATACCGTAGGGATAGCCGTCGTCCCCGTTGACACTTAGGACACCCCGGACCTCGCTTTTCAGGATTTCGATGCATTCTTCCCGGGTCATGGCCTGCTTTACTCTTACTACCTCTCTGAACATGACGCTCCTTTCTCTTCTCTGCGGCCGCCTGGCCGCGGATTGTTTCACGTGAAACATGCGGACCTCAGCCCTGGAGCCCCCTGGCCTGACGGTCCATATCCTCGACGACGATATCGTAGATCTCTCCCAGTGTTGAGCAGTATTTCAGCACGTCCCAGGGCTCGTTTGTGTGAAAATGAATCTTGATCAGGTCATCGTCGCCGACGGCAAGAAGGCAGTCGCCCTTGAAGTGTTCGGTGATGTAGTCATTGATTTCATCCTCGTCGAGGTCCTGGCCCTCGATGAGGAGCTGGGTGTCGTATCTGTATTCCAGCATGGAATTATCCTCCTGTGTGTTCCGTTTTGTCATACTGCGGACTTTAGTCCTGGTATCCACTACATCTTATCATCCTGAACGCAGTGCAGTAAAATAAACCATCGGTAAAACTGCATCCGTTGTTTTGCCTCTGAGAGGTATAAGGCGGAAAGACCTTGTAATGCAGCTCCTGCCGCCTGTGCACCCGGACGCCATATCTGCGAGGTCCCGTATGAGAAATATAGCTGAATATTGCATGGCGCTGCATTCCAGCGCGGCTAACTACGATAATACCGCACACCTTATCACATCCCGCTCCCGGATACCGTGGCTGAGCGCCGGAAACGGGGAGGAGTGGGTTGAAGTTGATCTCGGTGCCGCGTCGGAGATAGAGAGCGCTGTGGTCTCCTGGGGCAGCGAATACGCGGTCACCTATCAGATACTTATTTCCTCTGACGGGGAAAACTGGACCTGTGCCGCGGAGTGCCGGGGAGAGGCCGATGCGGCGGTAAAAACGCCCGTCTGCGGATCTGCGCGCTATCTGAAGGTGCTTTGCAGGGAGTGTTCCGGCGAGCGTTATTCCATCCGGCGGCTGGAAGTGTTCGGAGAGAATGACCGAGTGCGCTCCCTTCCGCCCCAGCCCGCTCCCCTGGAGGACGGCACCATAGTGCTGACGGGCGGCAGCTGGAGGATATCCCGGGCGGCGGAGGTCGGGGAAGGAGGAGAGACGCTTTCCCTTCCCGACTATGACGACTCGGAATGGATACCGGCGACCGTACCGGGAACCGCGCTGGTGTCCTACCTTAACTACGGAGCGATCCCGGATCCGAATTATGACGACTGGCAGTTCCAGGTCTCCGAGGAGTACTTTACCGCCGATTTCTGGTACAGAAACCATTTCCTCATCCCGGAGGAGAGACGCTCCGATCGGGTATACATCAGTTTTGACGCTGTCAACTGGAAGGCGGACGTCTATTTCAACGGGACACGGTTGAAGAACCCGATTCCTTCCCGCACGAAATCGATCGAAGGCGCGTTCATGCGCGGGCATTTCGACGTGACCGGCCTCGCCCGGTTTGGCGGGGAGAACTGGCTTGCGGTGTATATCTGCAAAAACGAGACCCCCGGCAGGGTAACGACGCAGGGACTTGCCTTCGGCCCCGGGAACAACGGCGGGCTGCTCGGAGCGGATAACCCCACGCTTCACGCCTCCGTCGGCTGGGACTGGCTCCCCACGATCAGGGGGCGGAACATCGGAATCTACGGTGATGTTTATGTCTCCTTCTCCGGCGCAGCGGAGTTTGTTGATCCCTGGATGCAGACGGACTTAAGGCTTCTTTCCGAAAAGGCGGCGATCCCGAAGGAAGACCTGATGCTGCGGGATAACGTGCGCGTCACCGGATGGGACCGGCAGGGCTTATGGAAAGGAAAAGACGGGGACGGCTTTACAGTGGACTTCGGTGAGTTGGTAACTCTCGGCTCGGTGACGCTTGCATGGGGTTCGGAGGCGGGAGGGGCCGCCGCCGACGCGGATTCCCGCCATCCGGAGCGGTTCCGGCTGGAGAGCTCTTCGGACGGACAGCACTGGGTAAATGTAGATGCCTTCCCGGGAGGGGAGGTGGAGATCAGGCTCTTCGGCAGGCGCTTCGGCACCGCGGACGCGGAACCGAACGGCGGCACCGGCTCGTTCGCAG
>JAEEGL016843767.1_pt1 | contig 11834 bp, 10 predicted proteins | sample 9134231 | NCBI WGS metagenome assembly JAEEGL01 (sample SAMN16246548, study PRJNA631951) | gut metagenome | biome: gut microbiome; feature: rumen; material: fiber-attached | host: Bos | place: Iran: Karaj | collected 2018-10 | reverse complement strand
GATTCGGAATTCTTTGCCTTATCGTCTGTGCACGCACACAGTACAGTAGTCAAAGCGAGTAAGCAAAAAAGAACGAGAGTTTTGATCTTTTTCATTACTCTGACCCTTTCTATAAAAATATTTTATTTACAAAAGGGACCGTAAAACACGGTCCCGTTTTGCCTAATTAAGCATCTTTTTCAATTCATCCATGAATGTATTAACATCTTTGAATTCTCTGTAAACAGATGCAAATCTTACATATGCAACGGGATCCAGATCCTTAAGTTTGTCCATAATTAATTCGCCGATTGTATCCGATCCGACTTCCTTATCTTCGTTACAGAAAATTTCGGTTTCGATTTCGTCAACAAGATCTCTGATCTGTGCTGCGGATACCGGTCTCTTATGGCATGCTCTTAAGATACCATCCTCAATTTTCTTTCTGTTATACGCTTCACGGTTATTGTCTTTCTTTCTGACAATAAGAGGAATTGTTTCTATCTGTTCATATGTGGTAAATCTCTTCTGACATTCGTCACATACTCTACGTCTTCTGATTGAGTTTTTGTCTTCAACGGGTCTTGAATCAATTACTCTGGTGTTTTCATGGTTACAGAAGGGACATTTCATAGTTTACCTTTGCTCCTATTCTTCTCTGTTTGTTTTCTTTACAAAAGTGGGAACCGTAATCTTCTGCGGATCTTTTGTAACGATACTTGCAGTATTCTGAACCGGTCTTCTTGTTGCAACTGGAGCTGCAGGTCTTCTCTGAATTGTACTTGTTCTGGGTCTGGTTTCGTAACTTGAACGGTTAACTGCAGGTTCGGGAACTATACGCTTTGAAATAATGGGTTCCGAATGAAGTCCCGTGGCAATAACCGTAACCGTACATGCATCCTGTCCGTTGTCTTCGGAAAGGAATCCGCCGAATACGTTAGCCTGTGAACCGCATTTTTCAAGAAGTCTCTTGCCGACGCCGGTGAAGTCTTTAAATTTAACTTTACCCTGAACATAATATACAACATCGGATGCTCCGACGATGTCTGTTTCGAGAATCTGATTCTCGATAGCCATATTGCATGCGTCAATACCTTTGTTATCGCCCGATGCGGAACCGATACCGATATAGATATCTCCCTTGTCCGTCATGGCTTTCTTAAGATCTGCGAAGTCAAGGTTGAAATCACCCTGTCTGTTGATGATATCGGTAATACCCGAAAGCGAATGCTCAAGAATTTCATCGGCTTTCTTCATGGCCATCTTTGCATCCATATCATCATCCGCAACTTTAAAGATATTGTCGTTTTTGATAATGATTATTGAGTCAACGCATTCACGAAGTTTTGCGATACCTTCTTCTGCGTATCTTTCACGAACGGAACCTTCGAACGAGAAAGGTTTTGTAACAATACCGACTGTAAGGATACCGAGTTCTTTTGCAATCTGAGCAACGATGGGAGCTGCACCCGTACCTGTTCCGCCGCCCATACCGCATGTAACGAATACCATGTCCGCACCAGTAAGTGCAGCTTCGAGTTCGTCAACGCTTTCTTTTGCGGCACCTTCGCCGATAGCGGGATCTCCTCCTGCGCCGAGGCCCTTGGTGAGTCTCTCACCGATTCCGATGAGTTTGGGAGCCTTACAGCAAGCCAGGTCCTGTTTATCCGTATTAATACCTATAAATTCAACACCCTGAATGTTATCTTCAATCATTCTGTTGATAGCGTTGTTTCCGGCACCGCCGACGCCGACAACAATGATTCGTGCTACAACATTAAATTCGTTTGGTTTAATCTCGATAGACATTACCTGAGACATTTTCAACTCCTCCTCGACACAATATGTAAGATATTTTATATAGTTTTATTGCAAATTTTACACATATATTGATATTTTACAATTTTTGGCAAAATAAAGCAATGTTTTTTATTAATATTTTCAGTAAACCAATGTAATGCCGGGTGTGTCCGTCAGGTTCTCTTCTTTGATGGGATTTTCGCTCTCGTCGATATTGAAAACCACATTCGCATTATTTTTGGAATAATTCTCCATATGGAGCACGCCTTTTTGCCCTTCGAGCGAAGGCAGAATCATCGGCAGAGTCATGAATTTTTCGTCCATGTTTTCGCCCGTTCCGATATTGACTCTGACATCATCGAAAAACAGTGTTATATTCATGTTTTCGTCAAAGAAAATGATGTCGGCGTTAAGTGAATTTTTATTCAAAAGTTTGGTTATCGTAAGTATCGAATTAAATGCTTCTTTGTTCTCTATCGGAAGCGGTTCGTAAAGCGTAAAATGATCGAATTCAAGCCCCGTTACAACCGGGATGTTTTCGGTCTTGAGTTTCGAAACTTCGACTATGTTTCCCTCGTTGTCGAAATACATGTAATTACCGAGGTTTGAAACGCATCCCGCGACATATTTTTCGTAGACCGTTATTTTTACAGTGTTTCTGTCAACGATTTTTACGTCAATCTGTTCCACGAAAGGTATGTCTTCTATCGATTTGTTTTTGTATTTTAAATTCAGAAAAATCGTATTTCTGCAAAATTTCGAATCGAGAACGTAATTGGTAATTTCGTCGGTCGTATAATGCATCGAACCTTCGACCGTCACTTTTTTAACCTTAAATCCTTCTACGAAAGCAAAAACAAGAATCCCTATTGCCATAACCAGTACAAAAGGGATGATGAATTTGGTCAGATTGTATTTGAAAATCAATCCGAACTTTGAAAAATCAATATTCGGTTTTTTCAATTTTCTCTTCTTAGCCATTACTTCCTCAATATCGATTTGCCGACATTCAAAACAAGTCCCAGTTCAAGGTACATAAAGAGTATCGAGCTTCCTCCGGATGAAATAAGAGGCAGCGGAATACCGGTGTTCGGGAAGAGTCTGGTAACAACGCAGATATTTATGATTACCTGCAGGCCGACATGACTTATTACACCGACCACAATCATTCTGTCCATCAGACTTTCCGCGTTTTGCGCAATCATATACATTCGGAATATCAATACAAAATACAAAAGAATAACGCTGAAGCCTCCGACAAAACCGAGTTCTTCGCATATAAGAGCAAAAATCATGTCGTTTTGGGCTTCGGGAAGTTTTTTGATCTTTTGCATACTGTTTCCGATGCCTTCTCCGAAATATCCGCCCGAACCTATCGCATACATGGCCTGGTTGGTCTGATCCGCGGAAGCGGGATAATCTTCGGGGTACAGCCATGCCAAGAGTCTTTTGGCCTGATAAGGATGAATATCGGCTTCCTGTTTGCCGTGATTGGCCATAATCAGGATTCCGAATACCAGTCCGACGACAAGAAGAATTCCCAACAGAATCACAAGAGAATTCTTCAAATCCGGCGCCGCCACAAACATCATGATAAACAAAATTCCGAATACCACGATCGCCGATGACATGTCGGATGAACATTTAAGGATAAGGAATGCGGGAATTGCCGCAAACATCAGGAAGAAAAGGATTCCCCTTTTGTGTTTAAGGCTCATTCCGGCATTGTAAATAACAATCGCAAAACAGATTATCAAAAGGAATTTCGCAACTTCCGAAGGCTGGAAACTCAAATTGATTCCGGGTATATGTATCCATCTGTAAGCACCGTTTGCCTTTAAAAGAAAACCTCCGCCGACAAGAGCACTCTTTTCGGTCTCTCCTCCGACATCGGATCCCACATGTTTCATGATTTCGATAAAAACAAACATACCGCATGAAACGATGTAATAAAGTACGGGATTCGAAATAATTGCGGTCACAAACGGGAATTTCTTTTTGAATGCTTTGAAATTCACTATCGAAAGCGCCGTCATTCCAAACAGCCCGAAAAGGATATACAAAACGGTTTTAAACAAAGCTCTGTCGGAACTTTTCAAAGTAAACAGTTTAAGAAAAGTTCTGCTTCCGGTTTCTTCGAAAGCCAGTGCCGAATAAACGAATACAAGGCAGAAAACAGACAGGAAAACAGATATAAATATTATCGAAATATCTATACCTTCTGCCGAAAAAATCTTTTCGTCGTTTTTATTTTTTACCGCTGTTTTTTCTTTCATCTTTTTTCCGTTTGTTTTACACACCTAAATACGCTGCGAGGCAAAGCAACAAAGTAACTATTGTAAATACGGTTACGACCTTCTCCTCGGGCCATCCGCATTTTTCGAAATGATGATGTATGGGAGTCATCTTGAATATTCTTTTTCCGTGAGTAAGTTTGAAATAGCTTACCTGCATCATTACGGAAGCAACTTCCGCCACGTAAACGAACGCGATTATCACAAGGAATATGGGAACTTTAAGTTCGATTGCGCACAAAGCGACAAATCCTCCGAGAGCCAGGGCGCCGGTATCTCCCATGAATACTTTGGCGGGATGAGCGTTAAACAAAAGAAAAGCAAAAAGCGAACCCGCAAATACTGCAATCGGATATATCAAAACACTTTCCTGCTTTAAGGCAACCGCAAACAAAAACGCAAGGATTACAAGCGTTACTTTTGATACGAGTCCGTCGAGACCGTCCGTAAAATTTGCTCCGGTATCCGTTCCGATAATTACAATGAAATCAATAAGAATAATTATCCATCCGAGATCGAATTCTCCCGATACAAAGGGGATTTTAACGGCCATTGATATGTCCGTAAAAAAGTACATATACAAAAGAATGCCAAGGGTCACCGCAACCTGAAGACCCATTTTCTGCCAGGCTCTGAGGCCCTGTGAATTCTTCTTTTTTACTTTGATGAAATCATCCAAAAAACCGATGATTCCAAAAAGAATCGTTGCAATCAAAGGAATGAGAACTTCAATGTTTTTTAAAAGAAAAATGCAGGGAATGACAAAAGACAGAAGAATCATCAATCCTCCCATCGTGGTCGTTCCGTTTTTGGCAAGATGCGTTTCGGGACCCTCTTTTCTGATTGTCTGTCCGAATTTTAATTTGTGAAGAAGAGGAATTCCGATGGGCGCGCTCGCCACCATAATGGCAAAAGCCGCCATAAAAAACAGAATCACTTTAACCGTCTCGCTCATTTTTCTACCTTCTTTTAATTATTTGTATTCTCTATTATTTCTCCGGTCATTTCATCCTCAATATTATCCGATTCTTCGGTTTCGTCATCCGTAACGACTATATTGGATGTGTAAATGCCTTTTTCGTTTAGTTCCATAAGTTCGGACTCCGTCAAAGGCTCCGTCATCGGAATGTTAAGGTAAGGAAGAACTTCCGTATAAATTTCTCTTGTGAGAACGCACGCCTGATTAACCGCACCGGCTGACTGATCGGGAATATTGGGCCTGTCGATTACGACATACATAACGATTTGAGGATCATCCGCGGGAGCAAAGCTCATAAAAGAAACGACATACTGTCCTTCCTGGTAACCGCCGACGCCCGAAATCTGTGCAGTACCGGTTTTGCCGCCGATTCTGTATCCCGCGGGTCTGGATTTCTTTCCGGTACCTTCGGCCTCTTCCACAACACCTATGCAGTAATCTTTAAGTTTGTCGCTGGTTGATTCCGAAACCGTCTGCTTCAAAACCTTGGGTTCGATAATTTTGATGACACAACCGTTTTCGTCGACAATTCTGTTTACCACATGGGGTTCGTAATATTTTCCGCCGTTGATTAACGATGTAAAACCGCTTATCATCTGAATCATTGTTGCGTTAAATCCCTGTCCGAAGGAAGCGGTCGCGAGTTCGGTCGTATTAAGTGTTTTTTCGTTAAATACAAGACCCTCCGCGCTCACTTCTCCGGTCAAATCTATTCCGGTCTTTATACCGTAAAAATCTTTGGTGTATTCAAGGAAAGTATCCTTTCCGATTTTTTTGCCAAACTGAGTATATGCGGGGTTACAGGATTTGACGAGGCACATTCTCAAATCTCCGCCGCCGCATCCCCATTTGTGCGAACAGTGAATGCTTCTGTCGAGAATCTGAATAACGCCGCTGCAGCTGTAACTGTCGGAAGGCACAAGTCTTCCGGAATCGAGACCGATAGCGGTGGTAATTGTCTTGGCAACGGAACCGGGCTCGTATGTATCGGATATGCAGAAGTTTTTCCAAACACCGTCTCTGACATATCCTGATAAATCGTCGTCGAGTTTGTTTTGCTGTTCTTTGGTCAGCAAAACAACATCATCCTTTCCGGTTTCCTCGTTTAAAATTTTAAAATACGGCTCTTTTCCCTCTTCGATGAAAATATTGCTGGAAATGCCGTTAATATATCCTTCCTGAAGTGCGAATTTGGACATGAGTTCGTTTATCTGTTTCTGCGAATAATATTTGTCGATTGTAACCGCTCTCGGATCGTTTAAATCGTAAAACGGGTAACCCGCCATTGCACGGATGTTTCCGGTATCGACTTCCATGATGATAACGCCGGTATTGTAAGATCCGGCTCTGTCCTCGAAATCCATGCTTTCGTTAACTTCAACGATTTTTCGCTCAACAATCCTCTGGATCGACGCATCGACGTTTAAAATAAGCGAATTGCCGTTTTTTGCGGGAACGATTTCTTTCTCGAGATTGGTATAATCGTTTATGTATCCGAACGAACGTCCGTTAATACCTTTAAGATCCGACTCATAATACTGCTCGAGTCCGTACATTCCTTCCTCGCCGTCGTTTACATATCCTATGAGATCGCACGCAAGCGAACCGTTGGGATATGTTCGGCTGTAGGAGTCCTCAAACTGAATTCCGTAAATGGGAGTTTCTTTGCTGCCCTTTTCTTTGGATTCGCGGATGGCATTCATCAGGGGCTTTACCGCTTCCGCATCAAGCGCATACACTTTTCCGTTCTCGTCCTTGGAAATTCTTTCATACGGATCCTGAGGATGGTCTTTGATGAATTTAACGATTTTCTCCTTGTCAAAACCGAGGTATTGATTAAGAGCTTCCGCGGTTGCGTCAATATATGACGAATTACCCATCTGCTTTGAATAATCCGAAACCTGTTTGGAATCAAGAATGATAATGTATTTTTTGATATTGGAAGCAAGAACCGTTCCTTTTGCATCGTATATGCTTCCCCTTTCGCAGGGAATGACCACATCCGATGCCTGGCGCTGGGAATAAACCATTCTTTTGTATTCTTCACCCTTAAAGGCAACGATATAAGAAAGTCTGAAAACTATAACGATAAAAACGAGAGTAAGCAGTAGGAATAATACGCGAATAAGAGTAACCTGCTGGTTACTCTTATTATCTTTATCACCGTATTTGTCGGATGCTTTGATTCCTATCATTCTCAGAAATGTTTCTCTGCAATACAGCAAAGTTTCCAAGATATGTTTCAAAACATTTTTCAAAAAACTCTCAAACATGAACGCTTCCTAATGAATAATCGAATAAATTCTTACATAATCGTTATTGTACTGTTCGGTATATGTAACAATCTGTCCTTCGGAAGCATAATGCATTCCGAGCTGCTCGATAGCTATCTTTCTGATCTCTTCGTTGTCGATCGAGTTGTTGATTGCTGCGTATTCGGCATCGTTGTTCTTCTTTAAGCTCTCGTATTGGGACTTAAGGGAAGCAATTTTGTCTACCGATGTCGACATCTCACCCTGCAAACTAATATACATCAAAATCGAGCCGATGAAAAGAGAAATACACAATATATAGAAAAAACTTAATAATAACTTCCCAGATATATTGTGTTTCTTGATTTCTTTCGGAAGTACTTCGAGTTTTCTTTTTTGTTTTTCTTTGGGATTGGCATTTATTGCCAGATTGGATATGTTGTAATTCGAATTAGGTCTTCTTTTCAATCCTTTGAATTCAAGAGTTTGTGATTCCATCTTTTTACCCTCATTTACACAGTTTTTTCGAATATCCTCAATTTTGCCGACTGACTTCTTGTATTTTCTTCAAGTTCCCCTTCCGAAGCCGTAATCGGTTTTTTTGTAATTATTTTCCCCTTCGGTTTTCTTCCGCATGTGCACACCGGAAAACTCGGCGGACATATGCAGGGATTTTCGTTTGTTCTGAAATTGTTTTTAACCGTTCTGTCCTCGAGCGAGTGGAATGTTATGACGCAAAGCCTGCCTTCGTTGTTAAGGCATTCAATCATGTCATCCAAAGTGTTTTCCAAAACCTCAAGTTCTCTGTTGCATTCGATTCTTATCGCCTGATAGGTCCTTTTTGAAGGGTGACCGCCCTTTTCTCTCATTTTTGCGGGAATCGCCGCTTTTATAATCTCGTTTAACTCAAAAGTCGTTTTTATCGGAGATTCTTTTCTTCTCGCACTTATGTGCTTCGCTATGTTTTTGGCGAACTTCTCTTCACCGTAATCCCTGATTATTTTGAAAAGTTCGTCTTCCGAATATTCGTTTACGATTTCGTACGCGCTTATCTCGTTCTCTTTGTTCATTCTCATGTCGAGGGGCGCATCGAATCTGTAACTGAATCCGCGTTCCGGATTGTCGAACTGATAGGAACTTACTCCGAGGTCGGCCATTATTCCGTCAACCCCTTTGATTCCCTGATTTTTCAGAATCTCTTTTATATTTTCAAAATTGCTGTGAACGTATATTACGTTTTCGAATTCTTTGAGTCTTTCTTTCGCGGCGCTTAAAGCTTCTTCGTCCTGATCGATGCCGATAAGCGTTCCCGTGCCTTTCAGCCTTTTCAAAACCTCAAGGGAATGTCCGCCTCCGCCCAATGTGCAGTCAACATATATTCCGTTTTCTTTTACGTTTAACCCGTCGACTGTTTCGTCTAAGAGAACCGATTTGTGTTTAAATTCCATCTTTAAAAATCAATTTCTTCCGCTACATCGGATACATCGCATTCATTTGCTTCGTCGAATTTGCTCTTCGCCCAGATTTCAATGTATTCGCCCTGTCCGACGAAAAGGATTTCTTTTTCGAGTTCGGCGTAAAGTCTTAAATTCTGCGGAATTGTTATTCTGTCCTGGTTGTCTATCTCGACCTCAACCGCGGAACCCTGCAAAAGTCTTTTGATAATTCTCGAATTTTTGCTTGTTATTTTTAATTTGGAAAGTTTTTCTTCGACATTCTTCCATTCGTCAAGGGGATAAATAAAAAGGTTGTGATCGAATCCCTTGGTAAGAATGAATTTATTACCGATTGTTTCACGAAACTTAATAGGGAGGATTACTCTTCCCTTAGCGTCCATATTATTTTGATATTCTGTCATGAATCCCATTTAGACACCTGTTTCGTTACTTATACCAAAAAATGCTCTACGTAATTTTTATCGGCACCAATCGTCCAATAGTTTACCACTAACTTATCACTAATTTACCACTAAGTCACCACTTGTTTTTAGTATAAACATATTTTTTTCGGATTTCAAGAATTTTTTTGCATTTTTTCATAAAAAAAATCGGGCAAAAAGCCCGATTTTACCGCATTGTCCACATCTTGTACCTGACTTTGGACAAAAGCCCAATATCGTCCGGTTTAAGAAAACAAAAAAGAAGGATTGCCTTTTCCGTCAATCCTTCCTTTATTTCAAATCTTTTTATTAAACATTGAATCTGAAAAGAATCACGTCTCCGTCTTTTACAATGTATTCCTTGCCCTCAAGACCGACAAGGCCTTTTTCCTTTGCGGAGGCAAGAGAACCTTCTTTAATAAGCACTTCGTAAGGAACGACTTCCGCTTTGATAAATCCTCTCTCGAAGTCCGTATGTATCTTTCCTGCAGCCTGAGGAGCCTTGGTGCCTTTCTTGATGGTCCATGCACGGCATTCGTCCTCTCCCGCGGTAAGGAAACTGATAAGTCCGAGGAGGGAATAGCTTTCGGTAACGAGTTTGTCGAGTCCCGAAGACTTAACGCCGAGTTCTTCCAGATATTCTTTCTTTTCCCCGTCATCGAGATCCGCGAGCTCCTGCTCTATCTGAGCACAGATAACAAGCGCTCCGGAGCCTTCCGACTTGGCAATCTCGCGAACCTTTTTAACATGCTCGTTATTCGCACCGTCGTCAGCAAGGTCGTCTTCCGCCACATTGGCAGCATATATGGTCTTCTTGGCCGTAAGGAGATTGTACTCCCTGAACGCCTTGATAAGATCTTCGTCATCGGGAACTTCAAATGTACGAGCCATCTTTCCTTCTTCAAGATGAGCCTTGATTCCGTTTAACATCTCTTCTTCTTTTGCAAGAGTCTTGTCCATCCTTGCGCCCTTGGAAACCTTGGCGTATCTTCTCTCAAGAATCTCTAGGTCCGAAAAGATAAGTTCGAGATTAATAGTCTCTATATCTCTTGCGGGATCAACACTTCCTTCTACATGAATAATGTTTTCATCTTCGAAGCATCTGACAACGTGAACAATCGCATCTACTTCTCTGATATTTGCAAGAAACTGGTTTCCGAGTCCCTCGCCCTTGCTCGCGCCCTTTACGAGGCCCGCAATATCAACGAATTCGATAACGGCAGGTGTAACCTTTTTTGTATTGTAGAGTTCCCCGAGCTTTACGATTCTCTCATCCGGAACCGCCACAACTCCGACATTGGGATCTATTGTGCAAAAGGGATAGTTGGCGCTCTCCGCTCCCGCTTTTGTTAATGAATTAAAAAGTGTCGACTTGCCGACATTGGGCAATCCTACGATTCCTAGTTTCATGTATCTCTCTTATCTCCTTATATTTAGGGCATTTCAGCGATTTGTGTTTGGAATTTTACGCCATTTTTACGCCATTTTTTTGAAGGTCTTACGCCATTTTGGTCGATTTTTGCCTTTTATGGACTTTTATGGACCTTCATGAAACCCTTATTTTACAGTACTTTCGAAGCTTTTTCAAATCTTCTTATGAGTAGTTTCATTTTACGCCATTTTTTACGCCAATTTTACGCCATTTTGAAAATTGCCGGTTCATTACTCTCAAAAAGATTTACAGCATCAACTTTCGCATCATCAGTTACATGAACATAAGTATCCGTAGTTGTCTGTAAGGTCGCATGACCTAAAAGCTTCTGTAACGCTTTCGGATTTATATCACGCTCAATTGCCCTTGTAGCATATGTATGCCTTAAAGTATGCATACTAATGTGTTTAATGCCCGCTTTCTCGCAAAGCTTATACAATTGAGTGTCATATGCACTATTCTTAATCGGCATTCCGGTCTGTGGACTAATAAATACAAGTTCCTTCATATCTAATGTTCTGATTTGACCAGTAATCTTATCCTTAAACTTGAGTTTCTGATTTAGATCACTTGATTCTCTTCTGAATCTCTTAGCTGTATGGAGTTCCTGGAAAATTTTAAATGCCTTATTTGTGAGAGGAATTGTTCTGTACCCCGCTTCAGTCTTAGGCGGTCCTGCTTCCCAGTTCCCTCTGCTATGGCGATATTCCAAGGACTTATCAACTGTAAGAGTTTTATTCTCGAAATCAATCGAGTCCCAAGTTAAAGCTACCAATTCACCGATTCTGAGTCCGGTTTCAAGAATAAGCAAATACTGTTTATAATTACTTGACTCTCTTGCAGCCTCAAGGAATTTTTTCTGTTCATCAAGGCTCAAAACATTGATATCTGATTTTGGTTTTGTTTTGATGATGTATTTAAGCCCGTCCATCGGGTGTTTTGATATCACATCATTCATTAATGCCGCTTTGAACATCGTTCCCATTGTAATATAAGTTTGCTTTATAGTAGAGCCTGAATAGCCTTTTTCCATCTCCAACAAAACCTTTTTACAATGCATCGGTTTTATCGCCTGTAAGCTCAAATTACCTATTATAGGTTTGATGTTGAATTTATACCTATCCTTATAATTACGTAAAGTATTGCTTCGTAAATCAGGAACTATATTCTCTAACCAAAAGTTAAACCACTGATCAACCGTCATATCCTCCTTAGTAGG
>JAEEGL016352200.1_pt1 | contig 11834 bp, 3 predicted proteins | sample 9134231 | NCBI WGS metagenome assembly JAEEGL01 (sample SAMN16246548, study PRJNA631951) | gut metagenome | biome: gut microbiome; feature: rumen; material: fiber-attached | host: Bos | place: Iran: Karaj | collected 2018-10 | reverse complement strand
TCCCCAATCCCCAATCCCCAATCCCCAATCCCCAAATCTATTTTTATATTATTTCTTTTTAAAGTGAATATAATAACATAATATATCAAAAATATAATATAAATATTCTAAAATAAATATAAAATAACATTATAAAATTAAATAAACTTTATATCTCTGGAAAAAATCAAGAAAAATGAGAAATTGAATTTAAAGATAATTTTTGTCCATTTTTTTAACATATTATTAAAAATCTGATACAGTTAAATATTGTACTAAATATAATAAAAATTTAAAAATTGCATTAATTCCATAGAATTTAATGAAAATACATCTATATATGTTTTTATGGACAAAGCAAGAAATTGTATTTGTGGAGATATGAAAAAAAGCGAATTAATTAAACTTTTATGTTAAAAGGAAAAATGGAAAAGTTAAAATGTAAAAAAATTTTATAGATAGAAATAATAAAAAGTTTTATTCCTTTTCTAATTACTATTCCAAAAATTAAAGCTATTATATTGCTTGTTATTATCAAGAGACCTAATATTAATATACCTTTTATTTTTAGCTTTAACATAAGCATAAGAAATAAGTTCAATTTCATTATTAATATCATTACTTTTTAATAAATCACATCCAATATATTTATACAATTGAGAAAAACACTTAATTTCATTTAGTCTTTGTTTAATTTCCTTCATTAAATTATCTGCATCTAATAACACCCCATAATTTTTTTCTAATTCTTCCAAAAATCCATTTTCTTGTATTTTATTTTTAGCAATAAAACTAACTAAAAGTAAAGGATTACCTCTTTGAGAACTAAATGCATACTGAATAAATTTCTTTTTTGTTTTATTATCATTACTTTCCTTTAACTTTTGTAAAATTTCTTTAATTCTAAAAGAATCATATAATCTATAAAAATCATTATTTTGAAAATTAACCAAAAAATAATTTTTAAAATTTAATGTTTTAAGAATTATATCATTAATTTTGTGCTGAGTATTTTCTTCACATAAATTATAAATCTTTTTAAAATTCCTTGTCATAGAATTATAAATATAATTTTGAATAGAATTATTTTCCTGAGAATTATTATATTCTAAAATAATTTCTCTATCTTCAGTCATTTCATTTATTATATAATTGATTATTCCTTTAAATTGACAATCTTGAATAAAATTCTGCTGATATTTCATTTTAAAATTAGGATCTATTTTAAAAAGTCTTAAACATATACTATTTTTATCAAATAATATTTCTTGAACTTTTTCTTTAGTTTCTTCAGAATGAAATAACCAATACATTTGTCTAATTAAATATTCTTCAAAAAGACAATCCCATATTTTTTGAGGAATAACCAAATCAGAAAAAAATAAGAGCATCATAAAATTTCCAATATCAGGAATTAAATTTTTATTAAATTGAAAATTATTATTAATAATACTATCAAAGTAATATTTTATGTAGTTATTAAAATCTTTTTTATAATTTTCAATTAATTTTTTAAATAAAAGAATATAATGAAAATAACATCTTATAAAACTTTGATTCATTTTATTCCTATTATTAAATATTCCAATAATCATTTTATTTAATATAATAGGTAAAATTTCGAAAATTTGTTCTGGTTTAAAATCATATTGTTTAATTCCTAAAGGACCATATTTAATAATTGAAAAAGAATTTAAAATAGTAGTTTTATTTTTTTCATAATGATTCTTATCAACATAAATAGGAATCCAATAATTATAAAATTCATTATTTGCAGATTTAAAATTAGTATCAAAGTAATAATCTAATTTTTCATTTTGTCTTGCTATTTGACTCATATATCCATCATATGTTAATAATTCTGGGATAGGATATAATTCAATTTTAGGATTTCTTTGCATTATTTTTTTTTGTATTATTGGATATCCTAATATAATATCTTTATCATCAATATAATTTAATTTTAACATAAAACAAGTTAAATTTTCTTTTATTTCATTTAATTTCTTTATTTCTTCTGAGTTTTCTTCTTTATTATTATTATTATTTTTAGAAATTTTTGGAAATGAAGGATAAGGATTTTCCCAAGTGTGAGTAATTATATTTCCATTTAAATCAATAAAATCTCTTTGATAATTATTCATTGAATTTAAAAGAAAATCAATTTTTTGTTTTGGAGGTCGAGTATTAAAATCATGCATGTTAGCTAAAAAATTTTGAACTTGTAAAAGAATAGAACTAATATTATAACTAGGATTCCATCCACTAAATTCTTCATTAGTATTCATTAGGGAATTATCTAATAAATCAAAACAAAACTTTTTATAATGATTTTCTCCATTAATTTTTTCATATTCATTAAATATATGTTTATGGAATCTTCCATCAAATTCTTGTCCTGGAAAAATTAATATTCTTGGTGGTTTTACAGGATAATATTGGTTAAATATTAATAATAATTGAAGGCAGTAACCTTCATATATTCCACACATTAATTTTATGTTTACTATATATTGCATTATGTCATTTTTATTTAATTGAATTAAGGCAATTCCTTCCATTGGGTTTTCTAATATTTCTTTTATATCTTTTTGAATTCTTTGAATTGCTATTAATTTGTTTTTGTTCATTATTGAAATATAATTTATTATAGGTTTTATAGGAAAATCAATAATTCTCTTAATAATTTAATGATGACTATAATTTTTAATCAAAGTTATTTCTATTTTTTTTTTAAAAAAATTATTTTAATTTAAATTAAATACTATATTTTTCCAAAATAAAATAGGAAAATAAATATTAATTTTTTTTTCTTAAATATTTTTATATAAAAGATAAATATCTTTTCATTTTTTTTATTCAATCAATAATAAAGGGTAATTAAAAGAAAAAGAAATAAATAAGAAAGAAAATAATTTTAATAATAAAATTTTTATTTTCAGAGTTCTTAATCATTTTAAAGGAATCAAATTTAAAAAATAATAAGAAGAATCTCAAAATAATATTTCAATTTCAAATACAATGAAAAAAATTAATTATAATTAAAAGAAATTACATTTTAAATTAAAATAAGACGTTTAAAATAGATTCAATTTAATTATTTTTAATTAAATAATATTTTTAATTAATAAGAAAAAAAATCAAATTATTTGCTTTAATAAAAATATATATATTAAAAATATGAATATTATTATGAATCTGTTACCAAATATTTATTTAAAAAAATTAATTATAAATTTATTCAAACTTTATTGAATTGTCTATTATATTATTAATATTAATTATTGCCCTTTCTTATGATATATTGAGAATATCCTAAACAAATATTTTTTCAATTTACTATATATTTTTTAATTGTTTTCATCAGCTTTAACTAAAAATATTTTTTTTACCAATATTTCTATACATTATTTTGTTTAAGATTTTATATCTTAAATTTTTAAATAGAATTTTATTTTTCTCATTTATTATTTAATACATTATTAATATTTTAATAAATATATTATTATTTATAACAGATAAATATAAATAATAAAATAAATTTCAACATTCAATTAATCATATATAAAAATTAAATAATATAAATTAATTAATTAATAATAGTAAAAATTCTTAAATATGTTATCTAAACGTATATATTTATAAAGGAGCACTTTTTATTTTTTTTTTTATTCAAAAAAAATCATAATAACGTATAATTGTATTATAAAAATATAACAAAATAACATTTGTATTATTTAACAAGAGATTTTTTATTTATACTTTTTCGGATATTACCATATAATTTTGTTTTAATAAAATCTATTAAATTATTAGATATTATATCATTTAATGTTTTGAATTGAATACTATTATTTAAATGAAAAATCGCTTCTTTTTTTTCGTCTATAGTTTTGTTATCTAACCAATAAGCTTCAAAAAAAGTATTTTTTTTAAAATAAACAATTCCATAATTATATTTTTCACTTTTTTTAAAATTTCCAACATATATCACATTTTTCGAAAAAAAATCATTATTATCTTTATCATATAAAATCCCTTTCCCTTCAATTTGATCTGAAATAAATTGACCTCTATAAATTGAATGTTTAATATTTAATTCAAATAAATCATAAAAATTATTAGTAAATACATTAATATTTTCAATAATAATTTTATAATCATTTTCATTATAACATAAAAGTCCAATTCCATTTTTCATATTATCTTTCCATTCCCCAAAATAAATTTCTCCATTTTTATATTTCATTTTTCCTTTTCCTTCTCTTAATCCTTTTTCATTTAATTCACCTTCAAATTCATCTCCATTTTTATATTTCATTAATCCTTTAATAGCAATAAAATTTTCATTAATAATCCCTTTAAATATATTTCCATTATTATAATAATAAATTCCTTCTCCTTCAATATTATCTTCTTTATAATTAATTATTAATTTTTCATTATTATTAAAAATAATTATTATTTTCCCATTTTTTTTTCCTTTATTAAAGTTACCAGTATATGTATTATTATTTTTATCAATCATTTTTCCTTCACCATTTTTTAAATTATTTTCAAATTGTCCTTCATATGTTCCTTCATTATTATTTAATATTCCAATTCCATCTTTTAAATCATTCTTCCAATTACCTATATATTTATCACCATTATAATATATAAACTTCCCTTCTCCTTCTTTTAAATCATTTTTCCAATTTCCTTCATATAAATCTCCATTATTATATTTCATTTTACCTAATCCATCCTTTTTATCTTCCTTCCAATTTCCTTCATAATAATCACCATTTTTATATTTTATATTACCATTTCCTTCTTTTAAATCATTTTTCCAATTTCCATCATATAAATCTCCATTATTATATTTCATTTTACCTAATCCATCCTTTTTATCTTCATTCCAATTTCCTTCATATAAATCTCCATTATTATATTTCATTACACCATAACCATGATTTTGATATTCTTTACAATCACCATTAAATTTATTACCATTTGTATAAATTTTTGTCCCTTTAATAAATACATCATTTAACCATTCACCATAATATTGAGCTTCATTAAAATTCATTGTTCCAACTCCTTCTTTTAAATCTTTTTTCCAATTACCAGAATAAATTATTCCATTACTATTTAATTCACCTATTCCATCTTTTAAATTATTTTCCCAATTTCCAATATAAATATCTCCATTATTATATTTCATTGTTCCTTCTCCTTCCATTTTATCATTAACCCAATTTCCATAATATACATCTCCATTCTTATATTTCATTATTCCATATCCTTCTTTTTTTTCATTTATTAAACTTCCAATATATTCATCTCCATTAATATAATAAATATTACCTTTAATAAAAAAATTATCTTCCCAATTACCATTAAATTTATTTCCATTTTTATATATCATTTTACCTTTTCCTTCAAATTTATCATTTATCCAATTACCATTATATTCATCACCATTTAAAAATTTCATAATGCCTTCTCCATTTCTTTTTTCATTTAAAAAATTTCCTTCATATATCTCTCCATTATTGTATTTCATTATGCCATTAATATAATTATTATTTAGCCATTCACCTTCAAAAGAATTTCCATTATTATACTTTAATAATCCTTTTCCTTCTCTTATATCATCCTTCCAATTTCCTTTATATTCATCACCATTAATATATTTCATAATACCATATCCATTTTTCATATCATAATTCCAACTACCATTATATTCTTCTCCATTATTATATTTCATATATCCTTCTCCTTTTTTTAAATCATTTTCCCAATTTCCATTATAAATATTATTGTCAAATATAAATTTACCTAAACCTTCTTTTTTATCATTAACCCAATTTCCATTATAAATATTACCATTAGAATACATCATAATACCATTCCCTTCTCTTAAATCATTTTTCCATTCTCCTTCATATTGATCTCCATTATTATATATTAAAATTCCTTTCCCATTTCTTAAATCATCCTTCCATTCACCTTCATATTTATCTAAATTAGAAAATATTATCTTTCCTTTTCCTTCTCTTTTATCTTCTTTCCAAATTCCTTCATATTCATCTCCATTATTATATTTCATTTTTCCTTCTCCATTTCTTAAATTTTTTTTCCAAAATCCTTCATAATAATCACCATTTGAATAAGACATTATTCCTTTAAATGTTCTTAAATCATTTTTCCAATCTCCTTCATATTCATCTCCATTATTATATTTCATTTTACCTTTTCCTTCTTTTTTATTTTTATACATACTTCCTTTATAAAAATCTCCATTATTATATTTTACTTCACCATAAGTAAAATTATCCATAAGCCAATCACCATTAAATTCATTTTTATTTTTATAAATCATTAATCCTTTTCCTTTTTTAAAATTATGATACCAAAATCCTTCATATACATCACCATTATTATAAATCATTTTACCAAAATCTTCTTTTAAATTATTCTTTATATTTCCATTATAAATATCTCCATTTTTATAATTGATTGTTCCTTTAATTATAAAATCTTTTTCCCAATCACCTTCATATAAATCTCCATTATTATATTTCATTTTTCCTTTCCCTTCTTTCAAATCTTTTTTCCAATCTCCTTCATATATATTTCCATTTGAATAAATAATAATTCCTTTTCCTTCTTTTTTATCATTAATCCAGTTTCCTTCATATTGATCATATAATAATTCATTTGTATTATTATTTTTTTTATAATATTTCATAATTCCTATTCCTTCTCTTTTATTTTTTACCCAATTTCCATTATATATATCTCCATTATTATATTTCATTATTCCTTCTCCTTTTTTTTCTTCATTTTCCAAATTTCCATCATATTCATCTCCATTTTTATATTTCATTACTCCTTTTTCTATTATATTATTTTTAAAATAACCATGAAATTCATTTCCATTATTATATTTCATAATACCTTTTCCTTCTTTAATATTATCTTTCCATTCTCCATTATATTCCTCTCCATTATTATATAACATTTTTCCATATCCATTTATAACTTCATTAATAAAATTTCCAATATATACATTTCCATTTTTATATTTCATCTTTCCTTCTCCATTTATTTTATCTTTAACCCAATTTCCATTATATTCATCATCATTATTATATTTCATTATTCCTTTTCCTTCTCTTAAATCATTTTTCCATTCACCTCTATATTCTTCTCCATTATTATATTTCATATTCCCTTCTCCTTCTTTTAAATCATTTTTCCATTCACCATTATATTCATCTTTATTACTATAAATCATTAAACCTTGTCCATTTCTTAAATTATTTTTACAAAAGCCTTTATATTCATCACCATTTTTATAATTAATAGTTCCAACAATGAAATCATCTTTAATCCATTTTCCTTCATATTTATCACCATTATTATATATCATTATTCCTTCACCTTCTTTTTTATTGTTTTTAAAATCACCTTCGTATTTTTCACCATTTTCAAATAATAAAATCCCTTTTCCTTCTTTAATATCATTTTTAAATTGTCCTTTATAAACATCATTATTATTATATTTCATAATCCCATCTCCTTCTTTTTTATCATTAACCCAATTTCCATTATATTCATTTCCATTATTATATTTCATTATTCCTTTTCCTTCTTTAAAAAATTTAAATAATTTTCCATCATAAATATCACCATTATTATAATTAATGATTCCTTCAATTAAAATATCATTTTTCCAAACACCTATATATAAATCTCCATTATTTCTTTTAATTGTTCCTTTCCCTTCTTTCATATTATTTTTATACATTCCTTCATAATAATCTCCATTCTTATATTGTATAATGCTATAACCTTCTATTTTATTATCAACCCATTTAGTAGTAATTTCATCGCCATTTAAATATCTCATTTTGCCAACTATAAATTTATTTTTTTTCCATTCTCCTTTACAAATAATTCCATCTTTGTATTTCATTTTTCCTATACCATTACGTAAATCATTTTTCCATTCACCATCATATTCATTATTATTTTTATATTTCATAATTCCTTTACCTTCTCTTTTATAATTTTTAAAATTTCCTTCATATATATTTCCATTTTGATATTTAACTTTGCCTTCTATTAAATTATTATCTTTCCAAAAGCCTTCATATTCATCTCCGTTTGCAAATTTTATTTTCCCTTTTCCTTCAATATTATTATTTGTAAAATTTCCTTCAAATAAATTTCCATTTTTATATTTTAAAATTCCTTTTCCTTCTTTAATTCCATCGATACAAGTTCCATAATATAAATCTGAATTATTATAATATATTATCCCTGAAATAAAAATATCTTCATTCCAAATTCCATCAAATTTATCACCATTATTTAAATACATTATTCCTTTTCCTGATTTTACATCTGATTTCCATTCTCCTTCATATGATTTTATCTTTCCTGTTTTATATATTATTTTTCCATATCCTTCTTTTATATTATTTACTAGAATTCCTTCATAGACATCTCCATTTTTATATTTTTTTGAACTTTTTCTATGGTTTATATCATTAATCATTAATTTTATTTATTATATATTATATTAGATATTTACAAATAATTTCTATTTTTTAATTATGAATTTAGAAAGATTCTGGTTATGAAATTTAAAAGCTCTAATTTCTTTTATCATTTACTATAGAGAAGTTTTTTTAAAATTTTAATGATAAAAAATAAAAACTCAAATAATAATAAAAGTACAATTCTAATATCACAATTTTAGAACTTAACATATGAATATAATGTATAAAATCACTTTATTATTATTACATACTATATATTAAATTTTTTGATATTTAATTATTTATTATAAGAATGAAATATAGAAAAATATAATTTCTATATTACTATTATAGAATAATTAAATTACTTGGAAATTCTTAAAATAGAAATAAACATTAAGATAATGAAATTACACAATTGATGAGAAAAACAAAGTAAATAATATATTTTTTTATGTTTCAAATCTTATTTCATTACCTCATAGAAAATTTCATATAACGAGATATAATAATATAATATAGTATATTAAATTAATTTAGGAAATATGTAAAATAAAACTAGCATTATTGTTTTAATTAATTAAGATAACATTTCTAATATAAATATAAAAATCAATATATCTTCTGGTCAATTCCCTTAAAAATGTGAACAATATTCATTGAAACTCTTCTCTTCAACATTAAAAAACCTTTATTATTCAATTTAATTAAAAAATAATAAAAAAGATAAGTCAGTAATATGTAAAAAATAATTTAATGAATCAGATATAATATAAAAAATATGATAGGAAATATATAATTTACATATACTTTTTATGTTATATTTAAACAATAATCAATCATAAAAACACATTTTCTTATCTTATATTTCCTTTGAATCTATAATTATTATTTTTTGAGGCTTTATTATTACCCTTAATTAAAATAATATCATTAATTAATATATTAATATAAAAAAATTCTGATTACTCTCAGATGATATTACAATTATATATAATTCTTCTTCTAATATCAATAATATTATGTTCAAATTACGAAATAATTCCTATTGATAAATATAAAGAATTCACAATGACTAAAGTTAATCGTTCATCATATAAATTTGCTTTAGATATTAGAGATATTAAGGAAGGAAATTTAATATATATTGATTATTCAAGTTCAGTGATTATTGATTTGGAGCCAAAATATTATTGGTCAAAAGATTATTATAAAAATGTAACTACATTTTTAAATGTTACTTCTAAACATGAATGCCTAACTCATATTTCAGAAACTGAGGTTTTAGGAGAAATCATTTTTACTATTCACTGTCAAATTAAAAAAATAAAATCTCAATCTAATAGTTTAATTATAGATTTAAATACTACAAATTATAAAAATATTTTTATAGAAATTTCACATTCGAGATTCAGTCATGTTACAAAAGTTTTATTTATTATTGGATTGATTGTTGGAATAATTTTATTTTTTGTTGTTTATGGAATATATCAATTTTTAAAAAAAAAGAAATATTGCAATGTTTGTGAATGTGATAAGATTAAATATAAATTTTATCCTGAATATTCTTATAATAATTCAAAAAATAAATTTTACAATAATACAAATGAAAATAATGAATTAAAATAGTGATTAATAAATTTTGGATTTTATTTATTTATTCCTTTTAATGATTTTCTACTTAATTAAATAATAATTCTCATTGTTTATTAATTTTTAAATAAAATTATATCTTAACATTTTTAATAATATATTTGATTTTTTTTTTTCATGATTTTTTTGTTTTTTATTTCTATAAAAAATTAATTTAAGAATTAAAGAATATAATCTTGATTAAAAAAAAAAAGATGGTTAAATTAATATTTGTAAATAAAAAACTAAAAAAACAAATTTTAATTTAAAAATAATGAGTAAATCTTAGTTTTAAATTTAATTAAATGAAAATGAAATAATAATTTTTTTAAGAAATAATATTTTTTTTATTGAATAATTATCCTCTATATCAAAAACAATGAAACCTTAATTGAAAATCAATTTTAATAATTCCCATAATATAAATTAATATGAAAATAATCTCATCTGATTTTAAAAGAAAATTCATAATTAAAATCCAACATTAGTTTTAAAAAATCATAAAAACAATATAAATAATTTGTCCATTATCAAATATAAGTTATTGTGCTTTAAATCCAAATATTCCTAAAAATAATCCTGTTCTTACTCTAATATTACCTAAGTTATTCTATTCCTCTTATTTAAAATTTAAATTACTAGATTTAATACTATTACATATTCAGATTAAAAACATAATCTTATTAAAAATAAAAAATATAGTTTCAAATAATTAAAATGATTTATGAAGTCATAAAAAATTTAAATTAATTAAATAATCTCAATTATTTTTATACATATTAAATTAATAATTGAATTAAATGATGAAGTTTTAATTATTTTATCTAGAAAAATTAATATTGAAAATTTTCCCATTGTAAAAATAACATTAGTATATTTGAAATGTTATATTTTTATGATTTTCTATAAGTAATATATACTTTATCATAACATTATTCTTTTTTCCTGAATGATTCAAATTTTTAAGGAATCGAAAGAAATTTAAATAATTGAAGGAGAAATATTCAATTTCATCATAATTTAAATTAATTGTTTTACCAATTAATATTTGATACTATTTCATTATCCTTAATAAAAATCTAATACCTTTTATTTTATTTTGAATAAATCAATAGTTAATGAAAATATAGAAATATTTAAAAGATTAGTTGAATTTCTTCATGAAATGAATTTTTTTCTTAAATTTTCTCTTTAAAAAAAAACATTTAAATATTTTTTATAAATCTGGGTTTAATTTTCTTCTTCTTTTAATTTATCTTTATTATGATAATGATCTTCTGTCTCAGTATAACTTCTTTAACATTTCTGAAATAATAATACATTATTTAAGATGATTCACTCATTATTGAAAAAAAGATAATTATCAAAATCTACTATTCAATTATATATATTATTTCATCCAATTCAATTCTTTATGAATTATGTATAATCTCAAAATTTTCAAACTAATTCATACAAATTTTCATTTAATAAATGAATTGAAATTTCTCTTAGTAATTATAAAATTCACAAGTTTAAATTCATATTTTATTTTCTACTCTAATTAAAAATATAATACCATAAAAAATATTCCTTATACTATTATTTATTGAGATTAAGAAAATAAAATTATGATAATTCAAAAAATAAACTTTCATATTAATTTATTGATTTAAAATTTAAAGGAATGTTATTTATCATTAATCTTTA
>JAEEGL015530461.1_pt1 | contig 11834 bp, 11 predicted proteins | sample 9134231 | NCBI WGS metagenome assembly JAEEGL01 (sample SAMN16246548, study PRJNA631951) | gut metagenome | biome: gut microbiome; feature: rumen; material: fiber-attached | host: Bos | place: Iran: Karaj | collected 2018-10 | reverse complement strand
ATGCACCTACATATTATACATTTGAAGAATTTAAAGAACTGTGCGAACAATTAAAAGATTCCGGACTTGGATTACAATTCAATATTGAAAATGGAGTTGCCACAGAAGTTGGTATATCTTCATAGCATAATAGCCTGACCGTACGGTCAGGCTATTATCAATTCTCTATTATTGAATTCATTATCTCGAATTTTTGTTGGGCTGAATAAATTAGCTCTGCTGCCTGCAAAAGCTCATCCTCGATATCTAATTCCAAAGCATCTAGGGAATCTACATCGTTTGAAAGTGTCTTGTACTTGATATCGTGTTCTAAGGATGCCCACAAATCCATGGCCATAGTCCTAATTTGAATTTCCACAGGAACCAGTTGCTTTTTATTCATGAAATATACTGGCACTCTGATTATCATATGTAGGCTGCGGTATCCATTAGGTTTGGGGCTAGCGATATAATCCTTTATTTCTATTATATGTACATCATCCTGAGCTAGTATCCTATCTCGAATCAGGTAAACATCCTTGATATATGGACAGACACATCTGATGCCTGCAATATCGTAAATATTGTTGAATGCCTCAGTAAGAGACAATCTCATTCCTTTCTTTTCTAGTTTCCCCAATATACTTTTTGATGATTTAAGGCGCGTGTCAATGTGGTGAATAGGTACTCTGAGTTTTCTAAATTCGAACTCGTCCTTAATTATATTAAGTCTGGCTTCTGTAAGATTCATGGCTGCATTGTACATCCTAAGAATTGGATCTAAGGTATGAGAAAACTCATCCTCTATAGCAGCTATACGTGCCATATTGTTCTCGTATGAATTTCCCAGAGAAACAATTTCATTCACTGTCGTTGATTCTTCTATTACAATTTCCTTATCCATAATTCATATGGTAAAGGTTTAGGATGACAAATACCATTAAATAAGTCTTAATTCTTTCTTAATTTTTTGCGATGGCTATGTGAAGACCAAACTTACATGTCTTAATTTTCTTCCCAAAACAGCTCATCCAAGGTCTTGTCCAAGGCTTTGCAAATGGCTATGCACAAGCTAATTGTAGGATTGTAATCACCCTTTTCTATGGCATTTATAGTCTGTCTAGACACGCTGCACAAATCCGCAAGCTGCTGTTGCGACAAATCCTTGCCGGCTCTGGCTGCCTTCATTCTAAGATTCTTCATTGGCGTCTCCTCTTTTATCTAATAACATTCTGATTACCATAGCAATAAGAATGCCTGTAAACAACACACATATTGAAACATTTATAAAAAAGCCATTCATATATCTGCTAGCTAAATCAATGTCATCTGCATTGCTAATTGCTGCATACAAATTGCACATTATTACCACTACAGCTAGAGCAATCCAGGATTTAACTTTTTGTCCCACCATAATATAGGCACTATTCAAAACACAGTAGACCACATCAACCAAAATTCCTAAGAACATAATTGCGATAATAACTAATTGTGGTGATACTATATCAACAGTAACGCTATAGAAAAACAGAGCATATATCATATTCAATATAATCACAGTAATGAATCCGTAATTTGCTCCACGACCACGTATCAATAGCTGTCTTTCATCATAATGTACATTATTCTTGTCAAACTTCTTTTTTCTAATTGAGCTGCTGACTACAGCTATAACACCAATTAATACTCCAAAAATAATACCAGCAACATATGCATTCATATTCTATCCTCCGTTTGTATAAATAATTAACATGTTACCTCAGCTGATATCATTATAATAATACCCTTATAGCATAATGTCAACTATATTTTACATTATGTCAAAAGATTGGATAACGATGTTTTGATTTATGAATCTACAGTAGCGCAAAAAAGCCCTCGGCCTATTGGCCAAGGGCTATCATCAATCGTTATCAAATGCAGATATTTTGTTTGAAAGAATTATTTTTTTAGTCTAATGCTAACAACTGAACATGTTGGGAGGGTTACTTTTATGCCAGCATCAGTCTTTGTGTAAGCTGTAAATTCCTGTTCTTTTACTACTTCAGGTGCTTCAAATGTGTTGTAAGAGTTCATCTTACCTGTAACATATGAAGCCTCGCATACGTTGTATGCTCCACCGTCCTTAGTAAGTTGAATCTCAAGTTCCTCTGTAGATTCTAATGAGTTATTTGTTAGGGTTACAGTGATAACACCATTCTCATCCTCAGAAACTGATTCAAATACCTTAGGAAGTTCATTCTTGCCAGATCCAACTGTACTGTTGTTAATAAGATCTGAACCAAGAAGTGTTGCTCCCTGGTGGTGACGGAACATTTTGAAGACATAATAAGTAGGGGTTTTTATCATCTTCTCACCGTCAGTAAGCATAACTGACTGAAGTACATTTATCATTTGTGCAATACATGCAAGCTTTACTCTGTCAGAATGCTTATTAAATATATTAAGGTTCATACCAGCAACAAGTGCATCGCGCATAGTGTTCTGCTGGTACAAGAAGCCTGGGTTGGTTCCTGGTTCAACATCAGTCCAAATTCCCCATTCATCAATCATCATGCCGATTTTCTTTTCTGGGTCATACTCATCCATGATTGCACCGTGTTTGTTGATGAGCTCTTCCATATAAAAGCTACGTTTAAGAGTCTGGTAGAATACCTCCTCTGTAAAGTCTGTTGCGCTTCCCTTGAAGTTCCAATCATCCTCTGTCTCAGGAAGTGTATAGTAATGAAGTGACAAACCATCCATAAATCCATGGAACTGCTCTGGTGTATGATCAAAGCATGTAGCTAATACTTCTTTTGTCCAATGATAATCATCTACATTGGCACCACAGCAAATCTTTGAAATAGGTTTGCTTCCGTTGTAGTTTCTAACATATGTCTGATAACGTCTGTACTCATCAGCATAAAACTGTGGGCGCATATTACCGCCGCATCCCCAGTTTTCATTTCCAACACCTAGGTAATCAACTGTCCAAGGCTCCTCATGACCATTTTCCTTACGAAGGTCAGCCATTGGTGAAACTCCGTTAAATGTCATGTATTCTACCCATTCGCTCATTTCGCGAACTGTACCAGAACCTAAATTGGCATTTACATATGTTTTGCAGCCAAGCTGCTTGCATAATTCAAAATATTCGTGTGTTCCGAAGCTATTATCTTCTACCACACCACCCCAGTGGGTGTTAATCATTTTCTTGCGATTTTCCTTTGGACCGATTCCGTCCATCCAGTGATACTCATCTGCGAAGCAACCACCTGGCCAACGAAGGACTGGTACCTTCATCTCCTTTAGAGCTTCAACTACATCTGTACGCATACCATTTACGTTAGGAATATCGCTATTTTCTCCAACGTATAACCCCTCGTAAATACAGCGTCCCAAGTGCTCTGAGAAATGACCATAAATCTCTGGAGCAATTGTACTCTTTTTGTTTTCGTTGTTGATAACTAATTTTGCCATAACATATACTTCTCCTATATTTTTTGCTCGGCTAGCCACAGCTATTTTTTCTGGCCACGGGAAGACGCACCATTATAATTGCCTTCGGCAATGAGGTGCGTCGTGGGAGCAGTAAAAGGTTAACCTTTTACCGCTCCGGCGGTCATACCATCTATGATGTATTTCTGGAAGATAAGGAAGATTACAAAAATAGGCAATATTCCAAACATTGAACCAGCAATAAGCACATCATAGTTATTACCATATGGTGTGAGCAAAGTATTAAGTCCAATAGGAAGAGTAAACTTTTCTGCACCCTTTAGTACTAAAAGTGGCCAAAGAATTGCGTTCCAGTTACCCATAGCAGAAAGAATACCCATAGAAGCAAAAGCTGGTTTTGCAAGTGGAAGGATAATCTTTACCGAAATACCATACTCTGAGCATCCATCAATTCTAGCTGCATCTAGCAGATCTTTTGGTAGTCCTGATAAATATTGTTTGAAGAAGAAAATTGTAGATGCGTTACAAAATCCTATAATCATAACTCCCACATATGTATCAATGAGCTTTAAAGCGATTATCTCTTTGTACAATGGAAGCATCAATATTTCAAAAGGAACCATCATTGTTGCCAAAACTATTGTAAACAAAAGATTCTTAAATTTAAAGTTATACATTGATATTCCGTAGGCAACAAAGTAGCAAACAAAAAGTGTGATAACTACTGAGAGGATACAGATAACCAGAGAGTTTTTATACCACATAAAATACTTCTGGCTATCTGCATTTCCAGAAAAGAGATACAAGTAGTTGTCAAGGTTCATGGTGGATAAATCTAAATCAATAGATAATCCCCTTCTGATAAGCTCCTTGCCTGGTCTGAAGGATGCCAACAAACCGGCAAATACTGGGAATAATATAATTAAACTAAGAATAAGGAAAAATCCTGTTGCTAGAATACTTCCAATTTTAATCTTAGGAGATGAACTCATTGTCTTTTCTTTTGACATATTATTTCTCCTCCTTTTTGAAAGTACCATTTAGTATAAGCTGAGCGAAGTTTATGATAAGTGCAACCACAAGGAGCACAACACCAACTGCGCAGGCATAGCCCATATCATTTTTCTCTATACCACGTTTGTACAAGTAACCTACAATAGTAAGACCTATGTTATTAGGTGATGAGTTACCTGCCCAAAGCATGTAAGACTCTAAGAACATTGCAAGTCCAGCATAAACAGAAATAGTTAATACATATACTGTAGTTGGCTTTAGTAGTGGCAATGTTACATATAAGAATTTCTGCCAACCTGATGCCCCATCAATGTCTGCTGCTTCATATAAAGAACTGTCAATTGATTTCAAACCAGACAGGAAATATAGCATGTTGACGCCTGTCCATCTCCAGCAGGCAACAATTAATAAAGCAAGCATTCCTGACCAGCCCATTTTTAACCATTTATATGTTCCAAGGCCTAAAGCCGCTGTAATCATGTTCATCTGACCTGTTGTATACTCTGTAAACATCAGGCGGAATAATGTACCAGAAATAACTACTGATGTTAATGCTGGCATGTAGAGAACAGCCTTCCATACGCCCTTAGCTTTTACCAAGTTGCTATCCATAAGTACTGCAAAGAGCATTGGGAATGGAATCAAAAGAACTAATGTGAAAAACATGTATTTAATACTGTTCCAAACCGCAATATGGAAAACATTATCTTTCAACAATTTTGTGTAATTATCAAAACCTACCCAATCTGTTGTGATTGCCCCGATATCCTGAAAACTCATTGTAAAAGCAGTGATTAGGGGGTAAACCCAAAAGAAAGCAAAACTAAGAATAAAAGGTACTACGAAAACGTATGGTGCTACCTTCTGAGAATAAATAAAGTTTTTAACCTTCATAATGCACCTTTCCTCATTTTTAAAATAGGGATGCCTGCCTAGGCCGGCATCCCTTCAAAAGCATTTCCTACTGTTCCATATCCACTGCGTCCTGTGCCTCTTGAAGAGCATCATCTACTGAATATGAAGGGTCTTCTAACACTTCATTTAATGTTGTTGTGCAGAAGTACTCATTGATTGTTGGGCTAATAGATACAACAGAAATCTTTCCAATGTTATCCATTCCTATATCGTTAAGTACATCATATGGGTAGTTGATGAAGAACTGATTGTACTGGTTTGCATCATCATGAGCAAATGCATCATCGCTCCAAAGTGCTGCGTTACATACGTCAAATCCAAGTGTATCCCAGATGTGCTGCTCACCTTCCTCTGACATCTTTGCCCAGCAAAGGAATTCTGCTGCAAGGTCTGTGTTTTCAGACTGCTGTGTTACTACTGTACCAGTACCACCGATACCTACTGAACACTTCTGGCCTTTTTCGAATACAGGACACTTAGCAATGTACCAGTTACCCTTTTCCTCTTCCATGTAGTTTGTGAAACGTGACATATACCACATAGCCTTAGGGAATGAAACAACGTTGTGATCCATGATGTTCTGGAAACCAGCCTCAAGATCAATATGTCCGTCTGGTGAAACCTCAGCGAAGCCTGAGTTTAACCAATCCTGCTGCATTGTAAGCATTTTCTTAACTGAGTCTAACTGAACATTTGCTGGATCATCAAAACCGCCTGTCCAGTCATCACCGTACTCAGCCATTGCAAGCCAGAGCCAATCTACTCCGCCTGTATCGACACATGTGAAGTACTTGCCATCTTCGTTCATAGCTCCTAAGTACTCCTCACCAAGTGCCTGATAATCATCCCATGTCTCTACTGCATCAATCTTTGCAATAACCTCATCCTGTGAAAGGCCCATTGCCTCAGACATTGCTGCTACATTGTAGTACATAACTGTTGCACCTACGTGGTATGGTGCACCGTAATAATTTCCATCTGAACCCTGATAGGTCTCCATACGAGATGTAACCATTGTATCGAGGTAATCAGCTGCATAATCATTTAATGGAACAAGCCACTGATCAAGACCTTCTACAACGTTAGGGAACTGACCAACTTCTACGTCACAGATATCTGGAGCTCCTGTACCTGACTCAAGTGCTGTAAGAAGCTTTGTGTGCATATCGCTGTATGGATATGTTGTGCAAGTAATCTCAATAGTCTGATCTGGATGCTGCTTATTCCACTCCTCTGCCATTACACCGTAGTGCTGAGCATGAAGCTCTACGAAAGTCCACATTTCAAGATGAGTACCGTTTGGATCACCATATGTATTAGTAACTACTTCCGATTCTGCTGTCTCCTCTTCTGTTGCTTCATCAGGATTAACCCCACCCTCAGAAGCTCCGCCACATCCAACAAATAATGCTGTTGCCATTGATGTGCAAAGAAGCATACTGATTAATTTTTTCTTCATTCTTCTCCTCCTTGATTTTCACATGTAAAGGTTATAAAGTTATACTGTTCGGCGTTAATAAATCAGCCGAGGCTTGTTAGCTAATCTATTAAACATCCAAATGGTTAACTGTTATGATTCAATTATATTATGCCAATAGCTTAAGTCAATAATTATTTTAGTTTTTTCTAAACTATTTTGATATTTCTTTTAATCTCTCCAAATTGAACTAATAAATTTTGGATATTTTCACTAATTCGTCACATTTTTCACATTTTCGATAGGTTTAAGCAAAAGTATTCAATATTTTTCTATAACAAATCTCCTGTTTTTTCATTAAATTCATTTGACACTGTAAATAGGGAATTTTATAATTATATAAAATATTATTATTTATTCTAAAAAGGAGAATAAGTGTTATGATTCATATCACTTCCCTTGACGAAGGACTAGAACTTTTTAAAGCTTTAGGCTCTGATGTACGTATTCAAATATTAAATATACTATTAGAAAATGGACACATGAGTATGAACCAGCTGGCTACTCAGCTTAATCTTAGTAATGGCGCCCTTACAGGACACATTAAAAAGCTAGAAGAATGTGGTTTGATTTCCACATCCAATGAATCAGCCAGCCACGGAAATTCTAAGATTTGTTCTGTGATCCAGGATAAAATTGTACTTGAAATAGAAAAACCTGTTGACCTATCAAATGTTTTTGCAACTTCTATAAAGGTTGGTCAATTCTCAAGCTTCAATGTTTGTCCTACATGCGGTCTTGCTGACAGCTCTAGCGTTATCGGTGAAATCGACGATGCCAGATACTTTAGCCATCCAGATAGATTCAATGCTGATATCATTTGGTTTACAAAGGGCTATGTAGAGTACACTTTGCCAAATCTTGTTCCTAGCAATAACGAGATTACACAGATTTCCATTTCCTTTGAGATTTCCTCAGAGGCCCCTGGTGTGGATGAGAATTGGCCTAGTGATATTTCTTTCTATCTCAATGATAAAAAGCTGGGTATGTGGACAAGCCCTGGTGATTTCGGTGGCGAGATACTTGGTATGTTTACTCCTGATTGGTGGCCACAAAATTGGAATCAATACGGATTACTTAAGCTTTTAGTTGTTAACAGACATGGAACATTTATTGATGGTCTTAAAATTTCTGATTTGACTATCAGTGATTTAGCATTAGATTCAAGCACTCCTATTAATTTTAGAATTGCTGTGGATGATGATGCTGAGCATGTTGGTGGTGTTACTTTGTTTGGTAAATCCTTCGGAAATTACGGACAGGATATCAAAGTATCCCTCAGCTATATGCCTAAAAATTAAGCAAAATAAAACTCTCTTCTTGGATTAATCCACCGAAGAGAGTTATTTTTTACCATTTTTTCTTTGGGCAGTGACTTGCAGCCATGGCCGCTCTCAGCTCAACATAGCAGCCGCAAGCCATGCATGTGCCAGCATTAAGCCTTTCACATTCTTTGCAGACTGCCAGGCGCTTTTCGTATATATCATCAGTCACCTGGTCAGCCTGCTTTAATGCAGATTTGTATTTTTCTATCATTTCCATGTCTCCATCGATCATATCTCTAAGGAGACATCTGGTACAAACTCTATTTTCAATCATAGTTAAATACTGGTCTTCCATCCACCCATTTTATTTTCATAAGCATAGCATGACGATTCGGATTGTATAATGGATCACCTACAATTTCTGTCTCAGTACGAGCATGATATACCAATATATCATTACCCTCTTCATCCACTGTAAATGAGTTATGACCTGGGCCGTATACCACATGTTCAGCTGATGAAGCAAGCACTGGATAACGGGACTTTTTCCATGAAAGAGGGTCCAATAAATCGCTATCTTCGCTGGTTTCAAGCATGCCCATACAGTAGTTGATTCCTGTATCACTTGCCGAATATGTCATGAAAATCTTTCCATTTCTCTTGATTACAGATGGGCCTTCGTTTACCCAAAAGCCGTGGCGCTCCCAATCGTAGTCAGGAGTGGTGAGCAATACCTGGTCTGTTTCAAGAGTATATCCATTTTTCATTCTGGCAATGTAAAGATTTGAAATCTGTTTTCCAACGCCAGTTTTTTCAGCCCAAATATAATACCAGCTTCCCTTGTTTTCAAATACTGTAGCATCTAAAGAAAATGCCTCAAATGAAAACTCGTCGCTGTCAGCTCTAGTCATTTTGCCCTTTTCAATCCAAGGGTCAGTCATAGGATCATTTCCCTGACATTCTAACACATATGGGCGTATTTTCCATATATCTTCTACTTCACCACCGGCATAATAAATGTACCATTTTCCAAAGAGAAAATGTATTTCAGGTGCCCAAATATGCTTGCTCATTGGACCAGTCTCATGCTTATGCCAAACTTCTACTTCATCGGCATCCTGAAGTCCTTCTAAGGTATCGCTACATCTGAGGACTATCTTGTCATATTCTGGCACTGAAGCTGTAAAATAGTATTTCCCGTCAGTGTGCCTATATACATAAGGATCCGCTCGCTGCAAAATCCATGGTTTATTGTACTTAAAATCCTTATCCAAATTTATATCCTCCAAATTTCTCCTCTAGAGAATCAACCTCGTTCCCCATAAGCTCTCATTTTCCCCTACAGCAGAGAATGTCATAACCTGATTGTCGCCTTCATCTAGCATTTCACAGAACACTCCACTGTAATTAACTTGGTCAATTGTAATATTCATGTAATAAGTGCCATCTTGCATTTCCCATGTACCTGTTATGCCGTCACCTTCACAGGTGCCATCATCATTTAGATACAAAATCTTTGGATTTGCTATATCACTAGAGATATCAGTACCTTGATTTATTATGAAATATCTGCCAACTACCTGGTCCTTGGAATATCCAGTCTCAGAGACAGTTTCTCCCTTAGTCTGATATGGCAAATCGCATGGCCAGCCTTCTGCATTCATAAGCATTTGATGGACTCTAGGAGAATGATTTTCTCCTCCATCATTAAATCTTGTATGGTAAACTAAATAGATTTTGCCATCTGAGTCTATAAATGCCGAATTATGACCTGTTGCCATGTATGCCATTTCTAAGCTTGGCAGCTTGTAATTTCCTGATAATTTCAAACCATAGTCCTGATGCATAGCGCTTTTTTCAGGGTACTTTCCATTCATATCAACATATTCACCATCTACTGTTTTAGAGCGGAAAACTCTAATCTGATAGCCGCCAGTGCTTGTTAGCCCACCATAAGAAACAAAGAGATAATAGTAATCTGTGGCTTCGTCATACATAATGTATGGACCTTCAATAGAGATATGACCTCCGCCTAAAAGCTTTTTGCCAAAGTATGGGTCCACGTTATTATCAGGATCTGCTTCGGGGTGTATAACTAGACCGGTATTTGGGTCTAATTCAAGCAGATATATTCCTCCTGACCATGAACCATAGGTCATCCACATACGGCCATCTTTGTCATAAAAAACAGTAGGGTCAATCGCATTAGGATAATCCTCATAGTTGTATGCACCAGCCTTTATATAGTTCTTTTTTGCATAGTCCTCATCCACATAATCATATACATCAGTGGCGTCTATTGTATGCATATTAAAGCCTGAATATATAAGGGGTCCCTGCCATTCAAAAGGTCCCTCTGGTGATGTGGATGTACCATAGCAAAGATTTGATGCATTAAAGGTGCTAGTTGTGCAATAGTACATGTAATATAGGCCTGTGGTTTCGTTATAAATAACATCTGGTGCCCACACATGGGTTCCGCCGTCATCTGTTGGAATCAAGCTGTCCTTTGAGCCTGAATACGCAAAGGCCTGGTCTGCCACATCATAAATCTGTCCATAGACAGGATTTGTACTAGAATAGCCATTGCCAATATATTCCCAATTAAGTAAATCAGTGCTTTTTGCAGCTGTCATATGGGAACCATAAATATAATATGTGCCGTCAACTTCTAAAATAGATGGATCGTGGACTGAAACGCCCGAAGAGACACTGCCAGTGGCAATATCATCATAGTTCACTGTGAAATTCTTTTCCTCTGAGCCTGAGCACGCCACAAGACTTCCCATCATAGAAATCGCCAAAACACATGAAAATAGCTTTTTCACGTGCTGTCCTCCTATTAATTATCCTGTGACCCAAACATCAAGCCTCATTAATTATGTTGGATCTACGATGTATTTAGTGTACCAAATACATGGAGAGTTTACAAGATTTATTTTAATTATTTCTAAATTATTTTACATAATTATTAATTCTTGCTAAAAAAATGGCTACCATAAGGTAGCCACTAAAAAGAGAAGGTTAATAATTTTCTAATTTTGTCCGTAATAAGCATTTGCACCGTGCTTACGGTTAAAGTGCTTATCTCTAATGCAATCTGGTGCAGGAGCAACCTGAGCATTTACCTGTTCTGTGAAAAGCGCCATTTTTGCAACTTCCTCAAGAACAACTGCATTGTAAACTGCCTGGTCCGCATCCTTGCCCCATGTGAAAGGTCCGTGGTTCTTGCAAATTACGCCAGGAACATATTTTGTATTGATACCTCTTTCCTCAAATGTCTCAATAATTACTTTTCCTGTGTTTACCTCATATGCTGCATCAATTTCCTCTGGGGTAAGGTTTCTTGTGCATGGAATAGGTCCACAGAAATAATCTGCATGTGTTGTGCCGTAAAGAGGAATATCTCTACCAGCCTGTGCCCAAGCAACTGCATAAGTAGAATGAGTATGTACGATACCACCGATATTATCGTATTTCTTGTAAAGCTCAACATGAGTAGCGGTATCTGAGCTTGGCTTATATTTGCCTTCTACTACTTCACCATCTAGATTTACAAGTACCATATCCTCTGGCTTTAAATCTTCGTATTCAACACCTGAAGGTTTGATGGCAAAAATGCCGCTTTCGCGGTCAATACCTGAAACATTTCCCCAAGTATAAGTAACTAAACCTCTCTTAGGAAGCTCCATGTTTGCCTCATAAACCTGTTTCTTAAGTTCTTCTAACATTTCTAATCTCCT
>JAEEGL015237058.1_pt1 | contig 11834 bp, 12 predicted proteins | sample 9134231 | NCBI WGS metagenome assembly JAEEGL01 (sample SAMN16246548, study PRJNA631951) | gut metagenome | biome: gut microbiome; feature: rumen; material: fiber-attached | host: Bos | place: Iran: Karaj | collected 2018-10 | reverse complement strand
CCCTTAAGATTTATTTGTAAACTTCCCAGGTTGTCTTTACCAGGGTATCAACATCGCTGAATTCCGGTTCCCAACCAAGCAGTTCTTTTGCACGCTTAGAAGTGGCATAAAGACAGGCAGGGTCTCCCGGGCGGCGCTCTACATCATCGGCAGGAATTGCCTTACCGGTAATGCGGCGGGCAGCTTCTATAATTTCTTTTACAGTTGTACCTTTTTCGGTTCCAAGGTTTACTGTAAGGCTCTTGTCATTCTTTGTAATATAATCCAGAGCCATAACATGGGCACGGGCCAGGTCTGTTACATGAACATAGTCACGGATACAGGTTCCGTCGCGGGTATCGTAGTCGGTTCCAAAAACCTTCATTTTTTCCTGCATACCGGCGGCAACCTCCATTACACGAGGCAAGAGGTTTGCAGGCTTTTGTTCAAGTCCGCGGATTTCTCCTTCCGGGTCATAACCTGCCGCATTAAAATATCGCAGGGCAGCAAAACGCATTCCCTTGAGCTGGTCATACCAGGCCATAAAGCGTTCAATTTCCAGCTTGGTAAAGCCGTAGTAATTTTCGGGATTCTTTGGATGCTCTTCGTCCATAGGCAGATACTGGGGAGCCCCAAAAACTGCAGCCGAAGAAGAAAAAATCATTTTCTTGCAGCCGTATTTTACAGCCGCATTCATAATATTGATTGTACCGGTAATATTATTTACGCTGTATTTTTCGGGAACAAGCATACTTTCGCCGGCAGCCTTAAAAGCCGCAAGATGAACAAAGGCATCAAAGCCCTGGGAAAAAGCAGCTTCAAGATCTGCAGGAATCAAAATGTTTCCGTAGATAAAATCATTTTCCGGAAAAAGATTACAGCGGAGTCCTGAAGACAGGTTATCAAAAACACTTACCTTATGGCCTGCCTTCATCATTTCTTTTACAACATGGCTTCCGATATAACCGGCACCACCAATAACTAAAACTTTCATTGTGAATCCTCCTGTGAGTCTCGTATGAATAATATCAAAGAATAATATGCGCTATCAAATTCTTCTTCTTCATAATATGGATTGATTTTAACCCAGGTTTTGGCAAGAAGCTTGTCTCCCGTATTAAGAAATTCTTCATTTGTTAAAATGGCAGAACAAGAGTCTACAGTATTTGCCCCCACTGTGGAACAATAAACATGTACCAGCTGGTCCTGAATTTCAGGAAAAAAATCTTTAAGTTCCTTAAAATCTTTATTTAAGAGAATTATTTCGCACCAGGCGGGATATTCGCTGTCAAAGCCCCTGTACTGCCAGTCTTCAAATAAATCCGGCGGAAGGTCAGCTTTTGCAGAATCACTGTTCTTATCTGTTGAAGCACATCCTGTAAGAAAAAAAAGGGCTCCAAGAATAAGAAGCCATACAAAAAATGATGTGTATAATTTCTTTTTCATGATGTCTTATTATACTATAAGTCTATCTTTGATTCAAATATGCTCTTGCTATTTTGTGACTATTTTTAGTATTATATAAACAGGTAAAGAAATATGAAAAACAGAAAAAAAATTGCCATGGCAGCCTTATTTACAGGACTTGCACTTATATTTACACTTTCATTCTCAGGCTGTAATTCTACAAAAGAAATTCCAGATGATTTATCTGCCCCTCAGCTGCTTCAAAAAGGTCAGACCAGCCTTGACACTTCAGATTTCAAGGCAGCAGAAAAATATTTCTTAAAAGCAATTGAACTCTATGGTGACAATACAGAAACCTATATAGAAAGCAGATATGAGCTGGGTCATCTATACATCAGAACAAAATCTTATGAAAAAGCTTATGCTGCCCTTACAGAAATTCTGGAGATTTATGACCTGGCTCCTTATGGTTCTCTTCCTCCGGCCTATAAAAAGCTTGCCCAGCTGGAACTGAACAAAATCCCTGCTGCAAAATATGAAGAGCTGGAAGCCAGAGGAAATTAATTACAAGCAGAGTTAATTAGTCATAAGCACAGCAAATCAAACTCTTAATCACTTGGCAGAAGAATTGCCTTTACATTTATTTCTTTGGCTGCTGCAACATTCATAACATATTCTTTAGAGTATTTACCCAGTCCTCTTGGTTTTGGATGTGGTTCGGCGTCCCCTATAAGAATAATCTGGCGGTTTGCATCTGCCCTCCAGTTGTAAAATTCAGAAGAAGAATAAATTGCTTCATAAACGGCTTCGGGAATATCACCGCCTTCCGTGCCGACAATTTTTATTGATTTTAAATTTTTATCAAATGTTTCCAGATTTTCTGTAAAAGCAAAGAATCTTACGGGAAGCCCCTTGTAATTAAAGGAATCGCCGTAATCACGATAGAAGAGCAGACCAAATCTGACAGAGCTTTCTTTACTGAATTCCTTGAGCAGGGCCGGCAGCAAATCTTTTTTTAAGGTTTCTATATCATTTTTCATACTGCCCGTAGCATCAATTGCAAATACCACATCCAAAGGCATTTCTTCATCCTCAAGGACTTCAAGAATATCGTCTACAATACTTTCAGGTCCCTTGGAATAAACAATAAAGTCAGAAAGCTCGGAAAAAACTTCGCTTGCTACAGGATTGTAATCTGCACTCAAAAAGACTTCCGGTTCCGGCTCAGGCTCAGGAGGATTTTTCTTTGTTTTCTTTCGTGTCTGAAGGTTAAACATAAAGGGACTATCCATATAATCCCCTGAATAATCTGCATAAGGCTTTTCAAAGCTTCTGATATTTATAAAGGTGCCCTTTCCAACCTCAACAATTCCATTCCGGCTCCATTTATAACCATATTGAAGCACAGAAGGAATATAAATATGAAAAGCCTGGTCAAAAAAATCTGTTTTTTCTACCGTAGAATCTATCAGACTGTATCTGGCTCCTTCCGAAACCAGGGGCTGGCCGTCCAGATATCTTATTTCATCTCCATTTACGGGATTATATTCCAAAGCCCTGTAAGCATAACTGTCTGATTTTCCGGCAGGATCTCTTGTTGTTTCTGTAAGCAGGATTGAATTTACAGAATCCAGCTTTCTTACATAAAGATGATAGCCCTTTATATTTCCTTCTGAATCCCTGTCTTCTTCAAGCTTTATGTCATCAGCACTTATCCGCATTAATTTTTGTTTTTCGCTGTATTCAAGCTTTTGCTGGGCCGGGGTTTGAGCATTAAGTGTAAAAAGGCCTGTAAAAAATAAGAAAATCCAGGCAGTAAAAAAAATGTAATTTTTCTTTAAAAACATAGTTACTTATCGGCTTTTTAAGTGTTATATATTAGGAATTGAAAATATTTCATTCTGGGGGTAAAATATGAGTATGAAGTTTAAAACTATAATAGCAGTTTTAGTTCTCTCAGCTTTTTCGTCTTATTTATTTGCAGAGCCTCTTACCTATGCCTTTTCAAGTTTTGGCGGGGGACTTCCTTCATCTGCCAAGCTCGCATCAACTTCAAAAGCACCGTCTTTTTCTCTTGGAACAGATTCCCCTGAATCTCAAAGGATTATTATAGAAGATGATTCCGAGCAGGATGATACCTATTATGATGATGAACCTACTGTAAATAAGAACAAGAATGTTGCCCTTATTACTGCAGGAGTAGTTTTAGGAGCTCTTGCCCTTGCCGGCATTATTTACGGTACAGTTTATTTTTCAACTTCATCCGGAGATTGCTGTCAAAGTGCTACTGATAATATGATGGAAGGTTGTGCTGAAGGCTGTGGAGAAGAATGCGGTAAAGAATGTGGTTCAGGCTGTGACGAGGCAATGGATCAGGCCTGTAGTTCTGCTGCAGAAGATGCCTGTTCTTCCAGTTCCAGCGATGTAAACTGTTCCACATCTTCTTTAGGAACAATTCTAAAAAATGGCTTCCAGATTATTCCGGTTTTTATTCCGTAAAAAACAAAGTAAGTCATTACTGCTGTTTATTCTTTTTATTTTCTCTTCCTTTTCTTCTTTTGCTCAATCGAAAGTCATCTCTACCCTTAGCCTTGATTTTACCAGAACAGAGACAATTGAAGAAAATGGACAGACAGCCACGCTAAAAGGACGAATAATTTACAGCAAAAGCCCTTTTTTCTTTCTTTTTCAGACAGATGCCCCTTTTGAACAAAAGGTTTTTCTTACTTCTCAGGGGGCCTTTCTGACAGACGAGGAAAATATAATTCAGCTGGATGAAAGTGACAGTCTTAAACAAATTTGTGACGATTTTCTAAACTGGTTTAAGGATGATTTTGGATTAAGAGAAAGTTTTTTTATTCCTCAAACAAGAACTTTCGAAGATGGCCAGGTAGTAACCCAATGGGATTATTCAAAGCAGGACAGTCACCCTGTTGATACGGTTATTGTAAACTCTGATTCTAACGGCAGAATTACAATGCTGAAAATGTATCTTGATTTTTCAACTCTTCTTACAAAAACCAGGCTTGATGATTATAAATATTTTGCAGGAAAGGCTTTTCCTACCACCATTGTTTCTACTTCTTATGATAACAATGAAGCCGTTCTTACAACAAAATTAAATTTTTCAAATATTTCCTTTAATCAGAATACAGAAAAGCTCTTTCAAACCAGCAAAATCACTTTGGAAGATATAACAGAAGCAAGAGCAGGCAAAGACCTTTCCCGGGATACAGAAATAATTCATCCGCTCCTAAGCACTGCAAAAACTTATGATGTTTCAATTCCTTCTGTATTATTAAAATCTTCCTTCAAGTTCTACAAAAAATTTATTACAAATCAAGATATGACCAACTGCCCTTTTTATCCTTCCTGTTCCCAATATATGGTTGATGCAGTAAATCAAAACGGGGTCTTTGGTTTGATTCAGGGGCTTGAAAGATTAAAAAGGTGTACAAGTACAGAACATAAAAGAGACCTTTATCCGACTCTGAGCAACGGCAAGCATTATGACCCGGTTCCGGCAAAAAAATCAAAGGGAGAAACAAAATGAAAAAGAGATTAGCACTTTCAGGTCTTATTTTTTTCCTTACTTTTATCTTTCTTCCCGGCCCCTTTTTTGCAGCAGATTATTCTGAGCAGACCCCTGCTCCTTATGCAGCTTCTACCCTAAAGGCCTTTGCAGATTCCCTTTACAACGAAGGCTTTTTGTCTCAGGCCGAAAGTCAGTATAAGCTTTATCTTTTTTCCTTTGATTTTAACAGTCAGCCGCAGGTTGAACAGAACCTTGATTTTCAGGCTTCCTTAAGTTCCCTTTGCAATATATATAAAAGCCAGCAGAATAAAAGCGGCATTAACTGGCTCAAAAAGAATTTTTACCGGTACGCCCAGCTCCCCTTAAAAGAAGAAATTAATCTGATTCAGGGAAAATATATTTTTATGGAAAGAAAGGCAGATGACTTTGAAGCTTTTAGCCGGCCGCTGGAAACAGAATCCTTTTCTCCTGATTTTTCCAGGCTTTTAAAAGCTTCGGCTTTTGTCCTTAATAAAGATATTCAGCCTTTAAAAGAACTTTGCAGTCTTGATGTTCAAAGTCAGGGAGAAAGCAGTAATTTTATAAAGCTGGGAGAACTTGCCGACTCCTACAAGCTTAAAAAGCCCGGAGCAGCCCTCTTTCTGTCCATGTTATTGCCCGGCAGCGGGAAATGGTATACAGGTTCCTTTGGGGCTTTTACAGGAAGCTTTCTTTCTATAGGTTCTTTTATAGCAGGAACTGTTTTCACAGGAATTCAGACAAAGTGGAAAAGCTGGCAGCCATATATTTTTGGTGCCTGCGGACTTGTTTTATACATTGCAGATTTGTACGGTTCTTACCAGAGTGCAAAACGATATAACGATGCCCTTTACCGTCATCTATGTGAGGAAACAGAAGCAATCTATGAAAAGTTATATTAGGCTTCTTCTTTTTGCCCTTTTACTATTTTTTATATTGCCTTCCTCCTTTGCAAAAGATATCTACGAGGATGTTTTTTTATATGCGCAAAAGCTTGAAGAAGGCGGAGCTCTGGAAGAAGCGGAATTAGAATATAAAAGATACATTTTTCTTCAGGATTATTCTGCCGGAGACCACCAGACTCAAGCCTTTACCAAGCTGGCAGGCCTTTATGAAAAAAAAGCAGAATGGGAGCTTGCTGAGCAGACCCTAAAGATGGCAATTCAAAGTTCAATTAACGACGGACAAGCAGAGGAAGAAAGAGACCAGCTCAGGCTAAAGCATATTCAGTATTTGTCTCATCTTAATGACAATCTTTTTCTTTTTTCTTATATTCATTTTCCGGACTATTCCCGGCAAGTCAGACAGGCAGCCTTTTGTGCAGATTTTGAGAAAACTGTAAATCAGGGACTCTGGCAGAATGCTCAGGACAAATACAATTTTGCAAAATCAGAATTCCCTGACCTTTTTACTCAGGAAGAAAGCCAAATAATAGAAGAAAATCTGACGGCTATTTTTTCTTACAAGCCTAAAAAACAAATGCTGGCAGGCTATCTTTCCCTTATGCCTGGGCTTGGTCAGCTTTATGCGGGCGACTATCTGGACAGCCTTAATGCCTTTTTATTAAATGGTTCTCTCATAGCTGTAAGTGTCTGGTCCCTCTGCAGTCTGGATTTCTGGACTTTTTCCCTGCTGGAGTTTAATCCCCTTCTTCATTTTATGCAGGGTAATATGTATAATGCCCAGAAGGATGCCTATGAATACAATCAGCGCAAAATTAAGGGTTTTTACAGCCCGATTATCGATATAATTGATTTGAAAATTCCAAAAAATGCGTTATAATAAACTTTATAAATACTTAATTTCTTTAAACAAACTATGCAGCAGAACGAATTTGAACAGGTAGATCTCAGTACTTTTTTTGACTCCCAGGATAAAGGCCCGGGACCTGATGAAAAAGCCGAGATGCTCACTACAAAGCAGAAGGAACTCATACAGGAAGTAATGCCACAAATTAAGGCTGTGGATCCGGAAAAAGCAGAAAGCTTTCAGGAACGCCTTGATTCTCTGGAGTCTCTTGCACAGGCTGTTGCAAAATTTCCTTCCCTGCTGGAACGCCACGAGCTTATTGGCGGAACCCGTACACCTACCTCGCTCATAGATTCCCTGATAGACCATCAGGATGCAGGAGATGCCGTGCTGCAGCTGCCATCCAAGGCTATGCTGGGAAAAGGCCTTCTTGTTGCAAAAATGCATACCCTTTCTTCCTTTGCAAAATACACTCATCATATTCCGGAGCTAAAAAAATATTCCAAGGCCTTTGATACCGAAACAGTTTCTTCAATGTACTCCCTGCTTATCGAAGATGTTTATCTCAATCTTATCCGCGACAACTCCCAGCCAATGGAATTCCGTCGTGAATGGGCCTTGTCTTTACTTTTACTCTGGGAACACTGGAACGATCAGGGAAGCGCCCAGGTTGCCCCCGTACTGGAATCTGTATGGATGGCCCGCCGCCGTTTAGCTCCTGCCTTTGGAACAATGATGGGAACCAGCGAGCTCCTGCTTATTTCCATGCAAATGGATGACCAGTGGATTGCCTTTATTAAACAAAAGCTTGGTGAACCCGGAGTATCACAGGCTATGGAGGAATTTCTTTTTGGAATTTCTTACGAGCAGATAAACACCCTGCGCACAATCCTTAAGGAAAAAGGCATTCCTGCAATCGGCCGTGATGAGGTTTCCAAATTTTTGGGTGAACATGTCAAATCGGATGCAGGACTTGATTACCGCGATTTCTACGCAAAATATACAGTACGACGGGACAATGCCCGCTCGCGCACAAGGCTCAAGCTCAACGGGCCTCATAAAACTCTGGAAGATTATTTTATTCAGTTTGTAACAGAGCAGAATAAGGAGAAGCAGAACAATGATACTTTCGCCAGAACAAAATGAAGACAGCGATGAAAAACAAAAAAAAGTACCCTATCATTTTGGAGAAAAATTAAGACAGGTAAGAGAAAATAAAGGCTATACTCTCAAAGTAGTTGCACAAAAAGCAGGAGTAAGCGAAAGTCTTGTTTCACAGATTGAACGCAACCATGTTTCGCCTGCCATTGATACCCTGCTTGCCCTTGCTGACGTGCTTGATATAAATCTGGAATTTCTTTTTGAAGAATACCGTAAGATTCGCCCGGTAACAATCATTCATGCAAAGGAGCGCCCTACCCAGCACGAGGACGAAATAGTTTACGAAGAGCTTGCAAATCCGACAGACGCTAAGGGAGACATTTCCTTTGAATCCTATATGCTCAAAATTCCTGCAAACACCCATACCCACCGCGGTTCTTACGGTCATATAGGCCAGGAATTCGGCATTATTCTAAAGGGCCGCGCCAAGCTTATCTACGAAAACAAGGAATACATTCTGGAAGAAGGAGACAGCGTTTCTTACTCGGCTGCAGTTCCTCACACTGTAGAAAACATAGGAGACTGTGAGCTGAACGCCATCTGGGTTCTTTCGCCGGCACAAAGATTTACACATAAATAGAAGCCTTGTCATTACGAGCATAACAAAGCAATCTACTCTTTCCTTATTGCAACAATTCTTTAATATTTGTATAATTATTTAATATTATTAAATATTGTTTTGGTTTTTGCGTATATTTATGCACAAATTATGTATATATATGCAAAGAATCATTGTATAATAAGGCCAGGCTAAAACACACGGCCTTACACAGGAGGACATTATGCTTTCTAAAAAATCTGATGCAGCCATCTTAAAAAGACTGGAAAAACTTGCCGTCCACAATGATCCGATAAACCAGGAACTCTACAAAACTTATGATGTAAAACGTGGTTTAAGAAATGCTAACGGCACAGGTGTTCTTGTTGGACTCACCCGCATTGGTGATGTTGTAGGTTACGAAATTAAAGACGGACAGAAAATTGCCATTCCGGGCCGCCTTATTTACCGTGGTTACAATGTAGAAGACTTGATTCACGATGCCGAAAAAAACAAACAGTTTGGTTATGAACAGTGCGCCTATCTCCTGCTTTTTGGAGAGCTGCCTACCCAGGAAAAACTTGACACTTTTAAAGAATACCTTGGAGAATTCCGTGCCCTGCCTGAGCACTTTACCGAAGACATGATTATGAAGGCTCCTTCAAGCGATATTATGAACAAGATTGCCCGCGGAGTTTTAGCCAGCTACTCTTATGATGATGACCCCGAAGACCGCAGCGTAGGAAATATTGTAAAACAGTGTATCCAGCTTATCGCACGTTTTTCTACCCTTGCAGCTTATGGTTACCAGGCAAAACGCCGCTATTATGATAACAAGAGCATGTTCATACATAATCCAAAGGCAGAGCTTAGTACAGCAGAAAACTTTTTGAGACTCATCCGTTCAGATAAATCATATACAAGACTCGAAGCCGAAACTCTGGACCTTGCACTTATTCTGCACGCAGAACATGGTGGTGGTAACAACTCTTCTTTGACAGTTCATGTTGTTTCTTCTGCAGATACAGATACCTATTCTGCAATGGCCGCTGCTGTTGGTTCCCTTAAGGGCCGCCGCCATGGTGGTGCCAACATCAAGGTTATGGAAATGATGGACGACATCAAGGCCAATGTAAAAGACTGGACCAGCGAAAAAGAAGTTGGCAACTATCTTATGAAAATTGCCCGCAAAGAAGCCGCCGACCGTTCCGGTTTAATTTACGGAATGGGCCACGCAATTTATACAATCAACGACCCTCGAGAAGTTCTGCTCAAGGCCAAGGCCAAGAAGCTTGCAAAAGAAAAAGGCTGTATGGAAGAGTTTGCCCTTTACGATATGATTGAAAAGCTTTCTCCGGCCATCATCCAGGAAGTTCACAATTCCGACAAAAAGATATGTGCCAATGTAGATATGTATTCGGGCTTTGTTTACTCCATGCTCAACATTCCGCGCGAGCTCTTTACACCAATCTTTGCTATTTCTCGTATTGCCGGCTGGTCTGCCCACCGCATAGAGGAAATTGTAAGCGGCGGAAGAATCTACCGTCCTGCCTATAAGAATGTTTCTAAAGAAAGAGAATACGTGCCTATTCTGGAAAGAAAGAAGTAGATTACAGGAGGGGCGCCTGCCCCTCGTTCCAAACGGCTGCGCCGTTTTCCACTACCCCCTCTAACGGGAGATAAACAACTATGTTGTTTTCCCCCGTAACGCCCCCGACAATTATCGTCTATTGCGTCTACTATTAGCAATAAGCAACAATCTTAAGAAGGATCCAATAGCCGTCAATGCAGACGCAACATAAGTCAACGCAGCTGCAGTAAGCACTTTGCGGGCCCCGCTGATTTCTTCTTTACTTGTAAGGGTGCCGGTTTCTTTTAAGATTTTAAGTGCGCGGCGGGAAGCGTTGAACTCTACAGGCAGAGTTATAATATAAAAAAGCATGGATGCGCCAAAAAGCAAAAGGCCTATATCTGTTACGAGCTGAAAAATAGGAATGTATTGTTCCAGGCTGGCCACGGCTCCAAGGATAATTCCTATTATTGCAAGACTTGGTCCAAAGCGGGAACCAAAATTTGCTACAGGAACCAGCATGCGGCGGAAGATAAGGGGGCCATAACCAACATTGTGCTGGATGGCGTGACCTGTTTCGTGAGCGGCAACTCCAACTGCAGCAATTGAACGGCTGGCAAAGGTGGAATCGCTAAGGCTCAAAACCTTATTGGTAGGGTTGTAATTATCTGTGAGCTTGCCTCCAATATGGGCAATGCGTACGTCGGTAATGCCGTTGGCTTTTAAAAGAATCTGGGCTGCCTGGGCGCCGCTAACACCACGACTAGCCATTACCTTGTCGTATTTTGCATAGCGGGATTTTACAAGGGCAGATGCAAACAGACTCAAGAGCGCTGCGGGTAAAATAAGAATGAGATAATATATATCAATGCCACCTAAATACATAAAAAAACCTCCAAAAGTTATATCATAAAAAATAACTTCCGGTCACAAAACGGGGGTCAAAAGCGCGCGATATCGCGCTTGACGCTGTCTGTTGCATAGGAACCATTAAATGCCGCTCCCGCGGCATCAACAGACAGAGTCATTTTGCCCCCCGTTTTGTTCCCTCGCGTTATTTTTTCAATGTAATCTTCTTATTGTATATTATCTTATTCTACCACAAAAACCTGTATTGCGATATAATTTATTTCATGAAAAAATGCGGAGCGAAGGTTCGTGTTTTGTGGAGCGTCCTCTTCGTTCAGCGGAGCAAAACACGGTTCTTCGCGGGAGCATTTTTTCATAAAAAGAAGGAATAATATAATATAGGTTTTTATGGAAAGAATAGACAAGCTTTTGGCACATGAGGGATTTGGGTCGCGCAAGGAAATCAGAAAGATTCTGCATAAATGCGAAGTTCTTATAAATGGTACCCGCGTTACAGACCCGGGAACTCAGTTTGATGTAGAAAAAGATATTCTCACAATCGACGGCGAACAGATAGATTTTCACAAGCATATTTATCTTATGATGAATAAACCTCAGGATGCCGTATGCTCTACAAAGGAAGGCGCAAAGCAGACTGTATTCGACCTTTTAGATGACTCTTACCGAACTCCATATTTTATAGAAAAGCTGCATATAATCGGGCGTCTGGACATAGACACAGAAGGCCTGCTGCTCTTTACGACAGACGGAGAGCTTACCCACCGCCTCATCTCTCCAAAAACCCATGTAAGCAAAACCTATTACTGCGAGCTTGAACACGAGGAAACAGAAGAAAGCCGGCAGGAAATTATCCGCCAGTTTGAAGAAGGCATAGAAATAGAAGCCGAACACAACGAAGCAGGCTTTACCGCCCAACCAGCCTTTATAAAATGGCAGGCCCCTGACAAAGCCCTGCTCACAATCTACGAAGGCAAATACCACCAGGTAAAAAGAATGTTTGCAGCGGT
>JAEEGL014462934.1_pt1 | contig 11834 bp, 16 predicted proteins | sample 9134231 | NCBI WGS metagenome assembly JAEEGL01 (sample SAMN16246548, study PRJNA631951) | gut metagenome | biome: gut microbiome; feature: rumen; material: fiber-attached | host: Bos | place: Iran: Karaj | collected 2018-10 | reverse complement strand
CGGGGCATTCTGCCTTGTCCCACTCATAAGAACGAGTCTGACCACCGAACTGGTCTGCGCTGGCACCGCCCAGTGTGTGCCACCAGGCCATGGCGAACTTCAGCCAGTCCTTCATCTTCTTTCCCATAACGACCTTCTCTGGATCGTAATAATGGAAAGCCATTACATTCTTGCTGTCCTTTCCCTCGAAAGGAATCTTACCGGTAAACGGAAAATACTCTTTAGCCATAATTCTTAAAAGTTTAATATTTGTTGTTGGTGTCTTACAGTTGCAACAGCAGCCAGTTCTGCGTGCCGATCTTCTCGATGAGCTCCACTGCACCCTGGCTCCAGTAGAGGTCTTCCTCCTCGTCCTTCAGATAGGCCTTCAGCAGGTCGTAGGTGGTAGGATCGTCCTTCAGGTCAGCCATGCACTTCATCAGCAGCTCAACGCCAGGTACCTGGATGGCAAGGTCGGCCTTGACATACTCAACGGGGTCATTGATGAGATCACGGCTCTTCATGCCTTCAAACTTAACGTCTGCGCCGAGGTCGAGGATGCGCTCTGTGAACTTCTCTACCCAGCCCATCTCCTCATCGAAGTGGCCGATGTACTTCTCTCCAAGTTTGGTGAAACCCTGTGCCTTGAAGATCATGCCCTGCTGCTTGTGAACGATGGCACCTTCTGCCAGGTGGGTTACGAAAAACTGTAATGCCTCAATAGATTTCTTCTTGTCCATAATACTTTTGTTTTAGTTGTTAAACGATTTAATTATTTATTGTTTCTGCTGCAAAATTATGATAATATTTCTATCAATCCAAATCTGAAACAACACAAAAGTTGTCTGAAACGATACAACTTTAAAATATTATTCGTATCTTTGCAGCCAATATGTATACATTGAATGAATATTTGCCCATATTTGTCGGCGACGACTTGCCCGAAAAAGGCTGGGACAACGGGATGTACTGCCTGGAAACAGACGGGGCGCAAATCCTTCGTACCAACCTGCTGCATGGGTTCTTGTCCTGCTTCGCCTTTATGGTTGTTGACAAAGGGTGGATGACGATTCACTATAATGGGAGAGAACTGACGCTCCACCCCAACGACCTGTACGTCTATTCGCCAGGCCTCCCTGTCACCATCATCGCCACCTCCGACGACTTTCACGGCTACTGCCTGATGGCCGATGAGCACGTCACCATCGAGGCACCATCAGTCCGCGACTTCTTACATCTGGCCTACCTGCCCATCGTACAGCTGCATGAGCCGAAGCAGACACTGGCTTCAGATGCCGCACAGCATCTGATCATGAAAATGCGCGAGATCATCGGCTATCTCCATTCCACTCATATATATAAAGGTGAGGTGTTGCGCATGCTCTATTCCATTTTCCTGCTCGACCTGCAGAACGCCCAGAACAGTGCCATCGTACACCGCCAGACACCCCAGCGCGTTGAGGAAATCTTCATCGGCTTCATCCGTCTGCTGCCCAGCCACTTTGCCGAGCACCACGATATCGCCTTCTATGCCGACCGGCTCCATATCTCTCCCGTCTATCTCTCTCGCGTGGTTCGTCAGGTCACGGGGCGCACTGTCATCGACTACATCAATCAGATGCTGATGATGGAAGCAACATTCCTGTTGCAAACCTCCCAACTGAGCATCACCCAGATCGCCGACCATCTCCACTTTGCCGACACCCCCTCGTTCAGCAAGTTCTTCTCGCGCCTGAAGGGCATGAGTCCGAAAGTTTATCGGAAAAGGTGATCCCCTCTAATGAAACACGATTAGCAAGAAGTAGGTATTTTACAGGCGAGCTACTAACTCCAAAATCTTCTGCTTGGTCTCGTCGGTCTTCTGCTCGTCAATCTTGGCGGTAACGGCACCCATGTCCTCGACTTTCCAGTAGTTGCAGATGTCACGGAACTCAGCAGTGGCGCCATCATAGACACCAGGTGAATAGGATGACATCAACAAAGCCATCTTCTTGACCTTTGCAGGTGCATTCACGCAGTACATGCGCTGGATGGGAGCCTGAATCTGAGCGCAGAGCGTGAAGTAGTAGATGGGTGCAGCCAGAACCAGTGCCTCTGCCTCATTCATCAATGGATAAAGTTCCTGCATGTCATCCTTCTGGATGCAGGCACCATTACCCTTGTTGTGACAGTACTCACAAGCCAGACAGCCTGCAATCTTCTTCTTCGACACGTTTACCAGTGTCACTTCATGACCTGCTGCCTCAGCAGCTTTCTTGTACTCCTCCGCCATCCAAGCGGTGTTGCCGTTGGCTCGTGGTGAGCCTTGTAAAATCAGAACTTTCATAATTGTATTTGTTTTAGTGTGATTGCAATATTGCTGGGCAAATATACAAAGAATTCTCCATATTTACTTGATGAACTTCACCTTCGAGGCATCGCGGGGCTTGGCGTCGGGCTGTTCGTCAGGGTAGCCGATGGCGATAATGTAGTTCAGCTTGTAGTCAGCGGGGATGTCGAGACGGTCGAGGAAGAACTTGCACTTCTCGTTCGACAGCAGGAAGCGGACGGGACCGCCCAGACAGCAGGTGCCGAGCCCCATCGACTGTGCTGCCAGCATGATGTTCTCGCCCAAGAGACCGGCATCCAGCTCGCCGCCACCATTGGCAGGCGTGCAGACGCAAATCAGATTCGGTGCATTGCGGAACATATTTTTGAAGTCTTTGTCGCGCTTTACTTGTTCAGCGTTCTCCTGTTTGAAAATCTCCGTCGCGTCAGTAATCAGTTTCTGGTCTTCCACCACACGGACAACCCACGGCTGGCGGTTCATGCCGCTGGGTGCATTGATGCCACACTTCACGATAGCCTCCAGCTTCTCGTGCTCTACGGGCTTGTCGAGATACTTGCGGATGGAGCGACGGGCCATGATACTGCTCAGGACGGGATTCACCTCCAGACAGATGTCGGCCTCGATGTCTGCCATCTTGTCCGTCGGCTCGTAGCGCTTCAATACTTGTCCGTCACGTGATACGAGGAACTTGGTGAAGTTCCACTTGATGTCGGTCTTCTTGTCGTAGTCGGCATCCTGCTTGCGGAGCATCTCGTCCATGAACTTGCCCGTCTTGTCATTGAGATCGAAGCCGGAGAAGCCTTTCTGTGATTTCAGATAGGTGAAGAGCGGCGACTCATTGGCTCCATTCACATCAATCTTGTCGAACTGCGGGAACTGAATATCAAAGTTGGCCGAGCAGAACTGGTGGATCTCCTGAATCGTGCCCGGAGCCTGCTGTCCGAACTGGTTGCAGGGGAAATCGAGAATCTCCAGACCTTCGCTGCGGTACTTCTTATAGAGCGCTTCCAGTACCTTGTACTGAGGTGTGAATCCACAGCGGGTAGCGGTGTTTACAATCAGCAGCACCTTCCCCTTGTAGTCAGAGAGTGATACATCCTGACCTGCATCATCCTTCACCTTGAAATCATAAATACTCTGTGCTGAAAGTGTCAGCACACAAACCGTTGCCATGAGGCAAAATAGTAATCTTCTCATAATCATTTTAGTATGGGTGTAGTTATCTGATAAAATTCATGAACTGCGGGCGTTCGTCGCGTTTTGGAGCAGGATCTCCGTCGGCATGGATCTTCTGCAGCAAGAAGGCCATATTGGTCGCCAGAGTGCGCATGGTCTGCATGCCCTCGGTATCGAGCTTTACCTCGCCCTTGCCTGCACCATAGGCAATGTTCCAGTACTGTGAGGTGACCACGGGCATGTTCATCATCTCGAACATCATGTTCATCGTCTGGAGTGTGGCCGTAGCGCCGCCTCGCCGACAGACGGCCAAGGCTGCTGCGGGCTTGTTCTGCACGAGATGGCCTGCCGAGAAGAACAACCGCTGCATCAGAGACAGTACACCGCCATTGGGCTGGCCGTAATAGACAGGTGTACCCACGATAAGGGCATCCGCTGTGGCCATCTTCCCGGTAATCACGCTGCAAAGGTCGTCGTCGAACACGCAGCCTTTCCCGTCGTTTTGATGGCATCCGCCGCAATTGATGCACATGCGGACGGGCTTGCGGCCTATCTGTACGATTTCCGTTTCGATGCCTTGCTTCTGCAACGTCGTCTCTATCTCCTTCAGACAGCAGAACGTGTTGCCGTCAGGTCTCGGACTGCCGTTGATCATGAGCACTTTGCATTGCTTGCCCGTCACCGTATTCAACATGGCTGATACGGGCGATACGACAGCCGCTCCCGCAGCCGCCATCGTGGCTTTCTTGATGAAATCTCTTCTATCCATAGATACTTGGTTTTTGTGTATAATTGTCATTTATACTAAATAATGTTGCAAAGTTAGGCATTTAAGACGAATTCTGAGGAATAATGTGTAATTTTGTAGCTGATTTTGAGAATTATTAAGTAAAACGATGGAGCAACGGACATATATTGCCATCGATCTGAAGTCGTTCTATGCTTCAGTAGAGTGTGTGGACAGAGGGCTTGACCCGCTGACCACGAACCTCGTCGTGGCAGATGTGTCGAGGACAGAAAAAACGATCTGCCTGGCCGTTTCTCCGTCGCTGAAAGCTTATGGCATCGGTGGACGTGCGCGACTGTTCGAGGTGGTTCAGAGAGTGCGCGACGTCAACAACGAGCGCAGGAGGGCTGTTGGATGGAGGATGACGGGCAAATCGTTCAACGATCCGGAGGTACAGGCACATCCTGACCTCGAACTCGACTATATCGCTGCACCACCACGCATGGCACACTACATGGAGGTGAGCACCAAAGTCTATCAGACTTACCTGAAATACATTGCTCCTGAAGATATACATGTCTATAGCATCGATGAGGTGTTCATGGATGTGACGGCCTATCTGCGTACTTATAAGTTGACAGCCCATGAGTTGGCGATGAAGATGATCCGTGACGTGCTGGCTACAACAGGCATCACGGCAACGGCTGGTATCGGCACGAATATGTATCTGGCAAAGGTGGCGATGGATATTGTGGCCAAGAAAGTGCCTGCCGATAAAGATGGCGTGCGAATAGCAGAATTGGATGAAATGTCGTATCGACGTGAGCTTTGGGACTACCGACCTCTGACCAAGTTCTGGCGTGTAGGGCATGGCATAGCTGAGAAACTGGCAGTCTATGGCATCGACACGATGGGAAAGATAGCCCGAATGTCAGTACAGAACGAAGGATTGCTTTACCGGCTTTTTGGCGTGAATGCAGAACTGCTGATAGACCATGCCTGGGGGTGGGAACCTTGTACGATGGAGGCCGTGAAGGTATATCGTCCGGAGACGAATTCCTTCAGCAGCGGACAGGTGTTGCAGGAGCCTTATACTTTCAAGAAAGCCCGTGTGGTGATACGGGAGATGGCCGAGGGAATGGCTCTTGATCTCGTATCGAAACGTCTGGTGACTGACCAGCTGGTGCTGACTGTCGGCTATGATGCGGAGTGTCTGACACGTCCTGAAATCCAAGAAAAGTATCATGGTGAGATTACCACCAACTACTACTGAAAGGCTGTACCGAAGCATGCTCACGGCACATTCAACTTCGAAAGGCCGACCTCATCGTCGCGGCTCATCATGGATGGGACCACAGAATTGTTTGACCGTTGTGTGAATCCTGATTTGTTGATCCGCAGGCTGAACCTGACAACAAACCATGTGGTAAGCGAAGCATCAGTTTCTGCACAGGAGAACGCTCCCCAGCAGCTCGATCTCTTTACGGACTACGAGGCATTAGCCCAGCAGCGTCGGGAGGAGCAAGCCGAACTTGACAAAGAGCGGAGGATACAGGAGGTACAATTGAAAATCAAGAAGCGTTTCGGCAAGAATGCCATCCTCCGAGGTCTGAACTTCGAGGAAGGTGCCACAGCCAAGGAACGTAACAAACAGATAGGAGGACACAAGGCATGACCAACGATTACGACGATATCATCAATCTGCCACATTACGAGCCAAAGCATCATCCGAGGATGTCGATGTGGAACCGTGCAGCCCAGTTTGCGCCCTTTGCTGCGTTGACAGGCTTTGAAGATGCTATTAGAGATGCTAAAGAGAAAATGCAGGTGTAATTAATGTCATTCTAATGTGGGGAATCCCGTCGAGCATGAAAGTATCGGAGGATTGCCTGAATCCTACGCTTTCATAGAAGCCTTTGGCATACTCCTGCGCCTCAATGTCTATTTGCTTTGCACCGAAATGCTTCTTTGCTGCTTCAATGGCATGAAGCATGATCTGCTTGCCATAGCCTTTGCCTCGCTCTGTTGTTATAACCCTTCCGATGGAAATTTCCTGCATGTGAGTACCTGCAGGACATACACGAGCCAAGGCAACCACCTTGTCCGCAACAGTCAGCCATAGGTGAATGGACTCCTGATCATCATAGTCCATATCCTGATAGACACAATCCTGCTCAACGACAAAGACTTCGCTGCGAACCCTCAGGAGTTCGTAAAGTTCGTCTACCGTCAGTTCCTGGAATGATTTCTGATGAAGTACTGGCTTGTCATTGAGTTTCTGGTAAGCGAGACGCTCATCTCCATTGGCAAGGTAGATGATACCACAATAGGTAAAGCCGTGTTTCTCGATGTTGTGCTGCATGATACGATTGTCCTTATGGGTGTCGATGCGGATGTTTGCATCATGCGAGAAGCAGAAATCCATGATGTCGCTGAAGATGCCGTGAACACCTGGATAGCTGGCGATACGATGGACGACATGATAGGGTAGGGTGTCGTCTATCCACTCGCCATTGTATATCTTTGAATAGGTAGGCTCAGGAGAGAGCAGGAAAGCAAAATAGGCGATGATGCGACCTGTATCTTCAATGACAAAGCCACCATGCTTCTCCATATCGCTGAAGATGACGGCCTCAGACGGGTAGCCGTCTCCCCATTGGTGCATGTTGCCCGAAGACCGCATGATTTTCTTTGCGGCCTCCATCACCTGCATAATATCGGTGATATCCGTTGGTCTTGCTTCCCTGACGTTCCTATTCATACATCAATGTCTCTGCCTCCATCAGAAAGATGAAGACAGAGACAAACATTTATCCTGTTGATTACATCATAGCGGTGAGGAAATTCTCGTAGCCCAGCTTGTCGATATAGTTGAGGTACTGAGCCTCCCAAGCCATGTGGTCCTTCTCGTCGTCAATCCATTTCTCGATGAGTTTCTTCGTGGGATAGTCATCGTTGAAAGCCTCTGCCAATTCGCTCAGCATCTTGACAGCGTTCGGCTCATAGTCCGACTCAATCTGCTGCTTAGGATCATCATAGAAGGGGAACTCTACGGTCTTCATAGCCTCCTGCAGGTCAGCGGGCTTGCAGCCAAGCTCTACCAAGCGGTTCAGCACCTCTTCGGCCTCGTCCCACTCCTCTTCAGCTTCTTCCTTCCACTTGTCAGCCAACTTGTTCCAGCCATTCAGACGGCAGTAGGCCGAGAAGGCAAAGTGTTGCTTACTGTTTCCAAACCAAATTGCACCAAGCTGTGCAAATTGCTTCAAAGCTTCTTCTTTAGTCATAATTTTGTTGTTTTAAAGGGTTATTGATATTTTTTGAACTGATACTTTTCGCGTAGTGCCTGCTGCTGATCAGCGGGGAGAGAGGTGAAGTAGGCTTTCCAGCCCGGACAGAAGTTGATGTGCCAACGCCAGAAACGTCCCATCAGCGAGTTCGGCTTCTTGTCGTAATTAGCTCGCAATTTGCAATTTTCACATTGATGTGCCATAATTTCCTATTTTTTTAATGTTGTTATAATCGAGTCCAGATCCTGTGCCAGAGTCTGATAGTCTTCGCTCTTCATCGGACAGGCAGACAGTTGTTCACCCATGCCTGAAGGAATCTTAGCATACGCCTCTTCCTCCAGCTGCTTGCCTTTCTTTGTCAGGCTGACAATCTGCTGACGCTTGTCCTGCTCACCTTTTTTACGGCTGACGATACCAAGCTTCTCCATGCGCTGAAGTAGGGGAGTGATGGTGTTCGTCTCTAAAAGCAGACGGTGGGCAATGTCGTTAACAGGCTGGTTGTCCTTCTCCCACAGCACCATCAGAACGAGGTACTGCGGATAGGTGATGCCAAGCGCTGTCAGCATCGGCGTATAAGCCTGCGTGATCAGTCGCGAAGCCGTATAGAGGCGGAAGCAAATCTGATTGTCGAGTTGTAACTCTGCGTGTGACATTTTATCTTTTTACTTTTTAGAGCATTGCCTCTACGTCCTTCTCAAAGTCCTTCGGCTCTGTGGTAGGCGCATAGCGCTTGATGGTCTCACCGTCCTTTGAGATGAGGAACTTGGTGAAGTTCCACTTGATGTCGCTGTCCTTCTCCACGCTCTTGCTAATAGCCTTGAAGAGTGTCTTGGCGGCTTTGGCCTTCAGACCGTTATACTCCTCGGTGGGAGCCTGTGTCTTCAGATACTCGAAGATGGGTTCTGCGGCTGGGCCGTTCACGTCGGTCTTCTTCATAATCTGGAAGGTCACGCCGTAGTTCAACTGGCAGAACTCCTCAATCTGACCGTCAGAGCCTGGATCCTGCTCCTTGAACTGATTGCAGGGGAAGCCGATGATGACCAGTCCCTTGTCCTTGTACTTCTGGTTCAGCTCCTCCAGTCCTGCGAACTGAGGTGTGAATCCGCACTTGCTGGCTGTGTTGACAATCAGCAATACCTTACCCTGAAACTCTGAGAAATCAATCTCCTTGCCTTTGCTCGTGAGAGCCTTGAAATCATAAATCTTTGCCATATCTTTTTTTTGTTTATGTCGTTTGCGATGTTTCTGGGTGCAAAGGTAAGAATAATAATTTATATCGCAAGCGATTTATCTAAAACTTTAAGTTTGTTTAACAATAAGTCGTGCACGATATTAATTAAGGATCGTCAGTGACCTGACTATAGAGCTCCATACTTATTGGATATGCGGGTTTAGTCTTCCGTCAAGTCGCTATAGGACATTGACTCACGATCTGACTCGACAAGCTTTCCGTCCTTCCACTTGTATCTCACGATTTCCACCTCGTCATCCAATCGCCAGGTACTAACAATACATTTGTTATCGGTATCAACATACGGGTCGAAGATCCCGCTGATGTCGTCCAAAGGCATGAACTGATGCGTCTGGTCGTCCCAGAGCCATACATCGTAAGTATAATTGCCGAAGCCGTTCATCGGGCCCATACACACCTGAAGATCAGGGATGCCGTCGAAATTCCAGTCATTCTCAGTGATTTCACCTATGCTGCCTTTGTTCCAATTGACGGTATCCAAAGGTAATGCCTGAGAATAGAGCTTTGTTGTTTGACCACGCGTATCTGTCAGATAGACAACTATCGTGTCCCAACGCACCTCATCATCCTCAGTGATTGTCCTAACCTCCGAACGGAAGGTATAGTCGGAACGTGTGGGAACAAAGCTTTCATCTGAAACGATTACAGAGTCTGTTGCCAAAGAGTCTACAGAATCTATTGCCTTACCGGTTTTATTACCACAGGCTGCCGTCGTTAGCAGCACCAACAAAAACAGAATTAGTTTTTTCATTCGTTGCCATTTTTTGTTAAATATGGCTGCAAATTTAGCGAAAATTCTCTGATTATCACTATCTTTGCAAATAATTTAATTGTATTTAGGTATTACGCGTATGATAGACCAGATTATTGCCTACAACAAAACCTTCGTTGAACAGAAAGGTTACGAGAAGTATCTGACTGACAAATACCCCGATAAAAAACTGGCGGTGCTGTCGTGTATGGACACCAGACTCACTGAGTTGCTCCCTGCAGCTCTGGGTTTAAAGAATGGTGATGCCAAGATCATCAAGAATGCAGGAGGTCTGGTGATTTCCGCCTTCGACTCGGCTATGCGAAGTCTCATTGTCGCTATCTACGAGTTGGGCGTAGAGGAAATTATGGTGGTGGCTCACTCGCATTGCGGAGCTTGTCACATGAGCTACGACCACTTCCACCATGAGATGATTGCCCGTGGTGTAACGGATGAAACGCTTGATACCATCCGCAAGTGTGGCATCAACTTGGATCATTGGCTGGAGGGCTTCAAGGACACGCCAGAATCCGTCCGCAAGACTGTTGAGACCATCAAGACCCATCCCCTTGTGCCAAAGGATATCATCGTTCGTGGGTTTATCATCGACTCTGAGACTGGCGAGTTGGAAGAAGTGATATAGAGGTTTTAATATGCAGATAATACTCGCTGTTTGCAACTTTTCCACCATTTATATCGTCTAATAAATAGAAACTTTTAAAAAGAACGATTATGATACTTACAACAACCCCACAGATTGAAGGTCACACCATCCGCGAGTATAAAGGAGTGGTGACAGGTGAAACCATTATTGGTGCAAACATGTTCAAGGACATTTTTGCAGGCATCCGCGATATCGTCGGTGGCCGCGCTGGCAGTTACGAAAAGGTGCTTATCGAGGCAAAGGACACCTCTATGCAGGAGATGATGCAACGCGCTCAGGCACTTGGAGCCAATGCCATAGTAGGCATCGACATCGACTACGAGACCATCGGAGCCAATGGCTCGATGCTCATGGTAGCTACCAGCGGAACGGCTGTAGTCATCTGATATGAGAAAGTATCCCGCTAGCCAGCATTTCTACTTTGTTTTCGGACTCACTATCAAAGCGTTATGACCGGACGTAACCATGGGACACCTCCACATTTTTAAGTGGATCGGCTCCAAATATGTGTGATTTATGCATTTTTAAGCTCATTGTGAGCTGATAATTGGAAAATAATTACTATCTTTGTGCCGAGAATGACACAAATGACACATTTGACGAAATATTCTAAGACTTCTCACGCGTACCGCGCACGCGTATACGGTACGCGTGAAAAGTCTATAATTTAATCCGTCATTCCGTCAAATCCGACAAATTTGGTTTAGAGTTTATAATTTTGAATCGACATGAGATAAAGAGATACCTTCCATAGGCGAAAGAAGTATCTTGCGTGAGTGACGCAGATGCCTCCTATAGGGGTAAAGGAGACGTCTGCATGAGCGAAAGGAGATACTCGAACGCCTCAAAGGAGATATCAGAACGACCCATAGTTGACTCGCCCCCTGGCCGATCGAAAAAGTGGGGGAGGAGTTTCCAAACTTATTCCTTCTTCAATGTAAATTCAAACTGTAGACCGCCAGTGGCGATGTTCTGGGCGGTGATGGTGCCGCCATGCAGCAGGACAGCGTTCTTGACGATGGCCAGGCCGAGACCAGTACCGCCGAGAGAGCGGCTGCGCCCCTTGTCGATGCGGTAGAAGCGCTCAAAGATACGGGGCAGATGCTTAGGGGCTATGCCCGTGCCGTTGTCCTGAAAGGTGAAGTGCCAACTGTCGGAATGTTCGTCGGCAGCGATTTCTACGGTGGTACCTTCGCCGGCATAGCAGAGGGCATTGTCCGTTAAGTTGCGGAAGATGCTATAAATGAGCGAGGTGTTGCCCTGGATGATGATGTTATGCGGCAGGCAATTGCGCAGCGTCATCCCCCTCTGTTGGAAGGCGAGAACGGTCTCTTCGGCAATGTCGGCCACCATCTGCGACACATCAACGCGCTCCTTTGAAAGGACATCGGTGGCATAGTCCATACGGTTCAGTGTCGAGATGTCCTGCAGCAGAGCTGTCAGCCGCTGGGCTTGCGTGTGGGTACGCTCTATGAACTGCCGTCGCGTCTGGTCGTCCATCTGCGGATTGTCGAGGATGGTGTCAGTATAGCCCAGAATGCTGGCTACGGGGGTCTTCAGTTCGTGCGATATATTCTGTGTCAGTTCGCGGCGCATCCGGTTCTCCTTCTCGGCCTGCTCACGACTGATGCGCTCGTCCATGTGACGGGCATAGCGGTGCAGCAGCAGG
>JAEEGL013454537.1_pt1 | contig 11834 bp, 10 predicted proteins | sample 9134231 | NCBI WGS metagenome assembly JAEEGL01 (sample SAMN16246548, study PRJNA631951) | gut metagenome | biome: gut microbiome; feature: rumen; material: fiber-attached | host: Bos | place: Iran: Karaj | collected 2018-10 | reverse complement strand
TCCTCCTTGTGGATCCTTCCTTCAACTACGAGCTTTGCCTTTTCGACCGCCGCTTCCAGCGGCTCGGAGACCTCAAGGGGAAGATACTGCATTTCCCCTCGCTCAAGCCCTGGCAGAAATTTTTCCCTGCCCAGATGGCATACTGGAAATACTACGCGCAAAGCCCCTGGGCAGAAGAGACCTTCCCGCTCATCGAGGCGCGTATGTTCGACCCCAAAGACAGAATCTGGCCGCTCCTGATGTGGATCTGGCGGCGGCACGCATCATTTCGATGGCTGGCAAGGTTGCGGAGCAGCCGTTGACATGACAAATTTTCCTGAGAGCATAACACGCTGGCTTCTGGACGTGCATGCTCAGCCAGGCAAGGCTACGCATGCTTGAACTGCATTTCGTAAAGACTCTTATAAATGCCGTTCTCTATTGCCATAAGTTCGTCATGCGAACCAAACTCTGCAAGTTCCCCTTCTTTCATCACTGCAATACGGTGTGCGTTGCGAATGGTGGAAAGACGGTGCGCTATGACAAATACAGTCTTGTCTTTCATCAGGTTGTCTATGGCCTGCTGCACGATCTCTTCGGATTTGTTGTCAAGCGCAGACGTCGCCTCGTCAAGCACGATCACCGGGGCGTTCTTTAAAAAGGCGCGGGCAATGGCCACGCGTTGCTTCTGCCCGCCAGAAAGCAGCACTCCGCGCTCGCCTATTTCGGTATCCAGGCCATTGGGCAGCGTTTTCACAAATTCCGTCAGGTAGGCCCTGTCTACAGCCTTACGAACATCCTCGTCATTGGCATTGGGGTTGCCTAAAAGTATATTTTCTTTGATGGTGCCCATGAACAGAAAGTTGTCCTGAAAGACCACCGCGATGTTTTCCCGTAAAGAATGCAATGTCAGGTTTCTGATGTCTTTCCCGTCAATGGTGATGGAGCCGGACGTCACATCGTAAAAACGCGGCAGCAGGGAAGCAATGGTGGTCTTTCCACCTCCTGAATTGCCGACCAGGGCAATGGTCTCGCCTGCCATGACTGAAAAATTCACGTTCCTGAGTACGGGCCGACCAGGCACATATTCAAAGTTGACATTATTAAAGCGAATTTCAGAATGTACGCCCTTAAGCGGTTCAGCATTGCTGTCATCGCGAATTTCAGGCACGCTTTCTAAAATGTCGTAAACGCGCTCGATGGCCATGAACGACATCTGAACAGCCGCAACGGTCCTATTCATGCGTTTGAGCGGAGTGTAAAGCATGAGCAAGGCGGTTAAAAACGCTACGAAGTTGCCTGCCGTGATCGTTCCGCTGGTAATCAGCCAGGTGCCAAAAGTCACGGCGCCGCCAAGACCGATGGATATGACAAAATGCATGAACGGCGAAATCCAATTCGTCTTTTTGACCATGTTGACTCTAAGTTCAAAAAGCACATCTAAGATATCATGGAATTTGTTCTTCTTGTATTCCTGAAGATTATAAACGGTTATGGTCTTATTGCCGGCAAAGGTCTCGTTATAGGTCGTGTTGAGCTTGGTGACGGCATCATTATCGCGCATGACAAGGCTGTTCAGCAGCTGGCGCACCTTTGTCAGCGGGGCGACGGCGATAGCCAATATGATTATGGCCATGATGGCCAGATGCCATGAGTTGTAAAAGAGCACGCAGACAAGGGCTATGGAAGAGCAGATACGGGTGATGAAGTTTTTCAGGTTTTCGAGCAGTCCGCTGCAAGCAAGATCTGCGTCAGAATTAAAGCGAAAGATAATGTTGCCTGAACTTGTGGTATCAAAATAGCTGGCATCCATAGTTACGAGCTTTCCGTAAAGCTCGTCTTTCAATGCCATGGTCATCTTACCGCCCACCCATGCGTTGAGAATATCTGATACATAGTTGAGCAATCCCTGTATGGTGGTAAAGGCAATGATCAGCACAGGAATAAACCATGGCGTGGTCACGCTTTTGCCGACGACGACGATGTCGGTGTAAGGCTTGAGAAATACGGCGATAAGCGAATCCATCGCACCGAGAGGAATGCAGATAAGCAGTGAGACCAAAGCCCAAAACCATATGGGCTGAACATACTTCCACATCCTTTTATAGTTGAGAGTGAACTGGTTTGTTTTAATAAACGTTTTGATATCCATTTTTTTCTCCGTTTTTACGACAGGAACATAGGAAAGATGAGTTGATTAGGCTATGAGCATTGAAAATTAGTTGGCTCAAAAATTTTTTTGCCATATTTTTATTCCAAATATGTACCACCGTTTTCTTCCATGAGAATATTTGGTATGACTCAAAAAATAACATATGCGTTTCCATAAATAGCCATATTCAAAATGGCGGTATGGGGTCATCCGCAGATAATAGAAATATTCTTTTCTGAACGGATGATGGCAACCAGGTTGCCAGGGTTTCCGCCCACCAATAAAATGTACGATGTTGGCCGTTTTGGCAAGGTTGTTGAAACCTGACGTTTTTCCAAGATGGGTATCGCAGGCCTGAGCGTCCCACGTAGGCTCAAGATAGGAGAGGTGTTCTTGGCACACGACGTTGAGTACGTCTTGATCATGAAATACTATGCGTTGCGGATAATCATTAATAAAATCAAAGCATAACTTTTCTACACCATTTCGCCGCCATGCATGGAGATTCAGTAAGAGTACGCCTGAGCAAATATATTTATCTAAGCTAAGCCGACGAGTATGCTTCTCAACATCAATATCGACAACGCCACGTATCCAATCATCTCCCAAGTATTCATTATAAAGATCAGAAAGGCTTGCACGGCAAATTAAATCACAATCGAGATAGATAATACGATCTAGCTCAGGCAGAAGGCTTGAAATAATTAACCGATAATATGCTGCATAACTTACATGGCTGATACTATCTGCCAATGTTTGTATAGGTGCGAGGGCAAATATGGAAGCATCAACTTTAACAAAATGAAGTTGTGCTGTGTAATTTTGAATAATATTCTCAAGAAATTTTTTATTTTCATAAAGAATCCCTCCATCTAAAATCCAAAAAACTAATTCGTCTTCGGGACGTTGATGAAAAAGTATAGAAGTCATGGCAACAGCAAGATGTTGCACATAGTTATCATCCGATGAAAAGCAAACATGAATGAGCATAACTATACCATATTAGAGATGTACAATACCTTCTGGTCTGCGCTTAATCTTTAGCATAGGGATGCACCCAAAGAGCCGCCATAATGTATAATGCCAAGTGTATTCAATCGTGCATAAAGAGATACCAAGAAATTTCACATTCTTGCCTTGTTTTAGATGATATTGGGCCATAGCCCATAGTTCGGGATTATCGCGGTGAGCGAATTCTTGAACACCGAGTTTAGAGGATTCAGATGCTCGTATGCGTGTATGGGATGTGTTACCGTCCCAATTTCGATAAAGGAATAATACCTCGGGAAGGATAGCAAATTCCGTAAAAGGAATCATACGACAGAAAAGAGCGTAATCTTCGCTAGGAGAATACATAGCCTCATAGCGAAGGTTATTATTATGCAGAAGGGAAGCTCGCATCATACATGCCGGATGAGAAAAACGGCACCAAATCATCAACGATTTTTTGATACTTACACTGTCGATAGGATAATTAGTTTTAGAGTCAGAATCAGGATTGCCTATTTGGCAACTTACAATTCCGACTTCAGGGTGACTATCAAGAAATTCAACTTGTTTTTCAAAACGCTCAGGTAGAGATATATCGTCATGGTCCATTACGGCCAAATATTCTCCCTGAGCCATATCAAGCAATTTGTTTCGTGATCCGGAAATGCCAAGATTTTTCTCATTTGTCTTATATACGATACGGGTGTCAGAGTAAGACATTACGATTTTTTCGATCTGAGCATCTGTTGAGCAATCATTGAGGATAAGAAATTCAAAATCCGTAAAGGATTGTGCGAGAATGCTGTCAATGGCTTCGTGCAAATGTTCCGGCTTTGTGTTGTAGACTGGCATGAGGACAGAAATACGTGGCATAGCTAACACCTTCTAAGAAAAGAAATGCATTGAAAGTTTAAATACATAAGATTATTAAGGAGTTGCCTCATGACAAAGTACTGTTAAAATGTTATCTACAGCACAATCCCTTCCGAAGATCATGTAGCGTTCCCTGGAAGACAAGCCACCAGGTATACTCCAGGCATTTTTGTCCCAAAAATCCAATAAAGTACATTTACAGCCCTAACAGTTTAATGGCATTATACACAGCTTCAACAGAAACATCACAAGCCGGTTTTGTTGGATTCTCCGGAAAAAGTCTAATTATGTTAATGTCTTTTGCATAGTCTCCTGCATATGGATTATATCGGTAAAAATTAGCGTAATGCCCCATAATGGCAACTGCTTTTTTATTGAAACAATTAGCGATATGCATGAAAGCTGAATCTACCCCAACAAAAAAATCACATTTGCCAATAAGATCTGCAATAAGTTGAAGATCATGTATATGACAAAAATTATAATACCTTGCGTTGTCAATATTAACTACAGAATTAATGCCAATTTCAACAACATTAATCTCGTTATCAATAAGTAGCTGTGTTAATTTATAAAATTTATTTTGTGTCCAATCTTTTCGTTTCTCGTTGCTTGAGCAATGAATAACTGCATATCGACTTGGAACACCATGATCGGGTTGAGCTTCCTTCTTCCAAAAGATTGGATTGCAACGCAAGGGCGGTAAGCCCGCTGAAGTTGAAAAAGCCTCGAGTATTCCCCTGTTAATGAAATAATTTTTAAAAGTTACATCGCTTCTCGAATTTTTCCACAGTAATGTATTATTCTTATAAGGACGATCATTGAAAGGAATATTAATAACGTACTGGTTTTTTTCTAATTCATAAGTTTGTGCGATAAATTCATCTAAATCATCAATAACAATAACACCTTTCAAAAACGGATTATATAATAACACATCTTTATATTGATTTTTTGTTGCCCAATAAATCGAAAAGTCTTCGTATTTATATGAAAGATATCGAACAATAGGCTCTGATGCGATGATATCACCTAGATGTTCATGCAAAAGGATTATAAAAGATTTTTCAGAAAGGTCAGACATAGTAACAATTGGGATTGGACTATCATTAACTTTTTTTAATTCTTTTGGAATAGAATATATAGCATCTAATTTCATCATGTTATATTCATTAAAAATCAATCGATTTTCATACTGCCCGTAAATAAGGTAATGCAAAAGAGGATTAACTCCAATTTCTTTGACATCTCTATAAGTATCAATATAAAATTTTGTATTAAATGTCTTGCATGGATTGTGATTCTCTCGCCAACCTTCTGTGAGGTAATATTCTAAAGGATCGATGTCTCGTGGGATATGATATGTTTCAGTATACCAATCTTTATCGAAAAAACTTGCTCCTTCTACTAATTTTATTTGCTTTTCTATTGGCAAAAACAAAGGATCTACGCCGTTGCTTCGCCCTTCATTTTTTCCTTGAAGGACGTAGTGCCTCCATGGATCAACCCCTGATTCTTTGACATCATGGTACAAATCAATATAGCCTTCAGGGGTAAAAAAATCTGGCGGAGCTATAATACCATTGCTTCGCCCCTCTTTTTTTCCTTGAAGGACGTAGTGCCTCCACGGATCAATTCCCGAAGCTTTGATGTCTGGGTACAGTTCCAGATAGCCTTCAGGGAAAAAGAAACGTTTTGTCGAAAGTTTAATTTTATTGAGACATGTAGCAAATATATTCATAATGTTCACCGTTACACTAAAATTTAATTATGACTTTATGTTTCAATTTTTCATATTTTTTTTCATAATACATCCTCTTTTTCCCGAAAAGGATTTTAGCTAAGATTAAATATTTTAGATATCTAATTATGTGTATTGTGTGAGTCGTTAGAACAGGAGGCGAAACATGATGTGAATAGCTTTGCTTTTGTATGGAATCAATATCGATGCTTCTGCCATCAAAGCATGTTCGCAGCGTGACAGCTGTATAGTTATTAATTAAAGAAATAATCACCCACATTCTTTCAATGGCGTGCATAATGGTGCCATCTTTTTGCCCTTCTTCATTTGGAATCTCTGATAATTCTAATTTAAAAATTGGAGTTACAGCATCAGCTCTCGCCCAGAACATATTGCCTGCGGGAAATTCAATATCGTTTGGCAAATAAATATAATAACCTAATGAATAGAGTAAGTTTTCAGCAATTTCCTTATTGTCTCCCCAATGGCACCAACTTCTTACTATATCAATATTAGTTGGATATATAATGCCCACAGTTTGATCAGATTCAAACATGTCTAAAATTTTATTTACTGTTAATTTACTGCCTAATAAATTTTGAAAACTATATTCCCTCCATATATTGCCAAAGTCTGAATGAACAGATTTTTTTGTATGAATATGACATATGTATTTATATTGATAAATATTCTTTTTCAATTGAATGATAAAAGGAACAACATCTCTTCCCTTATTTTCAAAGATATCAACAAAAACGTTATCCGCTTTTGATTTTCCATGTATTTGTTCTAATATATAATTTTTTTTATCAAAAGTATCCGTACTTATGTACAAGTCAAATTTGTTTTGTATGTTGTTCGTATATCTAATGATTTCATCTATCAAATCTACGTAATACACATGAACTTGCACAGCAATTTTAAAATCAGAAAATGCTTTACATTTGCGGTTGTATAATTCAAGAAAAATTTCTTTTGGGCTATTTAACCCTTCAAGCATATTGGATTTTTCAAAAAGCGCCAAAGATAATTTGTTAATATTAGCATATCCATAAGTTGTATCTGGTTCTAAATAGGTACCCTCGCCCCATTCATTCCAGGCGTTAATAAAAAAGAAACTTCTATCTGGTGGTAACATTTTCCTTGTATATTCTATGACAAATTTACACCATATATAAAATAAATCAGGAGAAAAATTGTCCCATAGATGATAATGTTCTTTTTTACGTGCAGAATTATCCCACTCAAGCATGACTCCTCTATAAAGAGGAATTTTAGATGTAGTTTTGAAAGTTATCATATTTTGTACTAAATCTTGATAGGAACGTGCTTCGCCATTATCTGGAAAGGCTCGAGCTTCTATGTCTCCCTTTCCTCTTGGAGGAAATTCATATTGCCCGTCGATAATATCCTCAATACCCATATAGCATGCATTGGAATCCCCCATGCAAACCCATATTTCGATTTCACCAATGCCGATTCTAAGAGCTTCTTCTCGATATGTTTTGATGACATCTCTTATTTCTGGAATATTAGTGGGTGCATATATGCAAATAACAGGTTTCCCATCTATACGAATGTACCGTGCGTCATCAACATATTTTTTAATATCTCGTATAAAATTCTCAGGATCTTGCTCAGTATGCTTTTGAGCAATCAATATATTTTTTTCTAAGCCATCCCATGTTCTTGTCCAGTTTTCATTTGCCCAGATAAGGCAAAATGGAATATCGATTTCTTTATGGTCTAAAATTATGTCAAGAGGTTTCTCAAGTAATCTTTTTCCTGAAAACCAATAGTAATATATAGCAAAACCATATATACCATGTTCCTTCGCCAAATTAACTTGCTTTTTAATATTATTTACATCTGACAAGTCGTAATATCCAAACGAAGGATCAGGAACGCGTGGTTGATGATGACCTTCGTATCTAGGTCTTCCATTTTTAACATTTGTCCATTCCGTGAATCCGTTACCCCACCACTCATTATTTTCTGGTATTTCATGATATTGTGGCAAGTATATTGCTAATGGTTTAATATCAGAAGAATACTTTGAGAAATTGTAATCTTTTTCATATTTCTTGACCATAAAGATTACCTGCCCAATTAATAGTTCATCAGATACCAATCAACTGTTTTCACGATACCACTGTCAAAATTTTCGTCTGGCTGCCATCCAAGTTCCGTCACGATTTTTGTCGGGTCTATGGCGTAACGCAGGTCATGACCGGGACGATCAGTCACAAACGTCATGAGTTCAGAGTATTTTTTTCCATTGGCTCTGGGATGGCGCTGATCCAGAATGCCGCATACCTTGTTCAGGATCTGTATGTTATCCCGCTCATTGTGGCCGCCAATGTTGTAGGTTTCGCCTGAGCGGCCTTCGTGAAAAATCAGGTCAATAGCTTTGCAGTGGTCAAGCACATAGAGCCAGTCGCGAATGTTGGATCCGTTGCCGTAGACTGGAATGGGCTGCTCCGCAAGGCATTTTGATATGATGACAGGAATGAATTTTTCGTGATGCTGCTTTGGTCCGTAGTTGTTGGAGCAATTGGAGGTGGTGACATTCATGCCGTAGGTATGATGGTAAGCCCGCACGATGAAATCAGAACTGGCCTTGCTGGCTGAATAAGGAGAATTGGGGGCGTAGGGAGTTGTTTCTGCAAAATATCCTGATGCACCGAGAGTTCCATAAACTTCATCAGTAGATATGTGGTGAAAACGACATCCTTCGTATCCTTGCCTGACGTTTCCGGGGGCGACCATCCAATGGCGGCGCGCAGCTTCAATGAGAGTGAATGTTCCCATGAAATTAGTTTCCATGAATGCACGCGGCCCCTTGATGGAATTGTCAACATGGCTTTCTGCTGCGAAATGGATGACGCCCCGGATGTCATAGCGTTTGAAAAGACTTTCTATCAATGGTTCGTCGCAGATGTCGCCGTATACAAAAGTATAGTTGGGCATGCCATCGCATTCAGAAACGTTATCAAGATTTCCGGCATAGGTGAGCTTATCGAGATTAATGACATGGTATGCCGGATATTTCTGGCAAAAGTAGGGGACGAAATTAGAACCGATGAATCCAGCGCCGCCGGTGACAAGAATAGATTTCATACGGATACCATACTGTTTGTTTTACTGCGTTGTGAAAAAAACCAGGAAGCCTGTTTATCATTTGGTCTCTGTTTCTAATTTACGGATGCAACGTTCCAGCCCGTCAAACCAGTGGGGGATGACTACTCCGAAATCTTGTCTGATTTTTGCTTTGTTGAGGACGCTGTAGGATGGACGTTTTGCACGAGTAGGGTATTCGCTTGTTTCAAGGGGGTGAACATGGCAAGCCAAACCGGATCCCTGCATTATGGCAACGGCAAAGTCATACCAGCTGGCAACGCCTTCGTTCGTATAGTGGTAAATATCTTTCTGCCCGCTTTTAATTTCAGGGAGGATCCCTACAATAACCGATGCCAAATCAGCGGCGTAAGTTGGAGTACCGATTTGGTCAAAAATGACTCCGATGGAATCACGTTCTGCCCCAAGCCGGCGCATGGTTTTCACAAAGTTGCCACCGAAACTTGAATACAGCCATGCAGTTCGAATGACAATAGCCGTGTCAGCTTCATCGAAAACGGCTTTTTCCCCACCGAGCTTGGTCGATCCATATACAGAAGCAGGATTTGTGGCGTCATTTTCCTTATATGGAGTATGGGCAGTACCATCAAAAACATAGTCGGTAGATACCTGGATGATGCGCTTGCCATGCCTGGCCAGAAGTGCCGGGCCAAGCCTGTTGATCCTGTCAGCCGCAACTGCGTCGTCTTCTGCCTTATCCACAGCCGTATACGCTGCACAGTTGATGACAAAATCAAAGGAATGAGAAGAGAAAAACTGTTCGACGGCGTTTTCATCTGTGATGTCTAGCTCGTCTTTATCAACATAAACGGCATTGTCTCCAAGCAACAGGCGGAGTTCATTCCCAAGCTGCCCGTTTGAACCTGTAACTAAAAACATGTCGTAAACTCCTTGAAGAAAGGATGCAGCTTATCTTTGTCAGATGTAAGGGCCTGTTTCATGTCGATACGCCAGTCAATATTGAGCGTAGGATCGTCGAAACGGATGCCGCCTTCTGATTCCCTGCAGTACAGGTTGTCGCATTTATAGGCGAACACAGCGATTTCAGATAACACGGAAAAACCATGGGCAAACCCGCGAGGAATCATCAGCTGGCGGTTATTCTCCGCAGAAAGTTCCACTGCCACATGCCTGCCGTAGGTCGGTGAACCCTTTCGGATGTCTACGGCAACGTCAAGCACCTTGCCTTCAAGAACCCTCACGAGCTTAGCCTGGGCGTGCTCGCCTTTTTGAAAATGGAGACCTCGAACTGTTCCATAGCTTGACTTGGACTGATTGTCCTGAATGAACTCGTAATTAAGACCGGCCTTTTCAAATTCAGCCTTGCTGTAGCTTTCAAAAAAATACCCTCTGTTATCGTTGAAAATGCGCGGCTCGATAATGAAAACGCCTTCAATTTCTGTTTTAATGAAGTTCATGATGCTCCTCAAACACTTTGATCAGATAATCACGGTAGCTGACTCCGCTTTTAAGTGCATTGATATGCGCCTGCATCTGCTTGTCGTCAATGAAGCCCTTATGATATGCAATTTCTTCAAGGCAGGCGATCTTCAGTCCCTGACGCTTTTCAATGATCTGCATGAAGCGGCTGGCATCAGAAAGGCTGTCAGGGGTGCCAGCGTCAAGCCATGCGATGCCGCGCCCCATGGGGACAACGCTCATGCGTCCTTCCTTGAGGTACAAATTGTTCAAATCTGTAATTTCCAGCTCCCCGCGTGCCGAAGGCCGAAGCGTGTTCGCCTTCATGCAGACGTCGCCCGGGTAGAAATACAATCCGACACTGGCGTAATGAGATTTTGGATGCAGAGGCTTCTCTTCAATGCTGATGGCGCGGCGGTTTTCGTCAAATTCCACCACGCCGAAGCGTTCGGGATCGGAAACGTGGTAGGCGAATATGGTAGCCCTCACACCTTCATTTTGCTGTATGGCGCGACGATATATTTTGATCTGGTCTCCCATGTAAAAGATATTGTCGCCTAAAATGAGGCAGACGTCGTCATCTCCGACGAAATCAGCACCTAGAATGAACGCCTGGGCTATGCCGTCAGGTTCAGGTTGCACAACATATGAAAGCTTGAGCCCAAGCTGGGAGCCGTCGCCCAGAAGATGTTTTATGTTTGGCGTATCCTGCGGCGTTGAAATGATGAGGATATTCCGAATATCAAAAAGCATAAGGGTAGACAGCGGATAATAAATCATCGGTTTATCATATACTGGCAACAGCTGTTTGGACAATTTTAGTCAACGGATATAGACGGGTCCCGCTGCCGCCTGCAAGAAGAATCCCCTTCATTGAATTTCTCCTATCTATTTGATGAAATGCAATAAAAATATCACACTCTCAAATGTGTGGACATCTCTACAGGGGTCACCCTACACCCAATCCTTCTATGACTCAATTCGTGACCCATATGAAAAGTAGTATGAAGAACATATTGAAAATGACACACGGAAAACATAAACGATATGAAAACGATGCAGCTATCCTTTAAATAAAGAAACTGGATCAAAAGTCGAAGTGTAAACAAATCCAGAAGCTTTTGATCAAGACCTTTCGAGGCAGATACACCCAAGTACTAATATATCTTGCATCAAAATGAAGTCAACTAAAAAAATCAAAGCTACTACACTTTATTTTATCTTATCCATTTCTCTGAACATGCGCAGATAGGCGGCGTAGCAGGCGCCCACGGGGGTATCTTCCGGCAGGTCCAGGTTCCCAAGGTCTCCGGGACGCTCAGGAGCGGACGGAGCGGAAACGCAGGCTATATCCCCGCCCTGCGCCTCTTCCCTTCCCATCTGCAAGTGCAGCTCCGCCTTGCTGAAATATTCTTCGCCCAGGAACATATTGACGCGCTCATGTATCTCCGGCGTCGCAACGCAAAGCTCCTGCATGGCACAGGAATCCGTGCAGCCTCTGAGCAGGACGGAGCCCCCGTGGCCGATGGGGCGGGCAACGGC
>JAEEGL012714374.1_pt1 | contig 11834 bp, 22 predicted proteins | sample 9134231 | NCBI WGS metagenome assembly JAEEGL01 (sample SAMN16246548, study PRJNA631951) | gut metagenome | biome: gut microbiome; feature: rumen; material: fiber-attached | host: Bos | place: Iran: Karaj | collected 2018-10 | reverse complement strand
TCGTCCAGAGGGCCTCGTCCTTGAACTCGAGGTGGACGGTGCCCTTCTTGAACGCCTTGACGCGGAAGAAGGCGGATTCGTGCCAGTTCTGGTCTCCGACGGGGATGCACTGGATGGCCGTCTCGATGGTCGCCTTCTCGGGGTCGCAGGAGCGGTTGTGCGAGCAGATGTCGTAGTATCGGCTGTCCATGGCGTCGTAGTCCCTGCCGGCGAGCCAGCACATCGCCTTGTCGATGTCCGTCAGACTGCTGACGTATCGCGTGGTGAAGTATTCTCTATAGCCGTAGACCTCCGGCTTGAAGCCCGCGTCGGCGACGTTGGGGAGGATGACCTTGCGGTTGCACTTGAACCGCTTGTTGGTCTTCCATCCCTCCTCGTGGGAGGTGTTCCCGTCGAAATAGCGGGTGAACATGTCGTAGACCTCGACGACGCTCTGGTCCATGATCGTGGAGATGTTGGCCATGATGAACCGGAAGAGGGCGAAGATGTTCTCCTTGGTGATGGAGGCCGCCCCCTGGGCCGTGCGGAACTCGTCGAGTTTCCGCTGGAGGCCGGAGGTCATGTACTTGCCGAGGCCGATCTCGTCGAAGATCCTGCCCCAGGCGTTCGACTTCGCCCGGTCGATGAAGCGGTTGTAGACGTCGGCCATTCCCTCGGACCCGTAGCGCATGTCGCCGAGGTCCTTGAGAAGTGCCTCGGCCACGTTGTCGGCGCGGCTGTTGCCCGTATCCTGGTTGGCGTTGATGAACGCCTTCGCGTAGAACAGGAAGCGTGAGAACGCCTTGATGAGCTCCACGGCGGAGGCCTTCGTCAGGTCCCAGCAGCGGATGTAGGCGTCGAGGCGCGAGCCCTGGGCCGGGAGGTCGCCCGAGGCGGCCATCTCGGCGAAGTCCGGGGCCTTCTCTGCGGACAGGCCGTCTGCGTCGATACGGAACGGGTCATCCTTCGGCTCCTTGTGGAGGCGGACGATGACGACCTCCACGTCCGTGGGGTTGTCTGCGTGGAGGAAGGCCCGTCCGATCGGTTCGGTGGTGCCGTGCTTGGCGATGATGGCGGCGAGCCGCTTGCGGGAGGCCGAGAAAGGGTTCCTGACGGTCTCCGCGTTCAGCAGGCAGACGATGTCGCCTCCGTCGAGGATGTCCCAGGCGTGGAGGAGGTGCCGGTCGCCGTCCGAGAAGGGCGGGTTCATCGCGACGAGGTCGAAGCGGTGTTCGGGCCGGAAGGCGAGGAAGTCGTTCCCCAGGACGCGGTAGCCCTTCTGCTGGAGGATGAGCTGCAGTTCGGGGTTCTTCTCGAGGCAGTACAGCCGTTCGGGCTTCGCCTTCGCCTCGACGGAGTAAGTCTCTCCCCGCTCGGTCGTGTACTGGACGTGGACTCCTTTTTTGCAGAGGTGGTCGAGGATGGCTCCGTTGCCTGCCGAGGGTTCCAGGACGGTCATTCTGTGGAGGCGGTCCGCATAGGGAAGGAGCATCTTCTCTATGACCTCCGGAGGGGTGGGATAGAATTCAGGGTCGAAGAGGTTCATCGCTTGGTGGCTTTTATCCGGCGAGTTCGCAGGAGATGGTGTCGTACTGGTGTCCGGGATTGAGGAGGGAGAGAAGGTAGCGGCAGTTCGTCTTCATGACGAACTCGCGCTTGAAGCGTGCCGCGCGGCCTTGCTCTTCCGTGGTGCGGAACGGAATGAGGGACTCTATGTAGGACCGTTCGGACGGGCGGAAGGCCGGGAGCGACTGAAGCCTGACGGTCCATCCCTTCGTCGTCACCGACGCGACTGCATCGGCGACGGCTCCGGTGGCGTATGGGCTGGACGGGGCGAGCCAGGGCATGCCTCCGCGGTTCGCCTTGTACTCCGACACGGCTTTCAGCAGGTCCTCGACGGTCCGGTAGGGTTCGCTTCGCGTGAAGCGGGTGTCGTCTCCTGATTCCGTCTTCTCGTAGTACTCGAGCCGGATGCCGGAGACGTTCGCGAGGAACTCGTCCGCCGGCATGGCGTTCTTGAGGCCGTCTTCGAAGAAGCGGCGGAACGTCGCCCAGGAGGTCGTGCTGCAGGACTTGCCGTAGACGGAGACGGCCGAGTAGTAGCCGAAGCGGGCGTTCACGTCCGCCTCCGGCGTGGCCTTGCGGTAGGGGTCCTCCCAGGATCTGAACGATTCGGCGGCCGAGGCGACGGCGTCGGCCCGCTGCTTGTCGAGCCAGGCCGCGATCTCGTCCCGCGAGTAGGACGCCTTGTGGTCGTCGCCGAGGAAGAGGGCGCTCCAAGAGCGGGATCTCTCGTCTCGTCCCGTGAGGGTGTTGGTGGTCCATACGTTGCTGTCGCCGGACTGGACGAAGAGGATGAAGGTGTCGTCGGGAAGACGCACGAAGAGTTTCTTGTAGAGGATGGAGTAGCACATGATGCGTTTGTCTTTCTGTCTTTATCGGCCGGGCCGTCAAGTTCTGTTCAGTCTGTAAAGGAGCCTCGTTTCGGACTTGGTGAGGACGATGCGGGACCTCCCGGCCGTCTCGAATACGAACGAGTCGGGGGCGCTCTCGTGGTTCCACCGCCGGCTGATGAAGCGCCGCAGGCGGAGCCTGCCGCCCTTCCCGTCGTCCAGGGGACGCGAAGTGAGGAACTCGAACACCGGCAGCCAGTGGTCGGGGACCCTGGTCGCCGCGAGGACCGCCTTGGCGAGGATGGGGAGCGATTCGAAGGACAGCGCGTCCGTCCGGACTCTCCTGGGTTTCCCCTCCACGTCGAGCCACGTGTACAGACGGCCGTTGATGAGGACGAGGTCCTCGACCTTGTACCTGAAGCCGTCCTTGCGCCAGACGGCGTAGATGTCCTCGATGATGTAGTCGAGCATGATATGCCGCCCGTGGTAGGCCTTCACGGCCTTCTTGATGGCCTCCATCAGTTCGTGGTCGGCTTCGGCGCGCTTGCGCTTCCAGACCTCCTCGTAGGCGGTCTTCATGATCTCGTAGGCGTTTTCCATGTCAGCGTACGCTTTTGCGGAAACCTTTCCGCTTGAAGTGGAACTGATCCGCGAGCTCCTGCTTGCGGCTCGGGGTGACCAGGTGGTGGACCTCCGGCTCGCGGAAGACGAAGGTGACGGTCTTCGGCCGCCTGACGGCGGTCAGCACCGTGATGACTGCGGGTGCGGTGTACTTTTTCATCGTTTTCTTGTTTTTATCTGACGGAGGCGGACCTCCGGGTTTGTCTCTTCCCCTGGAAGTGGAGGTGCCTTCTCTTTCTGCTTTCCCGTCCCGTCCTCCGGGACGCCGGCTCTGGGTTCACCTCGACGGTGAAGCAGTCGTCCCGGTAGCGGACGAGCAGCTCCTTCGGGTCGAGGTCCGTGGCCACTTCGTCGCCGGTGACGTCGTATGCTCCGGAGAGCCTGAGTCCGTCGACGGTGATGGCGGTGACGGCGTACGTCTCTTTCATTCCGAGCAGCTCCACGCCCGTGGAGGCTTTCACGTAGCTGCTTTTCACCTTTCCGTCGAAGACGAAGGTCAGGCCGCCGGCCTCGATCTCGTCGAGTGTTCCGTTCTGCGTGAGCGAGGAGACGATGCCTTCACGGAGGAGCAGCGTCTCGTCCTGTGTTATGTGTCTCATCATTTCTCTTGTCTGTTGTCTCTGTGGAACCCCGTGTCCCCGACGGCGATCACCCCGCTGGCGGAGGGGAGGGCCTCCAAGCAGGCGCGGGCCGTGTGGCCGGTGTCCACCACGTTGTCGACGAGGAAGACCGGCAGGTGCGGGCGGTCGCGGAGGAAACGGGCGGCCGGCATGGCCTTCAGGCGCACCTTGAAAGCGACGGCGTCGGGGTCTCCCCCACTTCTCTTGACCTCGCAGAGCGAGGGGTGGGGGTCGCTCTCGAGGATGTCGCAGACGAACGCCAGTCCGTCGTCGTGCCTGTTGAGCTCCTCGGCGACGGCCATCGCGAGCTGCAGCGTGTCCACGGCGGGGCCGTGGTGCGAGGGGACGGGGACGAGGAAGCATCTGCGGAACTTCACTCGTTCGGCGATCCGCCGTGCGCAGCGGACCGTCATGGGGTTGTGGCAGGTGAGGCCCATCTTCAGGGCCTGGCAGTCTCCCCTGACCTCTTCGTAGGGCAGGGCGCCGAGGACGTTGATGCTTCTCATGGTTGGATGGGGAAATCTTCATTGTTTTTGCGACACCGTTGACGATTTTCGCGAAAAACCGTCAATGCCGTTGCAGATTTTCATGTGTTATGTGTCGCCGAGTGTTTTTCTGTTTCCCGGCTTCTGGTGTTGCGTATGCAGCCGGAGACGAGGCCGTAGGCCACGTAGGCGAAGAAGGCGGCGAGGATGGAGGTCAACATGGTCGTGACGGTTTGCGGGAGTTTAGCGCCTGGTGCTTTCCACCAGGATGTCGTAGACGGACCCGAGCAGCGTGCGGAGCGCCTCGGGCGTGAGGTTGGCGAGGTCGTCCTTCGCCGTGGCGGACTCGAGGAGGTGGATGGCCTCCCAGGTCTTGTCGGCCAGGGCTTCCTCGCCGAATTTGTCGGGCTCCAGCTTCGCGAGGACCGCCTCGATCATCTTTCCGGATTCGTGCAGGGCCTTCAGGCTCTTCCTGAGGGTGAATGCGGTATGCTTGGCCGTTTCCTCGGGGTTTTGGCCGAGGCGGTGGGTGCTTCTGCGCCAGCGGAGGCTCTCGTCGGCCCCTTCGGCGTAGGCGAGGGCCGTCTTCATGCGCTCAGTCGCGGAGATGACCTCGCCGACGATCGTGTTGAGCTTGTTCATTGGTGATGCTGTTAGATGTTCTTGTTCATTTCGGAAGAGGGTGCGTTGCGCCCTCTTCTTGATGGAGACGGGGAAATCCTGCCGGCAAAGCATGAGCCCCCTCCTTCCAGGGGGGGGCGAGCTTGATGCCGGAGGCATTGTGTGCCGGGAGGGTTTCCCAGCGGGCGGGATGGTTGGGGATGGGTTGATGTCAGCGATTTCCGTTGAGCATCTGACGGATTTGGGCGTTTTCTTTCTTGAGTTCGTCGATCAGTTGGTGCAGGAGGTCGTTCTGTCTATGTGCTGACTCGTATAGGGCTTTCCAGTTGTTTCTGTCGATACTGTCATGTCCCTGTTTGTTGTTTTGGGAAGGAGGGGTTGTTTCTTCTCTTTGTGGATTTTGCGTCTCGGTTTTTAGTTCTCCTTTTCCCGTCATTAGGAACTCAGCATTGAACCCGAATTTTTCCGCCCATTTGTTGGCCGCCCTTCTCCCGAACGGGAGTTTGAGTTGTTGTGATACGGCTTGCGGGGAAATCTCTAATGCTTTCGCGACCGAAATCTGATTCATTCTGGCATTCTCAAAGTATTCTTCGATTGCTTTTGTAACTTCGGGAATGGCTGCTTTATTCTTCATGGCGGATTTGTTGCTTCTATGAATTTGGTTGTGCAAATATAGCCTTTTTTCGTCTTACGGAAGCGGGTCGAGTCCGCGGACGAACTTCACGATCTCGTTGGTCTCGGCGGGGCCGAGCTGGTGGATCGTTACGGAGCCGTGCTCCTTTGCCGCGGCCTTTTCTGCGGCTCTGAGTGACGGGAACTCCTTGTGGCCGCCGTTGAACGGGTCGAGGTACCAGAACACCGCCTTGGGACGGAGGTGGAGGAGCGCACGCCGCCGGCAGCATTCGCAGTATCTGCCCCAGGGCTTGTTTTCGTGGAGGTGGTCCCAGTCGGCGGGGCCGAGCTCGCGCAGACGCCTTGGCGACCTGCCGCAGAGGGTCTTGTTGTTCGGGCCCATGATATGGAGCGGACGTTCGGTGCTCGTCCAGGGACTCGTGTCGGTGGTGATGATCGTGTTCATGGCTTCCGGGTTCATTGGCCTGACTTCTCTTCGTCCCTTGAGGACTTGAAGCGGCGGACGAGTTCGTCCTGGAAGACCGCCTCGAACTGGTCGCGCTTCTTCCCCACCCTTCTGAGGAAGGGGCGGAGGAGCATCGCGAAAAGGACGGCGGCGACGAGGAGGATGATGGCGGTTTTCATTTCCTGGCTGACTTTGTTTAGAATACGAGCGTCGTTTTCTCGATGCGGCGGGACACCACCAGTTCGCCGGTTGGCGTCCTGCAGGTGTACTGGGGAAGGCCGTCGTCGGTGGTGGACTCGGACATGCTCCAGGTTGGGACGGCCGCGTCCTGTTTTTTGTGGATAAGGTAGGTGTCCACGGCGTCGGCCGCCTTGTTGAAATTCTGGACGACGGCCTTCGGGTCGATGCGGTCATGGCCGTTGGTGTCCGCCCCGTAGGTGGAGACGAGGCTGAAGAATGTGATGAGCATAGCGTGCGGGGCTTTTTCAGTCTTTTTCAGGGCAGATGTGGTTGCGGATATGTTCGAGGATTTCTTCCCGGGTCTCTTTCTTCTGCATCTCGTTGAAGGATGCGTAAAGAAAGTTCCCGGATTGGCCTTTCTTGTCGGGTTTGGGTTCTTTCAGGAAGACGGTGGCGGTGATGTACGTCTCGATTCTGCGGGAGCCCTTGTCATACCGTCTGTGTACGTCTATCTCGAACGAGTAGACGTCGTTGTCGAGTGCCTGCGCCTGCAGGGCCTGAAGGCTGGCGAGGAGGTCTTTCATCGTTTCTCGATTTTGTCGAGGTATGCTTCGATGGCGGCGACGAGGAGGTCTTCGCCCAGCTTGTAGTAACGGCGGTTCAACCGTTCGTTGTCTCCGCCGGGGATGCCGAGTTCCTCGAGCTGGACCACTTCCGCGAGCATTTCCTTCACCCTATCTGTCTTCGGGAGTTCACGGTCGATGAAGTCCCACTGGCTGAAGTCTTGGATCTGCTCCGGGGTGAGTCCCTTGGCATCGGGCGTGCGCAGGTAAGCGTAGACGACGTTCGTCTCGAGGACGGCCATGTATAACTTGTTCTTGCCGTCGATGTAGTTCTGGGCGTCCGTCTTCCGGAAGGCTGCCTGTTGGGCGGGTTCGGGCAGCGTTTTGTCAAGCCACGCCTCGAGGCGCGGGATGAGGTTTTGGAGTTTCTGGTTGTACATGGTTTCGTCAGTATTTGTTTCGGTTGAGCAGTTTATTGGATTTTGTGCAGGGCGCCGGGATAATGGAGGTGTTCCGGAATGTTGGCCGGGCCGGTGAACTCCATGCACTCTTTGCAGTGGATTTCAGGGAACATGTATGTCTTGATTTCACAGGCGGTCCGGGCGCCTTCCCATACACCCGTCCGGTTGTTGATCTCCGGTTTTTCGTAGAAGAGGCGGAGCCTGCCGAATTCTGTCTCTTTTTCGGGATGTCTTCCGACGAATCTTTCCTGGTCCTCGTCCTCGAAGGTCGCGGCATCGCGGGCGATGTAGATCTTCATCGTCGGGGTCTCGTCGGCCTGCCGGCCTCTCTTTCGGACGACCGCGCCGGCGAGAGCGTCGGCGAGCGATACGGCCTGTTCCGGTTTGATGTTGGGGTCGCACTTGTATTCAGAGACGAGCAGGCCCCTCAGCCGCTGGCGGATGTCTTCATCGGTTTTGCAGTCTTCGGTGAGCTTGCAAGCGCTTTGGATGAGACCGTTGATGAGTATTTCCTTGTTTTCCATTTGACTTGTGGTTTATTGTTGATGCAGGTATCTCTTCACGTCGATGAAGGATTTCTCGTCGACGTCGGGGATGTTCGACTCGTAGACCGTGTCTTCGAGGTCCCTGTCGAACCGGACGGTCACCCCTTTCGAGGGGATGTAGTGCTCGTCCATGATGAGGTCGAAGGCCTCGTCTACGGAATCCGAGGACGCGATGGCGGGGACGGAGTCCTTGAACTTCTTTTCAGACAGGACGAATGTCGTGTCCGAGGTCTTGTAGATGCGTATCATCGTTGTTCCCTCCAGGGTGTCAGCCGTTGAACATGCCGGTCTGCCTCCACTCCTCGGAGAACCAGACGTTCTCGGGGACGGGTCCTGCGTCGAGGAACATCCGGATCATCTCTATGCCGGTGTAGCCGTTGAGGGACCGCTCGTAGGTGTTGCGGTAGGCGACCTTGAACTGCTTGTCCGGGTGCTGCCGTGCGCAGTCGTACATCCGTCGGATGGAACGGGTGATGGCCTCCGGCGGGATGGAGCGGAAGCCCCTGTCGGCGGTCACCCTGAGGTCCTTGGTCGGGATGGCGTAGGACCGGCCCTGGAGGCCTTCCCCCTGTCCGTAGACGGCCCCGAAGCGGAGCCTTGCGACCTTGGCGGCGCCGGCGCCGTGCCGGCCTTCCGGATTGCTCCCGAACACGAAGACGGTTTGGGGGTCCGGGTGGATGTCATTCTGGTAGAAGTTCATGGCTTTCGTTGTCTTGGTTCTTGGATGAGGCGGGGAACTGGATGTTCTCCGCCCATATCTGGGTTACGAAATGCTCGGTTCCGTCCGCGCCTTTCAACTTGATGTTCCGGAGACGGCCTTCGACGAGGACGGGACAGCTCTTGTGGCAGTTGCGCTCCACGAATTCGGCGAGCCGGCCGCTTCCGGTGACCGTGAACCAGTTCGGCTCGTTGCGGATTTCCCCGTATCGGTCGCGGTAGATCATGTTGACGCAGACGTTGAATCGGAACCGTTTGATGTTGGCTTTGTCGTCGTAGGTGATCGTCGGCTCGGCGCCGACGTTCCCGCCGATGACGGCCTTGTTGAAATTGAATGCTGGCATCTCTTTTTCAGGTGTTGGTCGTTGCTTGTCGGATGTGCTTGGGAGCGGGTACGGGCCCGCTTCCCTGACATCCTGGTCGAAAACGCGCTCCGCCTGAGCACGAGCCCGCTTGGGGCGAGCTGGAAACCCGGAGGGTTTTGCATGGCGGAGGCGTTTTCTACGGGAATGACAGAACCAAAGTTACTGAATTTCTCTTTATGTTCCTTGAAATTATTCGTTTCCGCCCGTTGAACGGCTTCTGCGGCCGTCCGTTCCTCAACAGGTGCAGTCCATCGTCTCGACGAAGATGTCCACGGCATCAGGAAAGAGCTCCCATGCGCGGGCGCAGGCCTCGTCTTCGCTGGTGACCGAGGGCTCCTCGAAGGTCTCCTCGGTGGTCTCTCCGTTTTCCAGGAGGATGGAGGCAAGGTACATCTGTCTCATGGCTTGAACTTGAACGGCTGGTTCGCGGGACAGACGTAGATGCCTTTCTCGACGGCCCAGAAGACGTCGTTGTCCCTGTCTTCCTTCGGCACGGCCCTGTAGAAGCTGTCATAGTCCCAGCAGGGAAGGACAGGTCTGTTCGGGTCCAGTTCGGTGTGGTCGGCGAACGCCCTCCAGAACTTCTTTTCCGTCGTGTCGATGCCGAAGTCCTTGAACTGTCCCGCAGGGATGAAACGGATGCCCTGGTAGGTGAACGGGGTCTTGCCGGCGATATTCTCCGGGATGCCGGGGATCCTCGTGATTACGTGGACGAGGAAGACTCCGGGGACGTTCAGGTCCTTGAGCGGGATGTACTCGCCGCAGCCTTCGGTGTTCCGGAGGATGTAGTCCTCCGTCCCGGCGACCTGCATGAGCTGCCAGCGTTCGGTGCCGCGCTTTTTCGTAATGTAGCCCTCCTTCTTTCCGCATTGGATCTCCTTCGCCAGTTCGATGGACAGGGGAAGGACCGCCTCCGTGGTCAGGTCTTCGCCTTTCTTCTGCACGGGGACGATGGTCTTCCCCTTCAGGAGAAGCCTGATCGTCTTGGCGTATTTCATGTCGCCGGCGGCGACGTAGACGTTCTTGTCGTAGGGCTTCCAGTACCCGTCGTTCTTTCGCTGGAGAATGGACAGTACGAGTACCGTGTCGTTGGCGAATCGGATGTCGTATTCGAGCGAGTTGGGCATGTACTGGAGCATGCTCTCTATGGTCTCGCGAGCGCGCGAGGCGCTGCTGAAGGTCTCGTCGAAGCCGCCCATGTTGTGTTCGAGCGTCTCGGAGAGGATGTCGTAGCCGGAGCATTGGATGCAATAGGTAATCATTGTGAATGCTTTTATTTGTTCGAGTCGGGGGACCCGTTCCCCCGGCTTCGAGGGCCCCATCGCACGGAACACAGAAAAAGCGCCCGGTCAGGGGACCTGGCCGGGGGAACGCGTTTCGAGGCTCCGTGCGGGAGCGGGGAAAGGGTTGTTGATGGTAGTTGGAGTATCCCCTCCCCTTACGGAACGACGAGGGAGGGGTTGCTTGCGATGTCCTTCCTTGCTTCGTCCGCAAGGAGAGGGCGGACGTCCCTGTGGCGGCAGACCACTTCGTCGGAGGCGAAGGCTTCACGGAGGGCGCCCGTGGCGCAGATCTCCCGCGCCCGTCGGTAGGCTTCCTGTGCGTTTCTGGCTGTTACGTAGCGGACTACGGTGTGCGGACGGCTGTTGCGGTTGCCCAGGCGGTACACAGAGAAGGTGCAGGCATAGTAGTGCATCATCGCGGTATCCGTCAGGCGGCCTCCCATTTGCAGAACCCGATATAGTCGTCGTCGTGGCGCTCGTTCCAGTCGTTGAGCTTGTCCCAGAAGGACTGGTCCTGCAGCTCCACCTCTTCGGGCGTGAACTTGTCGAAGTCGGCGTCGGCCTTCGAGGTGAACTCGTTGAGGTAGGCTGCCGCGTCGAAGGCGTTGTCGAAGTCCCTGTCCTCGCCGTTGTCGCCCCAGGTCTCCGCCTCGAAGCGCTTGAGGCCGAAGGCCTCGCCGTTGCGGCAGGTGTGGTAATTGCCGAACTCGTCCGTCGCCTTCCAGGCGACCTTGAGGTCGGGGAACTTCTCGTCGACCATCTTCTCGAACCAGTCGGAGCGGCCCCAGGCGTGGGTGACGGAGAAGCGGATCTCGGCGGTGTCGGCGTCGACGGGTGTCGGCGCGACGGGCGTCTCGTCCGGGACGGGACAGCAGAGGGTGGCGATCTGGTCACCGTTGGGGTCGAAGTTCCCCCGGAGGCCGTAGGTCGATTCGGAGTATTCGTAGCCGAAGGCCACGCAGAGGTTTCCGAGCCAGTACTTGCCGAAGTCGTTCGGCATGACATCGGGCTGGGTGAGGCAAGTGTTGACGGTGTCGCAGAATCGCTGCACGTCGTCTTTCGGACCCTTCAGGATCCAGTTCTGTACGCACCAGTTGGGCATGGCTCGTGTTCGTTAGGCGTAGAGGCGGCAGAAGTTGCCGTAGCGGAAGATCTCGATGATGACGTCCTTCAGCATCGACACTTCCATTTCGGCGTACTCGATGCGTTTGCGGTGCTCCCTGCCGATTTGGTGGCGGAGAACCATGCCGTCGTAGTCGAATGCGGAGGCGTTGAGGGAAGGGCGGTTGCCGTGTTCGGTGACGGGGAGGTTCCCGTCCTTGCCGATGTAGTCTCGGATGTCTCCGATGAGACGATCCTTCTCACTGTCGTAGGTCGGCGGAGTCGGCCCCTTGGGGGCGAACTCCGGCTTGAGGGGGAGTTTTCTCATTTCGTTTCGTTGATGAGGGTTACGGTCTTCCCGTTGGGGAGGGTGCATTCCAGGGTGCGGATTTCCTTGTCGGAGTCTCCGACGATGAAGCCGTATCCCTCAAAGAGGTAGCCGTCCGCCTCCAGGGTGATGTTGCACTCCCGGGTATGGTCGTCCACCTTGTCATAGGCATCCCAGGTGGCGCCCCGGGAACATTCGTCCCATTTCTTGCGGGCGGCGTCCACGTCGGCCTTGCGGGGAAGGCCTTCGCGGTCGGCGGCCTGGATGAGGGACTCGGTGTAGAGCTGTTCGTGGAGGTCGTCCGAGATGTGGTCGGCGATTCTCTCCAGCATGTTGTCGTCGACGTCCGTGGTGTCGAATCCGGACGCCGCAAGGTCGGCCTTGCCGACCCAGGCGGGGATCTGCGCGCCGTCGTCCTTCTCCTTGACCACACGGATGTAGTGGCAGGAGGGCGTGGGGGCGTACTGGCCGTCGGAGTTCATCTCGGCGACGAG
>JAEEGL012564136.1_pt1 | contig 11834 bp, 11 predicted proteins | sample 9134231 | NCBI WGS metagenome assembly JAEEGL01 (sample SAMN16246548, study PRJNA631951) | gut metagenome | biome: gut microbiome; feature: rumen; material: fiber-attached | host: Bos | place: Iran: Karaj | collected 2018-10 | reverse complement strand
TTCTCTTATCTCGTTAATTGAAACTATATTAGGAGAATGTCTAAGTGTTTGAGTTAATTCATTTTCCATTGTATTTGTATAAGAAACATCTTTTATAGTTTGTTCCTTATTAGCTAACCAAATAAGAACGTCATTACTTAAATCTTTATTTTTATCGTATTGTCTAAAATCATTTTCCACTGGGTCTTGAATACTTATCATTCTTACTTCTGGTGGAATTGTTTTAAGCAATGTTTTTAAGAAAGTTGTTTTACCAGAGAAAACTTCACCTACTGTAACAAAAGAAATATTTGGTGCAACTAACTTCATAAATCTAGCCATATTATCAGATAAAGATTCTTTTTGTACTAATTCACTTAATGTATAATCTTTTTCTTGGAACTTTCTTATAGTTACATCACTATAACCAACTAAATCTTTATCTTTAGGAGTTCCTGTTGCTGTGTGATGAGTTACAGCTACACGAAAGCCTTCAATGGTACTTCCGTTTACTAATTTATATTCAGAATTACATCCTGTCTTTGAAGAAAATAATAAGTTGTTAATAATTTTAGTTTGTTCAGCTGAGCTTTTAAACTTTTCCTTATTACCATTAGAATCAACTGCAAATCTACTTTTATTTTCTTTATCTACAACAATAACATTTCTTCCGTTAATTCTTATCTCGTCTATTTCTGGATCTTTTAAATATTTTTCAAGTATACCACGTTTAAGGATATCATCTATAATTATTTGAGTTAGTTTATTCTTATCAATATTACCGTCTTTATCTACATATCCATCAACTAACCAAGAAGTTATATTTTCATCTATAAATTTTTTAATCTCTTCTTCCCAGAATTCACTACTACGTTCAATGTCATACTTTTTAGATTGTTCACTTATATATTCTCTAACTTTAGCTTCTACTTCTGAAAGTGTAGTTTCTACTGTATCACTTGTTATTTTGGGAGAAGAGGATATATTTCTTAATTCATCACTTGTCATTTATCTAGATTAAAACCTCCTGAATTATAAGTTATTAAACTCTTTTTGTTTAGCTTTTATTTTTTTATCTAAAAGAGAAACACAATATTGATTAAATGCTTTCATTTCTTCTTCTGTAAACACTAATTGAATTGATTTATCAAATAAAACATCCGGGAAAGTAGTAGAAATTTTTTCTTCATTATTTTCAGTTTCAAAAAACTCAGATCTTTTATCTTCGAGTTTCTCTATTTGTTTCATTAATTTATTAGCTTCTTTTAATGTATCAGCTTTCATTATTCCTCCAAGAATTTTTAATGTATAAAACAATAATGAAGATTTTGAGCGAAACCTAAAGTATTATGTGTATTATCTCCTAAATATCTTGTGCTCTCATCATTATATCTATAAAGTTCACCATCAGAATTCCTATTACCCATTTTAGTATTATCTAAACCATTACCCATTCTAAATCTATCTATAAATACTTCATTTGATATAAATTTTGTAGGAGTAGATTGCATAACACTTACTAATTTCGTTGATGTATCTACTGTAATATTTATAGTATTATTAAATCTAGGTAAAAATGATCTTTGTCCTTCTGTTATAGTGTAACTGTTATTTTCTTTATTAGTTATTAAATTTAAAACTAGTTTTATTGGTAAAATACCTTCATATGAAACTGGAACTGACCATCTAACATCGTATAAAATTTTAAATCTTCTTATATCATCTTTAGAAATTTGATTGAAGTCCATATAACCTTCTTTATCATATTCGTCAACATCTTCTTGTTTAAATATGTTAGAAGTCCAATCCATTAATTCTAATCGTTGATCTTCATTATACAAATCATATAATTTTACTCTATCATTTGCTATACTAACATCAACATGAATTTCATTATAATATACTCTGAAGCCTCTCCATTTTACATAGTCTCTTCCGTTTTCATCTGTAAAAAATCTATCTCTTTTTGTATAATCATTTGAGTCTACAGAAATAACTGATAGTTCATTTACAAGTTTCCATCTAAATATCTTTAAAAGTGTATCTTGATCTATGTAAGTAAATCCTAAGTTAAGTGGAGTTACATATAAATAATCTCCTCTAAAAGGATCATTTTTAGTGGAACCATAACCATTAAGAGTATTATATAAAAGCTTATAAGTAAGGTTTTCTTCTTTATTGAAGTCTCCTACTGCTGAAATTTGTTGATCTAACCAATTTATATAGTCATGTGAATTTTCAGCATAGATGCCATCACCATATAAGTTATTCCATACTTCTTTTTCATCTACACCTTGGTAGAATTTTCCAGAAACTTTTGTAGCACCTGATTTATCTTTAATACCATAAGAGTTTCCGAATGATAAATCTACATTTTTATTCGATACTTGTGCTGAACTACCTCTATAACTTTCTTTAGCAAAGAATTCACAGCTTTCTTCCATTAATTGTCTTGAAGTATGAGCAAATTCAAAAACTGCTTTAGTTACATTATGATATTCGAAAAATACCACTGAAAGTACACAGATAAGAATTGTTCCACCAATAATCTTAAAGGTTACTGGAATTAAATTACTACTATCCATCTATTTAATGTCCTTCTTCACCAGTTGCTATATCATAGTATTTTTCTTGATCTATATCTGAGTAAAAATGTTTACATATTACTGGTTTCATACCAAATAGTCTTAATCCGTTATTAGTTTCTTCGTTGTCTGTATTTACTGCATAAGTATCAAAGTCAATGTCTTCATTAAATTTTTGTCTAGCGTCTTTATAAGTTCCATAATAAGCGTCTCCATCTGTAGAAAAATTTATTCCACCGTCATAATAACCTTGCGTAAATTGCTCATCATAGAAAGGCATAGGAATTAAAAAGTGATATTCAAAAACTATTCCTGCATACAATATCTCACCATTTTGTTTTTTATGTCTCATTCCAGATTCTCCAATATAGTAACCTGGACCGTCATTGTCAGTGAGTGCGTCTGTATGAAAGTCTTCTAGACTTGTTGCTGATCTATAACCTTTTTTATCACTATCCCAAACTGCTATTTGCATATTTGTAACTACACGGTTTATACCCGGAAGTGTTATACCAAATTCAGATTCATCTTTTTCGGTATTCTTCATCATGTCATCTATTAAACCTTGTATAGCTTTATAATCAACTGCTGGTAAATAATTATGAAGTTCTACACTGTTTTGAACCAATCTTGCTATAGTTTGAGCTTTCTCATAGAAAGACAAAAATAACATGAGATTCAAAACAATGTAAAACACAATTATAAAGATAGCTAGTTTAAGAAATGCAAATACGGTTTTTGGAATTAAATCGCCACTTTTAAACATCACATAATCCTATTAACTGAGATTAATATTAATCTGAGAATACGCCTCCAAAGCCGCCTCTGTCAAATCCTTCTACGTCTTCAATGTTATCCCATTGACCAAGATTTGATAAGTTATCATTAGCACCAGATAAGTCATTACTACTATTCAATTCATCAAGATCTACACCAAAACCTGCTCTTACTGTATTTGTGAAAACGTCGATAGTCTTAGAAACTAAGTATCTTGATACAGCAAAAATAGCTATAGCTACAAGAACTACGAGAATTGCTTTAAGAAGCCATTTACCCGATACTATGATTACGTTACCTTCTCCGCCGCCGCCCATATTTTAGTCTCCTTTTTATTTATTTTATAAGATAAAAGATAAAGTCAAAAAATTAAAACGCAACTACTTATCTTTTAATTATAATTATTATAAACCCTTTGATAAAAAACTTTAATAAAAATTTTTATAAAAATACTATTAACCTTTGAATATTCCAGAATGTTGAACTACGTAAGCTAGAGCAAATATTGATACTTGTATTACTATAAACATAACGGCCCAAATAATAATACTAGCTCTTTCTTCCTTTTTTCTACAATCTTCATAGATAGCATTTTCTTTTTGCTTTAATATGTTATCTCTCATACCCAAAAGGTCAGTTTCTGCCACTTCTTCATTACCTTCTATACTAGAACCTCTTATCATTTGTTGCTCTATTATTAAAAGTTTATTAAGACTTCTAACATCCATATACATATCTATAAGTTCTTCAAGAGCTATTTCTTCTGAAGTGGTTCTTATAAGAAATAGCGCTATATTAGTAAATTGTAGCATATCTGGATTATAACAAGTTTCTTTAAATACTTTTAGTCCTCTTTCTAGAGGTTTTTGTCTGTTTTCAAGAAGAATTCTATATTGTGCTAGAAAGAAATCTCCAAAACCTTCTTCTAGTTTATAGTTTTCTGTATCTATTACATACTGAATAATTCTAAATCTTACACCAAATACAATAATATAAAATCCTAAAAGTATGAAGAATATAATAGTAATAAGTCTAAAAAGCTTTAAATGTATAAAATTATTAAGAATAATCAATGAAATAATGGCTACAGCTATAAATAAGAAATAATATAAAATACATTCTGCATTATATTGTTTATATGTTTTCTTATTTTGAGTCTTTGGTAAAAAGTATCTAGTTAATATTCTATCTCTTCTTTTTTCTTCCAAAGAAGATAAGCTATAAAGTCTATATTTTAGTTTAAATGAAATAATTTTGTTTTTTATATCTCCAATAACATGAGTAAGATTTCTTTTGAAATATACACTCATGTTTTCATTTTGAAGTTTTACACTATCTGCTAAGTTTCTTGAAAAATTTATTCCGAAAAAATACTTTATTATAAATATAACACTTATTATAGGTATAATAATAAAAAGCAAAATAGGTAAATAATAATAATTTTTTCCTATAGTATCATATAAAGACATCATATTATAGAACCTCTGCTTTCATCATATTTATTCTTAAGTAAACATATAAGAGTATAATTATATCTACAATAAATAATATTTGTCCAGGAACTGTACTAAATATAAACCATCTTACAGCTTTTATCACAATAACTTCTACAAATAAAAGCGCATAAGCCATAAAAAGAGCTCCTAAGAATCTATTAAATATACGTCTCATTGTTTTATTAAGCTCATCTCTTGCTAGTTTTCTAATGTTATTTAATGCAACTATATCTCTAAATGTTTTTATATGTCCTTCTGGATTGTCAGTAACTAATACTTTAACTTTAGAAAGGAAATCATAACTTACTTTTCCTAAAGATAATTTAAGTTTTCTTAAAGCATCTTCTTCTGTAAAGTTAAATGAGTTTGTATCTGTTAAATATTGTCTATAAAATTCTTGAACTGAAATAGGAATTTGACTTATATTCTTTTTAACTATGTTATTAAAATCTGCATTCATTTCGATACTTAATAAATTTTCTGTCTCAATAACATCTGATATTCTCTTTTGCTTATGATAAAGAGACATTGAATATAAAATACAGACAATAGTTAAGTAGAATAATGGAAACATTATCGCTAAAATTAAATTATTAGATATATAAACAATGATTAAAGTTACAATAAAAGATACTATAAATAATAAGATTTTAAAGAAACTTAAACTTATTTTATTAAGAAATTCAATATCTATTCTTAAGTCATTAAGAAACATATTATATCTGTTTTGCATACTATTAGGACTTTTAAATAATGATTCTTCTATTCGTTTGTCCTCTAGTCTTATAAATCTATTTATTTTATAAAGTAAATCTCTTGCAATAGTTTTTCTCATTGAAGAGAAATCAATGTTTACTTTAGAAATTAAATAAGCAGAACATAATATAACTGTTACTGAAATAACTATACGTATAAATAATGCAACAGAAATACTATCTTGTATCATTAATTCTTACTCTCCAAATTAGCGTTTATAAATTCTATAATTGTATCAAATTTCTCTAAATAATCTGATTTTGTTGTATCATCTGAATATAAATAACATACACCATATAATTCATAATTACTAAATCTTTCTTTATATGGTAGTTGAAGTTTTATTTCATTATTTTTATAATCTTCAGGACATTTATTCATTATTTTTACTATAGGAGTCTCTGCAGCTGTATAACTTAAAATACTTCTACATATATCTTCATTAAGTTTGCTTCCTAAAGTATCATTTTGTATCTCTATAAATAACTGCGTTTCTTTTATTAGTGCTTGCTCTAAATATGTATGAGATAATTCTAAATCTAAATCTATTAAAATTAAATCATAAAATTCTACTAATTTATTTAATGTTTCTCTAAAAAATTTATATTTATTATCATTTTCATTAAAATTAAGAATATCAACTAGAGGAAAAGGCTCTGTATATAAATATTCAACTTTATTTTTATCTCTTACAATAGTTGAAATTAAGAGCTCTAAATCTTCATTATAAATATAATCTTTAAGTACTAATTTATTTTTCTGCTTTTTATATTTACTAAAGTGATATGGTTTTAAAAAATTACCATCTATAATAATAACTTTTAGTCCATTTTGTTTATAACGACAAGCTAATTGAGTAATAAATGAACTCACACCTACACCACCCTGAGTTCCATATATACCTACTATCTTTTTCTTTATATTCTTCTTATCTTCTTCAGCTCCAATAGATCCATTAAACATATTAAAGAATCCATCTATTTTATCCGTTATAATTGATGACATAAAACCTCCAAAAAATTATTCTGCTGGTGGAAGAGAAATTAAGAACATAGCTCCATCTTTCTTACGATATATATTATAAAGATCTTCTTCAGCTGGAGTAACTGCTAACATTAAAGTTGAAGCTCTTATATTTTTCTTATATTCATCAGATTCCATAATTTCTATTTGCTCATTAGTAGGTAATGTTCCTATATAATCTTGATAATCGAGTATAGATTCACCACTACCATTTAATATATCAGCTATAGCTATATTAGTAAATAGTCCATCTATTTGTAATAAGTCAAAATCGAAATATGTTTCTGCAGTTGATTTCTTTTTAATAGAAGATCTTACAACTGCTGTAGAAAGAGTTCTTTTATACATACATTTAATATTTATTCTATCACCTACTCTGAAAGTCTTTTTAAATGTATTTAAGTTTGAACCTGTAATAGTTAACTCTATAATATTCTTACCTGGATATATATGTTTAAATCTTCTTGAATTATCTAGATAAGTAGAAATACAATCATCTCTCATTAATAAGTCACCATTTTTCTTTGAATAAGCAAAAAACATTGGCTTAGAAGGATTTAATAAAGCTTTTCTTTGATCCCATCTAATAAGACGATTAGTTATATTTCCTCTTGAGTTCTCTAGTCCATATCTATAAAATTCTTTTTCTGTCATTTTATACTTTTGAATATTTTCTTCAGTAATCATCTGATTTCTTACACATGGACCTTTAAGAGCTACTACCGGAATAGTATTTTGAGTAAGCATATAAGCTTTAATATTAAAAGCTGCTAATCCTACGTAAAATAATATAGTTATACCTATAATAATTTTAGTAGAATATTTAGTAATAAGCTCTTTTGATAATTTTAACTGTTCTCTATGAAATTTACCCATAACTTAATATATATTCTCCTAAAACAATTTACTCTGCAAATCTAAATGTATATTGTAAAACATCATATCTGTCACTTACATTTTCAAATATGAATTTTTTATTTTTATCGTCATTTCCAAAAAATAAATTTTCAGCTTCTAATTCATTAGAAAATAAATCTTTTGCAAATGAATCTTGTATTCTAATATCATCTATAGGAAATATAAAATGATCATATGCATCATATTTATGACTTTTTATAATATTTATTATTTCTTCACGAGAATATTCTTTTTCTATTTCAAATGCATCTTTTAAATCTGATAAATCGCCATTATTAACTGCTACAAATTGAAAATAAAAAGTATTTTTATCATCTTTTTGTAAATTTTTTCCTTTATATTTAAGTGAAAAACCTTTATATTGATACTTTATAGATTTGCCAGAATGATTTGACATACCATCTTCTATACTATCTTCATATACGGTAAAAGAATCTTTATCTGCTGTTTTTGAATTTTCAATCATAGAAGATAATTCTTCTGCATCATAATCTTTATCTACTTCAAGAACTTCATCTAAAGAAATTAAATTTTTATTTTCAACTTTTTCTTGTTTTGCTATAGTAGTTTCTTTAACTGCTTCTTCTTTCTTTGAACAAGCTACAGCACTAAAAATAAAAATTGAAATAATAAATAAACTTAAAAATTTTTTCATAAAAAATACCAATACCTCAAATATTATTGACCAAGCATATTTCCAAGTGCACCCGCTGCACCACTGCCCATTTCCTTAAATTTATTTATGTGGTCATTATATTCACCATTTTGAAGATTTTCATAAACATTGAAACCATTATTTATAGCAGAACTAGCTGTTTCTTGCGCTTTTTTTCTTGCTTTAGATACTCCAAAAACAGCTGCATATAAAAGAAAGAAAATTATAATTGAAATAGCTATCTTTCCAACAAATTTACTGATCATTTACATAAACTCCTCTTATTAATCAAATTCTATTTCAGGTTTATTCTTTGGCTTTGTTTCATCACACCAATCTATTCCTTCAGTAAATCTTTCTGTAGGTTTTATTAGTATTACACAACGTCCATCACAGTTCTTTTCAAAGAAATCTTTTGCTTTAACTAATTCAGCTTCTAATGATTGATTTGTAAATCCGTAAGCTAAAATAACTGCTGCACTACCCCATACACCTAACTTTTTAGAAACTTTATCATCTCTATAATTTACTGTATCGAAATCACAAGCATAAACAAAAATTTTAGAACCTGAACTTGATGCTATAGCAAACATTCCATAATGAGCAACTGGTTTTCTTGTAGAAACTACTATTGCATATCTTCTTACTATTCCTACATAATCACTATTTACTTTTACTTCAAATTCACCATCTTCAAGTGGTGTTAAAGTAACTTGTTTACTCTTCAATTCTTCTTCAGATTCAACATATGGATGTCTTTTTGTTATAAATACAGTTTGTTTTCCACCCGCTGCTTTAACTTTATATTTATCTGAACCATCTAAATATCTATCTGAATTATAAACGTCAAATGGCGGTTCTAAATCTCTACATACACAATACGATATAGAATTTTTAATACCTAATGGATAAAAATCATCATTAGTATATTCTTTTGCTCCTCTATCATAAGTAGCTTTCATTCTGTGAAAATGTCTAGCTAAATCATCGAATTCTTCTGGTACTTCATCAAAAGCTTTTTTTCTTGTTAAAACTTCTATACATTGTTCTAACATTTCTTTACTAGACACATAATAATTTACTATTCTATGATATCTATCCCACTCTTTTCCAAGAATATCTCTAGTTGTTGCTACTTCTGGATCTGTGTAAAGAACTGTTTCACCAAATTCTATTTCTCTTTGAGCAAAACTTAAGTTTATTAAAGGAGTTTCGCCTTTACCTAAACCTATTACTGTATTAGAACCATAGTCCTTTTTTTCTTTACCCATCTTATTTATTATTGGGATTTTATTGATGTCTATACTCATTTTTTCCTCAGACTAAATAAACAAAAGAATAGGTTTATTCAACCTATGCTTTCTTTGATTTATTTAATTTTAAAATAAAATAACAATAATTAAAATAAAATTATTTATAAAAAATATTAGTCGTAGTACTTGAACCAAATACTCCTAAATAACCAAAGAATGATGCAGGATTTACTAAAGCAGATATTACAAATAATCCTATAGCTACAGGTTTTATAACTCTAGACATCTTATTGGTATTTATTAAATAATCTTTTACTGTTAAAGGTTTTTTCTCTTTTTTAGAAGCTTTAGGAGCATCTTTTCCATACTTTTCCTTTAAAGCTTCATCAGCTTCAACTATTCTTTGTTTATATTCTACAGCATAGTTATCATATTCTGCTTTCTCTAATTCCATTCTTGTAGTAGTTTTGCCGTCAATAACTAACTTTTCTAAGTTTTTATATCTACTAAAGAACCAATTTGGAACAGCTAACTTATCTTCTATTCTCAATCCTAGATCTTTAACCATTTTCCAAGCATAATTAGATGTCATACTAATATAAGTAAGATTTTTAAACTTTTTAACAGCTCTATTATTCCAAGACCATAATGAATAACATTCTATGCCATTTATTGTATATTGAGCTACGTCATATCTAACACCATTAAGTATAATTTCTTCATCATTAAGAACTATATTATTTATCATAAATGGTCTCATTCCAGCGCTCTTTAAATTCTTAATCATGTTGCTCATAAATGTTAATTTAGCTATTGTAAAGTCAGTCATTACAAATTTCTTTGGATCTTTTTTAGGTGATATAAATGTTATTGGATTAGCATTTGTATTATAAAGATTATTATAATTTCCATGTTCGTTCATAGATATGTTACCGTTCTTTACAACAAACATATCTTCTTGTTTTCCTTCTTTTGTAAAGTAGTTAGTAGAAGGAGTTCCTTTTTGTTTAAATTCTTCTTCTGAGAAACCTTTATTACTTGCTGCTACTTGTATGCTATCTTCATCAAATTCTTCTTCATTTATTTCTTCTTCTATATCTTCGTCATTTTCTTCATATTCGTCAGTATTATTAAAGTTATTTTTAGCTGATTGAACTCCACCTTCACCTACTACAGGACCAAATGGATCTAAATGTGTTGCATCTATTACATAACCATCTTTCTTAGCTTTCTTCATTTGGTCAAATAAATCAGTAAGAAGAGATTTATGTGCTTGTAAATCGTCTAATGTCGCAGAACCATCTAATTGACTTTGATATTTATTAAATGATACTTGTCTTGAACGAAGATAATTTAACATACCTTCTGATAATGTATAACAATTGTTTTTTTTGTTTATAAATACATGAGTTTGAAGTTCAGATTTTGTACCTACTAAGAATGATTCAATAGCGTCTATGAATTCTGTATTTATAGTCTCTAATTCTTCATAATCCATATCCATGTTTTCTGATTCTTCAGGATTTTCTTGTTTACCGAATTTAGAAGGTTTAAAACTATAAATATTTTCAAATAATTCTTCTTGAAATAGTTCTTTTGTATATGTATTACAATAGTCATAACCTACTTGTAATCTATCTACTAATGTACTTTCTGAACCAATTAACTCTTGAGTAAAGTCAGTGAAACCAAATAATTTATTTTGTATTTTAGCATCTGTTATTGCTAAGTTTTCCTTAGAATCTTGACCATAAATTTCAAGGTTCATAACTTTTCTTATTTCAGGATCACTTGCTTTACCATAAAGAGCTTGAGTAAATACTGAAGCTTTTCCATCTTTATCAGTTGATTCATTAACAAGCAAGCATGATCTTATAGGAACGGCTTGTTTTGCTTCATTTATAAATACAAATTTACCCATTCCAACTAAATCATTTTTAGATATTCCTGCTCTATTTCTATTTGGATCATCTAACCAACTCTTTACTTCGTCTCTATTTAATCCGTAAACATTAGAACCTTGACCAGATTGAGTTTCATTACCTAAGAACATTCTACAACCTCTAGAATACATGTTTAATGCTCCAGCAATAGGATCACACCAATCATCAATATTCATATGTTGACAAATAATAAATAATTGTACATTACAGTTAAGAGCTAATTGAGAGTTAGACATTCTACCAAAATTACCCCAAGTTTTTCTTAACCACTTCTTAATATAATCTAAATAATCTGCATATTGAGCACCAGAAGATGAATCTAAGAATGCATCACAATCACACGAATCTTTTTTAGTTTTAGGTAAGAAAACATTACATACCATTTTAGCATATTGTTCTATCTCATCAATAACTACTAGCATAGGTTTATCTTTTTCCATTAAACCTTG
>JAEEGL011815462.1_pt1 | contig 11834 bp, 13 predicted proteins | sample 9134231 | NCBI WGS metagenome assembly JAEEGL01 (sample SAMN16246548, study PRJNA631951) | gut metagenome | biome: gut microbiome; feature: rumen; material: fiber-attached | host: Bos | place: Iran: Karaj | collected 2018-10 | reverse complement strand
GGTGAATTCATTGTTATGTGTGGTCCTTCTGGATGTGGTAAATCAACTACATTAAGAATGATTGCAGGTCTTGAAGAAATTTCAAGCGGTGATCTTATTATTAATGGTAAACGTGTTAATGACGTTGCTCCACGTGATCGTAATATTGCCATGGTTTTCCAAAACTATGCTCTATATGCTCACATGACTGTTTATCATAACCTTGCCTTCTCTCTTATGATTCGTAAGATTGATTCTGACGAAATTCATAGAAGAGTTATGGCTGCTGCTAAGATGTTAGGTTTAATGCCATATCTTAACAGAAAACCAAAGCAATTATCAGGTGGTCAAAGACAAAGAGTTGCAGTTGGTCGTGCTATCGTACGTAACCCAATTGTTTATCTTCTTGACGAACCTCTATCAAACCTTGACGCTAAGCTTCGTGCTTCAATGCGTAAGGAATTATCAACATTACATCATAAGTTAAATGCTACATTTATTTATGTAACACATGACCAAATTGAAGCTTTAACATTAGCTGATCGTATCGTTGTTATGTCAGATGGACATGTTCAACAAATCGCATCTCCAAAAGAAATGTTTGATAGACCAGAAAATGTATTCGTTGCAGGTTTCATCGGAACACCTCCAATGAACTTCTACCATGGTTATTTAACTAGTGATCTTAAGTTCAACCAATTTAATGCTCGTTTAAATGTTAAATTATCAGATTCTGATTTTGAAGCATTAAACAAGTTTGCTGGTAAAGAAGTTAAGGCTCATATTAACGCTAACGATACTGTAACTGTTGAAGGTGTAACAATTAGCGTTAAGGATGTATTTGAAACATATAGCAATAAGGAAGTTGACGTTCGTTGCTTCTTAACAGTTAACGGATTCCTAGGTGAATTAACAAATGAAGTTATTTCATTAACTGATTCTCAAAAGAAAGAACTTGCTACTTATGGTAACAAGGCTGTTATCATGGCAAGCCGTCCAGACTATGTTTATATGGATGAAAATGGTTTAGCTGAAAACAAGGATTCAATCATTAACTTACACTTAGATTATCAAGAACACTTAGGTGCTTATAACTTAATCTATGGAGATATTAATGGTGAACGTTGCATTGCTAAGGTTAATGCTCGTGATGAAGCTAAGTCTGAAACATTCAAGGTTGCATTTGATATGAAGAAGATTTTATTCTTCGATGCAGTAACAACTTCAAGAATTACAGAAAGACTACAAAAGTAAGGAGTGAATATTATGGAAAATAAAAATTTAAATGATGTAACTCCTGCTGTTGATTATTCTAAAGAATTAGAACAATTAACTATTTCAGCTGGTAAGTACAATAAGATTAATGCTCAACAAAATGAAACTGTTAAAGCTTTAAATGAAATTGAAGCTAAGCGTGCTGAATTAAAAAAATCTAAAAATAATGAAGCTTTAAATAAATATAATGAAGAAGTAAGCCAAAAGCTTAATGCTTTATTTGAAGATAAGGCAGAAGCTTCTACATTATTACCTTCTGCAAAAGCTGATTTTAAGGCAGCTTTAAAGGCTGTTAAAGCTGGACAAAAGGCTAGCTTAAATGCTTTAAAAGATAAGCATAGAAAAATGCTTGAAGAATTTGAAGCTAAGCAAGCTGATGATTTTGAAAAATATATTGCTTCATGCCCAACTAAGCAAGAAGTAAATGATAATGTTGCTCGTCTAAAAATTGAACAAGAAACTGCTTTAGCTGAATTAAAGGCTAATCAAGAAGCTAAGTTAGCTGCTATGGATTCTTCAAATGAAGAAGCAGTTCTTGCTTTAAAGAAGAAGCAACAAAATGAAATCGCTGAAGTTCTTTATGCTCAAAAGGCAGAAATGACTAAGACTAAGAACTCTGGTGTATCTCAATTCCAATTACAAAAGATTAAATATCAACAATACTTAGATTATTCTAAATATGAGCAAGAACTTCAATACGAAGAATATCAATTAGAATTAGTACATAAGGCTGAAATTGAAAAAGCTTTAGGTATTACTAAAGATGAATCTGGTGACCAAGACGTTGAAAAGGGTAACCCAATTGCTGTTTGGTTCCATCAATTCTTCCGTGATATTAAGGTAAATGTTTCTGAAAAGCCATCTATCATATTTGGTTTATTAGTAATTTTACCAGGTATCTTATTTGGATTCTGCATCAACCAATTCATCAACGTTTCAACAGGATTTACTGATAATGTAACTTATGTTGGTATCGTTATCTTCGCATTCGAGTTAATTTCAATGATTAACATTGTTAATGGTTTTGGTATGTGCAACCAACGTAGATTAAAGTCAGTTGTAAGTGCAACTATTGTAGGTATTGTATCAATTGCTTTATCTCTAACTTGGATTATTTCATTACAAAGCTCAGAATTCCATGCTGGTAAGTATGCTGGTCAAGCTACTTCAACAATTTTAATTATGATTATCTGTATCGTTGCTAATCTTGTTGGTATCATTGGTGGATATTTCACATTTGACAAGCATTACGTTAAAGATGTAAAGAGATAATTATGAAAAAAAAGAATAATGAATTTAACCCTTATAAAACTGATAAGTTAGCACTTATCCCAGACTGGATTAAAATCATATTCCTAAAGTATTGGGTGGCAGCTGCTGCCCTTTTCTTTTTTGGAATTGGTAATCCAATGATTCAAACTGAAGGTGTTAACTTTGGTGATACTCAAGCCTTTAATTTATTTTTATTCCTTGGATTAGGATTTGCATTATTTAACGAATATATTGTTAAAAACTTTATTAAGTTAATGGATGATGGTAGTCATAAGATATACCGCTTTAATTTAATTAATAAAACTGGTGTTTTATCATTCATATTAAACTTAGTTTATGGATTTGCAATTATGTTCCCTATGATTTCTATCTTAGTCTTCTTAGCTAAGCATAATTTAACACTAGATTTATTAAATCCAGTCGGACAAAAGGCTGCTATTGAACCATTTACTGGTGGATTTGTATATCTAATCCTTGATTGTATTGTTGTATCAGTTAAGAATTTAATAGATATCTTAATTAGAAATAGAAAATATAAAGTTCAAGAAGCTAAAGATCTTGATCTTGAAAAAGAATTGATGAGTTTAACAGATGAACAATATTTGGAAAAATGTAAGGAGAATATCTAAATGAAATTTGATATTATTTATGTTTCTACACATAGTTTAACTCTTGAACTTGATAATAATCTTCCATATAACACTGATAAAGAATATTCTGTCTATGTTAATGATGAATTATACAAAAGTGGCATTAACACTAATGTAACTTCTGTTTTTAATTTGAAAAGTGATACTTCTTATAAAATTAGTGTTGTTCAAGGTGAAGAACGTTTTGATAAAAACGTTAAGACTAATCATGAATATGTAACATTAAATGTTAAGCGCTTTGGTGCTGTTGGTGATGGAATTCATGATGATACTAACTTTATTCAAGCTACTATTAATGCTTGTCCTAAAGATGGTAGAGTTTATATTCCTCAAGGAATATATCATGTACGCCCACTTTTCCTAAAGAGCCATATTACAATTGAACTTGCTCTTGGAGCTAAATTACTTGGTGATACTGATAGAAAGAATTATCCTATTTTACCAGGTATGATTGCTACTACTGATGAACAAGATGAATATAATCTTGGTTCTTGGGAAGGTAATCCATTAGATTGCTTTGCATCAATTATTACTGGTATTGAAGTTGAAGATGTTAATATTATCGGTGAAGGTGTTATCGATGGTAATGCTTCAAATTCTGATTGGTGGATTGATGTTAGAGATAAGAAGATTGCATGGAGACCACGTGGAATGTTTATTGTTCGTTCTAAGAACATTAATGTTCAAGGTATTACGGTTTGTAACACTCCATCATGGAATTTACATCCATATTTCTGTACAAATGTAAGATTTATCAACATGAATGTTGAAAATCCAAAAATTAGCCCAAATACAGACGGATGTGATCCAGAGTCATGCAAAAATGTAGATATTATCGGTGTAAATTTCTCTGTTGGTGATGACTGTATCGCTGTTAAGAGTGGAAAGATTTACATGGGTAAGAAATACAAGACACCTAGCGAAAAGTTTAATATTAGAAACTGTGCTATGAACTTTGGTCATGGAGCTATCGTTTTAGGTAGTGAAATGGCTGGAGGTATTAAAGACTTCGTTATTTCTAAATGCTTATTTAATCAAACTGATAGAGGTTTACGTATAAAGACTCGTAGAGGTCGTGGTAAAGACGCTATCATTGATGGAATTACATTTGATAATATTAAGATGAATAAAGTTTTAACACCACTTGTTATTAATATGTTCTATTACTGTGATCCTGATGGTAAGAGTGAATATGTATGGAGCAAGAATAGTCTACCTGTAGATGATCGTACTCCTTATTTAGGACGCTTTGTATTCAAGAACATGGTTTGTGAAAATGTTAATGTTGCAGCTGGTACATTCTATGGACTTCCTGAAATGCCAATTGAATCGATTGAACTTGAAAATATCAAATTCACATATGATCCAGAAGCAAAAGAAGGAGTTGCAGCTATGATGACTGGTTGTGAACCTATGAAAAATCGTGGATTTATTTTCTACAATGTTAAGCATGTAAATATGAAAAATGTTGATATGCCTGATTTTGTAAAAGATGATATTGAAAAAACTAATGTATCTGATTTTAAAAGATGCTAATATTTACCGGGGGTAAACCCGGTTTTTCTTTACATTTTATAAAAAAAAGGGGTATAATTAAACTGATGTAGTGTGTAAACATTACATTGAAGCAAAATGAAATAAAAGAGGTGTTTTTATATGAAGATAGCATTAGGTTGCGATCATGGTGGACTAGATTTAAAGAACAAATTAATCGAGTTTTTAAAGCAAGAAGGTCATGAAATTATTGACGAAGGTACTTATACTTATGATTCTTGCGATTATCCAACATTTGCGCGTCGTGCTGCTGAAGATGTAGCAAGCGGTAAAGCAGATAGAGGTATTGTTTGTTGTTCAACTGGTATTGGTGTTTCAATTGTGGCCAATAAGGTAAAGGGTGTAAGATGCGCTCTTGTTACTGATGTAACAACTGCTCGTTTAACTCGTGAGCATAATGATACTAATGTATTAGCTTTGGGACAAAAAAATGTATCTTTCGATAGAGGCATTGAAATAGCTAAGATTTGGCTAGATACTCCTTTTTCAAATGCAGAGCGTCATATTAGAAGAATCAAAATGATTGAGGAATAACTATGGGAAAATTTATTATTGTAGATCATCCTTTAATCAAACACAAATTAACTAATATACGTAAAAAGGAAACAAAAACAAAAGATTTCTATGAAAATGTTCAAGAAATCGGAAGCTTAATGGCTTATGAAATTTCGCGTGACTTCCCATTAAGAGATGTAGAAATTGAGACCCCAATTTGTAAAACTGTGCAAAAAGAACTAGCACAAGAAATTGTAATTGTCCCAATTCTTCGTGCAGGTCTTGGTATGGTGGATGGAATTCGTAGTATGATTCCTTCAGCAAAAGTTGGATTTATAGGTATGTATAGAGATGAAACAACTCTAGTTCCTGTAGAATATTATGCGAAGTTTCCAAATGACGTTACTTCAAGTATTGTCTTGTTAGTAGATCCTATGCTTGCCACAGGTGGATCTGCAATTGCAGCAGTTACCAATTTAAAAGCTCGTGGAGTTAAAAACATTAAATATGTTGGTTTAGTTGCTGCACCAGAAGGTGTTAAAGCCTTACAAAAAGCTCATCCAGATGTAGATATTTATACAGCTTCACTTGATGAAAGATTAAATGAAGATGGATATATCATCCCAGGTCTTGGAGATTGTGGAGATAGATTGTTTGGAACAAAATAATCAAAATAACGAGCCAAAACAAGACAAGAAAAAGAAATCAATGTCAGAAATTGCACAAATTTATGCTGTGGTTACCCAAGGTTTTGTAGAAATGATTACATTAACCTTAGTTGGCTTTGGTATAGGTAAATATGCAATTAAGCAAGAAACGTGGGCAGCAATTCTTGCAGTAATCGGGGCAATAATTGGATTAATCATCTTTTTAATGCTTTTATTTAAACTAAATATAGGTGGTGATTCTCACGGAACAACAAAATAACTTACATAAGATGGGGTTATTTGTTTCGCCAATTACTTTAGTACTAGGTATTATTCTTGCACTTATTTTTAATGTTGCTATAACAAAAGATAATAATATGAATCAAGTATGGATGCTATCAATGTTCTTAGGAACATTCTTAGGTCTTATGAACTTTGGATTCCAACTTCGTGGAAGTCGTCCAAGTTATACTGATGCATATTCTGGTAAGAATGATTTATTCAAAAGAAGTATGATATATTTCTTTTTAAGAATAATTAGTTTCGGAGCTATATTTGCACTTGTTGCGATGAACCAGTTTACTAGTGAGTCGCCAAGATTTAATCTAATTCCAACAGGAATTGGATACGCCTTACACTTTTTAGTTTTACTAGTTGTATTTACGATTTTAAATTTTAAAGGAAAGAAGGCTGACAAATAATGACACTTTTACTTCCTGGAGTAGGTGATCAAATGCTTTCTTTATTAATCATATTTGCATTCTTAGTAATATTATTAATCGTTCTTGGTATTAAGATTAAGCATGTGGATCCACTTGGTGATGTACCAAAGTGGATGATTCCATGGATTAGTATTGTTGAAATTATTAATAATTTCACTAGAACAAATATGGGTAAGAGATGGAAGCATTATGCACCTTACTTATTGGCGTTAGGAATATCATTGTTGTGCCAAAACATTAGTTCCGTATTTGGCCTAACAAACCCAACAAGTAATATGATAACGAATGCAGCATTAGCTATTATTACATTCTTTATCGTACAAATCACTGGTATTAAAAGCCAGGGTATCAAGGGATATTTAAAGAGCTTTATTGGACCTGTTCCAGCATTAGCTATTATTATGATCCCTATTAACATTATTTCAGAATTCGCTCTACCTCTAAGCTTAACATTACGTTTAACTGGTAATATTGTTGCAGGTAACGTAATTTCTATGCTTATTAAGAGTTTTGGTTGGCCTATAGTTTGGGCTATTCCAATCATTAACATTTATTTTGATTTAATGTCAGGTGTAATTCAAACATTAGTGTTTGTAATTTTAACAACTATTTTTACATCAATGAAGATTGATGATTCTGAAAAAGTTGAAGAACAACAATAGAAAAGGAGATAATTTAAAATGACAGTTTTATCACAAGTTTTAACACAAGTATTATCAGTATTATTTATTTTAACTCAATTTGGACCTATTGGTGCTGGTATTGCAGTATTCACTGGTGTAGGTTCAGGTATTGGTGAAGGTATGGCAGCTGCTAAGGGTGTAGAAGCTGTAGGTCGTCAACCAGAAGCTTCTGGTAAGATTACAGTTACTATGTTAATTGGTCAAGCTGTAGCTGAAACTACTGGTTTATACGGTTTAATCATTGCCATTCTTTGCTACAAGCTATAATTTAAAAATAATAGATATAACAAAGAACGGAGGAATGACTTATGATTTTATCGTTAGATGACACATTAAAAGAAGTCGGAGAATTCGTTCAAAATTGCTTAGGACCTCTAAGTGCTGATGATTTTGCAGCAATTTCAAAGGAACAATGGCTACAATGGTTTAGCCAATTTATGATGCAATTAGTTGCAACATTTGTTCTTTTCTTATTAGTTAAATTCTTATTATGGAAGCCTATTACTAATATGTTAGAAGCTCGTAAGGCTAAGATTGATGAAGAATTAAATCAAGCACGTGAAACTAATGCAAAGGCTCAAGCTTTAAAGGAAGACCTTGAGAAGCAATTAGCTGAAGCTCAAGATGAAGTTAGAAGAATTATCCAAAGTGCAGAAATGGATGGTAATGCTCGTAAAGAGGAAATCATTAATGCTGCTAAGGAAGAAGCAAAGGCTCGTCTTGAAGCATCAAAGCAAGACATCTTAAGAGAAGTTAGCAATAAGCAACAAGAAATCAAGAATGAAATTGTTACTATTGCATTTGAAGCTGCTTCTAAGATTGTTGAACATGAAGTTGATAGAGAAAAATATCTAGATGTAGTTAACTCTATCATCGAAGGAGCTGAAATCAAATGATAGCTAATGAATACGCAAAGGCTATATTTGAACTTGCTCAAGCAAACTCTGAAGAAGAACTTGTTAATGATAACTTCAACTTATTTGTTAAGTTATTAAATGACAATCCCGACTTTTTAAAAGTATTAACTTATCCTCGTATTACACTTGCTGATAAGAAGGATGCAATTAAAAATACTCTTATTGATTTCGAACCTATTTTTATTGATTTCTTATTTGTACTTTTAGACAATAATCGTATGGATATGATTAAAGAGATTGCTTTTGAATATGAACAATTAATTTTAGCTGACAATGGTGCAGTTAAGGTTGATGTATATTCAGCATCTTTATTAACTAAGAAAGAAATCTTAAGTGTTGAAGAAACATTAAAGAAGGCAATCGGTCAAAAGAGAATAATAATTTATAATTATGTAGATGAATCTTTAATTGGTGGTATTAAGGCTGTATATAATGGTAGAAGCTTAGATTTATCATTAAACAACCAATTAAGCCATTTAAAGAAATCTATTTAGAAAGGACACTTTATGAGTAATATCAATTTATCAGAGATTTCGAATCTTATCAAAAAACAAATTGAAGCTTATAAGGATGATATTAAGACAGAAACTATCGGTACTGTTGTATCTGTAGGTGATGGTATTGCCATTATCCACGGATTAGACAATGCTATGAGTAGTGAACTTTTAATTTTCCCTAATGATGTTTATGGTATGGTTCAAAACCTTGAAAGTGACTCTGTCGGAGCTATCTTACTTGGTGATTCAAGTAAGGTACGTGAAGGTGATATCGTTAAGTGTACTGGTAAAATTTTAAATATCCCAGTAGGAGAAGATTTTATCGGTCGTATTATTGATCCACTTGGATTACCACTTGATGGTAAAGGAGCTATCGAAGCAAAGGATTATCGTCCTATTGAAAAGAAAGCTACTGGTGTTATGGACAGATCAAGTGTTAATACACCACTTCAAACTGGTATCAAAGCTCTAGATGCACTAGTACCTATTGGTCGTGGTCAACGTGAATTAATCATTGGTGACAGACAAACAGGTAAAACAAGTATTGCTGTAGATACAATTCTTAACCAAAAGGGTAAGGATGTTATTTGTATTTATGTAGCAATTGGTCAAAAGCAATCAACTGTAGAAGATGTTTATGAAACATTAAAGAGCTATGGTGCAATGGATTATTCAATCATTGTATCAGCTACAGCATCAAACCCAGCTCCAGTTTTATATTTAGCACCATATTCAGGTGTTACATTAGCTGAATACTTTATGTATCAAGGAAAGGATTGCTTAATCGTTTATGACGATTTGTCAAAGCATGCCGTTGCATACCGTGAACTTTCCTTACTATTACATCGTCCACCAGGACGTGAAGCTTATCCAGGTGATGTATTCTATTTACACTCTCGTTTACTTGAACGTGCAGCTAAATTAAGTGCTGAACTTGGTGGAGGATCTATTACAGCTCTTCCTATTATTGAAACACAAGCAGGAGATATTTCTGCTTATATTCCAACAAATGTTATTTCAATCACTGATGGTCAAATCTTCTTACAATCTGACTCATTCTACAAAGGTATTCGTCCAGCTATTAACGCCGGTCTTTCAGTATCTCGTGTAGGTGGTGCTGCTCAAACTAAGGCTATTAAGAAGGTTTCAGGTACACTTCGTCTTGATTTAGCAAGCTACCGTGAACTTGAAGCATTCACTCAATTTGGTAGTGACCTTGACGCTTCAACTAAGGCTCGTCTTGATCGTGGTGAACGTACTGTTGAAATCTTAAAGCAAGGTTTACATGAAACTATTCCTTTCGAAAAGGAATCTGTAATCCTTTATTGCTTAGTTAATGGATACCTAGATACAATTGCTGTTAAAGATATTTTAAGATTTGAACATGATTTATATCGTGATTTAGACTTAACTGAAGCTGGTAAGGCTATTACAGAAGAAATTCGTACAACTAAGGCTTTACCACAAGATCTAGATAGATTAAACGCTTATATTCTTGATTTCAAGAAGAGATTTAACTAAGGAGGTAGCTTATGGCAAACTCTTTAAGAGAAGTAAAGACACGTATTGATTCAACAAAGAGCACTTCTCAAATTACTAAAGCGATGTATATGGTTTCTCAATCTAAAGTTAAAAGAGCAGAAAGAACATATAAGAATTATCAATCCTTTATGGAAAACATCGCTTCAATGACTAAGTCTATCGTTGCTAAGGCTGGTTCTGATTATACTCATCCTTTAATGAGTGATAGACCAATTAAGAATATTTGTTACCTTTTAATCACATCTGATAAAGGACTTGCTGGAGCTTATAATGCTAACGTATTTAAAGCTCTTGAAGCTGAACTTTCAAATAATGGTTTAAGCCTTGATAATGTTAAGGTTTCTGCTGTTGGTAGACGTGGTTATTCTTATATTAAGAGAAAAGGTTATAATACTTTTAATGATAAACCAGTTTTAGTACGTGATGACGTTATGTTTAATGATATCGTTCCTCTTGCTGAAGGTATTATTAAAGATTATATCGATAAAAAAATTGATAAACTAGTTATTATTTATAATAATTATGTTAATACATTAACTCAAGAAACTAGACAAATTCAATTACTTCCTATTAAAGAAATTAATGGTGAGATTAATCCTGTTGATTATGAATATGAATCAGGTATTTCTAGAACTCTTGATATGATGTTACCTCAATATATTGAAGATATTATCTATGGTGTCATCTTAGACGCTAAGACAAGTGAACACGCTGCAAGAATGAATGCAATGCGTAGCGCAACTGATAATGCTGATCAAGTTATCGGTAAGTTGCAATTATTATATAATAGAGCTCGTCAAAATGTTATTACTAATGAGTTAATTGACATTATTGGTGGAGCTAATGCGATAGGAGGAGAATAACATGGACGGTAAAATTGTTTCCGTTAAGGGACCAGTTGTTGACGTTAAGTTTGAAGAAAATGCGTTACCTAATATTAATGACGCATTAACTTGCAAAATTAGCGCTAGTGAAAATAACGGCGTAGAAATCAATTTAACTCTTGAAGTTGAACTTCATGTTGGTAATGGTGTAGTACGTTGTATTTCAATGGATTCTACTGACGGTTTAGTTCGTGGAATGAAAGTAGTTTCAACAGGAAGTCCTATTACTGTTCCTGTAGGTGAAGCGACTCTTGGTCGTATGTTTAACGTACTAGGAGATCCTATTGACCGTGGAGAAGCTTTAGATGGTGTTAATAGAGCACCAATTCATAAGCCAGCTCCTAAACTAGATGACCTATCTACAAAGGTAGAAATACTTGAAACTGGTATTAAGGTTATCGACCTTCTTGCCCCATATATTAAGGGTGGTAAAGTAGGTTTATTCGGTGGTGCCGGTGTTGGTAAAACCGTATTAATTCAAGAATTAATTCACAACGTTGCTCAAGAGCATGGTGGTATTTCTGTATTCACTGGTGTTGGTGAGCGTACTCGTGAAGGTAATGACTTATATTCTGAAATGAAACAAAGTGGTGTTATTAATAAAACTGCCATGGTCTTCGGTCAAATGAATGAACCACCAGGAGCTCGTATGAGAGTAGCTTTAACTGGTTTAACAATGGCTGAGCATTTCAGAGACGAAGAACATCAAGACGTTCT
>JAEEGL011395539.1_pt1 | contig 11834 bp, 14 predicted proteins | sample 9134231 | NCBI WGS metagenome assembly JAEEGL01 (sample SAMN16246548, study PRJNA631951) | gut metagenome | biome: gut microbiome; feature: rumen; material: fiber-attached | host: Bos | place: Iran: Karaj | collected 2018-10 | reverse complement strand
GCAATTTACTTAAAGCCTCAAAGCCATTCATCTTAGGCATCATAATATCCATTATGATTAAATCATAAGCTTTTGTAAGACCATATAAATAGCCATCTTCGCCATCAAAAACGGCATCAACTTCATATCCTTCTTTTTCAAGCATCTTTGAAAGAGCACGGCTTAATTGTTTCTCATCTTCAACTAATAATAATCTCATAACAGTTCCTTTGTTTGTATTTTATGTCTTTATTATACCTAAGGAATATTAAAAAAACATTAAAGAATTAAAAAATAATTATTTGTCAAAAAATGCTCTAATACTAGCAACACAAATAAAAATATATTATAATTTGTATAATATATGCAGAAAACAAACAGAAGGGAATAGGCATGGATATAAAAGTTGGATTAAATAAAATACTATTTGCAAGTTTAATTCTTGTATTTATGCTAGTTTCTATTTGCACAATTATCTTTGGAACTAATGCAGGTGTTGCTTATGCAACAGATACCATAGAGGTTACTGTAACAGATTCTGTTTTAACAAGCGTTTATTCTAATGATTCCAATATGAGTATTACCGGTACTATCTCTTTTAGAGATATTAACCATTTCCAAGTAACATATTTATGGAAGACAAAGGAAGATACAGAATATCATGATTTCCAAGATAACAAAAGAGATGAAGATAATTCATTTACATTCATTTTTGGTGGTCCAAGTTTTGATTTAAATGAGTATGATATCAAAATGGTTGTTTCCTGCTTTGTAGTTGGAGAAGGTACGTATTACGGACAATGGGAAGGAGAGTTTAGTGTAACTAAAGCGCCAATCCCACAATCCATCGTAGATGAAATGGCACCTGTATCCATTGGTTACGGACAAGAGCTTCAAGAAATCACATCCATGTATAGCACAAATGCAACATTTGAATTTGCAAATGAAGCAGATAAGACATTAAAACCAGTTCCAGGCACCTATGATGTACTTTTCAATGTATATCCAAGAAGTGGCAATTATTATCCTGCATTTAATGTTGCAAGAAAAGTTATTGTTGAAAAGAGAAACTTGGTTGCAGTTGTGGATCACCAATGGAGTTTCGTTGGAGAGCCAATTAAAGAATTAACATATAATCTTTATACTCAAAATGTATTACCGGGAGATGAAGATGCATACACATTCTCTGTTGCATTAGATAGAGAAATAGATGGACCAGGAACATATTATATCATTGGTACAATGGTTTCAGACAAGTATTCTGTAACAACAATTACACCAACAACTGAATTCCCAGATAGTAGTACATATGCATTATATAACGTTTATGAAAACGTTAAAGTCCTAACATTAGAAGGTACACCATTTGAATCTGTAAACCTATACCAAAGCAATGGTTTCCCACTTAACGTAACATTTAGTTTGCAAAAATTGGATGATTTCTTTAATTATACAAGAGCAGATGCAAGAAAGATGGGAGAATATAGGGTAGTATATTATGAGAACGGAACTGCAAAGGTTCCAGATATAGATTACTATATTGCAGAAATCAAGATGCCAGAGTATAAAGGCAAAACCATTCTAGTAGTAACTAGAAACGGAAGCGAGATTATTGCTAATGATTATATTGTAGACCAATATGGAAGAATAGCTTTAAACATAGATCCAAACGGCGAGTTTGCAATATATGAAGTAGGCCAACCTGCAGTAGAACCAGTTGTAGAACAACCTGCAATAAGTGATACCATTGCTGGTGTTATTGGTGCTTGCGCTGCAATAGGCGCACTAATGGTTCTTGGTGGCTTTGCATTAATTATTAATGCAATTAAAAAGAAATAAAAGATAATATAAATTGGAGGCAAACAATGAGCACAGACGGTTGCACACATGATTGTTCAACATGCTCACAAAAATGTGAGAACGAAATTCAAAAAAGCAAATTAAATCAATTATCTAAAGTAGACAACGTAATAGCAGTTATTTCAGGAAAGGGTGGCGTAGGCAAATCCCTTGTTTCTTCTTTATTAGCTGTTAACTTCCAAAGACTTGGACAAAACGTTGCAATAATGGATGCAGATATTACAGGACCATCTATTCCAAAGATGTTTGGTATTGCAAGTAAGAGAGCAGATACAGATGGAACATATATTTACCCAGTTAAATCCAAAATGGGTTTACAAATCTTAAGTATCAACAATCTTTTAGAGAATGAAACAGATCCTGTTCTTTGGAGAGGACCAGTTATCGCTGGTGCGGTTAGCCAATTCTGGACAGACGCTATCTGGAATAATGTTGGCACAATGATTATAGATATGCCTCCAGGAACTGGAGATGTACCTCTAACAGTTTTCCAACAATTACCAGTAAAAGGTGTAGTAGTTGTCACATCACCTCAAGACCTTGTTTCTATGGTTGTAGAGAAGGCTGTAAATATGGCTAAAATGATGAACATTCCTATTTTAGGAATAGTTGAGAATATGTCATACTTTGAATGCCCAGACAATGGCAAGAAATATGATATATTTGGAAAGAGCCAAGCAGAAGCAGTTGCAAAGAAATTTGGAATAAAGAATGTAGCACGTATACCAATTACACCAGATCTTGCTAAGGTAGCAGATAAGGGCTTAATTGAGTTATATGAAGGTGAATGGTTAGATGAATTCACAAAGGCAATAGAAAAATAAATAAGTAATGCCCATAGATTATTCTATGGGTATTTTTATAAGTATTATGAAGCCTAAGACAAAAGAAAAGATAAAACAAAGGATTAAGGATTATATATCCTTATTCTTAGTATTCTTTAAAATAGGATTATTCTCCTTTGGTGGAGGGTATGCTATGTTGTCTTTATTTGAAGCCGAGTTTGTAGAAAAGAAAAAATGGTTAACTCATAATGAATTGGCAGATATGTTTGCTATTTCTGAGGCTACTCCAGGTCCTATAGCAATAAATGTAGCAACATATGTTGGAAATGTTAGGGCAGGGATATTGGGTGCATTCTTCGCCACGCTAGGCGTTGTATTGCCATCCTTCGGAGTAATCATTGCTATTTCTTATATCATCTATGCAGTAAAAGATAACTTCTGGGTTATGGCTATATTTAAGGGCATAAGAGTAGGTGTCTTAATACTAATATTAAGATCTGTTGTAACCTTTGTGAAAGATATGAGAAAAGACATATATGGAGTGCTTATGTGTATCGCTGCATTCTGTATAGCATTCTTTACAAACATAAGTGTTATTTATATTATTCTCGGAAGTATTCTTATTTCTGCACTTGGTGCAATGTTTGCAAGGATTTATATAAGCAAGAAATACCATACAAAAGGCACTAAACCTTATGTAAGAGAAACTCTAGAGATAAAGGAGGATAAGGAATGATTTATTTAGAATTGTTTTGGACCTTCTTTAAAATAGGACTATTCACAATAGGTGGTGGCCATGCAATGATTCCTCTTATTATAAGAGAGGTTACAGCAAAAGGCTGGATTGGAAATGATATGCTATTAGACTTTATAGCTATATCTGAAAGTACACCTGGTCCATTTGCAGTTAATATTGCAACCTTTACTGGTATGGAAATGTCTGGAGTTCTTGGTGCACTTTGTGCAACAATTGGTGTGGTTTTACCATCCTTCATAATCATTACTTTGATAGTAAAATTACTATATAGGTTTATGAAAAAGAAGGCTGTTCAAGAGGTATTCTTGGGTGTAAGATCATCAGTTACAGGCTTGCTTTTATCCGTCTTACTTTCATTGATATTTGTAGTAATATTTAATATGTCTACAGTATATTCAGCATCAACATTTAGTATGGATTATACTGCTTTAGGTATGTTTATAGCGATGATTCCACTAGCATTTATTAAGATCGAAGGCAAGAAAATACATCCTATTATAGTCATTTTAATATCCGCATTATTAGGATTGATACTTTACGGCTTTATTCCACAAGCAATAGCTTTATAATATCGTTTTAATATCATAAAATACCCGTTTTGCAAAATAACATAGTTTTTATGTGGTTATATTTTTGTATTAAAAAAGCGAATGGCCAAATGTCTAAAAATATACAAAAACGCCATAATGTTTATTTTTCTGTTGTCTGTTTAAGAATTGGGTGATATAATGTTTTTGTTAAAAAAAAGGAGAAATACTATGGTAGAAAGAAAAGAAACCAAACAAGCACAAAGAACAAGGAAATTAATCCAAGATAGCTTTGTTAAATTACTATCCACAAGAGGATATTCAGATATTAGTGTTCTTGATATATGCGATGATGCATTAATAAGCAGAGGAACATTCTATGCTTACTTTGAAGATAAATCAGACTTACTTAACTTCTGTACACATGAAATTATTATGGGTTTTGATAAAGAAGCAACAAAATTACTTCCAAACAAAGAATATCATGCATATTACAACGAATTATTCGAAGTTGTTATTAAATATTTAACAGACAACAAACAAAAGATTAAGACAATATTCACTAATTCAGAAAACGGTGCAGTTATGTCTTTGGTAGAACAATACTTTGAAAATAACTTCAGACACAGAGTAAGAGATCTTAGAGCATTAGGATATGATATCAATATGGATGAAGACGTATTGGTTACATTCTTCTCTGGTGGTTGTATGAACATAATCAAGACTATTCTTACTAAAATAGATAGTTATAATGTAGAAGATATTGCTAAAGATTTTAATACTTTAGTAGTAGAAACTTTAGACAGAGTTGTAATTAAAGTATAACTTTAACAATTTTTATAAAACACTTTACAACTTTAATGCGCTAATGTATAATAGTGGCACTATAACAATGGTGCCATTTTTTATTGCACAAAAAGGAAAGATTATGAACTTATATGAAATTTTAGCGAAAATTGACAATCCTGAGGACTTAAAGAAGTTCTTTGCTGATTTATGTACTTATGTAGAGATTGAGAATCTTGAGAAAAGAGCAGAAGCAGCCCAATTATTGTTAAAGGGCAATACTTATGATGAAACAATCCAAAAAACAGGAATCTCATCTGCAACAATTAGTAGAATATCCCGTTGCATCCGACACGGAGAGGGTGGTTATTCAGAAGTGTTGAAGAAAGTAGTACAAGAAAATGAAGATAAAAAGGATAAATAATTATGTTAATAGATACAAATAAATTACAAAAAGACGAACAAGTTTTTCTCGAAATGCAACAACTCTTCCAATCGAAGGGTTATTCGCTTTATAAAATGAGACGATTTGAGGAATATTCATTATACCTTGAAAACAAGAAGTTCCTTAATGGCGAAAATGTCATTACATTCAATGATACACATGGCAAACTCATGGCCCTTAAGCCAGATGTAACACTTAGTATCGTTAAGAATGCAAGAGCAGAAGATAATAACCAAAAGGTATATTACAGAGAAAGTGTATACAGATTTGATTCATCCTCATCTTCCTTTAAAGAAATTAATCAATTGGGCTTAGAGTACATTGGTGAAATCACATTGGACGATATGGGTACAATATGTTATTTAGCAGAGCAAGCATTATCTGTTATAGATAGCAAATTTGTTTTTGCAATCTCACACATGGGTATTGTAACAGGTATAATTGAGGCAATGGGAATCTCAATAGAGAATAGAGATGATGTTATCAAGGCTATTAAATCTAGAAACTACGAGCAACTTAAGGAAATAGGACTCAAAAATGGAACAAGTGAAGATGTTTTAAATAAGATCAAAGGCATTTTTGACGCTCCTACAGAGTTTAAGGATTCACTAAAGGCATTAAAGGAAGCAAGTTTCAATAATGATATCAAAGTTGCTGTAGAGGAATTAGAGAAGGTCTATGAGAGTATTTCTAAGATATCAAAGGGAAACAACATTAGATTAGACTTCACAATCATCAATGATATTGCATATTACAATGGAATTATATTCCAGGGATTTGTATCCAAACTCCCAAGAGCAATATTAAGTGGTGGAAGATATGATAGACTCCTAGAAAAGTTTAATAAACAAAAAGGAGCAATGGGTTTTGCATTATCACTAAGTGATTTAGCTGTATATAACCCAAATGTATAAGAGGTAAATATGATAAACATAGCATTACCAAAAGGAAGATTAGGAAATAAGGCATACAAGTTATTAGAAACTTGTGGATATACAATTAGCGAACTCATGGACGAAAGCAGAAAACTAGTCTTTAGAAATGAAGAGTCTGGAGTCCAATACTTCCTCGTTAAACCAACAGATGTTCCAGTATATGTAAGTTATGGTGTTGCAGATCTTGGCGTAGTTGGAAAGGATGTATTAATCGAAAGTGATGCAGATGTATATTCTTTAATGGATCTTGGAATAGGAAAGTGCAGAATGTGTGTTGCAGCAAAGGAAGATTATGTAGAAGACAAATCTAGACCTATAGTAGTTGCAACAAAATTCCCAAACATAGCAAGAGAATACTATGCAAAAGAAGATAGAGAGATAGAAATTATTAAGCTTTATGGGTCAATAGAACTAGCACCTATTCTTGGAATGTCAGACGTTATAGTAGATATAGTAGAAACTGGCACAACGCTTAAAGAGAATCATCTCAAAGTATTTGAAGAAATAATGCCATTATCTGCACAATTAATTGCAAATAAAACAAATTATAAGTTCAAAGAAAAAGAGATTCGTGATGTTGTTGCTAAACTAGGGGAGGCTATTAAATGATTAAGATTATAGACTCAGAAAAAATAAATATGAAAGATATTCTTAATAGGGAAATTCAATCCTATACAGAGTATGAGAATGTTGTAAGAGACATTATATACAAAGTAAGAACTAAAGGAGATGAGGCCCTTAAAGAATTCGCACTTGACTTTGACAAAGTTAATCTTTCTAGTTTTGTAGTAACAGAGGAAGAATTCAAAGAAGCAGAAAAGAAAGTAGATGCATCTTTAATAGATGTTATTAAAAAGAGTGCAGCAAACATCAGAGAATTCCACCAAGCACAAGCCAGAAAAGGCTTTGAATTAAATAAAGAAGGTGGCATAGTTCTTGGACAAAAGATATCTCCAATTGAAAATGTTGGTATTTATGTTCCAGGTGGTACAGCAAGTTACCCAAGTACAGTTCTTATGAATGCTATTCCAGCTAAAATAGCTGGAGTTCCAAATATTTATATGTGCACACCACCACAAAAGGATGGTTCTGTAAAAGCAGAGATCCTTATGGCAGCAAAGATTGCAGGTGTAGATAAGGTATTTAAGGTTGGTGGAGCAGGAGCTATTGCAGCATTCGCATATGGAACTAATACAATACCAAAAGTAGATAAGATAGTTGGACCAGGAAATATCTTTGTTGCCTTAGCAAAGAAAGAAGTGTTTGGAACAGTTGGTATAGATATGGTTGCTGGACCAACAGAAATACTTGTAGTTGCAGATGAAAGTGCAAACCCAGTATATGTAGCAGCAGATATCTTATCTCAAGCAGAACATGATAAACTCGCAACGCCAGTTCTTGTTACTAATAGTAACAAACTTGCAGAAGAAGTCCAAAAACAAATAGATGTTCAAATAAAGAAGTTGCCAAGATATGAAATAGCAAATGCATCTATAGAAAACAATGGAAAGATTATTCTTGCTAAGGATTTAGATAAGGTTATAGACATAGCTAATGCAATTGCACCAGAACACTTAGAGTTATGTGTTGCAGATCCAATGAAGATGTTAGACAAGATTAAGAATGCAGGATCTGTATTCCTTGGCAATTATACACCAGAATCTCTAGGAGATTACTTCGCTGGACCAAATCACACTCTTCCAACTTCTGGTAGTGCAAGATTCTCTTCTGCATTAGGTGTAGATGATTTCGTAAAGAAAACACAATATATCTATTACACAAAAGAAGAATTAAACAAGGTAGCAAAAGATATAGCAGACTTCGCAAACAGTGAAGGATTACAAGGACATGCAAAAGCGGCATTAATTCGCTTTGAGGAGAAATAATGAGTAAGTTTCTAAGTGAAAAATTTAAGGATTTAGAGCCATATACTCCAGGTGAGCAACCACAAGACAAAAAGTATGTAAAATTGAATACTAATGAGTCTCCATTTAAGCCATGTCCTGGGGTTATGAAAGCATTGTCTGAAGAGGCAGTATCTCAACTATATTTGTACTCAGATCCAACAGCCAATAAATTAGTAGAAGCAATAGCAGAATACTATACAAATTACGTTAAAGAAAACGGCAAAAACTTTGTTATTGGGAAGGAAAATGTAATAGTTTCCAATGGCTCAGATGAAGTGCTAGCATTTATCTTTAATGCATATACAGATAAGGACAAAGGAATGGCTTGTCCAGAGATAGGATATGGATTCTATCCAGTATTCTGTTCATTATATGGAGTACCGTTTAAGAGCATAAAGATTAGAGACGATTTTAGTATAGATATTAGTGCATTTAAAGGAATAAGTGAGAATATTACAATTGCTAATCCAAACGCACAAACAGGACTTTATCTATCACTAAACGACATAAAAACATTGCTTTCTGAGAACAAAGACAGAATTATCGTTATAGATGAAGCATACTGTGATTTCGGTGGTGAGAGTGCATCTGTGCTTTTAGATGAGTATGAAAATTTAATAGTTGTAGGCACACTTTCCAAGTCTCGTCAACTTGCTGGAGGACGTGTTGGATTTGCCATCGCAAGCAAAGAAATAATACAAGATTTAAATACAATTAAGTACAGTTTCAACCCATATAATCTTAACAGACTTAGCATTCTTGCAGGTGTTGAGGCAATGAAAGATGTAGATTATTTCAACAAGACTAGAAAAGTAGTTATGGAGAACAGAGAATATCTCAAAGAAGAGCTTAAAAAACTCGGGTTTAAAGTAACAGATTCCAAGTCTAATTTTATCTTAGTTTCTACACCAAAAATGGGTGGCAAGGAATTGTATCTTAAACTCAAGGAAAGAGGTGTTTTAGTTAGATTCTTAAGTGACGAATTATTAAAGAATTGGGTTCGTATTACAATTGGATCTAAAGAGCAACTAAATGTATTGTTAAAAGAAATAAAAGAAATATTGGGGGCATAATTATGAGAGAAGCAGTAATTAAACGTAAAACCAATGAAACAGATATTGAAATTAAAATCAATTTAGATGGAACAGGCAACTATATGTCTGAAGATGGAAAGAGTCTTATAGACACAGGCTGTGGCTTCTTCAATCACATGATGGAACTCTTTGCAAAACATTCTTGCGTAGATATGTCCATTAAATGCAAGGGAGATGTAGAGGTTGATTTCCACCACTCAATAGAAGATATTGGTATTTGTCTTGGAATGGCATTTAAGGAAGCATTAGGAGACAAGAAAGGAATAAACAGATATGGCTGGATCCTTTTACCAATGGATGAAGCACTAATTATGTCTGCTATAGATTTTTCAGATAGAGGAATGCTTTGCTTCAATGTTGAGTTCCCAAACGAATACAAGGTTGGAGACATGGATACAGAACTAGTTGAAGAATTCATGATAGCTTTCTCTCGCAATGCTGGAATAACACTCCACATAGAAAAATTTGCAGGTACAAATATACACCACATTGTAGAAGGAATATTTAAAGCACTTGCAAGATGCTTAAAGCAAGCAGTAGCAATGGATCCAAGAAATCCAAACGCAATACCATCCACAAAAGGAAAATTAGCATGATAGCAATAGTAGATTACGGAGTAGGGAATCTTTTCTCTTTAAAAAGTTCTTTAGATTACCTTGGACTTGAATCCAAGATAACTTCAGACGAGAAGGACTTAAGAGATGCAGACAAAATCATTTTGCCTGGTGTTGGTGCTTTTGGAGATGCTAAAGCAAAACTTGAAAGTACTGGCTTAATTCCTGTAATTAAAGAGGAAGCAGAAAAGAAACCATTATTAGGAATATGTTTAGGAATGCAACTCCTTTTAGAAAAGTCCTATGAATTTGGAGAATATGAAGGATTGGGATTTATACCAGGAGATGTTGTTCAATTTGATATCCCTAAAGAATACAAGGTTCCACATATGGGATGGAATGCATTAGACTTCACACAAAAAGATTGTCCTTTGTTTAAGTACATAAAAGACAAAGATTACGTGTATTATGTACATTCATTCTATGCAAAGACAGAACCAAAGTATGTTGCAGCAACATCCAACTACGCTATAGATGTAACAGGTGTAGTTTGGAACAAAAACGTATATGGCACACAATTCCACCCAGAAAAGAGTGGTGAAGTTGGACTCAATATATTAAGAGCATTTGGAGAACTAAAATGATATTATTTCCTGCAATAGATATAAAAGACGGAAAAGTTGTTCGTTTAAGACAGGGCAACTATGCAGATATGAAGATTTATGATGTGGATCCAATAGATGTAGCAAGGTCTTATAAAGAGGCTGGAGCAGAATGGATGCATGTTGTAGATTTAGATGGTGCAAAAACTGGCAAGGCAATGAACTACGGAATTATAACTAATATTGTTAAAGAAGTAGGTATCAATGTTGAAGTTGGTGGTGGAATTAGGGATTTAGAAAGAATACGTAATTATTTAAATGCAGGAGCAAAGAGAGTAATACTTGGAACTGTTGCAATAGAAAACCCAGATTTCACCAAATTAGTCCTAAAGGACTATGCAGAAAGTGTTGCCATTGGTGTAGATGCTAATAATGGTAAGGTTGCAATTCACGGTTGGAATATGGTTACAGATATGGAATCTGAAGACTTCTGTGCAAGACTTGCAGATGATGGTTGCAAGTACATTATTTATACAGATATTTCTAAAGATGGACTTTTGCAAGGAACCAATTTAGAGGTATATAGCAGACTATCTAAAATAAAGAATATTAACATAACAGCATCTGGCGGCATAAGTTCCATAGATGAATTAAAGGTTCTAAAAGACTATGACATATATGGTGCTATAATTGGCAAAGCATTATATGAAAAAAAGATAGATTTAAAAGAAGCATTGGAGGCAATTAAGTAATGTTAGCAAAGCGTATTATACCATGCCTAGACATACGTAACGGACGTGTTGTTAAAGGTGTAAAATTTGGAGACCTTAGAGATGTAGAGGATCCAGTTGAGATGGCTAAGTTCTATAATGACTCTGGTGCAGATGAATTAGTCTTCTATGATATTACTGCTTCAGCAGAAGGAAGAAAGCTTTTTGCAGATACACTAGTAAACGTTGCAAAGCAAATATTCATTCCTTTAACTGTTGGGGGTGGTATCAGTTCCGTTGAGGACTTTGACAGAGTTCTTAAAAGAGGTGCAGATAAAGTTAGTGTAAATACTGGTGCAATATATAATCCAAGTATCATTAACGAAGCAGCTAAAAAATATGGTAGTCAATGTGTTGTTCTTTCTATGGACATAAAGAGAGTAGATGGTGAATTTAAGATATTCGCCAAAGGCGGAAGAGAAAATACTGGCATAGACGCAATAGAATGGGCATACAAAGGACAAGAAGAAGGCGCTGGAGAATTAGTTGTAAATAGCATAGATACAGATGGTGTTAAAAAAGGCTTTGATCTTGAAATGTTAGATGCTATTTGTGCTAAGGTTAGTATTCCAGTAATTGCATCTGGTGGTGCTGGATGTAAAGAAGATTTTACAACACTTTTTAAGAGTTGTAAGGGAGTAGATGCAGGACTTGCAGCAAGTATATTCCATTTCAAGCAAGTAGACATTAAAGATTTAAAGAAAGACTTAAGAGCAAATGGAATTGAAGTAAGATTATAAAATGGAGAAATAGATATGATAAGCGTAGATGAATTAAAGTTTGATAGCAACGGATTAATCCCAGCAGTTGTACAAGACCACTATTCAAAAAAG
>JAEEGL011107363.1_pt1 | contig 11834 bp, 8 predicted proteins | sample 9134231 | NCBI WGS metagenome assembly JAEEGL01 (sample SAMN16246548, study PRJNA631951) | gut metagenome | biome: gut microbiome; feature: rumen; material: fiber-attached | host: Bos | place: Iran: Karaj | collected 2018-10 | reverse complement strand
ATTAAAAGTTTCACAAATATTAGGACTATATCCAACAGCACTTTGAATAATAGTATAAAATTTAGGCAATCGTAAACTGTAGGAATACCTCAAGTCTAAGCTGTATTCTTTGGTGGTCTACCTCTTCTTTTGGGTACTGGTTTCGGAATTGGTTTGCTTATTCCAAGTTTTTCAAGTGCTTCAAAAACAGTTCCGTTGGTATGAACCCAAAACTCATCTTTAGTCTCGGGTATAGTTGAAGGGGCATTTACTTTCCTCCAGGCAGAAGATAGATCATCCATCACATCAGCAAAACTCTGCTCTTTGAGAAGATCTGTATCTTCAATTTTCTTTACAACTCTGGTTGTAATTACTGTAGAGATAAAGTTTACAAATTCCGCACCAATAACACTGAAATCTCCCTGGTTATTGGTTAAATCCAGGCATTCATCGCTCTTGTATCTTTTGAAAACAAGTTCCAGCAACCATCTTTCTGAATAAGTCTTATACGCAACTAAAGGATCAAGATCTAAATCTGACTCCAAAACAATGAGCCCGAATGTTTTTTCTTTTTTAGAAAAATCATCATAGTCGTATTCATTTTTCTTTCTTGAGATGTTTAATCTTGTGTTTTCTTCCTTAGCTGCTAAATCGGCATCACGGAAGGCATATAGATAATTACCGCCCTGTATCTGTCTTTTGCAATAACGAATATTATCAGCAATTCCGTTAAGCACGCCTTGAAATTCAAGCATATTGTTATTAGCGATCCGCTTGTCATTTCTCTTGATCGGGGTAAGGAAGTGCAGATTAGGCCGGTTAACGAGTTCATCCTTGATTTTACTTGGAGGGAAACCTTTGTCAGCAACAATGATGCCGGATCTGATGTCATTGTCTTTAATGAAACTGCTGTAGGAAGTTGCATCTATGCAATTACCTGGAAACACCTCTGCACATATTGGTTCCATACGTTCAACATCATATGCATACAACACAGAAAGCTCTCTAAGTGCACGTTTGCGAGCCTTGTAGGAATAGGAAGATAAATCATTGACGGTGCTTGTATCCTGCTTCAGTGTTCCATCAACAGCTATGTGATGTGATTCAGAAGTAGCCTTCAGTCTGAGTTTGTAGAATGCCTGTCGTTTATTACCGTCTGAACCTAATTCTTTATATAACGTTCCTATAGAATTTAGGGAAATCGATGCGCCGGGATAGAAGACTGATATGAAGGTTCGGGAGTAATGGGTAGACATCCTTCTGGCCGTGGTGCCGGGACGGATTACCTTTATTGAAGCTATAGACATAATAGTATAAGCAACAACCGGATCGTAAACTTTCAGCAAATCAGCAAGCAGATCACTTGAAACAGATTTAACCAAAGCCGCTGAACCGTATGACAACATATCGGGAGAACAACTACTATCTTCGTCTTTAGATTTTACGGAAGGGACAAACTTTCCATCAATGATAAATCCTATGACCTTTCCGTTATGAGGCTGAGGATTTCTGCCAGGTATGCATTTTATTGAACCTCGTTCACGGACAGCGTAACGCTTTGGACCGTCTCTACCCCTATCTTCAACAATCGTGTTCTTAGGTCTTTCTACGGCTCTAATTTCTGGTGGAACAGGCATAAAATCACCTCCTTTATTATAGTCCCATTATACCATTTAGAGAACTATAATTAAAGAAATTTGTTAGTAAATTGGAAAGATTTTGAGGGGTAAATAAACGAAAAATCCCCCATATAAGGAGGATTCGTATCTTGAAATCTTACAATATTGATGATTGTTTGATTAGAATAGGGTTAAACCCTTGTGGCATAGGCTAGTCAATATAGTCCTAAAGTTTGTGAAACTTTTAATCCATATGAAAGTGATTATATGAATCCGGCAGAACGGTGCGGAATAATAATATTATCAGTGCAGTACCGGATAAAAAAAACGGCATCCGAGATGACATCGGCAACTGGAATATATACGATACAGGCGCAGAGACCTTCAGAAACAGTTACGCAGGGAAGACTGAACGACGCTGCCTTGCTTTTTCCAAATAACAGTGAATGAACAGCCAGAAAAAGTGAATGCCGTTCCTCACTATCCAGCCTAAGCGGACTGCAGTTACAAAAAAACTACATTTTCAGAGAGAAGGTTACCGGACCGTCATTTTCAAGACTTATTTTCATGTCAGCCGCAAATTCACCGCTCTCTACTTCCGGTTTTACAGATCTTGCGTAGGCAACAAAATCATCATACATTGTTCTGGCTTCAGCCGGAGGCATTGCCGGATCAAAACTCGGTCGGTTACCGCTGCAGGTATTGGCCGCAAGAGTAAACTGGGATACCAGCATAACATTCCCGCCGGCTTCATTGACATTAAGATTCATTTTACCGGCGTCATCACTGAAGATACGGTACTTTAAAATTTTATCGAACATTTTTTTTGCCTTATCCGGAGTATCACCACGTTCAAAAGCAACAAAGGCAAGAATCCCCTGCTGCATATCGGCAATGCATTTACCTTCGACAACAATTCTGGCGTAATTAACTCTCTGTAATAAAGCAAGCATAAACGTATCCCGCGCAGCTGTGATAGAAAAACAATAGTAAGTAAATGCCCGATATTATACATCAGCACTCAGAAACTGAAACATCTGTCCGGTGTTGGGATTTACTGTCTTTCCGCCTGTTTAATAGAGATAAGGGGAGAAAGTTTACATAACCTAAAATCAGGAGGATGCTCCAGTGTTTTTCAAGCTTTGAAATTATAAACCGGCTTCAGCACCTCGACGACATCAACAGTTTCACTGACTGTGCCGATAATATCATCAATGGACTTGTAGGCCATCGGAGCCTCGTCCAGAGTAAACTCGTTTACTGATGTTGTATAAATTCCTTTCATGGACTCACGGTACTCATCCAGCGTAATGGTATTCTTTGCCGTACTTCTTGAGTAGAGTCTGCCTGCACCGTGAGGTGCCGAATAGTTCCAGTCCGGATTGCCCCTGCCGACAGCAAGAATACTTCCGTCCCTCATGTTTATCGGGATCAGCACCTTCTCGCCCTTGTGAGCGGCTATCGCCCCCTTTCTTAAAATTTTCTCGCCGACATCGATGTAGTTGTGAATTGTGTGGAAACAGTCTGTTCCTTTCAGACCTGCACGTTTCAGCAGAAATTCAGCCATAATCTCACGGTTTCTTACGGCAAATTTCTGACAAATGTCCACGTCGTGAAGATAGTCATCCAGGTATTTTCCGGACAGCCAGCAATACTCGTCAGGAACCCTGTTAATCTGCCGGCCTCTGTCCCACTTCATTTTTTTGATCACGTCACTGAGTTCACTGCGGCGCCCCTGCTTCTTGTAGCTGGCTATAATTTCATTTTTTTCATCGAGAAAATCTCCGTACCCGTAGTTCAGTCTGATCGCAAGTTTCTGATAGAATTCAGAAACCTGGCAGCCAAGACTTCTGCTTCCGCTGTGAATGATCAGAAATTTTGTACCGTCAGACGCCCGGTCAATCTCAATGAAATGATTGCCTCCCCCCAGGGTGCCAAGACTCCTTTTAAGCCTCTGAACATTATTAAGTTCGCGGTAGCAGGCAAGATTTTCCAGCACAAACTTTTCCTGTGTGGAATTCCAGATCCTGTTGCCGGCCGGCAGAAGATGCACAATCTCGTCAAAGGCGGCCAGATCAATATCAGCACTGCCGAGATTAACCGTGTACATTCCGCAGCCGATATCAACACCCACAACATTTGGAACCGCCCTGTCAGTAATGGTCATTGTGGTTCCTACAGTGCATCCGGTACCTGCATGAACATCCGGCATGATCCTTATTTTGGAGCCGCTGGTGAATTCATAACTGCACATTTCTCTGATCTGCTCTATCGCAACTGATTCCACATTTGTGGCATAGCAGACTGCAGTATTTATTTTTCCTCTGATTTCAAACATAATTACACCTCAAATAATCCTGACTCTCCATAATCTGCGAACTAAAAACACCCCGGATCTTAAAATCTTTCCTTTTGAGCCTTAAATTCTTAAATTCTTTCCTGCGCAGAACTTTTTGTTTCCGTATTCTTCTGTCAAATCTTCTGTGATTCTTCCAAACTTATATTTTCCGGTTCTCCGGCTGTCTTTTCTGCCGAAATCCGTCATCACTGTAATTCTTTCCCGCCATAAGCTCTTCAGTGCTCAAACAGTCTCCTTTCACAGTCCGTGGAAAAATTTCTTCAGACTGAAATATTTCAGCCGTGACTGAAGCTGCTGGTGATGCTCTCTTCATAACAGGAGGAACTGTTCAAAGCTGATCTCAGTTCTGAAAATCCTGCACGACACAGACATCAGATTCCTTCTGCTGCATGGAATCAGACTTTGTGAGGAAACGAACACACCACACCATCCGATCTGTCATTCTGACTGACGTACCAGCCATGTTTACTGTTCTGGCTTTTTGAAAAAGCTGTCAATCTTCAGTTTCTTTCACAAAATACAGACATTGTTCATTGCAGTCGGGATAATTCTGATAAAATTGAAGAAGGTCGAATTTTTTACCATATCAGGCTAATTGTGACATAAATTGCAGTAAAACAGAAGTTGACAGTACAGAAAAAAAACGATTCCGGGAAAACAGAAGTTTCACATTTTCTGCATTCAGATGCAAATCTGCATAATTATGAAATTTCAGACATGCCCAATATTTTAACACCGGGAATTTTATGACTACGGAAAACAGCAGAATCGAGAAATCATCATCAACCAGGTTAAACAGTGGCCGCGGATTTGCCGCAACATCAGTCAACATCCAAGGTGAGAATGCTGCTGATATCCGCACCGGCATGTCTCTTCCGGGAAATTACACTATTCTGGCTCGTCTCCAGGTATGTTCAGGCGAGGCAGATCTTTATACATGCAGAGACGGAAAAGACAATCTGCTCATAGCGAAAATCTACAGAAGAAAAAATGCCGTCAAAAAAGATATTCTGGAAACTCTTTCCTCCGTTCCCGAATCTTCCTATATTGCCGGAATTTACGATTACGGTGAAATAAACGGCTACCCCTTCACCATTGTCCCCTGGTTCAGAAACGGAAGTCTTGCCGGGAAAAAATTCACCGCTGAAGAAATAAAGAGGCTTGTGGTGCCGTGCGTGAACAGCGGACTTGAATTTCTTCACAGCCACAGGATCATGCACAAGGATATAAAACCGTCAAACCTTATGCTTTCAGACGACATGTCAGGAATACTGATAGCTGACTTCGGCATCAGCTCCCTGGCCGGAGACGGTCAGTCCATTGTGGTTACCGGAACCGGAATGTCCCCCGAATACAGTGCTCCCGAAACCTTCAGCAACATCTTTCTTGAGGAATCCGACTATTATTCCCTCGGCATATCCCTCTACGAACTGTTCACCGGCTCTACCCCATTCTCATCTCATGACGGACTGACAGATGATGAAATAATCGCCTCCGCATCCGTTCAGAGCATCCCGTTCGGATCAGATTTTCCGGAGGATCTTAAAAATCTGATTAAGGGTCTCACCTACAAGGATCTTTCAAATCGCAGAGATAAAAGCAATCCAAACCGCAGATGGACAGGCAGAGAGGTCGAGCTGTGGCTTAAAAATGAACCTCAGTCAGTGCCCGGTGAAGTATTTTTCAGCAGTGCCTCAGTAATGAACGGCAGAAGCAGTAACGGCTATAAATCAGGAGATGGATATAAACCGGAGGGTGCATACAGATTCAGCAAGGCATACACCTTTCCGGGAAAGGACGGAAAATCCTGCCTGTATGAAACTCTTCTGGGGCTTGCGGACAGTCTTGCATCAAACTGGGATCAGGGTAAAAAACATGTGGGACGGGGATTTCTGTCGAAATTTTTTATGGAGGACGGAAATCAGCAGCTTGCAAGTCTGGTGATGGACTGCGAGGATGAAAAAACCACGGATTTTGCATACTTCAAACTCCTGTTCAACCTGCTGTCGGAAAACGGGGAACCGTATTTCTGCTGGATGAATGTCAGATATCCGGATCTAACCGGACTGTCCGAATATCTTTCCGGCAGACTCTCCGGCTTAAAAGAGGATGCTCATAAAAACCCGGATCATAAAGATCCGCAAAACCATGATGATATGATTCAGAAAGGTTTTGAGAATAAATCTCAGCCAGGCCCTGAGGATAACGCTCTGAAAAGTTTTGAGACTGAATTCGGCGATCTCCTCAAAGCCCTGGAATACTGGTATGAAAACAGTTCGCAGAACGATAATCTGGAGATTATCAGGAAAATCCGGGATACGTATAACACGGGTTACTTCAGTCTCACGGCAAAAATCATAATCCTGTCCTCATTTCTCGATCCGGCTCTCCCGGTAAAGATAAGAGACAGAGCATATTCTTCACCGGCGGAATTCCGGGAGGAGTATATGAAACTGCAGTCTGCCGGTGACGGCTCGTCCGGCAGATTTGTCAGGGAAAACAGGGAATTGATCAGAGGATACGGTTCATGTCTCAATGCTGAAATCAAAAGTGCGTTCAGCGAAGCACTGGAAAAACTGAAAGAAATCGAAACTGAAGAGGAAAGAGAAAAACAGGAGGCACTGGAGAAGGAACAGCTGCAGAGAGTAAACAGAGCCGCTGCGGAAAATGAAAGAAACAGACCGGGCAGACGGGAGCAGGAAGACGAAGAAAACACCTGGACTGCGGGAAAGACAGGAACCGGTGCAGGAGCGGGAGCCGGCAAATCATGGGAAGCAGAAACAGAAGCGAAGACAGGAGGAAACCGGAAAACAGGAGAAATCTGGGAGACAGATGATGAAACAGAAGAAAACCCTGATGCGTACTCCGGAGAAAGTCACAGATGGAAATCAGATAATTCTGACAGCAGCAGCGGAAACGGAAGATCCGGATGGGCATCGGGATGGACACCCGGAGCGGGATCAGGCAGAAGAAAAACTGATCGGCTCCCTGTGTTTCAGGACTGCATGAACAACGGGGAATGTATTCTGTTCGGAAGATTTTTCATCAGACAGCAGGACAGATACGAACCCCTGACCTGGAAGGTGCTGTCAGTTGATGAAAATAACAGACGTGCCCTGCTTATGACAGAATTCGGAATTGACAGTATGCCATATCAGATGAAGGAAAACTCCCAGGATACATGGGAGCATTCACATGTCAGATCCTGGCTGAATGATATGTTCCTCAGCACTGCTTTCTACCCTGACGAGCTGTCAGCCATTGTGTTTTCTGAAATTGAAAGTTACAGATATGTGGTTACAACTGAGAACATCAGAAATCTTCTGCATGACGGGATCCGGACTACCGTGAACAGTATTTTCAACATATTCGGGGAGTACGGCACCATCACTCACAGGCTCACAAACGGGATGGAAGATCTGATCCGGGAAAGAGGAAATATAGGAAGCTACGAAACTACTGTACTGAGTGACAGGATTTTTCTTCTGAGTGCGGAAGAAGCCAAAAGGTATATGCCGGACAAAAAATCAAGAAGGTGCAAGCCGACTCAGTTTGCGGTAATGAACAACCACAGTATCAGGAGCGGATACTGGACATCCTGGTGGCTCAGGGGAGACAAGGAAAATCTGGGAGGAGCCTTTGACACGGAGTTCAATCAGCTCAATCTTAATATCAACGGGATCACCTTCAATAACGGTGACGGGTTTGAAATATCCGGCTCCAGCACCTATGGATCTTGTGTCGATAAAAACGGACACATCTGCGGTGACGAAAAGGACAGTTCTGAAATCACCTGTGTCAGAGATGATTTTCTTGTACGCCCTGCCATGTGGGTTGATATCAATTCAGAGATCTTTGACAGGATCGAAAGATACAGACCGCAGGAGGATGACAGAACCAAGGGAAGAAACGGGTATTATGAGCTATAACAGGTTAGTTATCATTCATGCTACTTCCATCTGGATAATGCCATACCTTCCTTCCGTTAACTGAATAGCCTTTTATACAAGAGGCTGCAGTAGACGGACTTGAAAATATGACATCAGCAGTAAATACACCATTTTCGATCTTGCTCTCGCTTAATAATGTATCCCGGATTTTTTTTATAGAAGAGGAGCATGAAGGACTTTCAATCATAGAAAAACCAGAACCTTTCAACACAAGAAAACCTTCTTCACATACTTGTCCCTGTGCCGACAGATTACCAGCAAGATGAAGAATACTATGTTCATCCAACGATAATTCAGAATCTTCTGAATTATTAACTTCAGGCTCCTTTTGTGTCGCCTGCACAGCAGAAAGATCCTGCTGTGGTAAAGTATTACTCTTTTTCTTTGAATTATTCCGATTATTCATTTTCTGCTCTTTGTTGAAGACCTTAATCCCGATTAACTCAAGAATAAACAACGCTTCATCAAGATATTGTTCCAGTTCAGCCTGGCGAAACTCATCAACTTTTTGTGGATTTCCCCTCTTTTTGTTGTCTGTATCAGATTTTCCTGCTTCAACAGCCTTTTCAATTAGTCTTGATTCAAGATAGTCGATATCAGATGCATTAAAACTATCGTCTTTAGTCGTCATCAGAATAACCTGAGACCACCAGTCCTTATCAGTTAAATGCTGTCTAGTACGACGCTCTAAATCTCGTGCCTGTCCCACATAAACAAGCTGTTCTGATAAAAGAAGATAGACACCATACTTCTTGCAATCTGCCCGACTTACCAAATCCTCAATCGAACCTCTGGGAGCAGAATACATTTTTCCACTTTCCCAGGCTGAATTTGAAATATTTATAACTCCATTGATTGATCCACTGTATAGCAGCATTTTTATGGTTTTGGTTTTGGTATTCATTGCTATTCTCCTAAAACAAAGAATTCACGCATTGCATTCACCAGAAAAATTCGGTAAAACTTTTGTTCACGAAAACACATGAGATATCACATCGAAAACATTATTATGGTCTCTTAAATACACGGACAACAGACAATTGATAAAGTCAATTGAGATCTTAATGATGCTAAAAAGTATAATTGCAGTTATAACGTTCCGGCTGATCTCTAACCTTATCATATAAATTCCTGTTTAAATTCTTTCTCAATTATCTCCATTTCAGATTTAAATGTCTGATAATTCTCGGCATTCACCGGAATTTTCATTCCATACTTAATTACATGGATATCATTTCTCGAAAATTCCTTCTCATAGGTTGTTCCTCTGTTCAAACTTAGTTCCAACCTTAGTTTCAAACTTTCAATGTTTGATGCTTCCGGATAAATGTAATAACCTTTGTTCGCCTCAAATCTGAACATATATGCAAGCAACTGAAGATAATCCTTATTACCGATGTTATCAAGAGGCTTGTATTTTGCATCTGCTATTATTCTATTTTCTCTGTTCACACTAATGAAGTCCGGATAAATCGGACCTTTTTTTCCGTCAAAAAGGTGTTGCCTGCCTTTTTGTCCTTTGTTCATAGGATGGTAAAAGAGATCTCCTATCAGAGAATTGATATACTCTTCCCACAACCATGCACCGTCAAATAATATTCCGTATATCCGCAAAGTTCCCTGTCCTACCTGATGTTTCTGATGCTGAAGGATAAGCAGGCATAACCGCTGCAGAGAAAGATACTCCCGGAAATATGCATGGTGAACAATATGTTTCTTATTTCTGTCAATGATTTTTTGCCGATCGTATAGTTTGTAACTCCTAGTAGCTTCTACAATTAGTTGTACTTCATCCTTTACTCGTAATAGCAATATGTTGCCGTATGATTTCCTTCTAATAAATTCTATCGTATGACGAATCAGTTCTGTCAGAAGGTTGTCATACGAAAATTCTCTCTGGTTATATGCAATATTCCCAATAAACGGAATGTTTTTTTCAATATGACGCACAACATCTATTGTTCCTTTTACATTTTCATCGTTGTATCTGTTTCGCTCATACTTTTTGAAAACACCTTTTCTCATAGCGATCTTCAGATAGTACGGAAACAAAAACAGCAAAAAATTGAATAAACGGTTGTTCAGGTCTGCATCAGATTCAAGATCTACAATGTTCGGAAAATCCAAAACTTTATCGAGTAAGTATTGAAAGAAAAAATCCTCATTGCCAGAGAAACGCGATTCAATAATCAGTCGCTCATTACCATAACCGAGAAAACCCATGACATTTGCAGAACGATATGCGTCATTCACAGAACGAAGAATCATTTGATCCTTGGTAAGGTCTTCAGCATCAAGGAGAAATTCAGGAAAAACAAAGACACCTTCACGATCCAACTGTTCCAGTGTTTTGTTAACAATTCTTTCGGTTAAATTCTCAACCTCCGCAAATCTACTCTTCTTTTCTGACGTATTGTCCTTAATTTTGAGTATCTTCATCAAACTCACTCTCATTTTCGGACAAATTTACATATCCATACGCTTTTGCAAACTTATTCAAAATTTTCTTTTCATCGTTCATTCCACGAACATATTCCTGTAAAAGAGGTTGCAGATAATCTGTCCAAAGTCCATCAAAATCAACTGATTTCAATTTCAGGAAGTACGCAGCACCTATCTGGTAGTTTTCATTCAGTTCTTCTGCCTTAACGATTTCTTCATTCAAATTATTCATTCGTTTAATAGCTTCGTTTTTCACATCCTCATTCAAACAATTAAGCATCTCTTCTTGTCGTTGTCGATCAGATGCTTTGAGTTCAACAAAACGAAATCGTCTGCGCATAGCAAAATCAAAACTGTCGACAGATCTGTCTATATCGTTCATTGTTCCAATAATAAAAACATTATCAGGCACATAAAATTTCTCATCCAGGTTGTCATGAAGGTTTGCATACTGCGTAGAAATCTCACCAGACCGACCTCTATATCCAGGATCTATGGCGTAAAAAAGTTCTCCGAATATTTTCGAAATTTCACCGCGATTTATCTCATCAATGATAAAAACATAATTTTTCTTCACAGTCTTATTTACTGCAGAATTTTCTTTAATTTTGTTTTTGATTTCCTTGTACAGTGCTAAATCATAAGAGAACCCCTGTTCTCTCCATTGCCTTCCAAAGAATTTTGTTACATCTGAAGGATTAGTGAAATGTTCATCCGATTCCAGCATTCGTCTTAAATCATCAAGTTTCAACGTGAGTTTGACACATTCATTACCAGGAATATTAATTTTTATACGGCTGTCATCTACACTTACGATTTTAAACTCATTACCACTGCTGATTTTAAAGGTTGTTCTGCCAAACTCTATACTTGAAAAGAATTCTTTCATAGCAGATTGAACCGAAAACTCCTTCTCAATAGTCTCCGCAGTTTTTTGGGAATCTTCAAAATTTGTTCTGGCTCGGCTAATGAACAAGCTGAAAATTCCAGGATGTAGTTCAAAACCTATCGTTCCTTCGTCATCTGGTTTTGTCGGACGAAGCCCCTCTACAAAATCCGAATAATCATAATTAGGATGAAACTGTACAAACTCTATCTGTTTTTTCTGCTCATCAGTCAGTTCACTGTATTCACTGCAATTGCCATTACTTACAATATCAGCGGCAATTTGCTTCGCAAGATATGATTTTCCTGTACCTGGAGCACCTCGCAAAATCATATTTTTTGATTCATAAAGTGTCCAGGAAAAAGGATTCTTAAATTGTAATTCGTCCTTAAACAACTCATTCAATTTTTCTGCCTCCTGTGCACTTATCTCTGTTAGAGTCTTCCTGATGTAAGGACTAAACTGATCCCATAAAGCGAGTAGAAAGTCTGACAGGTTGAACGGCTGTCAGAGCTTCCTACCAGAACAGATAAGGGAGCGGTTATGAGTTACAAATGGACAAAAGAGCAGATTGCCAGTTTAAGCAAAAATCCGCACGT
>JAEEGL016671270.1_pt1 | contig 11835 bp, 9 predicted proteins | sample 9134231 | NCBI WGS metagenome assembly JAEEGL01 (sample SAMN16246548, study PRJNA631951) | gut metagenome | biome: gut microbiome; feature: rumen; material: fiber-attached | host: Bos | place: Iran: Karaj | collected 2018-10 | reverse complement strand
TTACAGGAAACGGACAGTTTCATAAGGCTTGCAAATATAATAAAAAAAAGACCGCCCGCAACGCGGACGGCCTTTCGGTTTCAAATATGTGTCCAATTAGAAGAGGAACGCGACACCGGCGGTGAGCTGGTTGCGCTTGACAGTATACCTATCAGTGCTGGCACGATTGAGCATACCAAAGTCGTAACCAACCTGGAAGCGGATCATATCGTTAAACTTAAGTCCAATACCGCCACCAAGCATAACATCAAAACGCTTGTTGTAATCATCGCTGAGGAGCTCAGTAGTCGATTTTCCATTGATAGCCTTGGAAGAGACTGCGATGGAAGCGCTAGGACCGGCGTATGCGAAGAAAGCAAGGCCACTGCCCAGTTCAGCATTGAAGCTGAAGTGCATAGGGATATTGATGAAGCTGTCCTGACGCTTTTCCACGAGGAGACCATAGATAGAACCAGCGTTGCTCTTGGAAGCCATGCCGAAGTAGACTCCCGGAGTAAAGTTGATGTTGGAGGCGATAGGCAGGGTGTAACCCATACCGACATAGAAACCGTTCAGCGCAGCACGCTCATTAGAAGAGCTACCGGCCTTGACAGTCTCTGCAGAAGAAAGGAAGCCAGCGCCGATGGAGGCCTGACCCATAGCATTCACGCCAATGAGCATCAGGGATGCTACAAGAATAGAAGCGATTTTTTTCATAACAAAAAAAATTTGGTTGCATGTTTTTGCGCTGCAAAGATACTGCCAAAAAGCAAAAAAACAAAATTACCCCCTTTTATCCACCTCCAAAGCCATATTGCAATTTATTATTAGGAGAAAAAAGTAATCGAGAGACCCATGAAAGACCGCCGAACCCTCCGCCTGGCAGCATTGTTTCTTGCCGCTGCCGCCCTGTCCCCCGCCTGCGACAGGGTACGCCCCGATGCGCCCAATCCCAACAATCCGCCGGAGCTGGATCTCCCCGGGGCCTCCTTCACCCTGCGCGTGCGGGACCACGAACGCGGGTTCCACCCGGACTCGGCCTATGTCTTCGAGGGCTGCTGGCACGACGGCCACTTCTGGTTCGGCCGAGAGGGACAGGACACGATGCAGCTCAACATCCGTCCGGACAACGCCCTGGTGCTGGAGGTCCGCTCGGACGATCCGGCCTTCGCCGGCGTCAACGCCGCCTCGTCCACCCGCAGCATCGACATCGTGCCGGACGGGTGGGACCGCGGGACCTTCCACCTGGAATGGGTGGACGAAGGCCGGTCGGAAATCACCCTCTGGAACGGCGAAGGGGCCACCCGGCACGAGGTCCGCTTCACGGCTACCTCACGCCGGGAGATCCCCCTGGAAGGCATCCGGATCCGCCTGGACGGCCGGGAGGAAATCCTTGCCACGGAAGTCCGGCGCGGCGGCAGGATGCTGATTTTCGATCCTGTAGGCGAAAACCACGAGTACCGCAGCTATATCCGTGAGTTCCGTGGATATACGCGGGAAGACCCTTCCCATCATGTGTGTTTCGAGATTGCAGGGCCCGTACCCCTCAACGCGAACACAGGGACCCTGCGCACGACCTTTGATGCCGTGGGGTTGATTGACCGGGGTGCTATCCGAGAAGTACTGGACCACACCTGGCTCAAAAGCTACGGACTCTACGATGGCAATATGGCGCTAAACCCCGCCTTCCGTTGGCTGAACCCCTTCCTTCTCGACAACCGGGATGACGACTCCTGGTTGCTGGATCTACTTGACATCAACGTAGAATACTTCCGGAACGATAAATACACGTTGCTCCCGCAGGACCTGCGGGAGCGCTTCGCCTGGGTGTGGCCCCAGGCCTATTGTACGAGTTTCACTTTCTCCGTGGCGGAGGGAGAGAACATTGAGAAGCGAGGAGGGTTCTACTGGTACGACAAGGTCCACCAAGTCAATATCCTCTTCCCAGATGCCCCTTACATCCGTTGGGATGAGCAGTAACAGGGTTCTTTCACAAGAAAGCCTCCCCTTTCGTCCACCATATTCCTATTACCTTCGGAACAGGGTCCTGCTGGAATTGGTGAAAAAATTTGGTATTGTATAGATTAAAGTCCAGGTAGGCCATATTGCATATGTCGGATGGATACATCCTGGTTAGACGTTCCACGGCTTCCCTCGTCCAGGCACTGACGCCCGTATTGTTGTAGAGGAATTCCCAGAGGTACTTAATGCTGTAATCGGTCAGTGGCGTGCCGGTCCAACTGCCGGGGCTGTGGTAGGCGTTAAGACCCGATCGGGTACGGTAACGATTTGAGGTATAAATATAGTTCGGCCAATCGCCTCGACCAAAGAGCTGCATCATCCGGCGGCGGGCCGCCGTGTCCACGTCTTTCCCGATCCGCAGGAGGTATCGGGTAATCTTGTAAGGCATCAGCCAGACTGAGGCATGCTCGACGCCGGGACGCGCCACGACCAGCAGGTTGGCCGTGATCACCGGATAGGTGAGGTCGAAGGAGACGCGGGTCGTGAAGCGCCGGCCGTCCCACCGGTTGGTGACCGTGCCGGTCATCGTCTGGGTGTCGTAGGGCAGGATGAGTCCGCCGGGGACGGGCTCGCCCGAAGAGGAGACGGTGACCTGGCGCGACTCGTCGTAGACCCAGGAGAAGCTGCCGCCGGAGCCGGTGTCCGGCACGTCGACGGTAAAGTCGATGACCGGCTGGATGGTCTCGTAGGGGGCCCAGCTGCACGGGTATGACATCGCATTCCCGGTCCGTACCCACTCGATCCGGGACAGGTCGCCGCCCACGAAACTGAACTCGGCGCCCATGGAGAACTTGCCGTCCTCCTCCAACTGGTCAGCGGCGCTTCCGTTGAAATAATCCGACTGGAAGACCTTCCCATCCTGGTCTATGGTGCAGTGTGCGCCGGAGCGGAGCCGGTCGATGTGTAGGGCGGAGACCCATAAGGCAAACGGAGAGGGTGTGCGGAACAATTCCGGCAGGACGGCGCTGCGCACTTCCACGCGACCGAGACTGGTGGACCAGGCTCCGTTCGTGCGGGAAAAATCGCGCTCCTCGAGTTTCCCTTCACTGCTGGTGGTGCGCCGCACGCTCATCAGACCGGTCCCGGCGTCAAGGGAGAGGCAGTCCATCCATGCAGCATGCGAGCCAGTCCAGGAAGAGAGGGTCAGTGCCAGCCGCGAGGACAGCAGGACTGGGTCGAAAGACGAAGCGGTCAGGCGCACCGACCCGTCGAAGGACCACCAGCCGCAGTCCGTCTGGATCTCCGTGCCGTCGATCGGGAGGATCACACCACCATCGTTCACGCGAAGCTGCGGCTCACTGATGCGTACGGGCAGTTCGAATGCGTCGTTGAGGTAGTCTTCGGAGAAGAAGAGGATCTTGCCGTCTTTCGAGTGCCATCCGGCATGCGAGGCCTGGAAGTGGTTGGGATAGAAAGCATAGACGTCGAGTGTCGATCCGGACAGACGCTGTCCGGGATATTCCGCAGGGCGCAGGACCACGTGTCCGGCAGCGTCGGTCCGGACCGTCGGGAAGGGGTCGGAGGCGCTGCTAGAGGCCTTCCATTGCACGTTTGCCGTATGCGCCGCCCCGGAGGCGCTGCGCCCGCAGGGGTCCTGGTCGGCGGCGTAGCAGACGGTCGAGCCGGCGAAGCCGGAGACCGTCACGCGGCGCCGCTGTCCAAGGTAGAAACCTTCTGTCAGGGACAGTCCGTCCGCGACAGTGACGCTGATGTCGGGCAGCAGGCTGACCGTGAAAGAGACTGTCCCGCCAGCCGGCAAGAGTTGCAGCGACACGGACCGTGACTCCCCCACATGGGTGTGGAAACGCGCCGGGTCCGTGACCACCAGCGTAAGACGGCCTGCGGTCTTGTCCCAGGCGGGCATAATTCCGCGTGCATCCAGCCAGGCACGGACCTCCGTACCGGGGGTCATCAAGTCCCCATACCAGGCGCAATCCGTCACGTCTTTCGGGACAAAGGCCGTGGAGCCTGCTATTTCCCGGCCCAGCAGGGCATTCGTGCTCCCGAGCGCAGCGGAAGGATTCATATACACATAGAGCGCTCCGGGCCGGCCTGCGCGCACCGCAAGCGTGCGCCCCTCCGGCAGACGGTCCGCAAAACCCGGATCCGCTGTCAGGCAGAAGAGTCGCCGGTCGCTCCAGTCGCCGGGCTGGACCTTCCAGTCCGGCTCGAACAGGCTCCCGATCCGGAAGGACAGCGAGATCTCATACTCCCTTCCCCGCTCGAGGTCGAAGTTGGTGCAGTTGTCGGCTCCCGGGTAGAATCGGTAGGTCACCTCCCCGCCATAGCCCCCGGCAGCGGGGTCCAGACGCCCTGCGAACTCCACATAGGTCAGGAAGGGGACCACGCTCCCCTGACCCTGCCGGGTCAGCTCGTCCGGGGTTTTGCTGCGGCTGTCGGCGTTGCCGGGCAGGAGGGTCCCCTGTCTGTTCTCCGGCACGTAGAAACTGAACGTCGTGACGGAGGCATTCGAGGATGCCATCTCGGGATCGTAGTCGCTCTCTGCAAGCACGTCCACCGCCTCGGCCGCCCGCTGCGGACTCTCCGAGAAGGGCTGCAGGCGGGCATTGGCCTGACGGAGGAACAGCCGGGCATTGACGAACCGGGCCGGCTCTGCCCCGCCGTCGTCAAAGGCAGCGTGGTCGATGCGCACGGTGACCTTGCTGAACAGCCGGCGGCATCGGTCCGAGCCCGGAATCCCCTGCCCCTGCGCCAGCTGTGCAGGCGTATCGACGCCCTTGCTGACATGCATGTATGGGATGCCGCAAGCAGCCACCTCGGCGAAACGCTCGCGCCGCCAGGCGGCGTTCAGACTGCCGCCGTCCAGACGGTACACCAGCGCCTCCAAAGAATCTTCGTCCGTGGGGAAATCCGCCCCCAAGGCCTCCATCAGGTGCGAGATCCGGCCATCCGTCAGGCTGACGGCATTGAGGTTGCCCAGGATATAGAAATCGCACCGGGTCAGCGGGACGCGCAGGTGCAGCGGCGCGCCCGCCTGTCCGTCCAGCTCGTCCTGGGAGAAGAAACGGTAGGAATCCAGCTGCCGGGTACCGGAGCGGAACACCAGGACCAGCGCCCCCGACCCGCGGGTCTCCACGTCGTGCAGGAGCGAAGCCTTGGTGGCATCGCCGCCCGGCACATCCGGCCGGATGGTGACCGGCAGTTCCGCCCGCTCCACCCCGTCCTCCTCCGGGCGGGCGACAAAACGCATCTCCAGCGGCTCCGGGTCACAGGCGGCCAGTGCCGCGGCAGCGACTGCGCCACAGAGAATAATCCTAAGTATCCTATTCATAATTAATTATTTAACTTATTATATCTCAACATCTTGATAATGTCCGTCGCGCTCCCATTCCCGGACAGTCAGGGTCAATTCAGCGCTGGCAAAGCCCACCTGTACTTCGATATCCCGCAGGTCGGGCAGGGACCAGTCATAGCCCTGCTGTTCGAAGGCCTGGCCGAGGTCCACGACGTAGTCGGTCCGGCCCCCCATCGGATCCTCCCCGTCAGGCACGAACACTTCCAGCTTCATGCTGTTGGCCCGCTGGCGCGGCAGCACGCTATACCATTCGCCCACGGCATCCGGCTCCACAAGGGTCCGATATGTTCCCGGCAGCGCCTCCAGCGAATAGAGGTCCAGACCGGCGCAATCCGCCACGAGGCGGAACCGCCAGGGATACCCCTCCGGCGCGGTGGGGCTGCCGTCGAACAGGAAGCGGATCAGGCAGTACTGCTTGTGGGGTTCGGCATCCACGACATACTCATCGGCCCAGGCCGCGAACTCCGTCGCGTAAGCCCACACCAGGCCAGCTTCACGACCTGTCGGGACCGATAGTGTGCCCGCTGTCAGGAATGCATCCTCCGCCCCGGAAATGACGGACACCCGGGCATAATCGCGCGGACAGGCCTGCACGAATCCCTCCCGGACACAGGATAGGAAACCGACTTTCTCCCGGTGGAGCGGCTGCGCCGCGGCAAAGGAGATGACGCCTTCGTGAAGGCCCTGCTGCAGGAACCGGTCGGTCAGGACCGTGACATAGACGGGGCACTCCGACCGGTTCTCCTTAACCGAGCAGGCGACCGGTGCGAAGAGGAGCGCCGCCGCGAGCAGCGTCCGCGCGTCCAAGCTAGATTTCCTGGTCATAACGGTCACCGGTATCCCAATCGCTGACCTGGATGACCGGCGTCACGTCCTCGAAACGCACGGGGACGTTGGGATCCAGGGAACCCGGGCGGTGGATGGTCAGGCTCACCTTGTACTGTCTGTTCGCAGCCAGGCCTTTGTCCAGCAATACGGGATAATAATATTTCGTCCAATCGCGCCCGTCATAGAGCGAGGCTTCCAGCACCAGCAGCGTCGCGCGGGGCACCCAGGTAGCGTCTTCGTTGGGCGCGCAATTGTTGGGATAGGCGTAGAACGTATGCGGCGTGGTGTCGGATGCGCTGTAATCCACGATCTTCGGCTCCACCCGGTCGTAAATCATGCCGGCATCGCAGATGCCTTTTTCGACCGCCAGACGGGCCAGCCAGGCCTCCGCCGCAAGCGTCGACGGCTCGGTGGTCCCGCCGAGATTGGTCTGCCCGGGCACGTTGAGCAGGTAGCAGTCCTCCACACGGAACACGCCGGACTTCCGCCAGGCCGGAGCGACAAAATCGTTCTTGACCGATTCAAGGATCACGGAGGCGGCCATCCGACGCACTTCCACGGCGATTTCCACCTTCCCTTCGTGCAGGGTCCGCGCCCCGCTGGCACCGACCATCAGCAGTTTGTCCTTGCGCGCATCGGCAAGCCGGTGCGTCACGGCCAGCAGTTCCTCTTTCGTGGAGACAGCTTCCGGCCCTGCCGTGCGGTCCAGGGCATCATTGACCACAGCCCAGATCTCCCGCTCGCCCGTCGAACATTTCAAGGTCAGGCCGGAATAGCTGCCGGTGGAGACGTCAAGTTCCGTCCCGAAGCCGGCAGAGCCGGCGATTTCCAGGGCGCCGGCGTCGGGGCCGGAACCCGCGCGGAACACGAACACCTGGACGTTGCGGATCATCTTTTCGTTCGCCGCCGTCTGCGCCGCCACCTTGGTGTCCGGCGCGCCCAGGCGGACGGTCAGTTCTACGCTTCCCCGGTCCGGCGAGTCAGCACGGCCGGGGACAGGGTCCTCTGTTTTCGAGCAGGCTCCGGCCAGCAGTGACAGGCCGGCGAGGCAAGAGGCCCATAGTATATTCTTTTTCATCTCGGATGCGGTTTGATATCAAATAGTCTCGATGACGGCATCACCCGTTGTCCAGGGGCGTACGCTGATGGTGGCCGACAAGTCCGCCTTCTCGATCCGGGCAAAGGGATCGTCTTCGGTATTGCCGAGACCCGACAGGGTCAACTCCACCCGGTATTCGGTATTGGCCTGAAGCCCCCCTGACAGGGGAACTGGATAGTAGTAGTCCGTCCCCTGGATGGCCACGACGACCATCAGCACCGTGGCTGTCGGAACGAATGTAGTATGATAGCCGCTGTTGGGCGTAGTGAGCGCATTCGGGAAGGCATAGAAGAAACACTGGTCCCAGGTCTTGGTCACGCCGGAGGCCAGTTCGTCTCCCAGGGTCCGGAATGTCAGCTCCTTGCATTCGGCTTCCACGGCGCCTGTGCCGATCACCTGGTTACGGACATGCCCGCGGGTCGCCTCCTGGTTGACATAGCACTCCGGTACCGGCTCGGCGTCTCCCGCCAGGTTCTGGTTACCCACCGCATTGCACAGGAAAGCATGGCGCACGCGGACGGTGCCGTACGGCGCCGGAAGACTGTTGCGCACCAGTCCCAGCGCGACGCGGGACACGCCGCGGGCCAGCGCAACGGTGGTGCTGCCCCCCGCTTCCGCAGCGACCTGGACCCCGTCCGCCACGCCCCGCATCAGCAGACTCGCGGGGCCGATGTCGGAGAGCGAATACGTCACGGCGTCCAGGTCCGGTCGACGCACGACGGCATCCGCCCGGGCTGCTATGGCCGGAGCCATATTCGCCACGGCATACACGGTCTTGACGCCGGTCCGGGTCCGGAGTGTCGCCCGCCGGGCTTCGATCTCGGCGGGCGTGCAGGCATGCGAGACATCCAGCATGCCGCCGGTATCGAACACAAACAATGTCAGGTTCCCGACCTGGTTCTCGGCCGCGGTGCCCGCCGTGGATTTGGTCCCCCGGGAATCCGGGAGGCCGGCCAGGCTCACGGAGAGTTCGGAATCCGGTCCGGGCGCATCGGCCGCCTTGTCGCATCCGGCGGCCACCCAGGCCACCAGACACAGCAGAATGAAGCTTTTTTTCATTTTCAGGATGTTTAGAAGTTTATGGAAGGGTATCCGGATCTTGGTTGAGACCGTATTTCCGGATCAGGGATGAGATCTCGGGATCGAGGTTGCCGCGGCTCAGGAAACTCCGCTCCTGGCGGCAGGCGTCCAGATAGTGCTGCACGGCTGCCTGGTCATCTCCCCGGCGGGCATGCAGGATGGCAAGCATGTAGTTCACCGGCGCCGTACGCGGCAGCGGGTCCAGGATCTCCATCGCCGAAGCATTGCGGTCCAGGGCCAGGCAGGCAACCGCCGTGTTGTAGTCGTGGTAGGGCGCGAGGAATGCAATCGCCGCCTGGTAGTCATGGTCACGGATGGCCTGCACGCCCTTCATGTAGACGGTATCCAGCTCGGTGGTGTGGACCGTATCCTTGACCATTCCGCGGCGGTGAAGCGCAAAGGTGAAACGCACCGTGCGCAGGCGCGGATAATGGGCGTCCAGGATGTGGCGGTACCAACGTTCGCTGCGCAGCAGCCGCTCCCGGGCGTCGGGGTCAGCGACCGCAGCGAGTTCGGCATAGCGGGCCTTCTGCTCCGCCGTGAGCAGGGTATCCTGCGCCACGAGGCGTTCCAGCCCCACCCAGTCCTCACCGCCGGGGCGGGACAGGAAGGGAATCTCGCGGCGGGCACGTCCGGAGCCCCGGACCATCCCTTCCGAAAAGTCGTCGCCGACGGTGATGAAGGCACCGTCCGCGCGTCTTACCGAGTCGCGTACATAGGCGATGTATTGGCGGAAATAGTCCGCCGCGGCGCGTGCCCGCTGCAGGGTCAGGGCCTCGTTGGACGCGAACGAGCCCTCGGGCGAGGCGAAGGCGGCAATGGTCACGCTGTCCAGCTCGTAGGTATCATCGAGCAGCAGGTGGCGGAGATTCTCCCGGATGAAGGCCATCTCGCGGGCGTTGCCGCCCAGGCGCTCGTCGATGTCGGCGCGGCCGGTGCGGAAGTCGATGTTGCAGGAAGTATTCGCCTCGACATTGCGCGAGATGACCCTCGTCAGGTAGCGTTCGGCACCGTCCACGAAAGCCGAAACGGAAGAAATGTAGAAAGTCAGCGGCTCGCAGCGCGGCACGGTGTAGACCTGCCGCTCCTGCTCGAAGATCCCGCCGGACAGGACGATGTCCACCTTGCGCAGCTTCGGCCGCGTATGGATCGTCTGGACATAATTATAAATGAAGGTTCCGTTGTCGGCCCGGATGACGGTGTCCAGGCGGATGCCGTCCGTGACGAGGGGGACCTTGACGTAGCGGGCGAACATCCGGGGCCGGGCCGCCTTGCGCCACTCGTTGCGGCGCCGGCGGAACTTGTTGGTATAGTGCTCGATGGCCTGCTGCTCGGTCACGCCGAAATAGGATGCGAACACCTCGTCGGAGACGAAGGTCGTGTCGGCCTTCAGGGCGTAGACCTGCGGGATATTGCGCTCGATGAAGATCTCGAGGTTGCGCCGGTCCACGAACGCGAGGGTATCCTCGATGATGCGGGAGAGGAAACGTTCGTACTGCTGGTAGCCGCGCAGTTGGGCGCGGCGGTAATCTGCACCGGTGATGACCACGTCGTCGAGCCGGAGGCTGTCCTCCAGGACGAACATATCCGGATGCAGGCGCAGCTGCCAGCGGGAATCCAGCATGTCGGGTGGCACGACGACCTGGAACTCCAGGTCGATCCGCCCGTGGCGCTCCGCGATGTTGCGGAAGCGGGCGGTGACCATCGCGGCGTCGAGCGTCTCCGCCGCGACCATCTCGCCCGTGGACTCGTCCCGGATGGCCTTCATGAGGATCATCTCACGGCCGTCCAGGTCCGTGACCCGCAGGGTGTCGCGGACAGGAGCCGAGACATCCCGGTACTCCGGCAGGTAATCCGCCTGGCGGGGCAGCTGCAGCTGGGCGGTCATCGCGCGGTCGCGCACGGCGCGAGCCTTGCGCTGCGTGCCGCAACCGGCAGCGAGCACCGCCAGCAGCGCCGCCGGCAGCAGGACTAGGAGACTGTTTTTCATCGGAAACGGATTCTAACGGAATTGTTTCAAAATATGAATTGCAAGGCCATACGGATTTCGTCCGGTAGCAGGAAAGGCTTGGTCCCGGCGCCGGTGCGCCGGCCGCAATGCGGGCAGGCATACGTGACATAGCGGGTCATCCCGCCCCAGCCATACAGGCCGAATTCGGCATTCAGCCAGCGACTGAGGTGGACGGCGTAGCCGACGCCCAGCCCCAGCCCGAAGGCGTCGCCCTCCTCCGTCTCGGGCGAGAGGATCCCGCCGCGGTTGTACTCCTGGTACTGGAGTTTCGTGCCCGCCCACCAGCCGGAGTAGGTGTACCACGGCCACCAGCGGGCTCCCAGGTAGTAGGCCTGCCGGCGCGACTCGAACTGGTCGTACCGGCGGGGACGCCAGGTCCAGTTGTTATAACGTGCTCCGGCCTGCAGCGTCCAGTCCCGGTGGACCGAGTACTGGACCTCGGCATTGAGCGTGCCGAGGAGCAGATAATCCGCGGCATTCTGCGAGATGGCCAGCCGGGCCTGATGCTCCAGCTCCTCGCGGGGATAGGTCCTCTGTGCCGGGGGCTGCGCATAAGTCCACGCGCAAAGCAGCAGAAGCGGCAGGCACAGGCGGAAAGGAGTCCGGGGCGGAGCCGCAGGAGTGAGGCCGGGGCCGGCTCCGTCCCGTTCTCCCGGATGACGGAACCTACATCTCATAGGACATCGGTTCCGGATCGTCGATGATGGTCAGGCGGTTGGCGAGGATGTCCGTCGCAATCCGGTCCACGCCGTCCACGCCCGTATATTTCTGATAGCGGACCCGGCCGGTGACAAAGAGTTTGGTCCCCTTGGTGATCCGGTCGATCCCCTGGATGTTCCGGCCCTCCCAGGCCACCACATTGTGCCACGACGTGTCGATGACGGCCGTGCCGTCCCGGTCTTTGTAGGCATAGTTGGTCGCCAGGTTGATCCGGGCCATCTTGTTGTCGTCGTAGGTCTGGAAACGCACGTTGCCCACGACCCCGCGTAGTTCGATTTTGTTGAGCTGTTCCATAAAGTCTTTGTTTAAGAATGGGTGCGGGAGGCCGGCCGCGCGGTCCGGCTCCCGATGCAAAGGAAATCCGCTTTTCGCAGATTCCCGCCCATCCCGGCCGCCCGGCCTGCAGATTTTGACGTTTGCGAAGCGTTTTACCTGTTTCTTTCTGTCACCTGTAAAAAAGGTCTCGGCCGTGCTGGCGGAATCTTTGCCGATAAAGAATTACGCATACCCGCAAAAGAAAAGATGCACCCGCCGGAATCCGCAATAATCGCGGGATATTTCTTGCAGATGCTTGCCGTTTCCGTCCAAAACGGCAAAATTTGGGAAAACCCTAACGATGGACAAGAAGACTAGCAATGAAGAAGGGACCTGCCTGGAATGCGGCAAGACCTTCTACGGGCGGAAAGACAAACAATTCTGCAGCATCGACTGCAAGAACCGATGGCACAACCATCTCCTCCAGCAGCGGCGGCAATTCCGGACGGACACGATGGCAGCCAT
>JAEEGL016645419.1_pt1 | contig 11835 bp, 12 predicted proteins | sample 9134231 | NCBI WGS metagenome assembly JAEEGL01 (sample SAMN16246548, study PRJNA631951) | gut metagenome | biome: gut microbiome; feature: rumen; material: fiber-attached | host: Bos | place: Iran: Karaj | collected 2018-10 | reverse complement strand
ATATTAACAAAAAACATGGAGCCGCAGACACGCAGCTCCATGTTCAGATATTTGCGGATGCGGCGTCAGGCGCCGATCCCTTTTTTCACACCGGTCTTCTCATAGCGGCGGTTGCGGATCCAGAGGAGGATGTCCACCGACACCATGACGGTGTTGATGATGTAGAAGATGAAGGCCAGATTGTAGTTGTGATTGACGATCTTGGCCGCCATGCCGCAGAAATAGCCGAACAGGATGAAGCAGCTGAAGAACAGGCTCTTTCCTCCGGTGGACCAGCTGCGGTACATGCGGGCGATGGAAAGCGGCCAGGAGATGCCGAAGCTCAGGATCATCAGAGTCTCGAGGATGCTGGCAGTATCCATATTCATGTTTCTTTTCTCCTTACGCAGCGATGCATTTTTCCAGAAGGCCGCGCCGTTCCAGGATCCGGACCAGCGCCTCTCCCACGGCGTCGGGCGTCATGGAGATCTCCACGCCCGCTTCGCGCAGCGCCGCGATCTTGCCGGCGGCGGTGCCTTTCCCACCGGAGATGATGGCGCCGGCATGGCCCATGCGCTTTCCCGGAGGGGCGGACTGCCCGCCGATGAAGGCCGCCACGGGCTTGGTCATGCAGTTCCGGATGTATTCCGCGGCTTCTTCTTCGCCGCTGCCTCCGATCTCGCCGTTCATGACGACGGCGTAGGTGTCCGGATCGGCCTCAAAGAGCTCCAGTGCGTCCACGAATCCGGTGCCCCGGATGGGGTCGCCGCCGATGCCGATGACGGTGGACTGGCCGATGTTCCGGTCGGAGAGCTGCTTGACCACTTCGTAGGTCAGGGTGCCGGAGCGGGAGATGATGCCCACGTGGCCGCGCTTATGGATGTAACCGGGCATGATGCCGATCTTGCACTCGTCCGGGGTGATGACGCCGGGGCAGTTCGGCCCGATGAGGCGGGTCTTCGTACCGGCGAGATAGTGCTTCACGCGGGCCATGTCCAGGATGGGGATGCCCTCGGTGATGCACACCACCAGTTCGATCCCGGCATCGGCAGCCTCCAGGATGGAGTCTGCGGCGAAACGCGGCGGCACATAGATGACAGAGGCGTTGGCGCCGGTGGCTTCGCGGGCCTCGGCGACGGTGTCGAACACCGGCACGCCCAGATGCGTCATGCCGCCCTTGCCGGGCGTGACGCCGCCGACGAGCTGCGTGCCGTACTCGATCATGCGCTCGGCGTGGAAGGAACCCTGCTTGCCGGTGATGCCCTGCACGATCAGCTTCGTGTCTTTGTTTACCAGGATGCTCATGCCTTCACCGCTCCTTTCGCCGCGTCCACTGCCTTACGGGCGCCGTCGGCCAGGTCTGAGGCGGGGATGATGTCCATGCCGGACTCGGCGAGGATCTTCTTGCCAAGCTCCACGTTCGTCCCTTCCAGCCGGACCACGAGCGGGACCGTGAGCGCCATTTCCCGGGCCGCTTCCACAACGCCTTCGGCGATGACGTCGCATTTCATGATGCCGCCGAAGATGTTTACGAAAATCGCTTTCACCTGTTCGTCGGAGAGCAGGATCTCGAAGGCGGCCTTTACCTTCTCCGTAGTAGCGCTGCCGCCTACATCCAGAAAATTGGCGGGAGCGCCGCCGAAGTTCTTCAGAATGTCCATCGTAGCCATCGCCAGACCGGCGCCGTTCACCAGGCAGCCGACGTTCCCGTCCAGGGAGATATAACTCAGGTCGTATTTGGAGGCCTGGTATTCCTTGGGATCCTCCTCGTCGACGTCCCGGAGCTCTGCCAGTTCGGGGTGGCGGTAGAGGGCATTGTCATCGAAATTGACCTTGGCGTCCAGACAGAGGAGATGCCCCTCGCCGGTGAGCACCAGCGGATTGATCTCCACCAGAGAGCAGTCTTTTTCAAGATAAAGGCGCACCATGGCGGCCAGCATGCGGATGAGCTCTTTTTCGTTCTCGCCGCTGAGGCCGAGAACCTTCGCGGTACGGACTCCCTCATAGGTCTTGAAGCCGGCCACGGCAGACACGGGGATCTGTGCGATACGCTCGGGGTGGAGCTTCGCGGTCTCCTCGATCTCGGTGCCGCCATCGGCGGACGCGACGATCACGAGTCCGGCGCGCTCGCTGTCCCCGGTGACACTGAGATAGAACTCCTTCTGAACGTTCACCGCCTCGGTCACCAGAAGCTTGCGCACGATCTTGCCGGCAGGTCCGGTCTGCTTCGTGATCAGGCGCATGCCGAGCATTTTTTCAGCCACCTGCCGCGCTTCCTCTGCCGAGCGGACCAGCTTTACGCCGCCGGCCTTTCCGCGCCCGCCGCTGTGGACCTGAGCCTTGAGCACACAGGTGCCGTAGCCAGCGGCGGCTTCCGCCGCCTCATCGGGCGTAAGGGCAAGAACGCCGCCGGGGACGGGGATGCCGTAGCGGCCGAGCAGCTCCTTGGCCTGGTATTCGTGGATCTTCATCCGTTGGCTCCCTTCTTCGCAGGGGCCTTTTTCACCGGGGCCGGCTCCGCCTTCAGGGTGGCGGCCAGCTTCTCGCCTTCTTCCAGCGCTTTTCGGTTGAGCGCCTCCGTACCGGCGGGTACGTGCATCAGAACGGCGGTCTCCATGGATTCACGGTCTACGATATGCAGCAGCTCGTTGATACAGCCCACCGCCACGATGTTGGCGGTCTGCAGACGGCCGACGGTTTCTTTCGCGGTGCGCAGAATGGGCAGGCGCACGGTCTTCTCCGGGGCGAGGCCCTCCGGCGGGGTGAGCGTGTCGTCCATTAGCACGAGGCAGTCCGCGGGAAGGCCGCGGGTGTAAGTGTCGAGCGACTTCTGGGTGAGCGCCATCAGGAAGGTGGGCGCCTGGACCTTGGTGAAACCGATGGGCTCGTCGGAGATCAGGGTCTCCGCCTTGCAGGAGCCGCCGCGGGCCTCCGGGCCGTAGGACTGGCTCTGTGCGGTGTATTTGCCCGCCTGTACGGCGGCCTCGGCGAGGATGACGGAGGCAAGGATCACACCCTGCCCGCCGCTGCCGGCGAGACGAAGTTCCATTTTACTCATTGGCTTCACGCTCCTCCGCAAGATGTCGGATCAGTTCGGCGTACTGATAGGTGAACTCGGGGTACTGCACGTGGTGGAGAAGGCCGATCACCAGCTTGCCTCTGAGCTGCTCGGGCGTCATTTTGGCGGCCTGTTCCACGGTGACGGCGTTCTCTTTCTGCCAGCGCATCATGTCTACGGCGCTGCCCTTCTTATTCTTACGGCCGTAATAGGTGGGGCATACGCTTGCCACGTCGATAATGGAGAAGCCCTGATTGCGGATGCCGTCCTGGATCAGGGAGATGGTCTGCTGCACATGGTAGGCACTGCCGCGCGCCGCGTAGGAGGCTCCGGCGCCGTAGGCGAGCCCGGCGATGTCGAAAGAGCGGTCCATGTTGCCGTAGGGGGCGGTGGTGCCGAAATCGCCGGTGGGAGTGGTGGGGCTGTACTGTCCACCGGTCATGCCGTAGATGTTGTTGTTCATTACCACGACCGTCAGGCCGATGTTCCGCCGCGCGGCGTGGATCAGGTGGTTGCCGCCGATGGCGGAGATGTCGCCGTCACCGGCGATCACGATCACCTCGAGCTCAGGATTGGCCAGTTTGATGCCGGTGGCAAAGGCGATCGCCCTGCCGTGGGTGGTGTGGATAGTGTTGAAGTCCATGTATCCGGCGGCGCGGGAGGAGCAGCCGATGCCGGAAACGATCACCGTTTTGTTCCGGCTCAGGCCCAGATTTTCAATGGCCTGCGCGACGTCGCGCATGATGATGCCGTTGCCGCAGCCCGGGCACCAGATCTGCGGAAGATGTTCCGGACGCATATATTTGTAGATCAGGCTGGAGACCTGGCGTTCGGCGCGGGGGTTCACGTCTCCGATGTTGACTTTCATTGCGCTTCCTCCACTTTCTGCAGGATGTCTCCGGGCGTAAGGACGGTGCCGTTGTACTTGCCCACGAACTCGACCGGGCAGCGGCCTTTCACGATGCGCTCAACTTCATAGACCATCTGGCCGTAGTTGTGCTCGGCTACGACGATCTTTTTGAGCCCGCCGACCGCGGCGTTCAGTTCGCGCTCGGGGAAAGGCCATACCGTGATGGGGCGGAAGATGCCGCAGCGGATGCCGAGCGCCCGTGCCGCTTCCATGGCGGAAACGGCTGCGCGCATGGTGCCGCCGTAGCAGAAAATGGCCACCTCGGCGTCTTCCATGTTCACCTGCTCGGAGAGCACGATCTTCTCATAGTTGTCCGAGATCTTGTGCATCAGCCGGTACATGAGCTTTTCGGCCTCTTCGGTGGAGTTGGTCGGGAAGCCGGACTCGTCGTGGATGAGGCCCGTGATGTTGTAGCGCTGGCCCATGCCGAAGGGCGCCATCTGCGGCACCAGCTGGCCGGGCTTGATATGATAGGGCTTGCGCTTCGGCTCGGGGTACTGCACCGTGGGCCGGTTGACCACGATGACGTCCTCCGGATCGGGCAGCTCCATGCCCTCGCGCAGGTGGCCGATGATCTCGTCCATCATCAGCAGCACCGGCACGCGGTACCGCTCGGAGAGGTTGAACGCGCGCACAGTAAGCTCGTAAGTCTCCCGGACGCTGGAAGGCGAGAGGGCGATGATGGGGTGATCGCCATGGGTGCCCCAGCGTGCCATCATCATGTCTCCCTGCGAGGGGGACGTGGGCATGCCCGTGGACGGACCGGCCCGCTGTACGTCGACTACGACGAGGGGGATCTCCGCGAGGGAGGCATAGCCCAGATTCTCCTGCTTCAGCGAGAAGCCCGGTCCGCTCGTGGCGGTCATGGATTTGACGCCGGCGACCGAAGCGCCGATCGCACAGGCGATGGAGCCGATCTCATCTTCCATCTGGATGAATTTCCCGCCGACCTGCGGAAGACGGATCGCGGAATACTCGGCGATCTCGGTGGACGGCGTGATGGGATAGCCGGCGTACAGACGCATGCCCGCAGCGATGGCGCCTTCCACACAGGCCTCATTTCCCTGCATCAGAACGACCTTACCCACTGTTCGGTCCCTCCTTCCTTTTCCTCGATGTAAATAGCGTAATCCGGACAGCGCAGCTCGCACTGGCCGCAGAGGATGCAGTCCGCGCCCTCTACTTTCCGGACTTTTTCGTTCACGATCTCCAGCGCCTTCTTAGGGCAGAAGGCCGCGCAGATCCCGCAGCCCTTGCAGTAGGCCGCGTTGATGATCAATTCCTTTCCCAACGGCATGTCGTCACCCCGGTATTTTCATTAGAATTCAGCGGTTTTCCGCCGCTTATACTCACAGTATATGCCCCGGCTTTCACAAATACAAACACGTTTATTGTGGTACTTTTCACAACAGAAATGTTGTGATATACTGATCATGGAAGACGATCCGGAACGAAGGGGAGAGAGGGATGAATTTCCAGAATCTGGAATATTTTCTGGCTGCGGCAGAGACAGGGAACATCACGCGGGCAGCGCAGAAGCTGAACATCAGCCAGCAGGCGCTCAGCGGGAGCATTTCCCGCCTGGAGGAGGAGCTTGGCGCCCAGCTGTTCGACCGCCGGCAGGGACTGAAGCTCACCTACGCGGGGCGGGAGTTCCGGGATTCGGCCGAGAAGATGCTTGACGTACAGCGCCAGGCAATGGCCCACATGGCGGATATCAGCGGGAATGTGCGCGGCGAACTGCGCATCGGTATCTCGCACACCCGCGGCCAGGCGCTGCTGCCGCTGCTCCTGCCGGAGTTTATCGAGAAATACCCGAACGTGGAGATCTTTCTGACCGAGGACAGCACGAGCGAACTGGAGCATCGTCTGGAGCACGGCGACCTGGACGTACTCATAGGCTTCGCGCCGTTCATGTTCTCCGGTGCAAGGTACTTTCCTCTGATGCACGAGCAGTTTTACCTGGTGGTCCCCCGCACGCTGCTGGCGGCAAAAGAGGACGGGGAAGGAGCGGAGGCGGCGCTGGAGGAGTTCCGCCGGACGCAGGACATCCGCGTGTTCCGGGACTACCCCTTCGTGCTCCTGAAAGAAGGGGAGCGGATCCGCACCGTGGAGGACCGCATGTTCAGAGAAGCGGGGTTCCGCCCGCTCGTGAGGATCGAAACGCGCAACATGCAGACGGCTGTGGCGCTTGCCGCGGAGGGCGTGGGCATCACCGTGTGCCCACAGCTGTACCTGACCAGCAACTACATCGCCTCCGGACCCGAGGATTCCTATATCCGCCGGCGTGTGGAGATCTGTCCGCTTGTCGAGCAGGACGAGGAAGGATATATCGCCATCGGGTACAACCGCGAACGCTATCTCAGCCGGATCGCGGAGGACTTTATCCAGATGAGCGTCACGAGATGCCTTATCGATAATCCGGGAGAATAGGGAGTGACGGTGTACATCTCCAGGCCGGATATGGTACACTGAAAACAAGCCCGCAGAGGGCCGCGGGGAAGGAGGGAGCGACATGGGCGGGGAACGAAGCCGGGCAGAAGCCCTGGCGGCGGACGTGCTGCGTCTGAGCCGCAACTCCCTGCTGGTGAACCTTCGCTTTCTGGACGCGGCGCTCCACCGGCTGCCGCCTGTGACGGCGGAGGAGACCGCCTCCATGGCCACGGACGGGGCGCACCTGTTCTATGCCCCCGTCCATGTGCTGAAGTGTTTTGCGAAAGCCCGGGAGATCCCTGTCCGGGACTATCTGCACGTGGTCCTTCACTGTGTGTTCCGGCATATGTTCGTTCACACCCTGGTGGACCATGAGGCCTGGGATCTCAGCTGTGATATTGCCGTGGAGAGCTGCATTACTGAGATCGGCCTGCCTTCCGCCGCCGCCCCGCGGGAAAAGGAACAGGCGGAGACGGTTTCCGAACTGAAGAAGACGGTGAAACGGCTGACGGCGGAGACGCTGTACCGCCATTTTCTGGACGCGCGCCTGCCCGCGGAAGAGCTCTCCCGCCTGCGGGATCTTTTCCGTGCGGACGAACACACCCTCTGGTACGAGCCCGGAGAGGTGAAGGGGACCCGGGATGAGGAAGACGGCGCTGATCACGGGACGGAGCCGACCTGGGAGGAGATCTCCCGACGGATGCAGGTGGATATGGAGACCTTCTCGCGAGAAAAGGGCGGCCTTGCTGCCGAACTGCTGCTGAATCTCCGGGAAGTGAACCGGGAACGATACGACTACGCCGCTTTTCTCCGGAAGTTCGCTGTCCGGGGCGAGGTGATGAAGATCAACGACAGTGAGTTCGACCAGATCTTCTATACCTACGGCCTGTGGCTCTATCAGAAGCTTCCGCTGGTGGAGCCTCTGGAATACAAAGACGTACACCGCATCCGGGAGTTTGTGATCGCCATCGACACCTCGCGCTCCACTTCCGGAGAACTGGTGGAAAGCTTTCTCCGGAAGACGTGGAACATCCTGGAGAGCACGGAGAGCTTTTTCTCGAAGGTGAACGTGCACGTGCTCCAGTGCGACGAAGAGATCCGTGAGGACGTGAAGATCACCAGCCGGGAAGACATGAGAGAGTATCTGAAGAGCCTGACGATCCGCGGCCTCGGCGGCACGGACTTCAGGCCCGTGTTCCGCTATGTGGACGCGCTGATCCGGGAGAACGAATTTACGAATCTGAAGGGGCTCATTTATTTCACCGACGGGGAAGGGACCTATCCCTCCCAAAAGCCGGGATACGAGACGGCCTTCGTATTCGTGGACGACGATCTGGAAGACCCGAAGGTGCCGCCCTGGGCGATCCGGCTGGTGCTGCGGAAAGAAGACCTGCTGGAGGGAGAGCTGTGACGAAGAAGACGATGTCGGGGGAGAGCGGGCTGCTGCGCCGCTATACCGGATCCGGCGGCACCGTGACGCTCCCCGCAGGGCTGACCGCCGTGGGCCGCACAGCCTTTTTCCGCCGCGAAGACGTCACATCGGTAACGCTGCCCGACGGTCTGGAGAGCATCGGCGGCTCCGCCTTTGCCGAGTGTACGGCTCTGGAACGTGTGACGATGCCGGAGAGCCTGTCCGGACTGGGGAGCTGGGCTTTCTGCGGATGCGGTGCGCTCAAAGAGATACGGCTGCCATCCCGCCTCCGGAGGATCGAGGAAAGGACCTTCTGGCGCTGCGCAGCGCTGGAGAAGGCGGTCCTGCCGGAGGAACTGGAGAGCCTTGGCGCGGAGACCTTCCGACGCTGCTCGTCTCTCCGGGAGATCGTCTTTCCCGAAACGCTGCGCGGGATAGGGGAAGGGGCGTTCGAAGACTGTGCTTCGCTCACGGCGGTGCAGCTGCCGGAAGGGCCTGAGAGCATTCCCCGCCGGGCTTTCCGGGGCTGCCGTTCGCTCAGGAGCGTCCGTCTTCCGGGGAGCGTACGCTTTGTGGAAGCAGAGGCCTTCGCCGGCTGTGCCTCCCTGCGGGAGATAGAGTTCCCTGAAAGCGTGCGGTCCATAGCGCCGACGGCACTGGAGGGCTGCGGGGCACTGGAGCGCATCACGCTCCGCTCCGCTGCGGCAGACACAGCCTTTGTGCCGGAGGGCGTGCCGGTCGTAGCGCCGGAGTTCTCCCTTGAGGCGTCAGACCGCCCTATGGAGCTGGCGCTCGGCTTCGCGATGGCCCGCCGGGAGGGCGTTCGCTACTCTCCGAAGCGGCAGGCAGAGTACACGGAGTATCTCCGCGCTCAGGGATCCATCCTTGCCCCAATGGCCCTGACCGGCTGTCCCGGCTTGTTGGAGGCGCTGATCGACGCGGAGGCCATTCCCGCGAAGGACGTGGACGCGCTGCTTGCGCTCTGCCCTACCGCGGAAAAGAGGACGGCGCTCCTCGGCTGCCGGGGCAGGCAGGAAGCGGACGCGGCCCCAGACCTGTGGGACGACGCGGAACTGGAACTGTCTCTCGATCCGCTGTCCGGGGAAGAGGCGGAGGAGCGCTGGACCTGCGTACCGGACGGAGACGGCCTGACCGTCACCGCCTGGAAAGGAGGGGAGCGGGAGATCTACGTTCCCGCCCGGATCGGAGACAGGGATGTGACGGCCGTTGGGGAGAGAGCATTCTCCCCGCTGCAGTCGGGGCTCACGGCGGCGGAACGCCGGGCGCGGGAAGAAATCACCGGCATATACCTGCCCTACGGCGTCCGCCGTATCGGCGACGAGGCGTTCCGGGGCTGCGCCGCGCTCTCGGAGCTCATGCTGCCGGACGAGCCCGCGAGCATCGGCCGAAGCGCCTTTCTGGGGACGCCGTGGTGGGAAGCCATGCCGGATGGCTGCGTGTATCTGGGCAGGATCCTCTACCGGTTCAAAGGCAGTATGGCATCCGGGACCTGCATCGAGGTCCGGGAGGGGACCGTATACGTGGCGCAGGGCGCCTTCCGGGATCTGGAGGAGCTTGCATCGATCACGCTTCCCCCGGGGTTGGAAACCATCGGCCCCATGGCCTTTTACAACAATGCCGGGCTGAAAACGATCGTCTTCCCCGGTACGCTGAAGGAGATCGGGGAATACGCCTTCCATGGGTGCGCGGCGCTGGAGGAAGTGATCCTGCCGGACGGCTTTATGGCGCTGGGCGACCGCGCGTTTTACGGCTGCCGGAGGCTGCGCTCCATCCGGGCGCCGGAAAGCCTCGTCTCGATCGGACGGGACGTTTTCCGCCGCTGCGATGGACTTGTGCTCCGCGCCCCGGCGGGAAGCGCTGCGGAGAGATATGCCGGGGAAAACGGCATCCCCTTCCTTGCGGAAGAGGATGAGATCAGGAAAGGGGACCGCCTATGAACATCAAACAGGCCAAGGAACAGATCCGCTGCGCCATGACTGCGTACTTCACCAAGGATACGTTCGGAAACTATGTGATCCCGCTGGAAAAGCAGCGGCCTATCTTCCTGATGGGACCTCCGGGCATCGGAAAGACCGCCATCATGGAGCAGATCGCCCAGGAACTGGGGGTAGGTCTGGTGAGCTATTCGATGACCCACCATACCCGGCAGAGCGCGCTCGGCCTGCCGTTTATCGAGACGAAGACCTACGGGGGGAAGGAGTATGCCGTCAGCGAATACACGATGAGTGAGATCATTGCCAGCGTGTACGATATGATGGAGGATACCGGGCTGAAGGAGGGCATCCTCTTTCTGGACGAGATCAACTGCGTCAGCGAGACGCTGGCGCCTTCCATGCTCCAGTTCCTGCAGTACAAGATCTTCGGCCGGCACCGTGTGCCGGAGGGCTGGATCGTGGTGACGGCGGGGAATCCGCCGGAGTACAACAATTCTGTCCGGGACTTCGACGTGGTCACCTGGGACCGGCTCAAACGGATCGACGTAGAACCGGACTACGACGTATGGAAGGAGTTTGCCCTGCGGAGCGGCGTGCATCCCGCGGTGACCACCTATCTGGACATCAAGAGAGACGACTTCTACTGTATCGAGACCACCGTAGACGGCAAAAGCTTCGTTACGGCCCGCGGCTGGTCGGATCTGAGCGATATGATCCGGCTCTTTGAGCGCAACGGCCTGCCGGTGGACGAGAGCCTGGTATGCCAGTACATCCAGGAGCATCGGATCGCCCGGGACTTTGCGGTGTATTACGACCTTTTCAACAAGTACCGTGCGGACTACCGGGTAGAAGCCATCCTGGCGGGGCAGGCGGATCCGGAGATCCGCGATCGGGCGAAGAACGCCCCCTTCGATGAGCGATTGAGCCTGCTGGGGCTGCTGCTGGACGCCGTTACGGGGGAACTCCATGCCGTCTGCCGGGAGGAGGAAGCCATGACCGGGCTCCTGTCCGCGCTGAAAACCGTGAAGGTGGAACTGACCCGGCCCGGAGCGGACGTCTCTGCGGCGGTGGAAGCACAGATCGCCCGGCGGGAAAAGAAGATCGAGACAGGAAAACGCGCGCTCACTCTCTCCGCCGACGAGGAATATGCTCTGCGCAGCGCCGCAGCGGCTCTGAGCGGGGAGCGAGCGATCCTTGCGCGGGAGCGGCCGGCCGATGCCGCCGGCGCTTTCCTGCTGCTGAAGAGGGACTTCGACGAGCGTGCCATGGCGCTGAAGGAGCGGATCGGCGGCGGTAAACGGATGCTCTCGGAGCTCTTCCGCTTCTGCGAGGAGGTGTTCGGCGAGGGGCAGGAGATGGTGATCCTGGTCACGGAACTGACCATCAGCGGCTTCGGCGCACGATTCATCGCGCGCCACGGCTGCGACGAGTATTATGCGCACAACCGGGAACTCCTCTTTTATGAACGGGAACGGGAGATCGCCGAAGAACTGGAGAAACTGGAGCTCCGGTGAGGAGACGTGCCGAGCGGGGAAAAAACCCGCTGGAAGAGCATCGAGGACTATGCTATAATCATTGTGAAAAGAAGAGGAAGGGGGCTTTGCCTTGAAAGACCAGTCTCCGCGCCTGAGCGATCCGGCGGCAAGGCAGCCGATCAAGCGGGAATTCAATGCCAAGACGAAAGCGTTCGTGAGTTTTCTGATCTCGGGCATCGGCGTCGCGATCGGACTGTTCCTGGTCCTTCCTATGAATGAGCGCTACGGCACGCTCTTCATATGCGTTTTCGCACTTCTGGCCGGCATGTTCTATACGAGATACTATAAGATCCGACAGGAAGAAGCAAAAAAGAACAAGGACAGGGGCTTTTCTTCGGGCAAGCGGTTCTACCGCTGACGCCTGAGGATCCGGATCATCGCAGGGAAAGGAGGGCGGACACGTGCCGGACAATGATTGGCTGTCTTCCATACTGGAGTCGTTCAGCGCATGTACGGGAGTACCGGTCACTCTGTACGGCGCTGAGGGAGAGATCCTCAGAGAGTATGCCCCGGAACTGAAATTCTGCAAGTATTTCCCCCAATACACAAATCCT
>JAEEGL015934134.1_pt1 | contig 11835 bp, 18 predicted proteins | sample 9134231 | NCBI WGS metagenome assembly JAEEGL01 (sample SAMN16246548, study PRJNA631951) | gut metagenome | biome: gut microbiome; feature: rumen; material: fiber-attached | host: Bos | place: Iran: Karaj | collected 2018-10 | reverse complement strand
TTGGAGAATTAGTAAATCCTGAACTTGCTAAAAAAGAAGAAAACAAAGTAAAAGTTCCTATAGTTAATGAAGGACCAAAAGTTGGAAGAAATGATCCATGTCCATGTGGTAGTGGTAAAAAATACAAAAACTGCCATGGTAAAAACCAATAAAAGTGTAAGTATATTATCTAAAAATAAAAAACTATCCTAAAAAATAGGATAGTTTTTTATTTTGGGTATTGACAATAAGATATAAATTAAATACAATATCACTGTATTAAGAGAGTAATACAGTGAGGTGATAAAATGGAGTTTACTTTTGATAATAACATTCCAATATATATACAATTATTGGATTATATGAAAATCTATCTAATATCAGGAGTTTTTAAATCGGGTGAAAAGCTTCCATCTGTTAGGGAGTTTGCAACAACATTTAAAGTTAATCCTAATACAATGCAAAAAGCATTATCAGAACTTGAAAGTATGAACCTTATTTATACCGAAAGAACAAATGGTAAGTTTGTAACAAAAGATGAAAAACTAATAGAAAAGTTAAAAGATGAATATGCATTAACACTTGCCAAAAGCTATTTTCAAGGAATGAAAAGAATAGGATTAGGAAAAGCTGATTCAATAAAATATATAGAAAGGATAGAAGATTAATATGGAATTATTAGAAATAAAAGATTTAGACAAAAAATATGATGATAAGTATGCATTAAAAGATATAAATCTTAAATTAACTAATGGTAAAATAATTGGTTTACTTGGTAAAAATGGAGCTGGTAAAACAACTTTAATTAAACTAATAAATGATTTGTTAGTACCAACTAGTGGAGAAATACTTGTTAACGGAAATAAGGTTGGTGTAGAAACTAAAAAAGTTATATCTTACTTACCTGAAAGAACTTATTTAAATAAACAAATGAAAGTAAAAGAAGTATTAAACTACTTTAAAGACTTTTATGACAATTTCGATATTGAAAAAGCTCGAAAACTTCTAAAAGATTTAGAACTAGATGAAAACCAAAGCTTATCTAAAATGAGCAAAGGTATGCAAGAAAAAGTTCAGCTTGTTCTAGTTATGTCACGAAAGGCTAATCTATATATTCTAGATGAGCCACTTGGAGGAGTAGATCCTGCAACAAGAGATTATATATTAGATACAATATTATCTAATTTTAATGAAAATGCTAGTGTTATTATTTCAACACATTTAATCTCTGATATTGAAAGAATACTAGATGAAGTAGTTTTTATAGATAAAGGAAAAATAGTCTTACAAAGCAATACAGATGAATTAAGAACTAAGGAAAACGCTTCTATAGATGAAATATTTAGGAGGACATTCAAATGTTAGTAAAATTATTAAAATATGATTTGAAATATATGATTAAAAATATGTGCGTGTTTTATATACTTGCTATATTTTTTGCAATTACAACAAGATTATTATCATTACCAGAAAAATCTGTAATGATAGAAATATTAAGTAAGATTTCAACTGGTTGTATGATTGCTATGATTGCAAATATAATTATAAATGTAATGATGAGAAGCTGGATTAGATTTAGAGATTCTCTTTATAAAGACGAAGCTTACTTAACACATACTTTACCTGTTACCAAAAACGACTTATATAATTCAAAGTTTATTCAAACTCTTATATTTTTCTTTATAGGTTTTGCAATTAGTTTACTTAGCTTATTTATAGCATATTATACTCCAGATACATGGGACTTTATAAAAGCATTTATAAAAACTATTACAACAGGTTTTAATATGAGTACTGCATTCTTTATTACTATGGCAGTTACTATTATATTTTTAGAAATATTTAATGCTATCCAATGTGGATTCTTAGGAATAATATTAGGATATAAAAGAAATTCAGGAAAAATTGGATTTTCAGTATTGTTTGGCTTTATTATATATTTAGTCGCACAAACAATAATTTTAGGTTTAGTTTATGTATATGGTTTATTTGATCCAACTGTAATGGAATTATTTAAATCAGGAAATATTAGCATAGATGTAAATGCATTCAAAGCACTTGCTATATTATCTTCAATTCTTTATGCCTTAATGATTTTAATCATGAGTTTTGTAGGAAAGAAGATATTAAATAAAGGTGTTAATATTGAATAAAATTTATTATTAGATAAAAGATTATCTATGGATTACATAGATAGTCTTTTATTTTGCTGATAATTATCATATAATGAGGAAGTAGAAAAGGAGGAAAATATGAACGAATATATTAATTTAAATCTTGATAATATTGAAGAAGAACATATTTGCTGTGCTATAGGAGATCCTAAGCATCAAGCAGGCGTTGATTGTAAAAAAGAATGGATTAAAAGCAAATTAAAAGATGGACATGTTTTTAGAAAATTAAATGCAAGAGGAAAAATATTTATTGAATATGAACCATTAGAGACATCATGGGTGCCTATTAGTGGTGATAATTATGAATATATTTATTGCCTATGGGTAGCAGGAAGTTTTAAAGATAAAGGAATAGGAAAAGAATTATTAGAATATGCAATAAATGACTCAAAAGAAAAAGGTAAAAATGGTATATGTACTCTAGTTGCTAAAAAGAAGAAACCATTTTTGGGCGAAAAGAAATTTTTTGAACATTTTGGCTTTAAAGTAGTAGATAGCATAAATGATTATGAACTATTAGCATTACAATTTAAAGATACTGAAACACCTAAATTTAATGATAATGCTAGAAATATGAAAATAGATAATCAAGATTTTACTATCTATTATAGTAATGAATGTCCATATGTAGAATATGAAGTAAAAGAACTTACAGATTATGCTAAAGCAAAGAACATAAAACTAAACTTTATAAAAATTGATACATTGGAAAAAGCAAAAAATGCACCTTGTATTTTTAATAATTGGGCTAATTTCTATAAAGGAAAATTTATCTCAAATACAATACTAAATGCAAATGCATTTGAAAAATTAATCAAATAAGGAGACTTTTATGAAAAAATTTGCAATTATAGAAATTGGTAGTAATAATACTAAAACTCATGTTTACGAAGAAGGCAAAGTTTTATTTGATAATAATACTACTATTGAGTTTAAGAAGAACTATAAGAAAGAAAACAAAATCTTATCTTCAGATTTAGAAAAATTAGATAATGTTATAACAAAAGCATTAGAATATACAGATAACATTCACATATATGGATGTAGTATTTTTAGAAATATTACAGATGCTGAATTGGAAGAAATAAACAAAGCATTATATAACAAATACAAATTAAAGATTGAAGTTGTTAGCCAAGAAGATGAGGCATATTTTACAGCTCTAGGCTGCTATAATGATATAAACTATGATAAAAATATTTGTATATTTATTGGTGGAGGAGGCTCTATTGAACTAATATTTGTTAACAACAAAAAAATAATAGATAAAAGATATTATAATTTTGGCGTTGTTGATATTACAAATAAATTTGAAAGTTTAAAAGAAGATATTCCAACTGTCACATTTGACGAAGTTTATAATTATATTGATACATTAATTGATGATATAGATATTAAAACAGATGTATTAATTTTAGCCGGTGGAGACCATTTATATTGGTATAATAATGCAGAATATAAATTAATAGATAATAATTTATATAAAAGTGAAAATCAAAAATATATGCTTACTATAGACATGTCTGATAGGTATGATAAAGATGCCCTAGTTACATCATTAAACAGAATAAGAAACAATAGTGACAACCCTAAATGGTTTGATGGTTCAAGAGCAATGAAGGTAATAACAAACTTAATATCTCATAAAGTTGATGCTAAATATATAATTCCAACTAGAATCAATATGGAAGATGGCTTGAAAAACAAAATAATAAATGAGTAATATATTAAAAATAGAAAGGCGAAAGATAATGAAAGTAATAACTGTATGTGGCAGTCTAAGATTTAAAAAGGAAATGATGGAAATTAGCGAGAAAATGGAATTACAAGGAAATTGTATGCTAACGCCTATCTATCCTACAAAAGATGATAAAGATGCTTATACTGATGAAGAAGTTATAATGCTTGATAAAATGCATAAAGAAAAAATAAAATTATCAGATGCTATTTTAGTTGTAAATGTAAATAATTATATAGGAAGCAGTACAAAAAGCGAGATAGAATTTGCCAAAGAATTAGGAAAAGAAATAATATATTACACTGATTTAGTTTGATTAAATTATGGACAATAACAGAGGTTAAGTATAATGAATGATATTAATATAATATATGCAAATAAAAATCATAAAGATTTTTTAATTTATGCTAATAAGGTAATAGATCAAGTAAATGATATGCAAGAAACAAATGGCTTACAACTTAATATTGACAGAGATTATTTTTGTGATAAGCCTAAATTTAAATGTTTAGTTGCAGAAGTTGATAATAAGCCAGTGGGAATGATTTTGTATTCATACTTTTATTGGGCAAGTGATGGAGAAGTTCTTTGGATTTCACAAATGTATATTGAACCAGAATATAGAAAACAAGGCATATTTTTTAAATTGATATCAAAGCTTCGCAAGGATAATAAAGATATAAAAATAGTATCTTGTGCAACAAGTGAAGGAAACAAAAGAATGCAAAAGATTATTAAGTACTATGGTGGAGTTGAAATGAAAAACCTAAAATTTTACTACAAAAAGATATAATATAAAAAGAGGGAAAAAATAATGATTGATTTACATGTTCATTCAACAAATTCAGATGGTTATCACACAGTCAAAGAAATATTAAAAATGGCAGAAGAAAAAAATATTAATACAATATCATTTTGCGATCATGATGTTTTAGGTGCTTATGATGAGCTGAAAAACATGGATGTAAAAAAATATTTCAGTGGAAGAATTATAACTGGAATAGAATTTACTTTTGTTTATGATAATAAGGTATTTCACATATTAGGATATAATTTTGATGTAGAAAAGTTAAAGAAAAGCAAATTTATAGATAGAAGGACAGAGGAAGATATAATTAAGGAAGAAGAAAAAAACCTAGAATTTTTCAAAGGAGTTTGTAAAAAGCTAGGAATAAAACTAAGTCCTAATTTAAAAATTACAAAAGCAAGTGAACCAGCAAATGATATAATTAAAGCTGATATGCAAAAACATAAAGAAAATGACAAGATATTAGATGAAATACTTGGAAAAAATAGAGAAAAAAGCTTTTGGCGTGGTCATGTAACAAATCCTGACAGTCCCTTTTATATTGATTTTACTAAAGGACTTCCTACTGCAGAAGAAATTGCAAACGAAATACATCAAGCAGGAGGAATTGTAGTTCTACCACATGTGTTTGAATATAAATCAATTGACAATTATGAATTCTTAAATGAAATGTATAAAAAGAAAATACTAGATGGTTTGGAATGTGTTCATGTAAAACATACAAATGAACAAGTTCAGTTTTTAAAAAATTTTTGCAAAGAACATGATTTAATAATGAGTGGCGGAAGCGATTTCCATTCAGATAAATTGCAAACATTAGGACATACTAGTTTAGGAGAAATATCTGATGAATTCTGCTTAAAAAAGTAAATGAATTATAGGAGAAAAAATGGAAGAATTATTAAATAAAATAAATGAAAATACTAAGATACAAATTAAAGATGAAATATATACAGTAAAAACAAAAACATGGTATTCTATCGAAGAAGATACATCTGCTTCATATGTTAAATGTGAATTAAGTAATAATAAAGTTTTAGTAGTAATTCCTGATGATGATTTAGTATATATAGGAGCTGTTATAGATAATATGGGTTATGAAAGAATTTCTGAAGAGAGTATTAGTTACAATAGTAAATTATTTACGAAAACTGGAGATGGACATCAATTTATAACCAAAATAGAGTTTGGAGATAAAGGCGAAGTTGAAGGCAAATGTGTATTTGAAGATTATGAATCAGATAATAATATTATAAGTTTAGGCATACTACCTGAGAGAGATAATATAAGAGCAGATGTTTATGCAGATATTATTAATAAAGAAGATATTAGAATAATATAATAATTATAAAAGAAGGGGTAAATAGAAATGAAGGTTATAGTAGGTGGAATAATAGAAAAAGATGGTAAAATCCTATTAGTGCAAGAAAAACAAGAAAAGTGTTATGGAAAATGGAATCTACCAGCAGGTCATTTAGACCCAAATGAATCTATAATGCAAGGTGCTATAAGAGAAATGAAAGAAGAAACAGGTTGTGATGTTAAAATCACAGGTGTCGCAAGCGTCGCAAATAGAATGCTTGAAGATGACATTTTTATAGGAATCATTTTTACAACTAAATTAATAAATGAAACTATAAAAATAGATCCTGAAGAAATACTAGATGTTAAATGGTGGGATATTAATGATATATTAGAAAATATGGATGATAAATTAAGAAATCTTAACTTTATAAAGCAACCTATCAAAAACTTTAAAGATGGAAAAATAGGACGAATAGACAATTTTAATGTTATATAAGGAAAAAATATATGGGAATAAAGAAAACTTTATTATTTTCAAATATAATAGGAAATATAATGGAAAACAATCAAAGCGTTAGATTTAATGGTAATATGACGGAATATATATTAAGAAACGTAGATAACGAATATAGCATGATTTTTATAGATGCTCCCGGATTAGGTGGTGAAGAAAACTATCTACCTAATATCTTAAGATGCTTTGATAAAATAGACATTTCTTTTAAAGACATACTTTATATTAATAACGAAACAACTAAGGAAGATGTAGACAATTTTATAGCACAAAATAATAAGATATTATATTTTTTGATGGGTGGAAACCCATATACACAATTTGAAATTATTAATAAACTAGATTTAAAAGAACCAATTAAAAATCATTTAGATTTAGTTATAGGATTCTGTGCAGGTGCTATAAATTTATCTAAGTATTCTATTATTACAACTGATGAGGATTTTGAAATAACAGATAGTTATTATGGAATAGGAAGAGAAGAAATTTGTGTAGAACCTCACTATAATAATTTAAATGACAATAAAAGAAATGATGAATTAAAAAGATTTTCAAACATATATAATACTAAGATATATTGCATACCAGATGAAAGTATTATTTACTTTGAAAATGGCAAATTATATGAAAAAGGTAACATTTATTATATATAATGAATAAGGAGGAAAAAATAATGGAAAGAAGTTTTAATAAAGGAGATATTGTTCAACATTTTAAAAGAGAAAAAATGACAAAAGAACAATTAGAAGCAGAACCAAATTTATATTTATATGAAATCATAGGAACCGCAAGACATACTGAAAACAAGGAAGAATTAATGATATATAAACCATTATATCCAACAGAATGCACAGAAGGAGTAGATTTTGCTGCTAGACCACTAGAGATGTTTATGTCAGAAGTAGATCACGTAAAATACCCAGAGATTAAGCAAAAATATCGTTTCGAATTAAAAGCGTAATTAAGATAGAGGTGAATAATTAATGAACTCTAAATTATTCTTTGGAGCAATTATAAAGTATATATTAGGTTTAGTATTAGTAGGTGCTTTGTTATTAATTCCTGCAGGAAGTCTAGACTACTGGAATGCATGGCTATTTATAGGATTACTTTTTATTCCAATGTTTATTGCAGGAATAATTTTGATGATAAAAAATCCAGAACTATTAAAAAGAAGATTAGATGCAAAAGAAAAAGAGGATAAACAAAAAGCTGTTATACTTTTAAGTGGAATAATGTTTCTAGCTGGATTCATTGTTGCAGGGCTGAATTTTAGATATAAATGGATAGAAATACCTAATATTGTTATAATTATTAGTTCTATTGTATTTATACTATCTTATATTCTATATGCAGAAGTATTAAGAGAAAATACATATTTATCAAGAACAATTAAAGTTGAAGAAAACCAAAAAGTGATAGATACAGGATTATATTCTGTTGTAAGACATCCAATGTATATTATAACTATCTTATTATTCTTAAGTATTCCCTTAATACTAGGTTCAGTAATATCATTTTTAATATTCTTAATATATCCAATAATAATTGGAATCAGAATCAAAAATGAGGAAGAGGTTTTAGAAAAAGAACTTCAAGGATATATTGAATATAAGAAAAAAGTAAAATATAGATTAATACCATTTATATGGTAAAAGGTGATGAAAATAGAACAGATAGGCCATAAGTATTAATTAAGCTTCAAAAAGGAGAACAAAAATGACAATAATTATTGAAAGTATAATACTTTGTTTTTTATTTACGATAATGGTTCTAATTATGTCTAAAGAACCAATTAAAACTCTATATAATTATCCACCTAAAATAATCGAGAGAGTTAAAAGTTTAGATAAATATAAGGATAAAATTCCAACGCAAAAAAATAAATCAGGAGCAAAACTTACAGCATCAATTATTTTCTTAATCATTCTTGTTTTAGTCCTTAAATATATAAATGGATATAATACATTTATAGAAAGTTTTGGTTATGGATTTTTACTTTGGACAATAGTTAACTTATATGATGCATTAGTATTAGATATAATTTGGTTTTGCCATAGTAAACGCTTTGTGTTTGAAGGCACTGAAGATATGGTAAATGAATATCACAATTACTTATTTCATATAAAAGGATTTTTTATAGGAGAAATCCTTGCTATTATAATTTGTTCATTAGCAGGATTGATTATACAATTTATTTAAAGAATTATAATAAAAGGAGAATTAATATGGACATTTGGGAAGAAATGTATTTAAAGGCAAAAGAAGAATATCATCCTGAAAATGTATCTCCATTTATACAAGCACACCATGTTGTCGCAGCAGTTCAAAGTGAAAGCGGTAAAATATTTACTGGTTTTTGTATTGAGGGTGCTAGTGGAGTAATGAATCTATGTGCAGAAAGAGTAGCAGCACTAAATATGTATATCCAAACTGGTGAGACAAAAATTAAAAGGATGATTGCTTTTAGAAGTGAACCTCCAAAAAATAATGGAGGGATGCCATGTGGCGCATGTAGAGAATTCTTAATGCAATTAGATTATGATAATAGAAATATAGAAATATTGACTGATTACGAAAATAGAAAAACAATAAAACTAAGTGAAATAATTCCAAATTGGTGGGGAGATAAAAGATACAATTTGAATAATCAACAATAATTAAAATAAGAAAAGACTATCTATAATTAACAGTCTTTTCTTTTATTTTTATATAATATATAATATGTAAAAATAATCATAAAGGAGATTAATAAATGGATGCAGAAAACATTTTAAATGATTCAGCAAAAGAAGCTGAAGTATTATTAAATAATCCATCTAAAGTAGATGAAGTTCTTACTCAAATGGAAGAAAAACTAAGAAAAGTACCTGCTTTAGGTAATACTTTAGGAGATACAACTTTAATGATTCAAATGATTAAAAGCTATATAACAAAACAATATACAAATGTATCTGGAAAAGTAATAGTAACGATGGTAGGAGCATGTTTATATTGCGTAAAAAAACGTGATTTAATTCCAGATAATAAACCAATTATAGGATTAGTTGATGATCTAGCAGTTTTATCTTTAGCATTAAAAATTAATAACAAAGAATTAGAAGAATTTAAAAAGTGGAGAAGTGAAAATTACAATATGTAACTAAAGAAGAGGTAATCATGGAAGAAAAGAAAGAGAAAAAAGCATTAGGCTTTTGGATTTGTTGCTTTTTAGCATACTGTTTTATAGGATGGGTATATGAAGTAATTTGGGAATTTAAGGTTGGAAATGGATTTGTAAATCGTGGCTTCTTATATGGACCATATTTACCAATTTATGGATTTGGAGTATTAACTCTTTTGTTAATACTAAATAAACTCTTAAAAACGAAAATAAAGCTTTTTAAGAGGGTAAATATTACACCTATACTTGTGTTCATCAGCATACTAATAATAGTATCTGCAATTGAATTTATGGCAAGTGTAGGAATGGAAGCAATATTTCATAAAAGATGGTGGGATTATAGTTATGATAAGTTTAATATAGATGGTCGTATATCATTAAGAAATTCATCATTACTTGCAATTGGAGCATTCGCACTAATTTACTTAATCCAACCATTATTAAATAAAACAGTCGGTAAAATATCAAAAAAGAAAGTTAATATAGCTGGAGCTATAATAGCTACAATTATGATAATAGATTTTATTATTACAATTGTAGGATATATAAAATAGGAGATACTTATGAAAAGAATAGTAAATACTTTTATATTAATAGTATTATTAGTATTTTTAATTCCAAAACCTATTAATGCAGTTGTAAGTCCAACTTATGATTTCTATGTAAATGACTATGCAAACATTCTGAGTGATGAAACCAAGGACTTTATTATGGCTAATTCAGTAGAACTAAATAAAGCAACCAAGGCACAAATAGTTGTTGTAACAGTTCCAAGTTTAGACGGCCAAGATATTGAAAGCTATGCTACATCATTATTTAGAAAATTTGGTATAGGAGATAAAGATTTAAATAATGGTTTATTAATTTTAGTTGCATTAGAAGAAAGACTTTGTAGAATTGAAGTTGGATATGGATTAGAAGGTATTTTACCAGATGGAAAGACCGGAAGATACCAAGATGAATATATGATTCCATACTTCAAAGAAGATAACTTTGATGAGGGAATTGTAAATGGTTATAAAGCTTTTTTTGCAACAATAGCTAAAGAATACAATTATGAAACAGATATTATTCCGTATGGCACTCCATTAGAAGAAGTGGATAGTTATGATAAATATGATATGTGGCTAGGAACAATGGGTATTGTGTTTTTTGTTCAAATGATAGGAATATCAATAGCAGAAACTATACTTTTACACCATGAAAGGAAAAAAATGAGAGAAAGGAAATCAAAATTTATTTTCCTTGTATCTGAGATTATAACAATAATTATTTCAGTATTAATGGGAGTATTAATGTCTCCTTATATTGCATTATTCTACTTAATTCTAGGAACATTTTTTTCTATTTCTAGAGCATTTGGTGGCTCAGGAGGCTATGGTGGACATTACCACGGAGGAGGATTCTCTGGTGGTGGCGGTGGATTTTCCGGCCGGAGGAGGATCTTCTGGTGGTGGAGGCTCTACTAGAAGCTTCTAATTATTATATAAGGAGAAACTAATGAAAAAGATTATAAGTGTTATATTCTTAGTAATACTTACTGTATTTTTGTTATCTAGTTATAATTATGCTGTTGTTGACCCTACATCAGACTTTTATGTAGATGACTATGCCAATATTTTAAGTCCAGAAACAGAACAATTTATAATGAATAATTCAATTAAACTAAATGATGCAACAAAAGCACAAATAGTTGTAGTTACTATACCAGATCTTGGAGGACTAGACATTGAAAGCTATGCAACAGAATTATTTAGAAAATTTGGAATTGGTGATAAGAACTTAAATAATGGTGTGTTGATACTAATTGCTCTTAAAGAAAGGCTATGTAGAATTGAAGTTGGATATGGATTAGAAGGAGCATTACCAGATGGCAAAACAGGAAGAATTCAAGATGAATATATGATTGATTATTTTAAGAAAAATGATTTTGATCAAGGAATTTTAAATGGTTATAAAGCTATATATGAAATAGTCGCAAAAGAATATAATTTTACAACAGATGTTAAGCCTAATTTAAACCAATCAATGATAGTTAGAGCAGAATGGTTTATAGTTTTTCTTGTATTTTATTTTAGTGGAACACCAGTATTATTCATACTTCTAAGAATACTTGTACATAAGAACAACAGAATCAGACATATTACTATGATT
>JAEEGL015386708.1_pt1 | contig 11835 bp, 9 predicted proteins | sample 9134231 | NCBI WGS metagenome assembly JAEEGL01 (sample SAMN16246548, study PRJNA631951) | gut metagenome | biome: gut microbiome; feature: rumen; material: fiber-attached | host: Bos | place: Iran: Karaj | collected 2018-10 | reverse complement strand
TAATTCTTTTATTATATCCATATAAGTTTTCCCACAATACTCAATATCTCTATAAGTCAACATATCGTACTGCGGAATCGGCATTGACAACATTGTTCCGTCAGGCATTACCGGGCTCGCAGTACCTCCGTAACCAGCATCAAATCCCTTCCTAGAAATAATAATCTTCAATTAATCGTCCTCCCAATAAATCTAAACCTATAAATACTCTTCGAACATATCTCTATATCCTTTTTTATTGCAGAACCTAATTGCTTTACTTTCAATTTGTCTTATTCTTTCTCTAGTTATTCCGTAAACAGTTCCTATTTCTTCTAATGTCATTGGAGTATAGTTTTCATAACCCGCGCGTTTTTTTAAGATATCTCGTTCTTTCTCTTTTAATCCACTTAACATATTTTCAACTAACTCGAGTAAATGTTTATTCGAATCTTCAGCAGAAACATCAATTGCTACAATATCAAAATCTTCATCCTCCATAAGCTCTTCTAAACTTTTTTTATTATATGCTTGATATGTTATTAAATTTATATGTTCTTCAATTTTATCAACTGGAATATCATATTTTAAAGAAAGATTATTTAATAAATCCAATATGTTTCGAGTAGGAGAACAAAATAAAAAATTATCGTATTCTTGATAAATCTTTAATGCAATTTCCTTTGCATACGAAGGATAATAGAACTCCATCCATATAGGATTGCATTCCCTTTGAATTGCTTGTTGAATATACATTGAAATATAGCTATGGAAAACAGAAAAGCCATCCGGATTATACCGATTAATACCATTTATCAATCCATTAATCCCAGAAAAAACAGCATCTTCTATTTGTAACTCATAAGTTTTAGTCATAGATAACGCAATCTTCAAAACATTTCGTAAATACATCAGAATTATTCTATTTCTAGCGTATTCATTTCCTTCCATTGACTGCCTTATTAAAGATTCTGTTTCCCCTGTTTGTGGAGCAGAAGCATTTCTCGCCTCATAAATTATCCCACTTAAATCTGGTGACATTTCTTCTATTTCAGCGTATATTGCATCATAATCCACCCTGCTATAATCTGTTGAATCTAATTCATCTTCTTCAGAGCCATCGCTGGGGGTCTCCTCATATACTATTACACCCCTTATTATTATATGATTTGTTAGTTCATCTAATTCGGAACTAGAAAGACCGTAATCACCAGAAAGGTGAATAATATCATCAAACGTCAAAAAACCTTTTTCTGATGCTAATTGCATTATATTCTCTTTACATTTATCCAAAACCTCACTCATATAAATCAGCGCCCCAAAAAAACTATTCAGCAGAATTTGAACAAAGTTTCAATATTTCATCTCTTGTTATATCCGAATTAAATTTATCGTGAAAATCTTCCATAAAATCATACATTCTATTTATATACTCCATAGGATTACCATGACCTTCTATCAATTTCTCATATAAAACATCAACTCCACCAAGGACATATGAATCAAAAAGTTCTAAATCTTCTTCCGATCCGAAGTGTCTGAAAGCCTTATCTATTCTCTTCTCTTTATCTGGTTCATATTGCTTATCTAAAAGTATTATTAAACGCAAATTATATTTCAAAATATCAGAAGAATTAATCATTTGTTCAGCGAAAATATTTTGTGCAGCAATATCGCCTTCCGAATTTTTCTTAGCCTTTCTCTGATACAAAAAACCAATAATAGGAGCATTTATATATACATCCAGATTACGTGCGAATATTTTAGATTTTGATTTCTCATCAAAATAAGAAGTTAATTCACTAACTTTATTTGCATGACTGCCAGTAAATCGATATTGTTTGTCAAACATTTGCTATGCCTCCTTTAGTTTAACTTCGTATTAAATTCATCAATCTTTTCCAGATAATGTCTTTTTAACACCTTAGTGCCTAGTCTCTCTTCCGCCAAATCGCCATCCGTATCTTTTATAAAAATGATAACCTGCTCGGCCGTATTAGGTATCGAATCACAAATAGCCTTAATACGCTTTTTATCAAATGCAGATAATGGAGCATCCATAACAAGTGGATATGGTTCTGAGTATGATTTTTCACCCATTTTTTCTTGATTTTCTTTAGCCATCTTTATAATAGCTGTGATAAACGCAAACATAACTGCTATACTTTGTGCACTTGATGTTTCAACAGCACTTTGAGGATCATTTACATAAACTGAAATATTATACTTTTCATCAATCTCCAATGATAATCCTCCATTGTAAATCGATAAAAAAATTTCGTTTATTGAATTCTGTAAATTTTTACGTATTTCATTTTCAATTTCTGTATAATCATTTTTCAGTTCTTCGTATAGCTTTAATGCATAAGCTTTTAATCTTTCAATCTGCTGGTTATTAGTATCTAAAAGAGATAATTCAGATCTGCTGTTTTCCTTCAAGTTCTTTCTTGTTCCCAATTCTCCTTGTTTAACCAACAAGTCTTTTTGCTCATTTTCAAGTTTTAAAATAGTTTCTTTACAAGCATTTATTTGTTTGTTAAGAGTTGATACTTGCTCCTTAACGTCATCTCCTTGAAGTATAGAGGAAATCTGATTTAAATCATTATTAAGTTCGTCAATTATCTCATCTTGCTTACTAATTACAGACAATTGTGATTGAACATCGTCAAATAAATCATTATCTTTGTAAGCATATAAAGCTCGCGATTCTTTAATAAATTGGCCTACCGTAACGCCTATAGACTGTGGTGGAAGATAATCCATTAAACTTACAACATTTTTATATGGGATAGTTCCTTCCATTAATTGAGTGCCGCAAATACATGTTCCCCTATTTAACAGATATTGGATTGTTTTTGAATGCATCTCGGGAATATCCTTATCAACTAAATCACTTTCAGATATATCCTTAAGAGCCTCTCTAACAAGAGACATCGATATGTACGAAGCCAAATTATCATTAAAAGTTCCGCAGAGATTTTTAATAAACTGGCCTTTTGTTCCACTCGCAGCAATTATGTTTCTTTCAATATCTTCTCTTTGATTTTGAAGCTTTTCAGCTTCTGCATATTGTTTAATGTCTTCAGAAAACTTGTCTTTAGATTTACGAGCGTCCTCTATTTCAGACTCAATTTGAATTAATCTATTATCATTTTTACTTATTTGCTCCTGCAAATCATCTATTTCCTTAGATAATGCTAAAATAGTTCCAGAACTATCTCCTACATAGGAAGCATTTAGTTTTCCTATAACAGAATTACTCTTTGAAGGTGAAAGATGCGATATAGCCGCACGCATACCACTTAACCCAGTCAAGCCCGCAACAGCATCGGCAAATCCAGAACTCTTTCTACCACTAGCAATTTCTTTACTCATTTTTTCTATTCTTTCGCCGTCAAAGAAAAAATATGGAGATAATTCTTTAGGCAATATTTTTTTAATCTCACTTTCACAATCGAGCGGTTTCAAATATTTCGTATTGCCTGATTCATTTTTTAAAGCTATGTTTAAAACCGTATTTGCAGCAGTAATCTTGTTATTGTATCCCTTTTTATATTCCTGTGTACGTATAATCTCGTAGCTTGCACTTCCATGAATCAATCTAAGTTCAACTCTTACCTCATCCTTTTGATCTGGAAGCATCTTTTCAGCCACAGTCCTATTAATCATATTTTTATCTTTGAATTCTGTTTCACCATACAAGCACCAGAAAAAAGCTTGAGCAAATGTCGTCTTTCCTGTTCCATTCTCGCCAATAATAAGGGTAACATTTCTTTCTTTGTCAGTAGAAAAATCTATTTGTTCGTCTGCAAACTGCCTAAAATTCTTTAATTTTATTGATTGGAGTAACATTTTTCTTCCTCCTCAATCCATTTTTTTATATCATTTACCATCTGCGCATCTGTTTTATTTTTTGTTTTTAAATTTACATTTTCTGCAACAATTATTTTGTTTTTTAACCTCTTAATAGCTTCTTGATTTGGTATAAATTCTTCATTACCCATAATGTTTATTCCTCCTTATTAATATCATCCAATGAAATATCATATGACTCACATATTTCCCAAATTAATTTATTTGCTTCCATTTGATTCATTGAAGCCTTACCGAATTCAATTACTCTTTTTAATTCATTTTTTACTAACGAGAGGTCCCTCTTTTTTTGCTCTAAGGTCAATCCAGAGACCTCATCCAGTGGTCTCGGTAGAGTCACAAAGTCAAATATCTCGGCAAAATCTTTTCCAGTTTCCGGAGATTTTCTTAGAACTCTACCTCTTCTTTGAATATATTCCTTCGGATTTGTTGTACTTGCTAGAATAAATGCTTTCTGAATCCCTGGAATGTTTACACCTTCGTCCAAACATTTTATTGCAACTATTGCTTGCAAATCATCTCCTTGCTTAAAATGATTCTTTATTGATGTTCTCTCTTCTATGGTTTCCTCAGAAGTAAACTTAGATACCTTCATATCCAAATAATTTCCAAGTATCGAAACAACAGCTTCAATCTGCCTAACATCATCTTCTGATGTTTCAGATTTATCTGAATTATCACGAGTAACATTAGTAGCGCCACAATAAACAAGTATAAAATAATCGTCTTTATACGGTTTAATAGTTTCAACCAATTTATCAAGTTTCAAAGCAGCACCAGCAACTATTCTCGATCTTTTTATGGCTAACATATCTCCATATGAGTCAAGTTTTGGTTTCCCATTTTTCCCAACTATCACATGTTTTGATATTTCATAACATATTTCTTCATAATTATGCAATTCTTCTTCGTTAAGATAAACCAAAACTGGATAGTACATATATTTTGTCAGTTTATCTTCTTCTATTGCTCTCTCAAGAGAGTACTCTATACATTTCTTTCCAAAATAATCATATAAGAATTTAGTACCCTCTTCATCTCGATGTCTATCTAATGTAGCCGAGAGAGCAAGTCTATAAGTAAATCTTTCGTCTAAGCAATTCCTATAACTTCTAGCTCCAAAATTATGTGCTTCATCTACAACCAATAAAATGTTTCCTTTCACTTTTGAAATTTGTTCTTGAACAAACTTGCTTACAAAAGTAGCATTTGTAGATATAAAACAAAAAAATGGCTTATCTGCTCTAATTTTCTGATCTCTTATAGCATTTGAAAGACGATTTTTCCAATCTTTTTGTGGAGATGAACTATACCCAATTATAGGCTTAATATTAAACCTAACTATATCCTCTACCCATTGATCTACCAAATGTTGAAAAGGACAAACAATAAACACCGCCAACTGATCTTTTAAATCTTCAGATATTTTTGAAATAGCTCCCAAACCAGTAAATGTTTTTCCTGTGCCTGTCGCCATATCAAAAATTCCTCTGTAATTTTCACCAACCCAAGCCGCAATCGCTTCCTCTTGATAATCATGTAACTTTACTGTTTCAGGTATCCTTGCGCCTAAAGGAACATTCTTTTCTTCATCTGTTATTTCAAATTTCGTTGAATTATTACTAACTGAAAACTGCTGTTTATCCAGCTCGAAATTTGCAGGTCCTTTTTTATACTTTTCAATAAATGCATTGTCAAGACTCTCAAATTTCTTTACAGATATATTCGGTTCCTTATCATCCCATATAGATTCAAATGCCTTTTCTTTAAGCATTAGATGCTCTAAATCAGTCTCGCTTCCCCAGCTTTTAAAAACATCAATAGTTTCATAATTAAATGACATAGCTGTGTGAGACTCATTCATCGAGCCCGAAAAAGCCACTTTATCACCTTTTTCATCTGAAATAATGCCCATTTTCTCATGATACATTCCAATTTCCGATTTTTTCTCGGTGACAGCTATTTTTATATCCAATATGCCTTCTGAAATTAAGTTGGCAAGTAGGTTAAGTCTCTCTAAAGAATAATAATCCAAATTCTCATTATTGATTTGGGATAAAACCGCCTTTTCTATTGTTTTATCCCTATCAGCATATCCCTTTTTTATTGCATCTATATCTTCGGGCGAAAGGTAAGGAGATGCAACAATTTTAATCTTTCCTCCGTTTTTTACTAATCCTGAAATTCCTTTAGATATTTCAACTAGTGCCGTCGATGAGAAAAACCCTACTGCACGCCTATAATCATTTGCTTCATTCAAAAGTGGTATATAAAAATCTTGTATGACATTATCTATCAAAGAACGATATTCAATTTTAATATTACAATCTCTAATACCCAAAGTATTACACCCTTTCTATTCTTTAAGTGTTTTTAGTGCATCTATTAAATAATCAATATCTTTATTTGTCGTATACTGTCCTATTCCTACTCTTACAGTGCCTAAATAATCCTTATCATCCAAGTATTCATGAATAAACGGTGCACAATGGTATCCTGTTCGAAGAGCAATATCATATTCTTCAGATAAAATACTTCCAACGTCTTCAGATAGATAACCATTTATATTTATCGAAACAACACTTATTCTTTTATCTATATCTAATGAATTTTGATATACTATTACATCATCTAATTTGTTTATTTCTCTAATAAGATAGCTCGTAATTTCTTTTTCTCTCGAATATATTTCTTTTTGATTAATGCACTCTAACGAAGCCTTAAGTCCAGATATAGCTACTATATTTTTACTAGCAGACTCATATCTATCCGGAGAAGACGAAGGCATATCTAAATTAAGCGAATCACTTCCAGTCCCCCCAGCAATAACAGGGTTTAGTACTACAGAGCTAGCATCAATAAAACCACCTATACCAAATGGTCCATAAAGCGTCTTATGTCCGGCAAAAGCAATGAAATCAGCTTTTAATGATTTTACATCAACTTCTAATAGTCCTAGTGATTGCGAAGAGTCAAGAACTGTTATTGCTCCTACAAAATGCGCTATTTCAAAAATCTCTTTCACCGGAAGAATATATCCCGTAACATTACTTACGTGAGTGCAACAAACGCATTTGGGTTTTTGTTTCGTAATTAGAAATCTTGATTTTTCAAGATCAATTTCTAAAGTTTCTTCAATTAACGGAAGAAGCTCAATTCTTATTGATTTTTCTTTCTTAACCTTTTCTAATACTCTTGCAACTGCATTGTGTTCATATGGTGAAATATAGACAATGTCCCCTTGAGCCCAATCAATCCCCTGAAGAATTATATTTAATGCTTCTGTCGCGGACGTTGTTAAGACAGCCTTTTCAGTCCCATTACCATTTACCAAATTAATTAACAAATTTCTTGTTTCATCTATCAATTTAGTAGCGTCTTTTGCAGATGAATAAGAACCCCTTCCAGCATTAAATGCAAGATTTCTATTTGCCCAATCCATCTTTTCGTAAACGCTCTCGGGTTTTGGATATGTTGTTGCAGCATTATCTAAGTAAATCATATTAGATATCCTTATTAATTACATTTTCTAGCATTTCTACTAGTACAGCCACCTTATCATTTACACTTAGCCCAGAGAAGTCTTCCAAGCTATCACTAATTATATTTTTCAGTATACAAGCCGATGAATCGCTTGTTTTTTCGAAATACTTTTTTTGTAGATTCCCCTTTGAATCAGTAAAAGTAAGTTGTTGTCTTCCTTCTTGAGTATCGTCTTTTATTTCTTCAACTTTTCCTTTAAGAATAATCAAGTTCGCGAGATATTCACTTATCGTGTTATCATTCCAAGAATCAACATAAAGACCCGAAACTGTCTTGGCTATTTTCTGTACAGCTTCTTTTTCGTCAAACGTATTTAATTCCTTTATTGAGTTCATAAAGGCAGTTATTTTGTTGTCAGACAAACTATTTTTAGCACTGTCACTTTGTTTCTCATACCATTCTGATAAGGTATGAATTAAATCATGCTTACTCTTAGAATTAAATATTTTAAGTGTTTCATTTACGAGATAATCAAGTACTTTATCATAATATGAGTCAAGAAAACCTTTTATCGCCTTAATATTTCTATTAGTGTTCTTCAGATCTCCCGTCGAATTGCATATTTCAGGAATTGTAATAAACACAGACTCATATGCATTTCCGTCTGCTCTTTGAAGGATTGTTCTTAGTTTCGGTATTGAATCAATATATTCAACTTTTCCAGTGATATTATTTGCATTTTTTATATTCTTAGCAATTTGAGGAAGTGATCTATACCATCTTTGCATACATGTGTAAACATTTGTAATTCTTGTTCCTGTAAGGCTCGCATAACAATCAGGATCAAATGTTTCAATAAGATTTTTCAAATAATCCTCTTTTAGCGCATCCTCTTTTGAAATATAAAGAGAATATTCATCGGGATTATCACACATAGCAATAATTGATTCGCTATTAGCTTCCACCTCAGATTCACCCTTGTAAATTACAATATCTCCATTTCGATAAGATATTACATACGAAAGAATTATTGGTAAGACTCCTGCCCGCATTCCATAAGGTGCGGAATAGTATTTATCCGTTAATACTTTTAAGGAAATCTTATTATTTACGCAGGAATCAACATACTTTGTAAACAAATCCAATAACTGTTTTGTTTCTTCCCTCTTTTCAGCCTCTTCTATTCCTGTATTTTTTATAACAGCGCGAAAAATAGTAGATTCTGGTCCGGTACCATTCACAAATCCTTCATCATCAAGTTCTTTTTTTAATATTTTCTCAATAATTGTTTTTCTGGCTTTTTTGATTGGTGCAGTAGTAATGTTCTGCTTATTAATAAGTTCATTATTTATAGGCAATGCCTTTGTATAAATAGCACTGCATGAAGCATCTACCGCTTTTTCTAATATGCCTTTTTCCTGAGCAACCCATTCTTTCCCGTCATGATAAATCACCAAATCTATGCTTCTGGTTCCTAGATTATCGTTGAGATACTTCTTAAGATTTCCTTCAAGATCTTCCTCCATTACATTTAGTTCTTTCTGAAGAACTTCATTTTCTGTAAGAAATGAACTATTCTTAATATCTTGTATAATCTCATAATCAAGCAATTCTCCGTTAAGTGAGAATGCCTTTTTAGTGTATGCGACTACTATATTTCTAATTTTTGAATCAGAAATGTGTTTTGATATATCCTTAGTGTAATCTTTACCATCTTGTGAAAAAAGTGCCAAAACTAAACCGTCTTCACGCTTTTCTTTTTCGAAAACAACTTTAAGATTATTTATCTGTAGAAAATCCTCTACTGGCATAAATAAACAATTGTAATATCTCGTCATTGAATATCTATAATTATATTTCTTCGGAAGCATCTACTTGTTGTCACAAACCTTCAACACCGAATCAGATATACCGATTCTTCCGCCTTTTAATTCGCGTCTTTTTTGAATTTCTTTTTTTAGTTCTGATCCCGCACGCGTTTTAAACTTATAGCCATTTGTTGAAGTGTTTTTATATAATACTTTTCTTCTTTCGAGTTCGTCTAATATCTCCTCTGTGTTTGAAATATTAGAAGAAAGGCGAATTGTTTCCATTGAGGCAAACATGTCGTCAGGTTTATTTACAATATTTATAATGGCTATTGTCTTCAGCACTTTCTTTTCATCATCGTTTTGAGCCTTCTTTAGAGAATACTCGGCATTAAGCCATTCATTATGGATATAATCCTCATTTACGTTTTTCTTGAAAATGCCTTTAAAATAATCGTATATAAGGTCTGCGTTTACTATCCACCCCTGGTCTTCAGTATGTTTTTTCACATACTGAGCTAAACTATTAGCTTCATCTTTAGAAACAAATGTGAAAAGCGTTCTTTCGTTCTGCGCAACTTTTTCGCTTATATTAAGTAATAAATAGGAAGCACTCGGATTCAAAGGATAACATCCTTTAACAACTATCCTCTCGAAATCATCTGCTTTAAAATTCGCTTTAAACACAGGAACTGAGTAATATTCCTCAATACTTCTTTTTGAAAAATATTCTTTGTAAATTGGTATTTCTTTTATTTTTTCTTCCTTAACCTGAATCGCATTCTTTATTAGTTCGTAGTTATTCTTAGAAGATGTAATAAAATCAATATCTTTTATCCTACCTTCAATACCGGTAAATGCATTTATTATATTTTCTGGTAAATAGTTTCCATACTCTTTAATCGCCTTATGAGTCACTAATGTAACAAATATTTGCGGATCTTTAGAATCATCAGCTAGTTCACACAACTCCTGCACGATTTTCATATTCTGTCCTACCGCATTCTTGCTTTGAGACTCAATATATTTGCTAAATTCGTCAAAAACTATATAAATCCCCGAATAACCAAAATCCATAATTGCTTCCGCAACACTCTTATACATAATAAGAACATCCCCACCCGCTAAGGGATTGAACTCGGATCCGGAAGTCAATTCTGGGTATAGCTCTTTAAAAAGTAAAAGCGTTTCAGAATCACAATTATCAAGTCCAGATAATATTTCTTTGATTGACTTATTTTTTTCTTTTAGGAGGATAACAAATCTCTCATATGTTTCCTTATAATTCTTCTTCCAGTTCCCAATTACGCCTAACGCTTCGGAAAAATAAGTGTCAGGCATAACATCTTCTAATCCTGCACGCATCAAAGAACTATTCAGTGCAATCATAAAGCTTTGCCTTAAATCATCCTGACTATTTGAAACAATTACCGGAAGTATTTTTTTATCTCCGCTTAAGTATTTCTTTGCCTTTTTCGCAACTTCTTTGTCTACAAGAGCAATTTTATCTATAAGATCTTGTAATACCGCCTTATCGTTTTCTTTTGAAAGTAGTGCCAAAAGGACAAGCAAGAGATGTGATTTTCCCTTACCATATGGTCCAATTAATATGTTAGCTTTCCCATTATTTGTGTTTACGCTCTCTAAAAAAGTATCTAGTATAGCAACCGAAGATGCTGTAGGGATGTAACTGTTAATTTTGTCTTCCTTGTTCAAATTCAAATACAAATTTATCGCATTTTTAAAATTTGAATTTAATTGAACTATATCATTAAGTTTCATTCTTCAATCCTTTTATTTGTAATGTTCTCTTACTACTTCCATAGGTTTAGGCAAATTAATTTTATATACCATATCGAGCCCCGCCGTACGATCTAGCCTTATATACCCTTTCGCATCCAATTTTTCTAAGTAGCTATTGGCAACCACTCTTGATAAATTGTACACTCTTCCAATTCCATTATTACCTGTAACTAATTCATCAATGCTTTTTGAATCTTCATTTTCAAGCAAACAAGCCATCTCATACAGAATAACATCCTCATTTATCTTTCTAAGATCTGGCTGAACCTTACTATATACACCGTCATTCTTTTTTATTAATCCCAGTACCGATAGAGGGCTTTGGTTTTTGTCTTCTGGATCATCATAGCCGTCATTAAAGCGAGAATACATATTTAATAATACATCTACATCATCTTTAACAGAGTTTTCTAACACTTTCTGCCCTGACAAATTAGAAATCTCGGAGCATAAAACTCTAATTGCGTCTTCTTTTTCAAATTCTTCCACATCGAAACAATTGAAAAACACATACCATGACGTTGCACCGGTTTTATTCTTTGCTATATTTGAATGCAGTACCCACAATGTAAAAATATCTTCAATATACTCATCGTTATTAAGTATTGTTTCGCCAAGTTCAGATACTTTCTCACCATTTCCAGCTTTTTCAAGTAGTCTAAATGCTTGCATCCAATATCTTATGGACTTGACCATATTTGTTCCGACACCGAGTTTATCCGGAGCATCATTCTCATTAAATACCTTTGGATTACTATTAGCTTCATTTAAGCCTTTAGTTAACCACCCTTCTCTAAGAGGGAATTTCTCATGTCCTTTTATTCTTATTTTTTCTGCCATTTTACGTCCTCTTAATAGTTAATACTTTTCGCATATAACAGCCCATTCC
>JAEEGL013985265.1_pt1 | contig 11835 bp, 8 predicted proteins | sample 9134231 | NCBI WGS metagenome assembly JAEEGL01 (sample SAMN16246548, study PRJNA631951) | gut metagenome | biome: gut microbiome; feature: rumen; material: fiber-attached | host: Bos | place: Iran: Karaj | collected 2018-10 | reverse complement strand
AGACCTGATTATCTTTGTACCAAGGAAGCAAAACATCAGGATGCTATGGTGCATGGTTATCGATACATTCGTGATTTAGGATATGACGTGGAGTTTCTTGTACTTTTGCAGTGTAACGCCCCCTTTATCCTGCCCAGACAACTCAGTGAGGGGATTCGTTTCCTGCGAGAGCACCCCGAGTTTGATTCTGCTGCCACTGTTTCTGAGTACAGCGCGTTTACGCCAAACCGGGCCAGACTCCTTGGCCCGAACGGAGAGATTTGCAACTTTCTGACACAGGAACAAATGCGCGGAGCCAGCAGCGAAAGAAATTCGCAGGGCAAGATCTACTTTACAGATGGAACCTTCATCGTACGTCCCCGTTGTTTGGAGGAGATCGACAGTGGCCCGCTGCCTTATCCTTGGATGGGATGGAAATCGTATGGAATCCCGAACTGGGGCGGACTGGACGTGGATGTCGCCTGGCAGATTCCTCAGGTGGAGATTTGGCTGCGGACTGAGGGCTTTACAGAAGACAGCCTGCCGTATGGAGTACAGCCTGCCAAATAGAAAAAACTGTTTTTGAAAACAAACAGTTGCAGTACGAAATCACAAACTGAAAGGAGAAATATTATGAATCACACATATTTCAAGGAAGTATATGAGGGCTTGAACAATACTTCGGTCATCTATCACGGAGAGAGTATTTCGTACGAAGAAGGTCTGCGCCTCTGGGTAGAGCATGCCAGAAAAACTCAGGAAGCAGGCGGACTCGTTTTTTTCTGTGGAAACGGCGCCAGCTGTACAATGGCGGAGCATATGTCCCACGACTGGTTCCAGAACGGAAAAGTCAATACTTATTCTGTTTCTGAGACGAGCCACATCACTGCAATCAGCAACGATATTTCGTATGCGGACGTGTTCGCCTATAGAATCGAGCGGATTCTTGCCGATCGAGACATCTTGGTTACAATTTCTTCGTCCGGAAATTCGCCGAATGTGATCCGGGCCATTGAAGAGGCAAAGAAAAAGGGCGCTTTTGTGATCACGGTATCTGGCAAAAACCCGGATAACAAATCCAGAAAAATGGGTGATCTGAACTTTCATGTCCCGTTGGATACGTACGGATTAGTGGAGAGTGCACATGCCGTGCTGCTGCACGATGCGTTGGATTTGTTCCTTGAATGCTATATGGGAGGTCGTCATTGATGAAAGTTTGTGTTGGGGCATCGTCATTTTCAAGCATTGGAGCTAAGGCGCTTCTGGAAGAACATGGGGTCGAACTGGTTTTGAACCCCTTTGGCCGCAGACTGACACAGGAGGAGACGATCGCGCACTTACAGGGAGCGGATGGTTTGCTGGCAGGGCTGGAGCCGCTGAATGAGGCCGTGTTTTCAGCTTGTCCGCAGCTTCGCGCTGTAGCAAGAATCGGGGTCGGAGTGGACAATGTGGATTTCGAGGCCGCAAAAAAACATGGGATTAAAGTATCCAATACGCCGGATGCGCCTACAGAAGCGGTGGCGGAAATGACTTTGGCAGCATTACTGACCATTGCCCATCGAATCGTTCCTTCCAACAATGATATCCATAAGGGTATCTGGAAGAAGCAGCTTGGTTTTTCAATTCGCGGAGCAAAGGTGCTTGTTATCGGTTATGGACATATCGGCCGTCGCAGTGCTGAATTAATGCGCGACTTGGGTGCGGTCATCGAAGTGTATGACAAGTACAACCAGTCTGTTTCCACTTGTACGTTGGAAGAGGGCCTGTCTGCGGCCGAGGTCGTTACTCTCCACGCTGCAGGAACGGATACGATCTTGGATGCTGATCATTTGGCACTTCTGCCGATGGGAGCGGTAGTACTGAACAGCGCAAGAGGTCCTCTGGTGGATGAGTTGGCGTTGTACGATGCCCTAAAGAGTGGGCGCGTTGGATGGTATTGGGGCGATGCACACTGGCGTGAACCCTATAATGGAAAACTGCTGGAATGCGAAAATGCAATATTGACGCCCCATATAAGCACGTACACAACACGTTGCCGCGAAGAGATGGAGAAAGCTGCGGTGAAAAACCTGCTGGAGGATTTGGGTTGTGTTTGAAAAAGAACTGGAACTTGCCATCCGTGCAGCAAAAACCGGTGGAGCATTATTGCGTAGAAGAGAAAACATCCATGTCAACAGTGATGCAGGCAAGGACCTGAAACTATCTTCTGACCGCGAGAGTGAAGCGGCGATACTGTCGTTGCTGCGTTCGGAGACCTCATATCCGATACTGACAGAAGAACGTGGCCTTCTGAACGGAGAGGATGACAATGGACTGCAATGGATTGTAGATCCGCTGGATGGTACAGTGAATTATTTCCGAGGGCTTACGGATCTGTGCTGCATCTCGATCGCACTTTGGCGCGGAAATGAACCGATATTGGGTGTCGTTTACCGTTTCGAAACAGATGAACTGTTTACCGGGATTTGCGGTGAGGGAGCATTTCACAACGGCGAACCGATCCGTGTGTCCGGTGCAGAAAGAATGGAAACTTCGATCCTCGCGACAGGTTTTCCATCCTATCGAGATTACGGAACGGAGAGTCTGTTGTCCTTTGTGCGGCAGGTTCAGCGCTTTAAAAAGATTCGGATGCTCGGTGCTGCAGCAATTATGGGAACCTGTGTAGCTTCCGGCTGGGTGGACGCATACTGTGAAGAACACATCATGATTTGGGATATCGCAGCAGCTGCATCGCTGGTGAAAGCAGCGGGAGGCGTTGCAAAAATAGAGTTGCTTGAAAATGGCGCATGTAATTGCGGCTTATTTGCGAGCCAGGCTCTGATGGAGGAATTTCATGCTGAAAGCGTTTGATTATGTTGATCGGATCAGCGATCGGGCTGCGATCCAGAGTACAGAGCGGTATCACAGGGAACTGAAGCTGGCACGGGCGGCTGTGGATCGCGTGTTCCAGCCAGAGGGGGAGCGTATCTGCCGCTGTCCAGGTTGCCTGTGTGACAAACCCACTTTATTTTTCCAGAAATGGGAGGTCCCCTACTTTTATTGCCCTCAATGCGGCAGTGTCTTTACTTCCGTTGATGACGAGACACTCAGAGAGTATCAAAACGATGATGCGCTCCGCACTTTCCGCGCTTCTGAGGAGAGTCAACGAGAAGCGGAGGAGAAACGGGAACAGAGCTGGAATGAATTGCTTGACTGGTTTACTTTCCGCTGTTTCCGGTATATGGGCCGAAACAAAGGCCTACGAGTAGTCAGTGGCGGCGAGCGCTATCGGGGCTTTACAGCAATGATGGAGTCCAGCGATCTGTGCAAGAGCTATGAGATCCTAACGGAAGGTTCAGAAATAAAAGGGGATGTGGCACTGAGCTTGAACCTGATTCAACAGGCCAATGACCCTGACCGGCATCTGCGGGAGATGAATCGGCATTTGGAGAAAAACGGGCTGCTGTTTCTCAGTGCACGGATCGGAACCGGCTTTGATATTCTGGTGTTGAAGGAGCATGCCCAGGTATATCCCTATGAATATGTAAGCCTGCTCTCCCGGAAGGGACTGGAAATGGTACTGGATCGCAATGGCTTCCGTATGTTGGATTACTCGACGCCGGGCAGTATGGATGTAGGTTATGTACGCGCCCGCTGCGGGTTTATCCCAAGTGAAGAGTTGTTTATTCGCAATCTTATCAGAGACTCAGACGAACGAACGCTGCAGGAATTCCAGCGTTTTCTGCAGAAGAGCGGCATGAGCTCTTATGCGCATATCGTTGCGCAAAAAGTGGAGGAAGCATGAAACGGCTGAAAACAATCATTATTGGCATGGGGCGCATGGGAAAAACGCGCTATCAATATATGAATGAACACGGCGGTTTTGAGATTACCGGCGTTTGCGACGAGCGGGCGGAGGCGCTGCAGGGCTATCCGGTACCAACCTTTACGGATTGGACTGAATGCCTGGAGAAGTGCGCATGTGATTGCGTCGTTGTATGTACGGTGAACTCTGTGATCCCGGATGTGGTGTGCCGTGCACTGGAACTCGGAAAACACGTGTTTTCCGAAAAACCGCCCGGACGAAACCTTTCAGATACACAGCGGATGGAACGTGCTGCAAAGGCACACCCGGAATTAGTGTTGAAATTCGGGTTTAACCACAGATATCACAATTCGGTGATGGAAGCGAAGGCGCTGATCGAATCCGGCTTGATCGGCGATGTCGTTTGTGCCAGAGGCGTTTATGGAAAAGCGGGCAGCCCTACCTTTCCAACGGAATGGCGGAATAATGTGGCGCTCTCCGGCGGCGGGATTTTGTTGGATCAAGGAATCCACATGTTGGATCTGCTGCGCTATTTCTTGGGAGACTTCACGGAGATCCAGAGCAGCGTTGACAATTTGGTGTGGAAAGAACTGCCTACTGAAGATTCTGCTTTTGCCATCCTGAAAACAGCAGACGGCAAACTGGCATCCCTCCATTCAAATGCACTGCAGTGGCGGCACAAATTTGATTTGGATATCATTTGTACCCAGGGATATATTGCGCTGAACGGCTTGATTACTTCCACCAACAGCTATGGTGAAGAGCGGATGACTTATTACAAGAAGGATCTGCTCCAGAAGAGCGGTTCTCTGGGGAAACCTTTGGAGCATACGCTTTGTTTCGATTCGGATCAGTCCTGGGAATGGGAAACAAAGGAGTTCTATGACGCTGTGGCTAAGGGAGAACCGTTGAAACAGGGGACCATTCAGGATGCAATCGGTGTGATGCGTCTGATCGAAAAAATATACGGACGTTTGGATAGTTGAGGTAGATTTGTGGTTTTTTCATCAACAATCTTCCTGTTCATCTTTCTGCCCTGTGTATTGATCGGGTATTACCTGATCGACCGCAGGTTCAAGAATGTGTTTCTGCTGCTGGCATCGCTTGTGTTTTATGCCTGGGGTGAGCCGCGGTTCGTGTTTGTGATGATCGCGTCGATCCTTGTGAACCACTTTTTTGCCCGGAGGATCGACGCGGCCATGACCGAGGCAGAAAACCTGGAGGGAAAAACTACCCAGGCAGGTTATCGCCGAAGGGCGAAGCGCTGGCTCACTGCGACAGTGGTATTCAATCTGGCGATTTTCTTCGTATACAAATATCTGAACTTTACGATCCGGAATGTCAACACTGTTGCGGGCTTGTTTGGGATAAAACAGTTGACCCAAACAAACATCGCATTGCCCATCGGGATTTCGTTTTTCACATTTCAGGCAATGAGTTATGTGTTTGACGTGTATTACCGACGGGGCCGCGTACAAAAAAACCCGTTAAACACAGCTCTTTATGTTTCACTGTTTCCACAGTTGATCGCCGGCCCGATCGTGCGGTATGAAACGGTGGCGCAGGAGATCGAAGAGCGTAAGGTGACGCTGGAGGACTTTGCAGAGGGGATCCGGCGGTTCATTCTGGGACTGGCAAAAAAGGTGATCCTCGCCAACAGTCTGGCGATCTTGGCGGATTACGCGTTTTCCAATACCGACTTTTCCCATCTGTCGGTGGCAATGGCCTGGTTGGGGGTCCTCGCATACAGCCTGCAGATCTACTTTGATTTCAGCGGATATTCGGACATGGCCATCGGTCTGGGAAGGATGTTTGGATTCCATTTCCTGGAGAACTTTGATTATCCTTATATCTCCCGATCCGTTACGGAGTTTTGGCGGCGGTGGCATATCTCGCTTGGAAGTTGGTTCCGGGACTATGTATACTTTCCGTTGGGCGGCTCCCGTGTGGATTCCCGGAAGAAGCTGCTGCGGAACCTGTTCGTGGTGTGGCTGTTGACAGGCGTATGGCATGGTGCGGCGTGGAACTTCATCGCGTGGGGATTGATGTATTTCGTTCTGCTTGCCTTTGAAAAGTTGACGGGATATCCGGAACGGTTTTCCCATCAGTGGCAGAAGGTTCTTTATCGGGTTTTCACGCTTCTTGCAATCATGCTGGGGTGGGTGCTGTTCCGAGCGGACGGCTTGAAAAATGGCGTAAGCTATATCGCGGCAATGTTTGGGTTGATGGGCAACCGGCTGTGCGACAGTGCCGCAGCGTTCCAAATTTGGAGCAGCATTGCTGTCATTATCCCAGGTGTTCTGTTCAGCACACCGATTATAAAGAAATTGTCAAATACTACGTTTTTCACCCGAGAAAAACGTTTAATTCCCAATATTATCACATTTATCGTGTATTTCGGTCTGTTCGTCGTCTCTGTTTCATTTACAGTGGCAAGTACGTACAACCCATTTATCTACTTCAATTTCTGAGGATAATCTAATGAAAAAACGCGGTGTTCTGCAATCAGTTTTATATATTTTGTTTTTCTCGTTGGTTTTATTGCTCCCGATTTTCAATATGAATCTGATTACCGGAAAAGTATCCGAAACAGAAAATCGAGAATTGGCCAAATTTCCCATTCTCGTAGGCGAGGATGGACATCTTGCGTCGGGGTTGAGAGAAGGCTTCGAGAACTGGTTGGGAGATAACATCGGTTTCCGCTCATCATTTGTTGCGTTGACTGCAAAGCTTAAGTTAAATCTATTCCACCAGACTACGAGTACTCGAGTGGAAATTGGAAGAGATGGATGGTATTACCTTACAGACAATCACAATGTCGAACTAGCAACCGGGGAATATATATTATCCGAAGATGTGCTGCAGAAAATTTGCGCAAACCAACAGAGAATCAGTAACTGGTACTCTTCTCAGGGTATTACCTACGTACTGGTACTGACGGCAGCAAAATCAAGCGTTTATCCAGAATATATTGCATCACGCGAGTGCAGTGTTCGGGAGACTTTGTGTGATCAGGTCGAGGCATATTTGCTGCAGCACTCCGATGTAAATGTTGTAAATACAAAGCATGCACTTTTGGAAAACAAACAGGGCGAGAAACTCTATTTGAAAACAGATACCCACTGGACTCAATATGGCTCTTATGTTGCCTTTCGGGCAGTGTTGGAAAAACTGAACGAACTTGGCGTGGAAACACACCAGTTCCCGGTAGAGTTTTCAGAGGGAACTGCAAATGGTGAGTTTTCTGCGATGCTGGGGGTAAAGGGAATCTTGGGAGAAGAAACGGTACCGATAGCAGAGTGGAAATCAACCGTTTCCGCGATCGATAGTGGGGTGCTGTATGAAACGGTAAAGAAGCTGAATAGCAAGAATAATGAATCCAAACGGTATCCTGTTGTTATATATAAGAATGAGACTGCGCCGAGTACGACGCTGTTAATTTATGGAGATTCCCAATGGATGACAGCACGAAATCTGCCCCAATGGATGGGGGAGGAGTTTCAGACAGTTGTTTCCACAAGATTCCGCTCAATTAACAGAGAACTGGATGCGGAGGTGAATCCCCAGGTTGTCGTTTTTGGGTGCAGCGAGCGTCTGATTGACTCGATCCTTACACGAGAGACGGACCTTCCGGAAATGATCCGCAGTCTGCCGGATATTCCCGCTGGAGAGATGATTTCCGAAGAGAAATATGGAGAATGGATCGGAGATCAGGGAGTTTGCTTGGAGAGCGCAGGGGGCGTTTCACTGAAAGGAACCAGGACAATTACTGTTGATCTGAACGAGAACGAAATCAGACTTCAGGGTTGGGCTGCAGATTTTAATGAGAAGCGCCCGCTCCAAAGTCTCTATCTGAAGATCGGTGAAATAATTGTGGAATGCAGCTACGGTTTGGAGCGGACGAGCATCTCGGAGCATTTCGGAAATCAAGATTTGTTGAATATTGGGTTTAAATATGATTTGCCAATTTCCTTCCTCAAAGCAGATGAAGTGAAAGAAATATCCTTCTATGGTGTGAGCGCCGATGGAAATCAGCTCTATGGTCCTGTTTCGTATCAGCTTTCATACCGCAGGCAACAGTCGGAAAACACCGAGAACATTGCAGGTCTGCCTGATCTCCCGCTCAAAGTAATGATTTCAGAAGACGAATACGGACAATGGATCGGAAATCAAGGCGTCTGCCTGGAGAAAGCGGGCGATACCTCCCTGAAAGGAAGCACTTCGTTTTCTGTTGATCTTCAAGAAACTGAAATAAGCCTTCAGGGATGGGCTGCGGACTTTTCTGTGGACCGTCCGTTCCAGAGCCTGTATGTCAGGATCGGCGATAAAGTCGTCGAATGCAGCTACGGTTTGGAGCGGAAGAGTATTGCGGAGCATTTTGGCGATGAAGCCCTGCTGAGGGTCGGCTTCAAAGTTGACCTGCCGGTATCGTACCTGCAGTCCGGTAAGGTGACGGAAATTGCCTTTTACGGCGTCAGCGCCGATGGAGAGTATCTTTACGGCCCGGCAGCATATCAGTTGACGTATGGACAGAGGTGAGTGGAGTGCAAACAAAACCTGTTTCCAAAGTGATCCGTACGGTCATTTTCCTGGTGGTTTTAGCCGCACTTGTTTATCTTGTTTCCGGATTGATGTCGCACGGATCGACGAATATCAGCAATCTGCAAAGATTCAAAGGTTTTTATGAGGAGCGGGAAGACTCGCTGGATGCAGTCTATATCGGCGCGAGCAATGTGTATACCTTCTGGGTGGCGCCGATCGCCTGGGATCATTACGGGATTACAGTCTATCCCTTCTCCAGCTCCAGCCAGCCCCTGGAGGCTGCGGAGTATTTGATCCGCGAGGCGAGAAAAACCCAACCGGATGCGCTGTATATCGTTTCGATCAACTGCATCGACCGAACATACGAGGACGTGGAAACCCACGGCTATCTTTCGAGCCCCGTGATCCACTATACCTCGGATGCGCTTCCCGCATCGGCAACGAAATTCCAGATGCTGCAGAGATTGACGGATTTGGCAGGGATTCCCCAAAAGGAGCGGCTGGAGTTCTATTTCCCGCTGCTCCGGTATCACGGACGTTGGAACGAACTACAGAAAGATGATTTCTTTGCGGGACGATCCGACAGAGTGAAAGGTGCGATTATTAACAACACCTATCTCGGACACAGTGAGGATACTACTGGTAAGTTCCGCGCCACGGAACGGCATCAGGCATTGCCGGATGGCCTTCGGGAAAGCATTGAGCGTCTTCTGAATTATTGCTCGCAGGAAGAGGTAAAGCTGCTGTTTGTGACAGCGCCTCAGGCAATCACGGACGAGTCTCTTCTGGGGCAGTTCAACACGATCAACGACATGGCGAAAGCATGGGGGTTTCCTGTGCTGGACATGCTGGACTGCATGGATGAACTCGATCTGAATCCTGTGGTGGACTACTACAATACCAATCATACGAACCTTCATGGCGGCGTCAAGGTGACGGATTATCTGTCCCGGTATCTGCTGGAGAACTATGGTTTTGAGGATAAACGGGATGATCCGGCGTATACATCTTGGAATGAGGCATATGAGACCTACGTCGAGAAAATATCCGGCAGCTTGTTGGATTATGAATATGAAGAGACCAGCTGGGATATGACTCTGACTGCCCCGGCGCTTTCCAATATCTCCGTGAACGGAACCACGCTGTCGTTCAGCTGGAAGGCCGTCGGCGAGGCAGATGGTTACGGTATTTTCCGCAAGCCGGCAAACGGGTCCTGGGAACGCATCGGCACAAATGATCCCAATACGCTTTCATATGCAGACGAAACCTGCGTACCCGGCGAACGGTACTTTTACACTGTAACTGCGTTTCGGTTGGAGAATGATTCCGTTGTATGGGGAGACCATGATTTTCAGGGGAAAAATGCAACTGCTCTGATGAACGCGCCTGTGCTTCATGCTCCTTCCGGCGAGACAAACAACCTGACATTGACATGGGATGCGGTGGAAGGCGACTCCGTCTACGAAATCTACCGGCAGGTGACGACCAAGAACTGGGTAAAAATAGCGGACGTGAAACAAGACACCTCCTATACAGATCGTTCGATGATCGAGCATATCCCATATTTTTACCGGATCCGTGCCTACCAGAAAACGGGCGATGAGGTGCTTTACAGCAGCTTCTCCGATCGTGTGATGTGGCTCCCGGAGTTGGAAACGCCCCAGGTGACGGTGACGCTGGAGGACGGCATTCCGAGATTGTCTTGGCGTGCTTTGGAATGGGCGTCGGGCTACGATGTATACCGGAGGGCTGAAGACGGAGAGTGGATACAGCTGACGGACAGCCTTTCCGATACCGTCACAGAGGTTTTGGATATCACAGCTCCGCAGGGGGAAGTGGCCTACCGGGTCACTGCCTGGTTTACGTTGAACGGTGTTTCATATTCTGCTTCCGCAGAGACTGAGGTGCTTCAGGCAACAGCCGCCCCATCGCGTCCTCTCACTGCGCCTGCTGTGGTCTTTTCTGAGGTAGTGGGACATGCGGTGCAGATGGTATTTGAGCCCGGCCGAGGCGCTAATGCCTATCGAGTCTATTTCCGTGCGGCAGGCGAAGAGACTTGGACGCTGTATCAGAAAAGCCTGAATACCAACACTTTCCGCCATCGGCCGTCCGCTGTGGGGACCTATGAGTATGTGATCCAGTCGCTCTACTCGGATGGCCAGAAAGTCTATATTGGACCTTTCCAAGAGGATATGGCGATAACTGTAGAGTTCACCGGCTGAGAAAGGAAGATACGAAATATGTCTATTATCACACTTCACTTCTTCCTTTTTGTCGGAATCGTGTTTGCAGCCTACTGGCTGCTGCCGCGGCGGATCCGCTGGATCGTGCTTCTGCTCGGAAGTCTATTCTTTATTCTGGCAAACACAGAATTCAACCTTTGGCTGCTCTTGATCTTCGCCGCAGAGGTGCTGCTCACCTGGCTCGTAGCGGTGCGATTGAACTCCTGCAAAAAAGAAAAAACAAAAACAGTCCTGACCGGCCTTACAATCGCTGTTTTGCTTGCCGTCATGGTTTTCTACAAAGATCTCGCATTTTTTGTAAACAATGCGAATGCGGTTGGGAGATTGTTTCGCATCGACCTAGGCTGGAAACTGCACAAGTATCCTGTACCTTTCGGCGTCAGTTATTATACCCTGATTCTGATTGGATACCTGCTGGATGTGCGATGGGGCACCTTGGCAGAACCGCAGCGGAATCCGCTGAAAATGCTGCTGTTTACCGGATGGTTTCCCCAGTTGACCTCCGGCCCCTTCTCGCGCTACAAAGAGACCTCCACCGCGCTGTTCGAGGGCAGCAACTGGAATCTGCGGCGCACGGAATTCGGTCTGCAGCGTCTGCTTTGGGGACTGTTTAAAAAGCTTGTGCTTGCGGAACGGTTTGCTGTTCTGGTCGCGGGCATCTACGATTCCACGCCTGCCGGAGAAGGCTTGCTGGTCCCCATTGGCGCGTTTCTGTATGTAGCCCAGGTCTATATGGATTTCAGCGGATGCATGGACATTGTGATAGGCGTGTCCGAAATGTTTGGCGTCCCGTTGGCAGAAAACTTTGCCAGGCCGTTTGCGGCAGTGAGCCTGTCGGAAATCTGGCGGCGTTGGCATATGACGCTCGGCTTCTGGCTGAAGGACTATCTGCTGTATCCGGTGCAGAAGTCCCGTTGCATGACCCGTATCCGCAATTTTGCCAAAAAGCATTGGGGCAAAAAAGCTTCTCGCGAGATTCCGATCTACCTCGGCATGCTGGTCACTTGGTTTTGCGTCGGTTTTTGGCACGGGGGAAGTTGGAAGTTCATTTTTGGCAGCGGTCTGTTTTTCTTCGTGATGATTGCCGGCTATATGTTGTTGGAGCCGGTGTTTAAGAAATTGATCTCGTTTCTGAGGATCAACACAGAAACTTGGTCCTGGCGGCTGTTTCAGCGAGTGCGTTCCTTCTGCCTGTTTGCTTTTTCTGTGTCCTTTGGCCGGCAGGAAAGCTTGGCGGCGGGTTTCCGCGCCTGGAAATCGCTGTTT
>JAEEGL013587724.1_pt1 | contig 11835 bp, 9 predicted proteins | sample 9134231 | NCBI WGS metagenome assembly JAEEGL01 (sample SAMN16246548, study PRJNA631951) | gut metagenome | biome: gut microbiome; feature: rumen; material: fiber-attached | host: Bos | place: Iran: Karaj | collected 2018-10 | reverse complement strand
CGCGTTCCGCCTCGCTGACGGGCGCGGAGATATCCCCGAAGTACTCCGGCGTCTCTCCCCGGAGGGCGGCGGCCACGGCATGCACGATGTCGTCGTAGCTTCCGGTGCCCAGGATGCCGTCCACCTCCGGCAGCTCCTTCAATATCTCCTTCCGGTAGCGCTGGCTGAGGCAGCCGGTGACCAGCAGCTTTTTCAGCTTTCCTTCCTTTTTCAGCTCCGCGAATTCCAGGATGGTGTCGATGGCCTCCTGCTTGGCGCTGTCGATAAAGGCGCAGGTGTTGACGATGAGCACCTCCGTCTCGGACAGGTCCGCGGTGATCTCATAGCCGGAAGCCCGGAGAAGATGGAGCATCTGCTCCCCGTTCACCAGATTCTTTGCGCAGCCGAGAGATACCATCCCCACTGTTACGGCCATGTTCATTCCTCCAAATATGCATGCTTACTCAAAATCCCCGGCCTCGCCGGAGACGCAGCGCTCGATGGCGGCGCGGACCTCCTCCCAGCCGTAGCCCCGGCGCACCAGGCTTCCGGCCAGCTTGCCGAGAGCCGCCTTGTCGGCGGGAGAGCTCCCCAGGCGTTTTCGCACCAGTTCCTCCAGCCGCTGCCCGCTGCCGGAGCTTTCCGCCAGGGCCTCCTCCCAGAGCTCCCGGGGCAGCTCCCGGCGGCGAAGCTCCTGCTCCACCCGCTTCGGCCCATAGCCCTTGGCGGCATAGTGCCGCGCCACCATGGCGGCATAGGCCCGCTCGTCCAGGACGCCCAGCTCCAGCAGCCGATCCGCTGCCTTTTCCGCCATTTCCGGCGGCGCGCCCTTTTCGCGCAGCTTGCGCCGCAGCTCCCCGGCGGACATGGCCCGGCCCGCCGCCAGGGCGGCGGCCTTATGGCGCACCTCCCAATAAGCGCAGGCTTCCCGCAGCCTTTCCAGCTCCTCCTCCGCCAGCTCCATGCCGCTTCGGAGGCCGAAATCCAGCATCTCCCGGGGTCCGCAGCGAAGGGCAGTGCCGTCCTCCAGGTGCAGGCGCAGCGTTTCCTCCGTCAGGGCCTCGATCTTCTCCAGGCGCATCAGTCCTCAAAATCGTCGGCGCTGATGCTGACGGCCTTTCCCGCGGCGGCGGGGGCTTCCTCCGCCGGGTCGTCGCTGCGGCCGCCGCTGAGGAGCTTATCCTTGATCTCCGCCTCCAGCTCGTCGGCGATCTCCGGGTTCTGCTTGAGATAGTCCTTCATGCTGTCCTTGCCCTGGAGGCGCTGATCCCGGTAGGTGAACCAGCTGCCGCCCTTTTCGATGAGGCCCAGCTTGACGCCCGTCTCCACCAGCTCGCTGGTGCGGGAGATGCCCTCCCCGTAGATGATGTCGAATTCCGCTTCCCGGAAGGGAGGCGCCACCTTGTTCTTCATCACCTTCACCCGGGTGTGGTTGCCCACCTTGGTCCCCCCCACGCTGAGGGTCTCCACCCGGCGGACCTCCAGACGGACGCTGGCATAGAATTTCAGAGCCCGGCCGCCGGTGGTGGTCTCCGGGTTGCCGTACATGACGCCGATCTTCTCCCGCAGCTGATTGATGAAGATGACAACGCAGTTCGTTTTGCTGATGGAGCCGGTGAGCTTCCGCAGGGCCTGGGACATGAGCCGGGCCTGGAGCCCTACCACGCTGTCTCCCATCTCCGCCTCGATCTCGCTCTTGGGAACCAGGGCCGCCACGGAGTCGATGACGATGGCGTCCACCGCGCCGCTGCGGACAAGGGCGTCGGTGATCTCCAGGGCCTGCTCGCCGGTATCCGGCTGGGAAATGAGGAGCTCGTCGATGTTGACCCCCAGGTTGCGGGCGTAGACCGGATCCAGGGCGTGCTCCGCGTCGATGAAAGCGGCTACGCCCCCCGCTTTCTGGGCGGAGGCCAGGATATGCAGGGCCAGGGTGGTCTTTCCGGAGGACTCGGGTCCGTAGATCTCGATGATGCGTCCCTTGGGAACGCCGCCGATACCCAGGGCCAGGTCCAGAGAAAGGGAACCGGTGCTGATGGCTTCCACGGACACGTGGGACGCGTCGCCCAGGCGCATGATGCTGCCCGTGCCGAAGGTGCGCTCGATCTGGGCCATGGCGCTCTCCAGCGCTTTTTTCCTGTCTGCCGCCGGGGCGGCGGGTGCTACGTTCGTTTTCTTGGCCATGGGTCTCCTCCTTATTCTTCGCTCTCGCTTTCTTTTGTTTCCGTTTCCTCCGGCTTCCGGAAGGCAAGGGCCCGCTCCGTGCCCCCGGTATCCCGGAACACGGCGGCTTCCCCGAAGCCCGACGCCCGGGCCATGCGCTGCACTTCCTCGCTCTGCCCCTCCCCGCATTCCAGGGCGAGGCAGCCGCCGGGCCGGAGGATCGCCGTCCAACGGGCGAAAATGGCCCGGTAGAAATCCAGCCCGTCCTCCCCGCCGTCCAGGGCGAGCCAGGGCTCGAAGTCCCGCACGGAAACGTCCAGCCCCTCCAGCTCCCCGGTGGGAACATAGGGCGGATTCGACACGATGAGGTCGAATTCCCCCAGCTGCCGGGCGGGCGGGGCCAGCACGTTCGCCTCCAGGGCCAGCACCCGCCGGCTGAGCTTCAGGCGCAGGGCGTTGCGCTTGGCCAGGATCAGGGCCCGGCGGTCGATATCCGCCAGCACCACCCGGCAGCCCGGCGCAGCCGCCGCCAGGGCAAGGCCGATGCAGCCGCTGCCGGTGCAGAGGTCCAGCACCCGGGCGCCCGGCTTCTGCCGAAGGTAGTCCAGGGCCGCCTCCGTCACCACCTCCGTGTCGGAGCGGGGGATGAGGACGGAAGGGTTCACCTCCAGCTCCAGCCCGTAAAACTCCCAGGTCCCGGCGATGTAGGCCGCGGGTTCCCCCGCCAACCGCCGCCGGAGGTATTCCGCCGCCCGGAGCTCGAAATCCGCGCCGGGATACAGGCGGAGGTCCCGCAGGAAGGCCTCCGGCGTCTTGTCCGCCGCGGCGGCAAGGAGGATGCGGGCCTCCGTGCCGAAGGCCTCCACCCCGGCGGCGCGCAGGGCGCGCCGGGTCTCGATATATACGTCGTTGTAGGTCTTCACCAGCGGTCCGCCCCTTTTTCCTCCGGGATCACCAGGGTCAGGGCCCGGGCCGCAACCTCCATCATGCTCTCGTCCGGCTCGAAGACGGTGAGCTTCTGCAGGGCCCGGCCGGGGGCGGAGAGGATGCGGCTGAGCAGATTGTCGTGTCGGCCGGCCCAGCGGTTGATCTCATAGCTGAAGGCCACCACCACAGGCAGCAGCAGGAGGCGCAGGAAAAAGGCGACCAGACGGTTTTTCCAGCTCACCACGCTGAACACCAGAAAGCTCACGATCATGACCACAAAGAGGAAGCTCGTGCCGCAGCGGGGATGCTCCCGGGGCTGGGGCCGGATGTTCTCCACCGTGAGGGGCAGGCCTTTTTCATAGCAGTGGATGGATTTGTGCTCCGCCCCGTGGTATTCAAAGACCCGGTGAATGTCCTTCGACAGGGTGACGAGGCGGATATAAACCAGGAAAATGATGATGCGCAGCACCCCGTCGATCACGTTTTTCACGAAGGAGGAGCCGATGGAATTCGTGAAGAGGCCGGTGATCAGGTAGGGCAGCACCATGAAGATGGCCACCGCCAGGAGGATGCCCAGGACGACGGAAACGCCGATGATGAGCTTTTTGGCCCTTTCCCCCTCGAAGTGGGCGTTGATCCAACGGTCCACCGCGTCCTCCTGAGCCGCCTGCTCCTCCTCGGGGAGACAGTCGGCGGAATACATGAGGGCCTTGACCCCGTTGATGAGGGAGGAGAAGAAGATGACCACGCCCCGGATAAGGGGCCAGCCCAGGATGGGATAGCGGTCTTTGATATACTTCAGCTCCTCGGTCTTTTCCTGCAGGGTCCCGTCGGCCAGGCGGACCACGATGGCCTGCTTCTCCGGCCCCCGCATGAGGATGCCCTCGATGAGGGCCTGTCCGCCGATGGTGGTGCGGAAGCACTGTTCCTTTTTCTCGGTTTTTTCCTTCATGGATCCGTTCCTTACGTTCTCGTTATTTCGGCAGGCGTCTCAGCCCTCGGCCGCCGGCAGGCGGACGCTGACGACGCAGCCGCCCTCCGGCGCGTTGGCGACGTCCAGGATGCCGTTGTGCAGACGCACGATCTCGTCGCACACGGCGAGGCCGATGCCGCTGCCCCGGGCCTTGCTGCTGCCCCGGTAGAATTTCAGCTTCACGTTGCCCAGCTCGTCCGGCGGGATGCCGGGGCCGAAGTCCCGCACCCGGATGGTGACAAAGTCCTTCCCGGAGTCCTGATAGTTCTTCTGCAGCTCCAGGGAGACCTCGATGCGCCCGCCGCTGCCCCCGTGCTTGGCGGCGTTGTCCAGCAGATTGAGGATGACCTGCTTCAGCCGCTCCGGGTCCCCGGGGATGACGGGCATGGGCTCCTCCGGCGGCGAATAGTCCAGCTGCAGGTTTTCCTGCTTCATCAGCTCCCGGCAGGTGAAGAGGGTGTCCTCCAGCTCCGCCTCCACGTCCATCTTCTCGATGTTCACGGTGAATCGCCCGTCCTCGATGCGGGTGAAGTCCAGCAGCTCCTCCACCATGTTCGTCAGCCGCCGGGCCTCCTCCAGCACGATGCCGAGGCCCTTCCGCCGGGTCTCCGCGTCCAGGTTCTCATCGTAGCTGAGGGTCTCCGTCCAGCCGGTGATGGCCGTGAGGGGCGTCCGCAGCTCGTGGGAGACGGAGGAGATAAACTCCGTTTTCACCTTTTCCGAATGGCTGATCTGGATGGACAGGTCGTTGATGGCGTCCACCATCTCCCCCATCTCGTCCTCGTATTTGTTCTGGATCTGGCTGCCGTAGCCCCCATCGGCGATCCGCCTCGTCATGGCCGTCACCTCCCCGATGGGGGTGACGATGCTGCGGATGAAGACCAGGTTCGTCAGGAACATCACCAGCACCAGGCCCAGGGCGATGCCGAACGCGATGAGGATGTTGTAGACCACCTGCCGGTCCACCAGCCGCAGACTGGACACGTAACGGATGATGCCCATGATGCGCCCGTCGCTGTAGATGAGGGGGCTGGAGACGGCGATGATCCGCTCCCCGGTGGAGGGGTCCCGTCCCATGAAGGAGCGAAGCTCCCCGGTCGCCAGGGCATCCGCGATATCCCCCGTGCCGGGCATGGTCCCGGCGGTGAGCCCGTAGGTGGAGACCTCGATCCGCCCGGAGGGGCTGATGAACTGGAGGTCCAGCTTGTCCCGCTCGTCAAAAAGGCCGGTGTAGCGGTAGGCGCTCTGATAATACTCCGCGTAGGTCCTGGTCACGTAGTTGGAGAAGAATGCGGAGGAGGAGGAAGCCTTGGTCTCCAGGGCCGTTCGCACGCCGCTGTAGTAGTAGCCGCCGATGGCGACGCCATAGGCCGCCACGGCCGCCAGGGCCAGCAGGACGATGAAGGCCATGCTGCCCACCATCCAGCGGTTGCGCAGGCCCCGCACCCGCAGCAGGCGGAACACGCTTCTGCCGGGCATCAGAAGCCCCACATATAACCGTAGCCCCGCACGGTGGTGATGCAGGCGGGGTTCTGGGGATCGTCCTCCACCTTCAGGCGAAGGCGGCGGATGTTCACGTCCACGATCTTCAGGTCGCCCCCGGCGTCCGGGCCCCAGACGGAGGAGAGGATCTCCTCCCGGCTCAGGGCCTTGCCGGGATTGTCCATAAACAGCTTCACGATGGCGTACTCCACCTGGGTGAGGCGGATGCGCGTCCCGTTCTTCTCCAGGGTGCGGTTGCGGGTATTGAGCCGGAAGGGCCCCCGCACGACCTCCCCGGTCTCGGGCATATCGTCGCCCCCCACCCGGCGGTACAGGGCGTCCACCCGGGCGGTGAGCTCGGCGATGGAGGCCAGGGGCTTCGTCACGTAGTCGTCCGCCCCGGTCATGAGGCCGGTGACCTTGTCCATCTCCTGGGTGCGGGCGGTGAGCATGATGATGCCCATCTTGCTCCCCGAGGCCCGGATCCTCCGGCATACCTCGAAGCCGTCCGTATCCGGGAGCATGATGTCCAGCAGGGCCAGCCTGATATCCGGATTCTGGCGCAGCAGCTCGAAGGCCTCCGCCCCGGTGCCCGCCTCCAGGGGTTCGTAGCCCGAGCGCTTCAGATTGATGACGAGGAAGCTGCGGATGGCCACCTCATCCTCGAGAACCAGAACTTTTTTCATTCCATATCCTCCCTGCGCGTCACTGCGCGTTCCATTCGGCGTAGATCAGGCGGAAATTCTGCCGCAGGTAATTCATGTCCGGAGCCCCGCTCCAGTCGATCCCCTCCGCCCGGAGCTCGGCGGCGTATACGGTCTCGCCGCTCTCCCGGATGATGACCCGGCCGGGCCTGGCCGCCAGCTCATAGCGGTTCTCCCCGGAAAGGCTGTAAAGGGCCAGGAAATCCGTAACCTGCTCTCCCTCCCCGTTCCAGAGGGAGAAGACCACGGCCCGCTCGCCCATGTCGCTGTCCTCCCGGCGGACGGTGATGGCCCTTCCCCAGCTCTCCGGCAGGATGAGATACCAGCTGTCGGAATAATTGTGGTAGGTGGTGCAGACGATGCCCCGCTCTCCCCGGCTGTCATAGCCGTACCAGTCCAGCACGCGGAAGACCGTCTCCCCTTGGACGGGGAGGGACCGGGGCAGGGGCACCAGGGGCTTCCCGTTCCCCAGCAGGTCCTGGAAGGAGGCGGTGGAGGCCCGGAGGGTCCCCTCGCTGACGCCCCCGGCGGGCTCCAGCGTGATGTTCTTCAGCACGCCGTCCCGGTAGGTGAGGATGTCCGTCACCAGACCGCCCTGGCAGCTGCCCTCCACAAAGACGGCGTAGGGCGTATCCTCCAGGGCGCCGGCGGCCAGCTTGGTGATCCCGTCCAGGCCCGCGGAGAGCCGCTCGGAGACGGAGACGGTCTCCCCATCCCCGGCGACGGAATAGAGGGTCACACTGCCGGGGCTCTCCGCCGATCCCCGACGGACGACCACCAGCTCCTTCCTTCCGTCGCCGTTGAGGTCGGCCGTCAGGTAGCGGCTGTAGTCCGCCGCCGCAATGGAGGCCGCCTGAAAGCCCCGGAGGGTGTAGACCTCCAGCATCTTCAGATCGCCGCCCATGCCCCAGCCCACCACGGCCTCCAGCCAGCCGTCGCCGTCCAGGTCCACATAGTCGATGCTCTCGATGCTGCTCCCGTCCCCCTCGATGACGGCGGCCTTCTCGTAAGCGTCCTCCGTCTGAATGAAGAACCAGATCTTCAGGGGCTTTTCCCCCGCCGCGGAGAAGAAGGCCACGGCCTCCTCCGTCCCGTCCCCGTTCAGGTCGCAGAGCTGCACGCTCTGGCGGTGAACGCCGTCCACAGGGGCGGAATAGACCGCGCCGGAGGCCAGCACCCCGTCGATGGCGTGCTGCAGCTCCAGATATTCGTCCGCCATCTGGGGCAGGCTGTACAGCGCGTCGATGCCGCCGCCGAGGCTGCAGCCCCCGGTGAGGACCAGCAGCAGGAGGAGCGGAAGCACGCGGAAAACTCTCTTCATGGGGTCGCTCCCATCCGCCGAAAGCCGGCACTTTCCCATATTCCTATTTTGTAATTGTATCACAGTTCTCCTTTTCTGGGTAGACTTTTTGCAAAAGAAAATCCCGCGGCGGGCCCTTTTCGGCGCCGCCGCGGGCGGGGACGGTACTTATCTGGAAAGGTAGCGGAAGAGCATGACCGCCAGCTCCTGGCGGGTGGCCCCGTCCCCGGGACGGAAGGCCCCGTCGGTGTCGCCGCAGACGACGCCCAGGCCCTTGGCGATGGCCACGAAGCCCAGGTCGGCGGCGGGGATATCCTCCTCGTCGGTGAAGCCGCAGCGGTAGATGCCCTGCAGGCGGGCGGCCTCCTCCAGGCCGCTGAGGGAGACGAAGCAGCGGCAGAGCTCACTTCGGGTCACGATCCTGCCCGGCTGCTGTTCCCGGGTGTCGAGGAAGCCCTGGGAATACCCCGCGCTGTATAGCCGGGCCAGTTCCTCTTCACCGGCATTCGCGTAAGTCTCATAGTCCGGCTGCCAGCCCACGGCGGAGAGCATGAACAGCAGCATATCCAGCTCCGTCACCTGAGCCGCGGGCCGGAATTCGTCCACGCCGTAGAAGCCCACGCCGTAGGCGGCCAGTGTTTCGATCTCCTTCCGGGCATAGCTGCCGGAGAGGTCGCCGTAGGAAACGACGGTCTCCCCGCCGCTCCGGCTGCTGAGATCCGCTTCGCCGGTAACGGCGTCTACGCCGCTCACCCAGCCCTCCGACTCGGGCAGGTAGACCAGCAGCCAGGACCGGGGGCTCTCCCAGTTGTCCGGGTCCTCGGGGACGGTGACGTAGCAGAGCTTCGCCCGATAGCAGGCAAGGAAGCTGTCCACGGCGGCCTCCTCTCCCACCAGGGGACCGGAGGGTCCGAAGCGCAGCTCCTCATCCCAGACGGCGGAGAAGGAATCCACGAAGCCGGTAGCGTGGTTGACGCTGACGGAGATGGTGTTCATGGGGCAGGGATAGCCCGCCTCCATGCGGGTGTAGGTAAAGGAATCCACCGGCACGCTCCAGATATGCTGCTCGGCCCGACTCTGCTCGCAGAGGGGGAGCCGGGAACCGTAGCGCTCCTGCAGGAAGGCAAGGGCCGCCGGGGAGACGACGGGCGCATCCTTGGGATCGTCCTTATCCCGCCAGCCGAAGCCGCTGTAATTGGTATAGAGATACTGCACCTCCCCCGTGCGGGCGTCGGCGGTGATCTGCTTTACGACCGTGGGGGTGTAGCCGTCCCTCAGCAGCCCGTCGTACTCCTCTTGCGTGAGGCCGTATTCCGGCCCGTCGAGGGTCCTGGTCAGACGGTAGTACGCGGTGACCGTATCGTCGGGCTCCTCCCCCTCCGCCAGGGCGGCGGGGTCCACGCTGGGCTGGGCCGAGCGGTAGGTGACGCTGCCCAGCACGAAGTCCTCCGTGAGGCCGAAGGCGGCCTCCCGAAGGGCGGCAGCCTTCAGGGCTTCTCCGTCCAGCACGCCGACGAGCTTCTCCGCCCCGGCGAGTTCCTGGGGCGTGAGGCCCTTGGCCTCGTCCGCAGCGGCCGCTTCCTCCGGCTCCGAGGCGCCGCCGGAGGCATTCGAGTAGCCCCGGAAGCCGTTCCAGCGATTGCGCAGTTCCCCGGTCTGCGCGTCCACCATCACGGAGGAATCCATGCTCACTTGGTAGAACAGGCGGGCTTCATGGGTTTCGTAATCCGTGTAGCTCCAGCTCAGCTCATTGCCCACGGCGGCCCGGAGGGCCTCGATGGCCTCCGCCTCGCCGAGAGCGGGCGTCGCGGAGGGGACGGGTCCGGTGATGAAGGTCTCCTCGTCCGTGCGGCGGAAGGAGGTCAGGAGCCCGTCGGCGCTGCGGAAAACGAGTCTGATGCCCACCTCCGTGGGGACGCCCTTCAGGGTAAGGCTGCCGCTGAGATAATACCGGCCGTAATCCCGCAGGCTGTCCCGCTGCTCGTCCAGCACGAAGCCCTCCCCGTCCCCCAGCACCGTGGGGAGGAAGCGCTCCGCCGCGGCCGCGGCTTCTTCCCGTCCGAAGGCGGGAAAGTGGAGGCCGGAGGCGCGGACGTAGTCCTCATTGTAGAAATAGCGATCGTAAGCGTAGACCTTGCCCTCGTCGTCGCTCGTCACATTGAGGGACTCGTCGTCCTTCGACCAGCTGAGACGCCACCAGGTCCTCCCGGCGTAAACGTAGCTGTCTCCGTTGAAGGCGTCGTAGTCGTCCCCGACGTCCAGGGTGGTCTTCACCTGCAAAGTCACCCGCTTCAGCTGCTCATCCGGCGACTCCGCAGCGGCGGGGATGCCCAGGGCCAGGCAGAGGGCCAGGGCCAGGATCAGGCACAGGGTCCTTTTCATATCGGTTCTCTCCTTTCGGACTCTCTTTTGCTTCTTTGGACGCACGGAACCTGAAATGGTTCCCAGGGTCTGCCGAAAAAAGGAAGAATCCCCGGAAACGCGGGTTTCCGGGGATTGACTCATACGGTCAGGCAGCCGGTGAGGTAGCGTCGGATGAGGTCGAAGGCGGTGGAGGCGGCGTAGAGCCTGCCCCACTCCCGGTCCTTCCCCATCTGTATGGGCTTCACCAGGCTCACGTCCGGGGCGGAGAAGCCCACGAAGCCGGTGCCCACGGGGGTGCCCCGTTCGTCCGGGTCCGGCCCGGCACAGCCGGTGACGGAGACGGCGAGATCCGCCCCGCAGCGGGCGCGGACGCCCTCCGCCATGGCTCCGGCGGTCTCGGCACTCACGGCCCCGAAGGTCTTCAGGGTCTCCTTCGGCACCCCCAGCACCTCCGCCTTCACCAGATTCGTATAGGACACCACGCCCCCCATGAAGACGGCGCTGGCCCCGGGGATATCCGTGATGCGCTTGGCGATGAGGCCGCCGGTGCAGCTCTCGGCGGCGGCGAAGGTCAGGCCCTTCTCCTTCAGCAGCCGGAGACAGAGGGCCTCCAGGCTGGGTTCGTCCACGGCGTAGACGAGGTCTCCCAGCTCGGCGCGCACCCGCTCCACCACGGGGCGGGTCATCGCCTCCGCCGCCGCGGCGTCGGGGGCCATGGCGGTCACCCGCAGGCGGACCTCCGCCGTGCCCGCGTAGGGGGCCAGGGTCGGATTCGTGAGGGACTCCATATACTCGTGCAGGCGGGCCTCCACGCTGCTCTCCCCCAGGCCGAAGATGCGGATGTCCCGGCTGAAGAGTACCTCGTCCGTGCGCCTCCGGAGGTAGGGGATCACCCCGGTCTCCAGCATGAGGCGCATCTCCCGGGGCGGACCGGGCAGGAGGATCACCGTGGTCCCCGCCGCCTCAAAAGCGAAGCCGGGAGCGGTGCCGTTGCCGTTGGAGAACACGGTGCAGTTTTCCGGCAGCATGGCCTGGCGCAGATTGTTCTCCGGCATGGCCCGGCCGGTGCTGCGGAAGTATTCCCGTATCTTCTCCGCCTCCTTCTCCCGGAGGGCCAGAGGCACCCCGAAGACGGAGCAGATCGTCTCCTTGGTGAGATCGTCGTAGGTGGGGCCCAGGCCCCCGGTGGTGATGATGAGGTTTGCCCGGCTGCGGGCGATCTCCGCCGCGCGCCGGAGGCGGTCGGGATTGTCCCCCACCACGCTGTGCCAGTAGACGCCTACGCCCAGGCCCTTCAGGGCCGCGGAAAGCTCCCTGGCGTTGGTGTTCACGATGTCCCCCAGCAGGAGCTCCGTGCCCACGCAGAGGATCTCCGCTCTCCAGTTTTCAGCCTTCATATTTGATCTGCACCCTTTCCGTACCCGCCAGTGCCTCTTTCATCAGCGCCTCCACGTCCAGCGCGGCTTCCGCCTCCGCCACCTCCTCCGGGGTGGGGCGGGTGCGGGGATGCTTCGGGGTGAAGACGGTGCAGCAGTCCTCGTAGGGGAGGATGCTGGTCTCATAGGTATCCAGGGCCCTTGCCCGGCGTATGATCTCCTCCTTGTCCATGCCGATGAGGGGCCGCAGCACCGGAAGGGTCAGAGGCGCTTCGGTACAGCGGAGGGCCTCCATGGTCTGACTGGCCACCTGGCCCAGGTTCTCCCCGGTGACCAGGGCGCCGCAGCCGTTGTGCAGGGCCACCTCCTGGCTGATGCGCATCATGAAGCGGCGCATGACCAGGGTGAAATAGGGCTCAGGGCACTTGTCCCGGATCTCCTCCTGGATGTGGGTGAAGGGGACGACCTCCACCGTGAGCCGCCCGCACCAGGGCAGGAGCTTCCGGGCCAGGTCCAGTACCTTCTGCTTCGCCAGCTCGCTGGTATAGGGGAAGGAGAAGAAATGCACGG
>JAEEGL013342040.1_pt1 | contig 11835 bp, 11 predicted proteins | sample 9134231 | NCBI WGS metagenome assembly JAEEGL01 (sample SAMN16246548, study PRJNA631951) | gut metagenome | biome: gut microbiome; feature: rumen; material: fiber-attached | host: Bos | place: Iran: Karaj | collected 2018-10 | reverse complement strand
CGGACTACACCCTCATCCTGATAGACGCCCCTACCAGAGAATGGAGGAACGGAAGGGAGGAGTTCGCCACGTATCCCCTCTCCATAACGGTCACCGACACGGCGATAGTCACGGTATCTCTGATGGAGCTCTTCGCTCTGAGCAACATGATCGCCGGCAAAGTCAAAAATATCAACACGGTAAACATCAACAACAGGCCCAGATTCGTACTGCAGATTCTTTTCCGCATAGCGGTCAACTATCAGGCCGACCTGAAATACATAGAGATAAAGAGGATGGCGATCGAGGAGTCGATCCGCAAAGCCACCAGAAGGGACGATCTCTTCGAGCTCCACGAACTGGAGTCGAATCTGGTGTATTTCAAAACCTCCCTGTCCGTGAATTCCTCGATCATAGACAGGATAAGCAAGCAGTCCCGTTTCGTTTCCTCTGAAATTGACAAGGAGCTTCTGGACGACGTCGTAATCGAGACCAATCAGGCTCTCGAAATGACCGATACCTACAGCCAGATAATCAAAGGTACCCGCCAGCTGGTGGAATCGGATATCAACAACTCCCTTGCCAACCTGATGAAATTCCTTACTACGATTACTTTCGTCATGTCGATCCCGACGATGATTGCCAGTTTCTTCGGGATGAATATCCCGCTTCCGCTGTCCGATTATCCTTACATGTGGATAACCCTGATAGCGCTGATAATCGTGGTCTGCTCGATTGTGATTATCTTCCTCCGCAGAGGAGGATTATGGCGTTGAAGATGAGATACTATGTCCGTACACGAGTTAGCTGAAGCTATAAGATCCTTTCCCGGAGTGACCAGGAAAAACCACATCTGCAGCATAGCCGGATCTTTTCCCACCGGCTCCTATCCGCACGTGTTCGCCGCGGCGGGGGAAGACGCCGCCGTCATAGACACGGGAGACAAATACACCCTTCTGGCGGCCGACGGCATCGTGGAATCCCTCATGAACACGGATCCGTATCTGGCGGGATACTTCTCGGTCCTTGTAAACGTCAACGACATCGCCGCCATGGGAGGGCGCCCGATAGGCATGGTGGATGTCATCTCCGTCAACGCCGACGGAAAGCAGGCCGATATCATCCGCGGAATGCAGGACGGAGTGAAAAAATTCAACGTTCCCATCGTGGGCGGGCATACCCATCCGGACTGCGGATACAACGCGATCGACATATCCATCGCGGGCGTGGTTTCCAAGGATGCGGTTCTCCTCAGCAGCACCGCCGAAGCCGGAGACGATATAGTGTTCGTGATGGATCTCGACGGATGGTATCCGGAATGCCTTCCGTACGCTTTCGTGACGACCGTCAGCAAACCGGACGACGTAGTCAGAGGGCAGATGGAAGCCGCCGCGGAGATCGGGGAGAGACATCTGGCGCATGCCTGCAAAGACATGAGCAACCCGGGGCACATAGGCACTCTGGGAATGATGCTGGAATCTTCCGGAAAGGGGGCCTGCGTGGATGTGAGAAAGATACCGGTACCGTCCGGAGTGGACGAGATCAGATGGGCGCTCTCTTATCAGGGATGCGGTTTCGTATTTTCGTGTCTGCCCGAGAAATCCGCGGAGATCATATCCGTTTTCAGAAAAGCCGGCTGCGACGGAGCGGTCGTCGGAAAAGTCGATGATTCCGGAATACTGAGAATCACCGACGGCAAAGAAACCGCGACGGTGTTCGACTTCTCCGAAGACATCATAACCGGGTGCCATCCGGGTAAAAAAGCCTGACCGCAGGGGTTGACCTCTCATCCCGCACCAAGTTTGCCATTCCGCTCCTCAACCCTGCTTTCCCGTAAACGTCGGCAGCTCGAAGTGAAGCTGCTCCCGTCAGGACCTGACCCGGTTTCCCCGATACAACACGAACAACGACCCTCCGGCCGTCTTCGGTGTTTACTCCGACTCTACAGGACAAGATCTCATAGTCACTCGATGGGCTTGATGGTTCAGCGGGGCCGTCCCCTGCTGTCGCCCCCGCATATTGACGATTTCGGGTGTAGGGCACGCCAAACGCCCCGGCCAAGCCAGACAGCACCGCATCGGACTAAACGTATAAAATAACTTTCTCGCTGATCCCAGCCGGAAAACATCTTTTCTATCTTTTCGATGGATTCTTCCGCATTTCTGAGCTGTCTGAGACAGTCCGAAATATACGAACCGTAACTGCCTGTAAGAACGCATCCGTTGGAAGAAGGTTCGATAACCCCGTCCTCCTGAAGAAGGTGAAGGATATACCTGACCTTATGCGTGGGCATTCCGGTGATCTCCGACAGCCTGATTATCCCGACGGGCTGGTTCTCTTTGATGGTGAGGATCATTCCGAGCATGCGGGAAAGCTGATCTATCTGTCTGCTGACCTGGCTTGCTCTTTTATCTGCGGACATTCAGCCCTGTTATCGGCCAATAAAAATAATAATCTTACCCCGTCCCGGAATATTGTTTTATATTCTTTCCATATCGGCAGAACATGGATGCACAAGAGAGATACGATCTGATAACGAGAAATACCCTCGAAGTCGTCGACGGAGAATCTCTGAAAACGCTTATTACCGAGAAAGAGCACCCCCGCCTCTACATCGGATTCGAACCTTCCGGACTCTGCCATTTCGGATGGATGCTTGTAGCTAACAAAATCCGCGATTACATCGACGCGGGACTGGAAGTGATCATTTTCTTCGCGGACTGGCACGCTCAGATCAACGGAAAACTGGGCGGATCCCTGGAAACGATCCAGCTGTGCGCCGAATACATGAAGGACAGTTTCGAATCCCTCGGAGTTCCCAGAGACAAAGTGAAATTCGTATTCGCATCCGAGATACTCGATCAGGATTACTGGGCGACCGTTATAAAGATCGGAAGCGAAACTTCCGTAGCCCGCGTGAAGCGCGCCATGACAATTATGGGCCGCAAGGCGGAAAACGATGAGATAAAGACTTCCATGATGCTCTATCCGCTGATGCAGCCCGCGGACATGTTCAAAATGAACATAGACATCGGATACGGCGGATTGGATCAGAGAAGGGCGCACATGCTCGCCCGCGATATCGCCAAGAAATGCGGATGGCATTCTCCGGTCGCCATACACACCCCCCTGGTCCCCGGGCTCAAAGCTATGGACCGCATGAACCCTCAGGAATCCAAAATGTCCAAATCCAAGCCGGATGCGGGAATTCTTATACACGACACCCCCGAAGAGATCAGAAAGAAGTTCGAAAAAGCTTTCTGCCCCATGCCCGGAGACTACGACAACAGCGCCATAGATCCGGATAAAGCGGAAAGCGGGGACAAAGTCCTTACCGGAAACCCCGTCTTGGAAATAGCGAGGCTCCTTCTTTTCAGCAACGGCTCGAAACTCGTCATCGAACGTCCGGAGAAATACGGCGGATCTTTCGAAGTCTCTTCCTACGAAGAGCTTGAAAACGCGTACAAAAACGGCCTGCACCCGATGGATCTCAAGCACGCCGTCGCGAAAGGAGTGTCAGACAGCCTTTCCGGATCCAGAGAATATTTCAGCAGGAACCCGGACAATTACGAAAAGTTCCTCAAAGCCCTTCGCAAAGAATGATTTTTTTATTTCCGGCCTGAAAACCGGAAATATCATCTTCTCAGCAGCTGCTCCGACGAGTTTATATTAGGCAGCGACCCGAACTTCCATCCGAAATAAGCTTTCTGCACGTCGGAATCCTTGCGGACTCCGGTAAAATCGGACAGACATGCGAGTCTGGAAACGCCGGAGCCGTTCTTCTCCGCGAAGTAAAGCTGATCTCTGCGGACAAGCTGTTTCAGATCCATCAGGGAAGTATCCGATAGCGAGGCAACGAGCTGAGCGGAGTTGGGGTTGCGCCCGGATGCGAACTGCTCCGCTATCCAGCGCGTTACTCTGGGATGGAGATGAAGATCCAGATCGTCGCAGACCAGAACCGTTCCTCCAGCCAGAGAAGCGCACGCTTCAGTTATTACGGACAATATCCTCAGCATGTCGGCCGGTTCCTTTTCCATCGGAACCCGCTATTCGTTATCGCCGCAGCGCTTTACGATAACCGGAGATCCTCCGGAGAAATCGAAACCGGTAACGTCGAAGCCGGTCAGACGGAGGGCGCGCAGAACCACGGATCTCAGCTCCTCGTTCTCTTTTATCATCCCGGCGGCGCCGGAAATGCCGGGCTCCGCGATGCGGATGCTTAAAATCTCATCGGAAACCGCGCGACACATATCGCTTCCGGAAGAAGCCGAATGCAGGAAAGAACGGAACGGATCCGGTTCCGCGCTTCTGAAATCCCTGCCCGAGTTCTTTCCGAATCTGAAAGAACCGCCGGAACGCGAAAAAACCATGGATCTGTGTCCGGAAACGATCTGATAAAGCGATTCGGATGCTATTCCGGAAGACGAAAAAGACACCGAATACGCGATTTGAACGAACCCGATGCTTGCGCTGACCGAAAACTCGCAGCACCCCCGCTCCCCGGAGGAGCAGAACGGATTAGCCAGCCGCCTGACGTCTTCTCCAGAGACTATTTTCTTCAAAACCGAGAACCCTTCGAGAAAAAACGACTTGCCGGAACAGTTCGGGCCGTATATGAGAATGAATCCCAGCAGGCCCTGCCCGGGAAGTTTTGTCTCGAGTATATTCCCGCAGTGCTCGTCCGGAGAATCCGCGGAGAACGAGACCGAAGCGTCATCGCGGAACGGACCGAAATTGCGCATGGAAAAACCGGCAAGCATCGCCCTGAGGATACAGTAAAGGTTTATCTACTCCTTGGTAAAACCGGACGCGAGCGATCCCGGTTTTGGATGTTTTTGTTATAATTGCAAAATAGTTTATATAGAAGGAATATTCTACCGCCGTCTATAGGTGAATCAATGTACGGAAACGGAAACCAGCCTGTTATCGTGCTTAAAGAAGGAACCGAGAGGAGCAAAGACAAAGAAGCTCAGTTCAACAACATCTCCGCCGCTAAAGCGGTCGCGGATGCCGTCAGATCTACTCTCGGACCCAAAGGAATGGACAAAATGCTCGTCAACACCATCGGCGACGTCGTCATTACGAACGACGGAGTGACCATCCTCAAGGAGATCGATGTCCAGCACCCCGCTGCCAAGATGGTCGTGGAAGTCGCGAAAACCCAGGACACCGAGTGCGGAGACGGTACCACCACCTCCGTCATCCTCGCCGGAGAGCTCCTGAAACAGTCTGAGGAGCTCATCAACGCCAACGTTCATCCCACCGTGATCACCAACGGATACAAAATGGCCTCCGAAAAAGCCGTCGAGATCCTCAACAACATCGCCGTCAAAGCCGACGACAACAAGATTCTGAAGCAGGTTGCCGCCACCGCGCTCACCGGAAAATCCGTAGGCGATGAAGAGGACAACCTCGCCTGCATCGTCGTCAAGGCATGCAAAGCCGTTGCAGAGAACGGAAAAATCGATACTAAAAACATCAGAATCCAGAAAAAGGTCGGAGGAGTCATCGGAGACACCCACCTCGTCGAAGGAGTCGTCGTCGACAAAGAGAAAGTCCACTCCAGGATGCCCTCTCACGTCGAAAACGCCAAAATAGCCCTGTTCTCCTGCGCTCTCGAAGTCAAAAAGACCGAATTCGACGCCCAGATACAGATCACCGATCCCGCTTCCATGAAATCCTTCATGAACGAGGAAGAGAACACCATGAAGGAGATGGTCGCCAAGATCAAAGCGGTCGGAGCGAACGTCGTTTTCAGCCAGAAGGGAGTCGACGAGCTTGTTCAGCACTACCTCGCCAAAAACGGAATCCTCGGATACAGGAGACTCAAGCAGAGCGATCTCGAGGCAATCGCGAAAGCGACCGGAGCCAACATCGTGGGCAACGTCATGGAGATAACCCCCGAAGACCTCGGAACCGCCGGCGCAGTCGATGAGAAGCTCGTCGGAGAGGACGGAATGGCCTTCATCACCGGATGCAAGAACCCCAAGGCGATCACGATCTTCGCGCGCGGAGGAACCGAGCACGTTCTGGAAGAGGTGGAGAGAGCGCTCAACGATGCGATCCGCGTGGTCGGCGTCGCGATAGAAGACGGAAAAGTAGTCGCCGGAGCCGGCGCGCCTGAAATCGAGCTCGAGCTCGGACTTATGGATTACGCTTCCTCCGTCGGCGGAAGAGAGCAGCTCGCCATCGAAAAGTTCGCCAAAGCTATGGAAATCGTTCCCTGGACCCTTGCGGAGAACGCGGGAATCGATCCCATCGACGCTATAATCAAACTGAAGAACGCCCACCAGAAGAAGGACGGAAAATCCAGGTATTACGGAATCGACCTCGATACCGCGGAAGCGGCCGACATGCTCGAAAAGAATGTAGTGGAACCGCTCAGGGTGAAGATTCAGGCTATAAACTCCGCAGAGGAAGTCGCCAACATGATTCTCAGAATCGACGACGTCATCGCGGCGAAGAGGAGCGCGCCTCCCCAGGGCGGAGCCCCCGGCATGCCCGGAGGAATGCCTGGCGGAATGCCTCCGATGTGATTTCAAACGGGGGCACCCGCCCCCCTTTAACATTTTAAAAATAATCAGTCCAGACCGTAGATTTTTCTCACGTCGGTCTCCTGTCCGGGGTGACCCAGAAGAACGACGCGGCTGTCTTCCCTTTCTTTTATGATCTCCATGCCGGTTCTTCTTCCCAGAGAGGCGGAGAATTCTTTTATTTCGGAAAACGACGGCATGCATGTGATGCTGAGCCTCTGTCTGGAGCTTCCCACGAAAACGTAGCCCTTAGGTTCGATGAGATCCGGATCGGCGATGCGATCCAGGCGCGCGTAATCGTCTTCCCATCCGAAATTGATTCCTTTCACGAGGGTATGCCTGATTACCGTGCGGGTATCCAGAGAGGGAAGGAGCTCCAGCGTGCGCATGATCCTCTCCCACCCGTCCGGGATCTTAGGGCGGCACACTTCCCTGTAGATGCTCTCGTTGGGAGCCGCTACAGTGACGTACAGCTGTATCGGAAGCGTATCCAGAGCCTCCAGTTTATCCGGATAGGTTCCGTTGGTGACCATGAACGTAGTCATTTTGCGCCGGTGGCATTCGGCGATGAAATCCGAAAGATAAGGATAATTGATAGGCTCCCCGGCGAGGGAGATAGCCACCTGATCCGGATTCCTGGCTTCCTCGAAAGTGACCGGATCGCATCTGGGATCTCCTTTGAACCCCCATATCAGCTTTCTCTGATGCTCGATCAGAGCGTCCAGCATATCCCGGGGCTCGGCCCAGTCCGTTACCGGAAAATCATGTTCCTGGATCCTCCAGCAGAAGGAGCACATATGGCTGCATTCGTTCAGAGCGGGAGTCATCTGCAGGCATCTGTGGCTTTTGATGCCGTAGAAATCCTGTTTGTAGCAGTGCCTCTCGTGAAGCATGCTCTCCTTCATCCAGTGGCACAGCTTGACCGCGGCGTGATCCTTGTATATGCGGTACTGCTGTTTTATCAGAAGATCCCTGTAAGCCTGATCCGTAACAACCACCTCGGAAATCGAAAAGAGATTTTTGTCCCTTCTGCTTCGGAGCGGAAGGTTTCTCCGCAGCGGCGGACTTCTCAGGAACGGAGGGCATCGCGGACGCTTTATCCGGAACTTCCGGGAGAACCGCGGAACGTCTGGGAATCTGCGACGCCAGCCTTCTCTTCTCTTCAGTTTCAGACAGCTCTTTGAAAACCGCTCTCACCGGGGCGGAGTCGATTTTGGAATCCAGAAGAAAAGCCAGCTCGGCCGGCTCCAGCCCCAGAGATCCGGCGATGCTTAAACGGAATTCCGGATCCCCGGATGCCAGTATCTTCATGTACGGAAGAATGTCGGAAGAAGCGCGGTTTGTGGATGTGTGATACGCGACGGAGATCTTCGAAACGAGGGAGCCGCGGATGGAACGGACGGCTTTGGATTTCGACATCTTGGATAAAAATGACGGGAATCTGATCCTTTCATAAGAGTGTCCCGGGCTCATGCGCGCGACGGCAACGCCCATGGTCATGATATCCCCCGCGTAAGCCCAGAAACGGTAGTACTGGCGCCTGTGAACCCTTCCGAGAAATATATCCGCGCGGCATAGAGCCTCGTATCCGCGGACCAGATCCCCTTTGTCGGCATACTCGTAGGGCATGTTGTCATCGATCCACAATTCCGTATCCGAAGGCTCCGAATCTATTTCGGAATAAACCCTGCGGGCCTCGGAGGGATCCGATTTGCGGAAAATGCTGTACATCAGAGCGTACATATCTTTGCGGGTATCGCGCCCGGAAAGCTCTGCGGCCATTTCGGAAGTGATCCTGTCCGTACCCAGCGAAAGTGACTCGAGATTGCGCACGGCGGCGCGCATATCCCCGGCGGCGTCGGAAGCTATAATGTCCAGGGCATCCTGATCCGCGATGATTCCTTCGGATTCGGCGATTCTGCGGAGAGCCTTGGTCATAGATGCCGCGGAAGTCTTTTTGAACGTAATCTGCAGAGTGTCGTTCTTGGCGGCGTCGCTGCGCCTTTTCAATTCATAAAAATCGTTTACTATCAGGATTACCGGCTGTTTGGTATTTTTGATAAGCCTGCCGACGGCCGGATAAGCGCCGTAATCCGTCCTGCCGAAGAAATTATCGGCTTCGTCGAGTATTATCAGTTTCCGTTTTCCCTCGGATGCAGAACTGTAGTTGCCGTCCCGGTCGAATGTGTTGAAAACCGAGCCGCGCAGCGCAATTCTCTCTATTTCGCCTTCGGTTCTGTGATCGGAGGCGTTCATCTCGACGACATCCCAGCCCATCTCCTCGGCGAGAGCGAGGGCGGACGTGGTCTTTCCAACCCCGGGAGATCCTATAAGGACGAGGGCGCGCTTATCCGGTATCCCCTTCTCCCAGGATTTCGCCCAGTTTCTCATGGTATTGACCGCGGAAGGGTTGCCGAGAACGCCGTCCAGAGTGCGCGGGCGGTACTTTTCCGTCCAGTCAGACATTTTTAAGCCTCCTGATCAGGGATACTCTGAATATATCCATCATCTGGTACAGGAAAATCCCTATGGAAATGACTTCGATGACGAGCGAACGGCCCGACGCGTACACGACGTACCAGTATATCCCGGTCATTGAAAGGAACATAAAGCCTCTGATCCACTCTCTCAGAAACAGATGGCCGAGTCCGTAAACCGAAAAAAGCCCCGGAACGAATGCGAGAACGAATGCGATCGCCGATGATTTATCGAAATTAAGAGGAGAAACCGCGTTCAGAGGGGAGCCGCAGTTCCCGCAGAACATTTCCCCGCGGGCGACCTCCGCTCCGCATCCCGGGCACTTCAGTCCGGAAACGGATCCGGAATCCAGAACCCTGGCTTTGGATTTGAGACATCCGCAGCGGCAGCAGAAATCCGAATTCTCGTCGATCCGCGATCCGCACTCCGGACATATGTAAATCAGTTCTCCCACGGCAGTTCCATCCTGTATATGCCAGCATTACACTCTACATTAATATCTTCTCCATAGAGTTCCGATATCTATCTGCCCGTGAGAAGACGCTCCTTCGGCCCGTCGCAGTATATCTCCCCTTCGCGGACCATTACAACGCGTTTCATAGACACCGGAATGTCGGAAAGATCGTGGGTGACCAGTATTATGCACACGCCGGATGAAATAAGAATATCGAACATAGACCGGAATTTTGATCTCATGACGATATCCAGACCGGTCATGGGTTCGTCGAGAACCAGCAGATCCGGTTTGGTGACCAGGGATCTAGCGATGATTATGCGTCTGAGTTCGCCGAGGGAGAGATTCTCTATCTCTTTATCCAGAAGATCGCCGACGCCCATCATCTCGGCGGATTCCGCGACGGCTCTGACCATCTCCTCCGTGACCTTATAATTGCGGAAAACGTCGATGCTGCTGAAAAAACCGGAGCATATCACTTCGGAGACTCTGGTATCCGGATGGAATCTTTTCTGAATGTCCATCGAGACTATGCCGATGCGCCTGCGGAGCTCCGAAATGTTCCAGCGGCTGCGGCCGAAAATGCTCATGACGGGGGGATTGCTTTCATCGTAATACGGAAATATCTCTCCCTGGAAGAGTTTGATGAGAGTCGTCTTCCCGGAGCCGTTGGGCCCGATGACCGCGACGTTTTCCCCCTCTCCTATGCTCATGCTGATGTCTTTCAGAATGAACTTCCCGTTTCTCCTGACTGATACATTTTCAAGTCTCAACGCTTCCGGCATGCTGCTGTCCGCTCCTCGGCCGTATTTCCCTCCCTCAGAATGCGCTCAACTTCTTTAAGCCCGTCTATGATCCTCTGGCCCCTGTCGGTCAGAGTGTAATATTCGCAGCGGAAGCAGCTTCCGACGGTACGGTATATCAGCCCGGCATCCTCGAGCATCAGCAATTTCTTAGGCATTCTGGGATTGGTGGAAATCGCGCCGTAGATATCCACTTTCCTTCCCTTTCCCACCTGATCAAGGTACAAAAGAATAGATATCGTATTCTTCTCTTCGAAAATCTGTAATTCGCTGTCCGTTCTGCGGGGTATTCTCATTTTCACACCGTATTGAATCAAATGATCGTAAATCGTGAAAATGACTTGTTTAAATACTATTCGCTGAACTTACATGGAATGACCGAAACGTTCCCTTAAAAATCCTGAAATGAGCAGACCGGCAGCGGCCGGATGCGGATTATGACCGTGATAAACGGTAAAAGGTTTGGAAGGAAACGGGATTACGCCGCCGTCTTGTTGCGCCTCCTTAGGCACAGCACGGCCGCCATAACGATGATCGAAACGGGCAGCGCTATCACGAGCGGATCCACGAAGGCTATCATCGAATCCGGCATGAGGACCTGCTGTCCGGTGATGAATTTGCAAACCGGAAGGAATATGCTCAGACCGCTGTTCACGAACAAAGCCAGGAATATATACACGGTTGTTCCCGCGACAATGCTCGCCAAAGCCGCATCCTTGCGCGGATTCTTAGAATAAAGCGAGTGGAAGTAAGCCGGGAGAAGAGCCGCGGCGGTCATTCCCATAAACAGCGAAGTCGCCTTCGCGATGATATCCTTGGGCATGACGTAGCAGTAAATGATGACTACGACCATCATGACCGCGATCACGATACGGCTGAGCCTGAGGGAGGAATCGTGGGATCCTCTGTTTCCTTTTCCGGAGCGGATGATGTCGTAGAGATCGTATCCCCCGGCGGCCCCTATGGTATGCATCAGGGCGCTTATTGTGGAGATGGACGCGCATATCAACGACAGAAGGAAGAGCGAAACGAACACGTCTCCGAAGGAAACGCCGGAAAACACCTCGAGAATGTACTGCGGAATGATGAAATCGGTTCCGAGTCCGAGACTGGATATGTACTGGAACGACGTAAGCCCGTACTGATCGAAGAAATAGGAGTTGCTGAGGGAACCGACGGTGTATGCGGAACCCACAATCACCATCATAAAAATGGATCCTATTATCAAAGACTTGTCCAGATCGCGGTCGCTTTTCGCCGACATGAACCTTACCGCGAGCTGGGGCTGCGTCAGAGCGCCTATGCCCACGCCCATCAGGAAGGATGTGACCACGGTAAGCCATTCTTTGGAGCCGGGATCCGCTACGGATGTCCAGCCGTTGAATCCCTCCAGAACGCCCAGCCCGGCTTCTCCGACTTTAATGTCCCAGAGATCCGTAAGCTGGGAGGCCGCCTCTCCGAATCCTCCGAAATAGTACATCGTAACCAGGAATATAGAAAGCATGCCGACGAACATCACGGCTGCCTGGAACGCGTCGTTGTACATCACGGCGATTATTCCGCCCCAGACGACGTATACCGCCACAAT
>JAEEGL013065096.1_pt1 | contig 11835 bp, 8 predicted proteins | sample 9134231 | NCBI WGS metagenome assembly JAEEGL01 (sample SAMN16246548, study PRJNA631951) | gut metagenome | biome: gut microbiome; feature: rumen; material: fiber-attached | host: Bos | place: Iran: Karaj | collected 2018-10 | reverse complement strand
GGCGAGATCAACGGCGAGTTCTGCATCGGCGTCGGCGACATGGCGGAATACTGCGTCGACCGCGGCATGGGACGCTACATCACCTATGACGAGGTCATGGAGATCCTCGAACGCGCCGAGCGCCACGGCTTCGTGCATCAGATCACGAACATCGACGGCGAGAACAAGATCGTCGCCATCTGCAACTGCGCGCCGGGCGTGTGCAACGCGATCCGCACCTCGCAGCTCTACAACACCCCGAATATGTCGCGCTCCGCGTACCGTGCGCACGTCGAAAGTGAAAAGTGCGTCGCCTGCGGCAAGTGCGTCGAGGTCTGCCCCGTCGGCGCGGCGAAGCTCGGACAGAAGCTCTGCAGGAAGGACGGAAGCAAGGTCGCGTACCCGCTGACCGAGCTGCCCGACGGCAAGAAGTGGGGCGCCGATCACTGGAATCCCAACTACCGCAACGATTCCAAGATCAACTGCTACGACACCGGCACGGCGCCGTGCAAGACCGCGTGCCCCGCGCATCTGGCGATTCAGGGCTATATCAAGATGGCAAAGGAAGGACGCTATCTTGACGCGCTGAAGCTGATCAAGCAGGATAACCCCCTGCCCGCAGTCTGCGGCGCGATCTGCAACCGTCGCTGTGAGGACGCCTGTACGCGCGGCACCGTCGACCAGCCGCTGGCGATCGATGAGATCAAGAAGTTCATCGCCGCGCAGGAGCTGCACGCCGACAAGCGCTATATCCCGATCTGCGAGAAGGACGACGGCGGCATGTGGGGTCCGGACTATAAGATGGCGATCATCGGCGCGGGCCCCGCGGGACTTTCGTGCGCGTACTATCTGCGCACCCGCGGCTACGACGTGACCGTGTTTGAAAAGGAAAGCCGTCCGGGCGGTATGCTCCTGAACGGCATCCCGAACTTCCGGCTCGAAAAGGACGTGCTGAACGCCGAGATCGACGTGCTCCGCGAGATGGGCGTCGAATTCCGCTGTGGCGTTGAGGTCGGAAAGGACGTCACGATTCAGGACCTGCGCGAGCAGGGCTATAAGGCGTTTTACGTTGCAATCGGTCTGCAGGACGGCAGAAAGGCGGGCGTGCCCGGCGAGGATGCGGAAGGCGTCGAATCCGGCGTTGCGTTCCTCCGCAGAGTGAGCCTTGACAACACCGTGAAGCTCTCCGGCGACGTCGTCGTGGTCGGCGGCGGCAACGTAGCGGTCGACGTCGCGAGAACCGCGCTGCGCACCACCTCCGGCAAGGTCACAATGCTCTGCCTCGAACAGGCGAACGAAATGCCCGCTGCAGACGACGAGGTAGCGGAAGCCAAGGAGGAGGGCGTCGAAGTCAAGAACGGCTGGGGCCCGAAGGAAGTGCTTGTCAAAAACGGCAAAGTCAAAGGCGTGGTGTTCAAGCGCTGCACGCGCGTCTATGACGCCGATCACCGCTTCAGCCCGGAATACGACGAAAACGACACGATCACAATCCCCTGCGAGAACGTGCTGCAGGCGATCGGTCAGAGTGCGATCTGGGGCGATCTCTTAAAGGACACCAAGGTGGAACTGCGCAGAAACGGCACGGTCGTGGTCGATCCGGTCACGTTCCAGACCACCGAACCGGACATCTTTGCGGGCGGCGACATCGAACACGGCGCGCGTTTTGCGATTGACGCGATCGCGGACGGCAAGAAGGCCTGTGAGTCCATGCACCGCTTCGTGCATCCGGGCCAGTCGATGCTGATCGGCAGAGACCTCCGCGAATTCAAGGAGCTCGACAAGGAAAACATCCAGCTGCCGAGTTACGATAATGCCAAGCGTCAGGTGCCCGGTACCACGGGCGTCGCGCCCAAGACGACATTCTCCGACACGCGCCTTGCGTTCACCGAGGAGCAGGTCAGAGCGGAAGCCAACCGCTGCCTCGGCTGTGGCGCGTCGGTCGTCGATCTCAACCGCTGCATCGGCTGCGGGCTCTGCACCACGCGCTGCGAGTTCGACGCGATTCACCTGACGCGCGATCTCCCGCATGCGTCCGACATGGTCCGCTGCGAGGATAAGCTGCCGAAGGTGCTGAAATATGCGATCAAGCGCACCGGCAGGATACTGTTCGGCAAGGACGATCCGACCGAGCATTTCGCGGAATAAGCCATGCACGAGATGGGCATCATCCTCCACCTTGCGAAAACACTCGAGGAGACCGCAAAGGAGGAGCAGATCAAAAAGATTACGCGCGTGACGCTCGAGGTCGGCGAGGTCTCCGGCATCATGACCGATTATTTCGTCGATTGCTGGAACTATTTCAAAAAGCGCCATCCGGTGCTCGACACCGCGGAACTGGAGCTTGAAACGATCCCCGCCGTAACCTACTGCAGCAGCTGCGAGAACACCTATCCCACGGTGCAGTACGGCCGCACCTGTCCCTACTGCCAAAGCGGCGAGACATGGCTTGTGCGAGGCAACGAGTGCATCATCAAGGAAATAGAAGTCGAAGACTAAAAGAAAGGAGCTTCCAATCGGGAGCTCCTTTTGCGTTGCCGTGTTTCAAAGGAACGGTGCTTTGCACGTGCGTTGCGAAGACAATCCGTTACGAAGCGAGCGACGCCCGCTTGCGGGATCAGACCGCCCAGAGGATGACGGAGGCGGCGAAGGTCATGAGCAGCATCAAAAGGATGCTCAGCGGCCACCTGCCGTTCTTGTTGAAGCCGTAGAAGTCCTCCATGCGGCGCGATTCTTCGATCAGTACGACGCGGTAGAGGTAGAAGATGCCGTACAGTACCGTCGGCACGAGCCCCAGAAACACCCACGGAAAGCCGAAGTCCGTGCGCTCAAAGACGCACAGCGAGACGATCGCAACGAGCGGGCAGAAGAGATGCCAGAAAAGGTCGGGCCCAGAAAGCAGCTTTTTCCATTCGCCCGAAACCGGCGCAAGAAATGCAAAAACGGTGATCAGCGTGACCGAAACGGCGACGGTGCCGATGTATTTCAAAAGGATGACCCACTTGGGCAGCGCGCCGGTCGTCCACGCGAGCAGCACGACGATTGCGCACAGCGCGCAGAACAGATTGGACTGGACTGTAAAGTAGCGGAACAGTCCCTGCACACTGCGTTTTTTGAGCCCGAGCACGGTGCAGACGATGTTTGTGACGACCAGAAATGCGTTGAGAACGATGGAGGGGATCATGCCGCCTCCTCAGAATCCGAACAGATTGAGACCTGTCTCCGGATCGGGACGGCGTTCGACTCTGCCGTTGTACGTACGCAAAAACAGTTCGCACGTCGCACCGATACGCAGTTCGATCGCGTGTCCCGCGTGGACCTGAAGCCCCTTGGTGCAGACCGTGACGTGCAGATGCAGATACGGCTTGCCGTCCTTTTCGGTGACGCTGCCGGAAAGGTTCGAAATCTCCATGAATTCGTTGTATTCCCGCTGCACATACGCGCCGTTTTCGAGATCGTACACGCCGATCACGGCACGGTCGGCCGCGCCGATCGCCGAAATCGAACCGAACAAGATTTGTTCCTTTTCGCACAGTGCCAAAAGGCTTTCGTGCACAAACTCGCCGCGGTCAAGCCGCACAACATAGGTATCTTCAAATTTTCGGTATTCCATGGGAACCTCCTTACAGCGCGTGGAACAAAGCTAAAATCAAAAATGCGGTCGGCATCGCGAAGCTGAAGCTGTCGAGCCGGTCGATCGCGCCGCCGTGTCCGGGGAACAGGTTGGAAAAGTCCTTGATGCCGGTCTGCCGCTTGATTGCGGACGCGCACAGATCGCCGAGCTGTCCCGCGATCGTGCAGAAGAACGAGGCGATCACATAGACGTACAGCGGAACAGCCATGAAGTTACGGAGAATCAGCCAGATCAGCGCGCCGCTTGCGGTGCCGAGCACGGTGCCTGCGATTGAGCCCTCGACCGTCTTGTTCGGGCTGATAGCGGGGCAAAGCTTGCGCTTGCCGAACCAGCGCCCGAAGAAGTAGGCGGACGCATCACAGAATGAGGTTGCAAACAGCGTGGTGATTACTACGGGATAGAGAATCTCGTTCGGCTGTACCGAAAGATAGCAGAAACCGAGGAACAGTGCGCACGGATAGAAGCAGATCGCAAACGAAGCGCACAGATCGATCACGCGGAATCTTCGGAACAGTCCGATCACCAGGGAGACGATCAGCACAAGGGCGATTGCCGAATAATGAAAGACGGGGATGCTGTCAAAGAAGAACAGCACCGCATGGATTGCGGTCAGCGCGCGGGCGATCCACGGCGTGGTGCGCAGATCGAGGCGGTTCAACGCGTCGGACATCTCGCGTGAGCCGAAAAAGATCAGAGCATAGAAGAAGAGGATGCGCGTGACCGGTCCGAGCCAGATCGCAAGCGAGAGGACCGCGACGATGCAGATCCCCGTGATGATGCGTGTACGCGTTCCGCTCTTTGCCATACTTCCCTCCGTTTTAGAATGACATCATACAAATAGCGTTCGTGAAACAGAACTCCATACCGTGAGCTGCGCAAATGCGCAGTCATTTTAGGCGGGTTCTGAAAACCAATCTGATAAAAACACAGTTTTCATCAAATTGAGTATATCACAGCTTGTCCGGCTTGTCAGTCCCTTTTTTGCAGCAATCGCAGCAGCCGCAGCTCGAACAGCCGCAGCCGCACCCCTTCTTTCTGCGCAGCGTAAAGAACAGCGCAAGTCCCGCGCCGAGGAGCACCGCCGCAAGGACGATCCAGTCGCTCGCGCTCACAGACGGAACCCCGAGCCGACAAAATGCACGAGAAACGCCATGATCCATGCGATCACGCATTGTAAAACCACGACGAGCGCCGCCCAGCCGCGCCCGAGCTCACGCCGGATCGAGGCAATTGCCGCGACGCAGGGCGTGTACAGCAGGCAGAAGGTGAGAAACGACAGCGCGCTGACCGGCGTCAGAATTCCGAACAGCGCCGCTTCGTTCGGCAGCAGCACGTTGACCGTCGCAACGACGCTCTCCTTTGCCATAAAGCCCGCGATCAGCGCTGTAGACATGCGCCAGTCGCCGAAGCCCAAAGGTTTGAAAATCGGGGCGATCACGCCTGCAATCATTGCAAGGATCGAATCATGCTGATTTTCGACGATGTTCAACCGGAAATCGAAAGTCTGCAAAAACCAGATAACGACCGTCGCAACGAGAATGACCGTAAACGCGCGTTCCAAAAAGTCTTTCGCTTTGTCCCACAGAAGCCGGAGCACGTTCTTGACTCCCGGCAGACGGTAATTCGGAAGCTCCATCACAAACGGCACTGCTTCACCCCGAAAGAGCGTGTTCTTGGATAGATGCGCGATCAGGATTCCCATGAGAATGCCGAACAGATACAGCCCGATCATCACAAGCGCCGCGTATTTCGGGAAGAACGCCGCGGAGAAGAACGCATAGATCGGCAGCTTTGCCGAGCAGCTCATAAACGGTGTCAACAGGATCGTCAGCTTGCGGTCGCGCGCGCTCGGCAGGGTTCGGCTTGCCATCACGCCCGGCACGGTGCAGCCGAAGCCGATCAGCATCGGCACGATGCTGCGCCCCGAAAGACCGATGCGCCTTAACAGCTTATCCATGACGAATGCGACGCGCGCCATATACCCGCTGTCCTCGAGCATCGACAGGAAGAAGAACAGCACGATGATGATCGGCAGAAAGCTCAATACGCTGCCGATGCCGGTAAAGATGCCTTTGATGATCAGCGAGTGCAGCGCGGCGTTGATGTTCCATGCGGTCAGCGCGTTGTCAACGAGCACGGTCAGCGCATCAATGCCCTGCGCAAGCAGGTTCTGAAGGAAAGCGCCGATCACATGGAAGGTCAGAAAGAACACCAGACCCATGATTCCGATAAACGCCGGTATCGCGGTCCACTTGCCGGTCAGAATTCTGTCGATGCGCGCGCTGCGCACATGCTCGCGGCTTTCGTGCGGTTTCACGACCGATGCTTCGCACAACTTCTGAATGAACGAAAAACGCATGTCTGCAATGGCGGCGGCGCGGTCCAGTCCGCGCTCCTCCTCCATCTGGCAAATGATGTGTTCCACCATCTCGCGCTCATTATCGGAGAGCTTCAACGCTTCTTCAACGTACGGGTCGCCCTCGACGAGCTTGCTTGCGGCAAAGCGCACGGGAATGCCCGCGTCCGCGGCATGGTCCTCGATGAGATGCATGATGCCGTGCAGACACCGGTGTACCGCGCCGCCGTTTGCGTCCTTATCGCAGAAATCGGTGCGGCTCGGCTTCTCCTGATACTGCGCGACGTGCAGCGCGTGGCTCACGAGCTCGTCGACGCCCTCGTTCTTCGCCGCGGAGATGGGGATGACCGGAATGCCCAGCAGTGATTCCATCTCATTGATGTTGATCGATCCGCCGTTGCCGCGCACCTCGTCCATCATGTTGAGCGCCAGCACCATCGGCACGTTCAGTTCCATCAGCTGCAGTGTCAGGTACAGATTGCGTTCGATGTTTGTCGCGTCGACGATGTTGATGATGCCGGTCGGCTTCTCGTTCAGAATGAACCGTCGCGAAACGCGCTCCTCGTCGGAGTACGGCGACAGCGAATAAATGCCCGGCAGGTCGGTAATCTCGGTATCGGGACGTCCCTTGATCGCGCCGCCCTTGCGGTCGACGGTCACGCCCGGGAAGTTGCCGACGTGCTGATTTGCGCCGGTCAGCTGATTGAACAGCGTCGTTTTGCCGCAGTTCTGATTGCCCGCAAGCGCAAAGGTCAGCTTGGTCCCTTTTTTGAGCGGGTTTGCCGTCTCCTTCACATGGAAACGCCCTTCCTCGCCCAAGCCCGGATGCTCGCGTTCGATCTTGTGCGCACGTTTCTGCACGGCAGCCTTCGGGTCGGTCGGTTCCACCTCGATCTGCGCGGCGTCGTCAAGCCGCAGCGTCAGCTCGTAGCCGCGGATGCGAAGCTCCATCGGATCGCCCATCGGCGCCAGCTTCATCACGGTCACCGTGACGTTCGGCACCAGTCCCATATCCAAAAAATGCTGTCTAAGCGCGCCTTCGCCGCCGACGGTTTTGACGATCGCGCTCTCGTTCGGTTTCAAATCACGTAAGGTCATTGCTTGCTCCGTAATTGGTTGCGGGTTGTCCGCATATATACCAAATTATACCGCAACCGGAGCTTTGATGCAATATGAAAAAGAACCTTGGACGTTCGATCCAAAGTTCTTTTGGATACGCTGTTTTAGGACAGCATTCTCAGTTGCCTGCGGTTGCGCTTGCGGAGGGCATAGCGGTCGGCTCGACCGGCGCGACCGTTTCCGGCGCTGCGCTCATCGAAGGCATCGCGCTCATCGTCGGCATTGCCGTTGCAGTCGGGGTTGCCGCCGTTGTGGGCGATGCAGCGGGCTTCTGCGTCGGCATCGTCGCGCTGCCGCGCACCGAGCAGGTACAGCCGGTGACGGCAAGCAGCAGCGCAAGCAGCGGAATCAAAAAGAATCGGTTCATATGCGCATCTCCTTTCGGTTCTTTTCCGATAGTTTGCGCGCAGTTTTTCAATTTATGCAAAAAAAGAACCGCTTGTCCGGCGGTTCTTCAAAGGAACGGTTACTCCTGTTCGGTCGGATATTCCGCTTTGCCGGTGATCTTGCGTTTGATGATCTTGCCCATGCGCTTCAACGCGTACGGACCGACGAGCTTCATCATCTCCTCGGCGGTGTGCATGTCGCTTGCGGCGGGAAGATCGCGGCTCAGATGAATCGCGTCAAACTCGCAGCGCGTGGTGCACAGTCCGCAGCCGATGCATTTGTTGAGATCGACCGTCGTCGCGCCGCAGCCGAGACAGCGGCTTGCTTCGACCTTGACCTGCTCCTCGGTAAGCGGCAGCCGGAGATCGGCGAACGTCTCCCGCGCGCTGCCCTTCGCAAGGCCCGGACGCTGCCGCGGCGCATTGTCGAACGAATCGGGCCGCGTGATATCGTCGCGGTCGAATTCGATGAACTCCCTGCGGTCTCTGCCGATCGTCAGCGACTGGCCCGGGTGTACGAATCGGTTGATCGAAACCATGCCCTCGCGTCCGTCCGCGATCGCGTCGATCGCAAACTTTGCGCCGTGGAAGATGTCGCCGCCGACAAACACGTCCGGTTCTGCGGTTTGAAGCGTCACCGGATCGGCGACTGCCGTGCCGTTTCTGCGCACCTCGACCTTGCTGCCCTCGAGCAGTTTACCCCATTCGGCGCTCTGGCCGATCGCCATCAGCACGTCTTCGCACGGGACCGTCAACGTGTCGTTTTCGTCATACTGCGGACTGAAACGGTGTTCGTCGTCATAGACGCGCGTACAGCGCTTGAATACAACCGCCGTAACCTTGCCGGTTTCGTCGCGCACGACCTCCTTCGGACCCCAGCCGTTTTCGATCGCAATGCCCTCCTCGAGCACCTCCTCGATCTCGTCCTTCGCCGCAGGCATTTCGTCGCGCTGTTCCAAGCACAGCATCGCGACCTTGCCCTTCGTGCAGCGCAGGGCCGTCCTTGCGACGTCCGCCGCGACGTTGCCGCCGCCGACCACGACGACGTCGCCCGCAAGCGTTTCGCCGCCGTTCTGATTGACGCGCTTTAAGAACGCAACGCCGGATTCGACGCCTGCGCCTTCTTCGCCGGGCACGCCCGCCATGCGGCCGCCCTGCAGACCGATCGCGATGTAGAACGCCTTATAGCCTTGCTTTCTCAGATCGTCGAGCGTGACGTCCTTGCCGACCTCGATGCCGCAGCGAATCTCCGCGCCCATCGCTTTTACGAGCTCGATCTCCTTTTCGAGCACGTCCTTTTCGAGGCGGAAGCTCGGAATGCCGTTTAAGAGCATGCCGCCAGGACGGCTTTCCTTTTCGAATACGGTGACCGGATATCCCTCGGTGCGCAGCCAATACGCCGCGGACAGTCCCGCAGGACCCGCGCCGATGACCGCGATCGGATAGTCCGTCCACTGGTTGCCCTCGCCGTTTTCGCACGGGACCGTGAAAGCCTCGGGATGCTCGAGCTCCCACTGCGCGAGGAACTTCTTGATCTCGTCGATCGCTACCGGCTTGTCGATTGTGCCGCGCGTGCAGCGATCCTCGCAGCGACGGTTGCAGACCGCGCCGCAGACCGCCGGGAACGGGTTGTCCATGCGAATCAGTTTGACAGCCTCCGCATAACGTCCCTCCGCCGCCATCTTGATATAACCCTGCACCGCGATGTGCGCGGGACAGGCGGTTTTACACGGCGACGTGCCGGTGTCGAAGCAGTTGATCTTGTTGTGATCGCGATAGTCGCGGTCCCACTTGTCCTCGCCCCACGGCTGATCGTCCGGCAGCTCGTGCATCGGGTATTTGACGCGCGTGCCGTCCGCTTTGCAGAGCTTTTGCCCGAGCTTCGCCGCGCCAGCGGGGCAGACCTCGACGCACTTGCCGCAGGCGACGCATTTGGATTTATCCACATGCGCGCGGTACGCGGAGCGCGACATGTTGGGCGTATTGAACAGCTGCGAGGTACGAAGGCCATAGCAGCTGCCGGGTGAGCAGTTGCAGATGCCGACAATGCGGTTCGGACCATCCAGATTCGTGATCTGATGCACATAGCCCTTGCGCTCGGCACGCTCGATGATCTCCATTGCCTGTTCACGCGTGATGTAGTGCGCGTCCTTGCCGGTTTCAACCAAAAACTCCGCAATGTCGCCGACGCCGATGCACATCTGTCCTTCGATATCGCCGACGCCCTCGCCGCGGATGCGCTGCGCCTTGCGGCACGCGCAGACCATGGTGCAGAACTTGTCGTACTTGTTCAACCAGTTGGACAGATGTTCGACGGAAACGCTCTGCGACTCCACGGGGATCGCCTTTTCAACCGGAATGACATGCATGCCGATGCCTGCGCCGCCCGGCGGTACGAGCTTTGCCGCAAACTCCAGCGGCTCCTGCGGCGCAAGGTTGAACATCGTCGCGACCTCGGGATGTTCGTCGGGCAGCGTCTTGTGCTCGACCATGTATTCGCCGGAGCCGACGACCCACTTCGGCACCCAGTACTGGATGTGCTGATCCGTGTTGTCGCGGTTCTGCTCGAGGATGCCGATCCAGATCAGATGGTCGATGACCTTTTGCGTGTCCTCGACGGACATGTGATTGCGCTCGGCAAGCTCCGCGGTCGTATAGCCCACGCGGCGCTTCTTGAAGCTAAGCATGAACTTGACCTCATCCTTGGTCAGCAGCCGGTCGAGAATCCAGAAATCCATGTGGTTCTCTTTGAAGCCGGACAGCTTGCGCGGGATGTTGTCGGTGATCATCACGGCCAGCTTTTTGATGAGCTTTGCTTTTTCGGGATCGTCGCAGTGATGTCCGTCCACGGGATAGTCCCGCTCGTTGACGTGAATCTTCGGGTTGACTTCCTTAACCATACAGTCTCCTTACACAATCGGAATCTTGATTGTCATGTCGGAAAGCGGATACGTCGCGCAGGCGTGGACGTAATCGAAATCCCTGTCCGCACCGCGGCGTCCGTCGTTCTCGGGGCAGACATAGTATTCGCCCGAAAGCACCTTTGTACGGCAGAAGCCGCATTCACCGCTGCGGCAGTCTGTCAAAAGCACGATGCCCGCGCGCTCGCACGCGACGACCAGAGACTCGGTTGCCTTGGCGGGAATCTCGTCCTTATGAATGCCGCGCATGACAGTCAGTGTATAGGTCTCGTCCTTCTTCTCGATCGGGAAGCCGGGGAACGCCGTGATATCCTTCGCCTGACCGAACATCTCAAAGCGCACGCGCCGTGCGGGCACGTCCAGCTTTTTGATCTCCTCGCGCAGGAATTTGTACATGACCTGCGGACCGCAGATGAAGTAGGACGTATCGCCCTTCGTATACTTATGAATGAGCTCCGCAGAAAGGAAGCCCTTCTCGCCCTGCCAGTCGGGCTCGTCGCCGGAGAGCACGTGCACGACATGCACACGGTCGCATTCCAAAGCGTCGAGCGCATCCTTCAGGATGATGTCGTTCGAGTTGACCGAGCCGTAGAGGATCGTCAGCTCCGCGTCCATTGTGCCGTTTTTGATCTCCTTTGCCATCGAGGCAAACGGCGTAATGCCGACGCCGCCCGCAAGTGCCAGAATATGGTGCGCGTCGCGCAGCGGTTCATAGTAGAACTGTCCGAGCCCCATGTTCGCCTTGACGGTATCGCCGACCTTCAGGCCGTCGTTGATGTAGTCCGAAATGAGTCCGTCGCCTTTAGAGCGGCGCACGGTGATTTCCACATAGCCCGGATCCTTGCGCGCTTCGAACGGCGCGGAGGAAATCGAGTACGGGCGGCAGAGCACATGCCCGTCGAGCTCGAACGCGAGCGAGATGAACTGACCCGCATAGAACGGGGGCAGCTTGCCGCCGCCGACCTTTTCAAAGCGTACGGTCTTTGCCGTGGGGCTTGCCGGACGAATCTCCGTCACGACGAGATCGAGCGTGCCGGGATGCCATTCCCGTGCGACGTTGCCGATCGGATCGACTGTTTCGGGCACCGGAGAAGCGGCTTTGAACGCTTCGAGACGCGCTTTGGTGACGCGCGACGCGCCGCCGACGTCCTTCAGAAATCCCTTGACCTTCATTTTGCCGCCTCCTTCTTCTTCATATCGTCCAGCACGTTCTTCGCGGCCTTTCTGCCGTTCGTGACCGCCGGACCCATGCCGTCGCCCGCGATCTGATGCGCGCCCGCAAACTCGAGCCCTTCGAAGAACTTCTCCTCCTCGGCGGTCTGCAGTCTTGCCACCATATGGTCCTGCATTGTGTGCGCGTAACCGTAGATGCAGCCGTTCCACATGCCGGTGTAGTGCGCGACGGTCATCGGCGTTTCGATGACGATTTCGAGCACGTGATCC
>JAEEGL012601728.1_pt1 | contig 11835 bp, 5 predicted proteins | sample 9134231 | NCBI WGS metagenome assembly JAEEGL01 (sample SAMN16246548, study PRJNA631951) | gut metagenome | biome: gut microbiome; feature: rumen; material: fiber-attached | host: Bos | place: Iran: Karaj | collected 2018-10 | reverse complement strand
GTTCATCGTTGTCGGTGAACATCAGTTCGGTGACAGAGATGGTGTCGTTCTCGTTGACGATGGGTAGCACACCGTTGTCGAGCATCACCATCATGCAGCCGCGTTGGTTGAGGTAATGTCCTCTGGTACCGAGACTCTCCTTAGTGGTGAGTACCTGCCCCACGGGGATGTCGTAGTCACGGAAAAGGTCGAAATATCGGTTGATGAGTTTCGCCTGGCCCACAGCAGAGAATAACTGCCGCTGCTCCACACTGTCGAGGCGACAGCTGTCAACACTCTTGCCCAGTTCGCTCCTGCCGCTGGCCATGGCACCCGACGAGACAAGGATGATTTCTATACCTTGATGGCGCAAAGTGGCTATTTGGTCCACTAATGCCGACATCCGAGTCACATCGAGCGAACCGTCCTTCCGTGTAAGCACATTGCTGCCTATTTTTATCGTAATCCGTTTGTACATAACTCCTTTTGTTCAAAAATTAAGCAAAATTACGAAAAAAATAGCATTCTGATGCCTTTTTCTGTTGATTTTATATATATATGCAAACACGAATTTCTCATGACTTATTATGTAAGGGGATGTTTTTTTGTAATTCATATCTATTCATCGAACAAAAATACATCTCAAAAAAACACCCTGCAAGGTTGAATCCTTGCAGGGTGTAATAGATTCTTATAGCAAGTTTTGCTTTAAGGACTTTACGTTCGGCAAAGCACTTGAACAAGTTCAGTGCGTTTGCGCTCACTTAACTAGTACCTTCTTGCCGTTGATGATGTAGAGACCAGGAGCAAGACCGTCGGTGTTGGTGTTGTCGCTCACCTTTTGACCGCTGATGCTGTAGATGCCTGAATGTTTCACGGAATTAGCTTCACCCTTGATGGCATCAATGCCATCTACTATGCCGTCATCGTCGAGAATAATGCCCAACAAATTCGCACCACCGCCATTACTACGGTAAAGCGTCCTGAACGGACGGACCAACACAGTGCCCTCAGTCACCCAGAAGTGATTATGGGCGATGTAATAAACATTGGCCTCTGTATTGTTCCAAGACTTGTCATCAATGCTCGACTCATTGTAATAGAAGCCCTGATGCGTCCAACCATAGCTCGTAGTGATATTCTTGTTTTGGGTGTTCACCACTTCAACGTTCTTTGACTGGATGGTTAAGACACCTTCCCTACCATCCATCTTTCTGAAAAGTACCGGGTGGTTAGCCACCACTGAGGCGACATGGTTGTATCTCAGCTTATCACGGTCTGATACTTGATCCGTACCATTGACATAGGTGATAAGGTCGTAGTAGTGGACGTCTTTGTTCTCTGTGATTGGATATGGCAGGATGACAGTCCCTAAATAATAAGTCATGTCACGAGTGTATGTCGCTGTTGTGGCTGTGAAAGGACCGTTCTGGATATTCAGGGGCTCAAGGTCAGTGATGACAAGGTTGTTGCACGTCTTCACACCATTATCCACCACAACCACGTTTCGCTTTGTACCATCAATGAAAGTGACACCTATCATCTGGTCAAGTTCAGGACTGACATACATCATCTGGTTCTTTACGTGAGGGTAGATGGTTGCGTTCCTGGCCTGACTGAAAACAGTCAGGTCTGTGGCATTCGTCAAGTCTGTCTCGTAGCCATCGAAGTACCTCTTGCCATTGTTGCTCCCCCAATAGTAAGCTTGCTGCAGACAAGCGTCGTCCACCTTGGATGGGTCATCCTGGACATAATAAAGTTGGAAGTCCATCACCTGATAGTACTGCTGGTCAGAGCGGATACCAATGGTCACCTGGTTGTTGAGGACCTTGAACTCCAGTTCCACTTCTTCGAAGTCGAAATCACCGGGACCAGCCACCACTTCAGGCGAACGTCCTACTGCACAACCTGTGGGATTACCATAAAGGGCCACACGTGAAGAACCGTCGTGAGCACCGTTGGTGGCAACCTTGGCAGTCAACTTGTACTGACCGTTAGGCAGTTCGCTGAGCGTCTGCATCAACTCCTGCTGGGTGATAGTAGCTGCCCAGGAATTGAAGACTCCCTTATCTGTGTCGGTCCATACGTCACTCTTACCGGAATGGCCGTTGATAAAAGTCCAGCCTGAAGGATATTCCTCCTTGCCATCATCGACAGTACCAGCAACCACCGAACCTTTGAAGTCAGCATTGGTGATCAAACTGGTGGCACAACCGCTGTTGTTGGCAATAGCCTTAGCATTGTTGAGGATATGGATTGCCTTAATACGAAGGTTGGCATCGCCTCCAAAGTTGGCCATCTCTTCCGCTTCAGTGGAGGCCTCATAACTCTCCCACTGCGCCACGGCAGCCGCAGCGGCACCGCTCGGGTCGCTGGCCATAGCCTCACGGCAGGAGTTGAGAGCAAACTGAAAGAGTGACGTTGTACGATAGATGAGGGAGATATTGGTCACCATAATCTGAGGAGCATTTTCCGCACCAACATTAACATCATTGGTTTCAAAACCGAATGACAAATCAAAAGTAGTGTTGTCGCTAATAGAAAAGTCCTTGGAGTAGGTTGTCCATGAAGCACTGGTGTTGGCAAGTGATGTCTGCTTACCACCAAGGCTGAAATAACTGAGGTCCTTGGCGATATTGGTTGCTTGTGTGGCTATGGTGTAGGTGAACGTGTAATTACCTGCAGGCAGCATACGCTCTTTCAGGAACTGCAAGGTTACTTCTTTCCCATACCACCCCTTACGCAGGTAGATATTGTTAGAATAAGTTCCATCGTTTGTGTTCTTTCCTGTCGCAATCCATTCACCGCCTTCAGTAAGTCCTTCAGTGATCAGATCCCAACCTTCGATTGCGTACATTCTCGGGAATTTAGTCGCATCGACCTGATCTCCTAATGCTGACGAGCCGTCAAGGTTGGTACCTAAGAAAGCACTGACATCGAAATTCGGCTCATGGCTACCTGTTTCCACATAGACGTAGAACTGCTCCGACAAAGGTGTCAAAGCCCTTTCCACATCGTAATCGGTGGCAGCGTATTCTGACGATTGGTTGTAGGACGAGACATCAAGTCCAAGGGAGGTGTTGCCTTCGATGAATGCCATATACCGTTTCCAAAGCGTCATGGAAGTTCTGGCGGCATCAACCTCGTTGTTAAGGGCAGCAGCGGCTGCTGTGAAAGCGGTGTAGTCAAAAGCATCAGGATTAGATTCGAATGTAGCCAAAGCATCCGTAACGGATGTCTTTGCTGTCGAGAGTTCATCCCCAGCCTGCTGGCTCATCTGCGTTCTCGCATAAGTCGTGTTGTCGTCAAAGTATTGATGATAATAAGCCAAGGCGTCTTCCAAAGTCCGCCTGGCTTCAAAGCTTTGGTCGAGACCATAATAGATGAGCGACACATTGTCCATGCCCATCCAGTTGGCAGTGGCAGTGGTCTGTTCCAGTCCAATTTCGATGGTATTGTTTGTCACATAGGTCTCCACTTCATAGTAGATAGGATTCTCGCTGGTGAGATAGGTCTTGTCATCGTTGGCATAGACATACTGGGTTGCGCTGGGATTGCCGTTAAGATGGTTGACAAAGGCGGCGATTCGAAGCTTATAGTGCCCGTTGGGGATGTCCGTAATGGTTTGGTACATCTTGTTGACCATGGGATTGACATCCCAGTTCTCATAGAATGTGCCGGTAAAGTCGCCTTGTATGTTAGTGTTGGTCTGGTTGTTTCGAAGATTGCCTGTCCTCGACCACCCAGTGATTCCATCATCAAATGTCCCATTGACTACGAAATTGGTTGTCATCGGGTTGTCTGCGGAAGCACTGGCGAGTTTAAGGTGGCTGACATAGAGGACTGGAGTCTCTTCTTGGGGGTTATCATTGCTCCCTGTTCCAAAACCGAGACTGATGGTGGCGTTTCCGTCGTTGACGATAGTGAACGAGATGGAGTGGGTGGTCCAGTTGGTGTTGCTCTGCATCCATTCTGTGCTGGTGTCGGAAAAGGTGGTTTCCCCAACCTTCACGTAGAAACGGTTCTCGTAATCCAGGCTTTTAGTATCGCTGTTGCAGTTCTCCACATCATAAGTCAGAGTGTAAACGCCGGCTGGCAGGTTGACCGTCTGGGTGTAGGCAGAAAAGTTAGAACTCCATCTGCACTCGAAACCAGCGCAAAACTCTGTAGATAGGTGTGTACCATCGGCTGTTGACACGATTGAGGGTAACTTGTCATGCACGGCGAAAGTTCCGATTTGTCCTGTTCCTATGCTGCCGAAATACGACTTTTCCTCTGTCCATCCATCAGTGGAGGTGAAGTCTGAACTTTGTATGTACTGTGCGGTGACATCGCTTTGTGCCTGTGCACCTATACTCATGAGGAGCAAAAGTATATATGAGATGAAATGCTTCTTCATAATGAATTGGTTATTGATAACTGGTGTGTATGAACTGTTTGGGTAATGGACTATTGCTATAAAAGGACTTATCACCAGAAATTGTCTGGTACTGTTTTGTCGAACAAACCATCGTAGAGATGTTCAGACACCTTATTGTTAAGCCATTCCAACTTGGTCTTGTCCTGCACCCATTCCATAAAGTCGGGATAAGCGATGCCGATGTCGGCACGCTCCTTGGGCCACAACCAACTGTCGGTGACAAGAACAATCACCTGTGGCGTGCGGTCGGGGTCATCGTCTGAGCCTAACGGACGGATACGTATCTTGTCGTTGGTACTCACACCGTCGTCGTAGGTCACCACAATGTTGAATTCCGATGCATTGTCGGAAATGAGGAAGCCGGAAGGAACATCAATTTGAGCCACTGGATCGAAAGAGATTTCGCGGTTTGGATACTGCAAAGACAATGCGGGAGAGTAAGTATCGGCGTTGGTGTTGACAATCACCTGGTCTGCGCTGTAGGTATTTGTCTCACCTGTGACACTATTTGTCTTGTCAAAAGTACCATTCAACCCGTAAGCTCCACTTTTGACGCTTTCCCAAATCACCTGCTCACCGAAGTTGACGGACAAAGGCATGTGACCGCCAGCGCACTTCAACCTCAATTTGGCAGTATTGCTACCCGACACGTGCTTAACTTGAAGCACCAAGTCGTTGAAGTCGAAGTCATCGGTCGTACCAAGGTCTTCATAGGCCAAGGTATAGACAATGTCCTTGTCGGCCTCGTTTTTCACCTTATGCTCTACCAAGATCATGATGTCGTTGTAGTCCTTGTCGGACTCCGACTCCTCGGTCAAGCCCCAATCCTCCAGGCCCACAATACCGTATTGGGTGGTGGAAGAAGTGCTCGTTTCGCTGCCGGTCGTCTCTTCCTCCTTGAACTTCAGCTCGGCATAGACACACTGAGGGGAGTTGTCGGGGTTGCGAGCGGCCTCAGAATAATACGTCACCATACCGTTCTCATCGTAATTGTCGCGGGTCACGGTACTCTTTAGAGAGGCTGAAGACCGGCGTGTGTTGCCCTCGGCAATGGCGGGTCCGCTGTATGGAGCACCCTCTGTGACATCAAGTTCGCCTGTTTCTACCTGGCTGGCGTCATTGAATGAACGGGCTGTGATGTAGAAGCCCATACCTTCACCAGGGTTCAACCCCACGGTACAAGGTTGTCCCAAAACAGCTTTGCAGTCTGAACGCTGACGACGGGTGTACATACGTGTCAAAGTGATGTTACCACCAGCAACCCACGAGCCATCTAACGATGTCGAAGAGTTCTGTCCGTTGCGGAAACCGCCCTGAATGCCTATTGTCACATTGCTCTGACTATGACCATGCTCACTGTTGTCAAGATAGAAATAAAGTGTATTCCTGCATCGTCCCTGGTTGAACCACCAGTTGGCGTATGTAGAAGAATAATTACCATTATTGTTGTGAACATACAACTGAGTGGGTAGGTTCTCTCCATCGCCTGGGGTCAGACTCCAATAATTGGTCATATCAAGGTAAGAAACAGTACTGGTGCTGTTTTCAGCAGTCATACTTTTGGCTCCCTGTGCCACCAAACGAGCATAAGTCTGGAATCTTTGACTGTTGGCATCGATTGACGTACCATGACGGGAGAGTCCATCAGCCTCCATCTTGTAGAATCCTTGTGGTAACTTAATGGTTTTTAAGAATGAGAATGTCGATGATGCTAAACCAGTGTTTTTTGCTGAACTATTCTTGAACTCATACACAAATCGTTCGGCGTCTTCATTAGTGGCTGTATGCTTAGCGAAATCGAAGTTCACTTTACTGTCATCCCAGGTAGGCACCCATCCCATATCGGAGAACTTCACACCAGAGATGGTTCCATTCTCATTGCCCCCCCATGGAAATGCCCACTCCGTTGGAATCCTGTGTGTTGGTAACTCTGTATCGTGTTAACGGGGTGTTGCCTCCTTCATTGGTCACATAAGTATCGAGCGTGAAGTAACGGGCTGGGAAAGGCAGGTAGTCAGTCGGAGTGAAATTCTGGGCAGTGACTGTCGTTCCGTCAATATCTGCTGAACCTGTGGCCACAGCAAGGAAGTTGGGGTCGTAGTGGTAGTGCAAGTCCTGGTCGTTGCCGGCTAATCGGAAACGGTCGCCATCGTAGTAGTTTTCCCAAATGTTATGCTTTTCTTTGATGGCGCCTGTTTCTATATCATATATATAGTAACCCACTATGTCGTGACGACCAGCCTCATATTCTATCGGATAGAAGGTGATATAGTCCACTCCTTCTTGGGCCGCACTTTCGTCATACTCGAAAGTGAAGTCTGAAGTGAAAGCCGTATGGTCCTCTGCATGGGCGAAGAGGTTGAAAGGCAAGACACCATTATAAGTACCGTCTGTAGCTGTGCCTTGCAGCATGTCGTAGAAGTCTTTGCTGAACACACCCCATCTTTTCTGTGGGGCAGTAGATTCCTGCGTCAGATCCCTTTGGTCGAATATATAATATTTGTCGTCATTGGGATTCTTGAAGCAATGCTCATCGGGATGGGGATCCTCAGTCTTGGGGATATCGATATAGGTGTTCTGCGGATAATCAAGGCGATCCTGGGCATCGTAATGATAAATGCTGAAAGTGCTGAAGAACTGCGACTTGGTGAAGGCTGGGGCATCGGCACGTGTACCGCCAACACTCAACTTTGCCATAGCCTTGTCATCAGATGTGACTTCGGATGTGGAATACTGTGTCAACCCATCATGTTGGTAGGCGAAATAGAGTTTGCTGACATTGCGTGGCACATCACACCGCACCTCAGAGCCTCCGCTCAAATTCTGGAACTCTCCGAGCAGATGGGCTCCCAAACCGCAGTTGGGAACTTTGTCATAAACAAGCAATGTGTAATTGTACAAATCGACATCCGTGGTGATATCAACACCACGAACCATATTGAAGTTATGGCCTTCGTCTATCCTGCCGAAATGCTCCTGGAAGTTGCTTGCATACATCTCGTATTTACTTTGGTCGAACAGGTCATCATTCGTACAACCCACCAAAAAGCCCGCCACTACGATGGCAGCCAATAAGTAAAACTTTTTCATTAACCAGATAGCTTAAAAAAAGTAAATTAGTAAGTTTAATCGCAAAAAAATATCAAACTACACACAATTTCAACTAAATTAATGCAAAATTATCAAAAAGGAATGTAAAAACAATATAAGCCAGTGTTAATATGTGTTAAGCGGTTGGATTTTGCCGCCATAGCATGGCGACAAGAAAAACGAAACAGGCGCGACAAAAAAGCCGCGCCTGCTTGCGATATAGAGGAAGAAATAATTACTTTTCGCTGTAGATCTCTACCTTCGACAGATAACTTGCAAAGTTGGAACCAGATTCCTGGCAAACGTAAAGACCATTCGACCAATCGCTGAATTGACTCATATCAACATTGACGGTACAATCAGTCACTCCACTAAAATCGTTGCCAGTACCCCATATGCCTCCGTTATAGCTGACAACTTTCAGCTGTCCGGTATAAGCAGAAGAGAAAGTCAGCTTGATGCTAATGCTTGTAGCACCGGAGATGATGCTGGAGGCTTGGATGAAGACACCTTCTTTATTCCAACCAAAAGCATTTGTGGTTATGCTATTGGTCAGGTTGGTACCTTCCATTATTGCAGTTTTAGTTGTCTCTGTCACTTCGCTACCGCCTTGGCTGCCGCCTCCAGGGTTGTTCTCGGGCCAGTTGGTGTCGTAGCCCCATGCCCAGTCGTACCATCTGGTGCCGGTGTGGTTCTGGTTGGCTACCCACTGTTCGAAACCAGGAATAGCGGTGTTGATGAACTGACGCTCGTAGCCTGGAAGTACACGTGACTCAGGATTATCTGCGCTTGCCTGCTCACTCTCTGCCGTAGATGGGAACCAGAATGCGAATGGAATCTTCTGCTCATCCGATGTGTCCTCACCCACCTGCAAGTTCTTAGGACCAGAGATACACATCTCTTCGCCGTCTTCGTAGGTGACGTAGATCTTGAAGTCGGGTATATGGTCGAGGATAGAGAAGTTGGCGATATCAGTGGAAGTGAAAAGTGTTCCGGGGAAGATTGTAGTCACATCCTTTGCCTCGGTATCGTTTCTGGCCTTGAAGTTGGCACATTTCACTGTGGCGCCATCGGCGAAGTCAACAGTGAATGGAGTTCCGTTGTAGTCGGGTGTACCAGTGATGTTCCTGATGTTGGTGGAATATTCATTTGGCAGACAGGTATTGATAGCCACGTCGGTCAGACCCGTGCCGAAGGCAGCGTGTACATCAGCGAAGAGTGTCTGGGTGAGATGCTCGTAAGCGGGATCTTCAGGCGCGAACTCTATTCTCAGAGGCAAGGTACCACCAGCCATAGGAATCATCACCTTAGGAGCGGAATAGTAAGTCTCGGTCACATCACCGGTGGTAGTGATCTCCTCGTAACCCTGTATCACCACCATGAAGAGGTCATTGTAGTCGAGGTCGTCGGTGCCGCCAAGGTCCTCCATACACATGGAGAAGGCGAGGTCCTGCTGAGTCCACTTCTTCACTTCAAAGTTACCATTCACAATGAATGTACAGTCGTTCCAGTCGAGGTCAGTACCAGTAGGAGTGTCTTCAAAACCAATCACATTATAACCGGCATAGTTGAAGGACATTGAAGGAATGTAGTTGCCAGCGAAATCAGAAGTTATTCTGCTGTCAGGTTTGGAATCCTCGTCATAGAGACGATTGTAGGCAGGGCCGTTGAGTGCTCCACCCTGTGAATAAGCGGCATACCAGGCATCAAGGGTCCATCCGTTCTCGTTCGTACCATCACTCTTAGTGGTATCGTAGAACAGCCAATTGTTCATGCTTCCACTACTCCAAGAAGTATATCCACTATGTGGATGAGGCTTGCTTGTACTACTACCTCTACCATGAACGACAAAGAAGTGGATGTTGACATCCTTGGGGAAGGTGTAGCTTGGAGCATAGTTGTTATCAGGATCATAGTAAGTCAGCGGGAAAGTATCACCTTTCTGACGAGAACTACTATGGGCATCGAGAAGGAGATACTTGTCGGCAGCGGCCTCTTTTGCTTCTGTATCCTCACCTGTTGTATAATAATAACCCACATAGTCACGAGTAGAGGTCACACCGGTAAACCATGTCACAGTGACAGGACCCGGAGCAAGGGTTGTGAAACCAGCATCAGTGACGTATGGACGCAACAGATCATATTGGTTGTCTGGGACGACGATTTTTTCAATCTCAGAGATGACTTCGGCATTTAGAGTCTTCTTGAAATAGTCTTGAACACCTGAAAGGGTACCTGTCTTGCTGTTGGTAATATCCATGTTGGTGACATAGAACTTACCGTATTCATCCGTGTCGTGTCTCCACCAAGATCCACGCTTACCATAGGCAGCGAAGTTATAGTAAGTTCCAGCAGGGTATTTTCTGCCTGATTCAAATCCTCCACCTGGGGCAATACTGGGATGTGAAGTCCACTTCTCGCCCTCTGCGAAAGTCACGATTCGATAACCATTGCCACCATTGGCGACATTATCGGCGGCAGTAAAGCCCGACTTTTCGTGGAATTCATCGATGCTGGTAAACAGCGAAACTGGCATATAGTCATTGAGTTGATCCCACGTGTGAATATTATAAAGGTAGCCGTCTGTTCCTCTGAAAAAGAAGTTCCAACCAGAGGCATTATCGTCAATTCCAGAATAATCAACATATTGTAAAGTCAGGCTGGAAGTTTCAGGGATAGTGGTCTGCCAAGGAGCGGGATAACCATGGCTGGTATATGCGTTCCATACGTTAGGAATGAGCTGGCGGGCGCGTGGACTGTTTTGGGCCATGTACTCTTCCATGGTGGTAGCGCTACTGGCTCTTGTACCGGCTGCGGTCATGTCGGCCACGTCGTTTTCGTTTGAGGGGTCGAGTGTCTTGTACTCGTTGAAGTTGTTGCCGTTGTTGTAGGCGCGGAGCACCACTTTCTGACAACCTGCGGGGATGTCGTACTTCACTTCCTGTGTGCCATTGACCACACAGCGCTTGAGGCGGAGCAAAGTACCGTCGGTACGTCCGAGTCCGTAAATCACGATGTTTGCGGCCTGGTCGGTGGTCACTGTCACCTTGCCTACACTACCATCCACCCAGGTGTGGTTGGGGTCGATCTCGCCGAAGCGGGCTTTGAAGGCTTGGGCGAATTCACGTCCTCTCTGAGTCTGGCTTGCGTCCAGAATAATTTCTTCGTTTGTACACGATGCTATTGCCAGTACGCATACAGGTAGAAGATTCCTTAAAAAAAATCTAATTTTCATCTTATCCTTAATGTTTGTATATAGACAACTCTTAAAATCTTTATAGAAAGCAAAAGCGTTCTACAAGTTTAACCTGTATACCGCATACATGCATTCCTTGATACATTCAATTCGTGGGTCTGCATTAGCGATAGAGTTAATATCTGTCAACCTTTTGCTTTATTCTAAAAAGGTTCCAAATAGGTTTGCGATTCTCTAGGTCGTAGTAAGTATATTCTGTGCAAAATTAACTCTTTTTCTTATAATAATATATGCAAAATCTACAAAAAATGTTTCAAAAGTAATAAAAACTTTGGAATTTGTACTATTTTGTTAAAATACTCTCATTTTTTGTGTACGTGTTAAGTGCCGTATCAACATCAAAGCGTTTATTATTTGTTTGCTAACAAAATTGTACTTACGAATTGGGCATAGGACTTTTGGCCTAGTTTTAGTTATCTCAAATTCTTCCCCATCTCATTTGTTAGTGTGTTGCCCATCTTTATAGGTAAGTAGCATGTAAAAGAAAAAGCAGAGAAAAACGACACTATACATTTTATTTTTTGTATCTTTGCACAGTTGTATGATATTACAGATAAGAAACGAAATATTTATTAATAATACTAAAGCAATATGGAAAGAACCTGGAGATGGTTTGGCAAGAAAGACAAGATCACACTTGCCATGTTGAGACAAATCGGTGTGGAGGGCATTGTCACAGCCTTGCACGATGTACCGCTCGGCGAAATTTGGACCCGCGAGAAAATTCATGACCTCAAGACATACATAGAAAGCTATGGCATGCGCTGGAGTGTAGTGGAATCCCTGCCCGTGGTGGAAAGCATCAAATATGCCGGTCCCGACCGTGACGAGCAGATTGAACGCTATAAAGTGAGCCTCCGCAACCTCTCTGCCGAAGGCATCCACACCATCTGCTACAACTTTATGCCCGTGCTCGATTGGGCGCGCACCGACTTGCTGCACTCCAACCCCAACGGGTCGTCGAACCTCTATTTCAATTACGCAGAATTCGCTTATTTCGATATCTACATCCTTCAGCGAGAGGGTGCACGGGAGGAATGGGCGAAGTTCCGCTTCCCTGAAGGCTACGGTGAAGGTCGCGATGTACTGG
>JAEEGL012271685.1_pt1 | contig 11835 bp, 11 predicted proteins | sample 9134231 | NCBI WGS metagenome assembly JAEEGL01 (sample SAMN16246548, study PRJNA631951) | gut metagenome | biome: gut microbiome; feature: rumen; material: fiber-attached | host: Bos | place: Iran: Karaj | collected 2018-10 | reverse complement strand
GGAATGGCTGAAGAAGAACACAGGCGTTTCAGTTGGTTCAGATGCATTCTTCCCATTTGGTGATAACGTAGAGAGAGCTCACAGAAGTGGTGTTCTTTATATCGCTCAGCCGGGTGGATCAATCAGAGATGATAATGTTATTGAGACATGTAACAAGTATGGAATCGTAATGAGCTTCACAGGAATCAGACTTTTCCATCACTAAGAGGGATTTGAAAATCAATTAAAAAGGGTACGGTTCTTCAGATTGTAGAAGAACCGTACCTTTATTATTTTCTTTATTTTTAGTTTTACTCTTTGTGGCTAAGGAGCTTTACTGTACCCAAGCTCCGTCAGCACCAAGTGTATAACCGTCAATTGTTGTATTTGAAGCCATAGATCCGTCGGCGTTGAAGTAGTACCACTTACCATTTACTTCCTTCCAGCCTGTAGCCATCGGGCCACCTGCTCCGAAGTAATACCACTTTTTGTCGATTTCTTTCCACTCGTAATCACACATTCCGTTTCCGGTGAGATAGTACCAGCTTCCGCCGTCCATAAGCCATCCTGCCATCATAATTCCATTTCCGTAGAAGTAATACCATTTGGTATCAACCTTTACCCAGCCGGTAGCCATTGCGCCGCCTTTGTTGAAGTAGTACCATACTTTACCTTCCTGACGCCATGTGCTTTCAAGTGCTCCGTTTTCTGTCATATAATACCATGCACCGCCACTTTGAATCCATCCTGTCTGTAGATATCCGGCACCGTTAAAATAGTACCATTTGCCGTTATCCTTGATCCATTTGTTCTGTGCGTAGGTTCCATCACCATAATCGTACCACCAGCCGTTAGTAGCTTTCTGCCATGAGCCTCTCTTAAAGGAGTAACCTTCAACGTATTTGGTACGAGGAGTTACGATTGCTGAAAAGTCAGTATAACCAAAGTCGATATCAACAGAGTTTACATTTATACCATTAAGAAATGTTGTGCTACCTGCCTGCCAGATATCTCTTGGGATTGCTGTGCTATAGGTTCCGTTATATCTTGCAATCCATTTGTAATATCCCGGAAGCTGAGAAAAATCAATATAGTTCTTTGCCCAGTTTTCGTTGCAGTACACGATTGGTGTATATCCTGCAGAGGATATCTCGTCACAAAAGGCCTTTGTCATATCGGTAAGAGTCTGCTTTCCGAGTCCTGTCTGTGATTTATCCTCCATATCAATAGCTATAGGATAGTTAATAGTATAGCCCTGAACCTGCTGTATAACCCACTGTGCATCAGAAATCGCTTCGTCAACAGATGTAGAAGTGCTGTAGAAGTAAACACCTGTTTTGATTCCAACGGCATTTGCGTTAGTTATATTTTGTTTGAAGTAAGGATCCATCTTGTGAGAACCATGTCCGATTCTGATAAATGCAAAACTGATTCCCTGGTTTTTTACTGCAGCCCAGTCCATATCGCCCTGATACTGGGAAACGTCGATACCCTTTATACTTCCGGCTTCATGCTCATGGTTGTTTACATATTCACCGTTAGTGTTGAAGTACATATAAGAGCCATCTACATACTGCCAGCCTGTCATCATTCGGCCTTCCTTCCAGGAACCGCGCTTGACAGGATTAAAGTAGAACTGATTGGTCTTGCCAAGGGAGTTGGTTATTGTCTTAAGTCCCTTTGCCATATAACCGTTTTCATCAAAATAATACCAGCAGGTATCATATATCCATCTTTTTGTTACTTTGTTTCCATCCTCACCGTAGTAAGTCCAGTTGTCACCTTCCTTGTACCATCCGGCCGCCTCAGCCTTGTTTGATGGAATAAGGGAAACAAATGTGGCTAATAACAGTAGGGATATAAACAGCTTTACGTATTTTTTCATAAGCCTACCTTTCCTGTTACTTGGGGAAGTAACCATTTTGTATTATTGTGCGTATTTCCTAATAGGTTAACATAATTTTACTCAAAAAACAATCCTGTAATTACATTTTGTGAAGACTTTTGTTTCATTATAATATAAGAGCGAATTTCGTTATATTATAATTAAGTTGCGATGCGGGAGATATTTGTTTATTATTAAATGAGTATGTAGCGAAGCGGAATGCGAATGCTGCTTTGCTTAGTGACTGGGCGATTTTTGCCTGATAAATGGAAGGGTTTAATATGCTTCGATATGAGAAAATAGAGGATATCTCAGACGGTAAGCTCTACGGTGAAGATGACGAGGTATGCGTAGGAACTAATGGCTGTAAGGGCTGTAGCTATTGCTGTAAGTCCGATATGGGAAAATCCATAGTACTTACTCCATATGATATGTATGAGCTTAATCTTGTAACCGGTAAAAGCTTTGATGAGCTTTTGGTTGAGTTTGTGATAGAGCTTTCTATGATAGACGGAATAGTTATGCCACATCTGAAGATGGATGGTGGATGTAAATTTTTAAAGGATGACAGGTGTAGCATACATTTGCATAGACCGGGTATCTGCAGGCTGTTTCCTTTGGGACGTCTTTATAATGAAAGTGGATTTGATTATATAGTACAGACGAATCAGTGTCAGATAAAGGGAAGAACTCCGGTTAAGGTAAGTGATTGGCTGGGGATAGATGAGCTGGATAAGAATACGGAGTTTATAAATAAATGGCATCGCTTTGTAAAGTTTGAACGTAAGAAGGTTTCGTCGATTCGCGAGATGGCAGGCCATGAGGCCAGAAGAATCCGTGAGATGGCAGTGGAAGATCTGGAGGTTTATGCCGGAATAATCGGTGAGCAGGAAGACTTTGAGGAAAAGGGTGCCGAAAGCTACAGAAGTGAAAAAATAGAAGAAATCAATGAGACCTCTGAAGCGACGATCAAGGAAGTGATGAAGAGGTGTATATCAATTCTTTACCTCGACAAGTATGATACGACTTCTGACTTTTATGAGCAGTTTGATAAGAGACTAAGAAGGACAATCAGTGAGATAAGGGGAATGAATTAAAACGGATAGATAATGAGAAGTAACATGAATGATGAGAAGAATGAAAATATGAATAAATGTTTGGTTGCTATGAGTGGTGGAGTTGATAGTTCTGTTGCAGCATATCTTATGAAGGAGAAAGGGTACTCTCCAATAGGAGTTACCATGATGCTTCATGATCAGGATCTTAGCTGTACTGCGGGAACACATCTTTGCTGTACACCGGATGATATAGAGGATGCACGATTGGTTTGCTCAGCACTCGGAGTTCCTTTTTATGTTGTCAATTTTATGGACGGATTCAGAGAAAAGATAATTGATAAATTCATAGAAACCTATCTAAGAGGTGAAACCCCTAATCCATGCATCGACTGTAACAGATACATGAAGTTCGGACGACTGTTCGAGATGGCTGATGAGAAGAAATGTTCAAAGGTTGTAACCGGACATTATGCAAGGGTTGAATATGATGAGTCAGCTGGAATCTATAAGCTTAAGAGAGCAGTGGATCAGACCAAGGATCAAACCTACGTGCTTTATTTTTTAAGTCAGGATCAGCTGGCAAGACTGTGCTTCCCGCTTGGTGAGTATGAGAAGGAAAAAGCAAGAGTCATTGCTGAAGAACAGGGAATTATTACAGCCAGAAAGCATGACAGTCAGGATATATGCTTCGTTCCCGATGGGGATTATGCAGGCTTTATGGAAAGAGAGGCGGCTGAAAGAGTGCGTGTGGCGCTAGAAGAATCGAGTGATTCTCAGGGGACGGAAATAGATGATTCTGCGAGAGGTATGTTCATAGATACCGCTGGAAAAATCATCGGCCCTCATAAGGGTTATTATCATTATACAATAGGGCAGCGTCGCGGACTTGGAGTGGCAGCAGGAGACAGAATCTATGTCGTAGATATAATTCCGGAAAAGAACCAGGTTGTTCTTGGTTCGAATGAAGATCTATTCACAAGAAAAGTTGAGGCAAAGGACTTCAACCTGATAAGCATGCCGGATAAAGAAGCGATAATCGAAGGAGACGATGCCTCAAACAGAGGTGAAATAAAGATGAAAGTGACCGCCAAGGTCCGTTACAGAGCAAAGGATACCTCCGGAATTCTTACCCTTGGCCCGGATGGAACAGCAACAATGATGTTTGATGAACCGGTTAGGGCAGTGACTCCCGGACAGAGTCTTGTAGTTTATGATGGTGAATACTGCCTTGGCGGCGGTGTGATAGTTTAGATTAGGATTTATAGAGACTGTAAATTATTTTGTGTAAACTACAAATGAGGTAGGTATCCTCTTGGATTGATGTTAAAATAAATATTAATCCAGGAGGATATTTTTTATGGCGAGACAAAGAAATCTTTCACCAGAAAGAAAAGAATTCATCAACAGTCTGTTGGAGCATTACAATCCTAAAGATGCTATGGATGTTCAAGAGATGCTCAAGGACCTGCTTGGTGACACGCTTCAAGGTATGCTTGAAGCGGAAATGGATAATCACCTTGGTTATTCCAAGTATGATTACCAAAACAAAGAAACTACAGATAGCAGAAATGGATTCAGCAAAAAGACCGTTACATCTTCTATGGGACCTATTACGCTAGACATCCCGCGTGACCGGGATGGTTCTTTTGAACCACAAACAGTCAAGAAAAATGAAACTGATATCTCATGCATTGAGGATCAAGTTCTTTCTATGTATGCAAAAGGGATGACAACTCGAGATATCAGTAACCATCTAAGAGATGTTTATGGTGTCGATGCATCAGCTGAAATGATTTCACATATGACTGACAGAATACTTCCTATTGCAAAAGAATGGCAGAATCGTCCATTAGAGCGAAAGTATGCAGTTGTTTTTATGGATGCAGTACATTTTCATGTACGCCAAGATAATCAGACAATAAAAAAAGCTGTATATGTTGCTATCGGTGTAAAACTCAATGGACAAAAGGAAGTAATGGGCATGTGGATTGGTGGTAATGAAAGCGCCAAATACTGGCTTGGTGTTCTGAATGAGATTAAAAACCGAGGTGTTCAGGATATATTTATTGTATCAGTTGATGGTCTTACAGGATTCGCTGATGCAATAAATGCAGTATTCCCACAGGCAGAAATACAAAGATGCATTGTACATCAGATCAGATATACTACGAAGTTTGTTTCTTACAAAGATGTAAAACCATTCATGAAAGATCTGAAGTGTGTTTATCAAGCTGACACAGAAGAATTAGCTTTAGCTGCTTTAGATGAGTTAGATGAGAAATGGGGGAAGAAATATCCGTCTTCTGTATCCTCATGGCGTAATAACTGGCCGCAGCTGTCAACGTATTTCAAATATCCCCCAGAAATCCGAAAGGTAATCTATACAACAAACGCTATAGAAAACTATAATCGTCAGCTCAGGAAAGTAACTAAGACAAGGACCATCTTTCCATCTGATGATGCATTGTTCAAACTTCTGTATCTGGCGATGATGGATATCACTAAAAAATGGACAGGAAAAACTTGGAATTGGGGACAGACATTAGATCAGTTTTGCATATATTTCGGAGATCGAATACAGCCTGAAGATCTTCAATAACCATGATTCGACATCCATGTAAAGAGTAAAATGAACGCCCGTTTTCCGGGCGCTCTTGACATGGAATGTCGCCTCATGGTATAAGCAGTTAAGGGCTGGAATAGCAATCCATGCCATTCCAGCCCTCGTTATACTCGTTAAATCTCAGTGATTTTTTTCATCTATCCAAGAGGTTTACACAAAATTTTTTACACTACCGATTTATACTTTTTTAATTCCTCTTGAAGTTTAGATATTAATTCTGCGTTTTCGGCAAGCATATTGTCCTTTTCGGCAAGCATATTGTCCTTTTCGGCAAGTTTGTTGTCTTTATCAGCAATTTCCTCATCTTTTTTTGAAACTTCCTCTTCAAGGGCTTCAATTCTATCCATATACCTATCAACATCAAGATCGAGAGACTGGTCGTAGAGCATGTTATCAACCTCCTTCAAACTACTATATTTCTATAACTCATTTCTATTGTCTTAATTATATCACTTACCTGTCAGTAATATCCAAAAAAATAATGTTTATTATTATCGATGTATTTGTTATAATGTAGGTTGGTTTTCTATGTTTAGGAGGATTAAAGATGAGTAAAGCAGTTGAAATCAGATGGCATGGCCGTGGTGGTCAGGGTGCCAAGACCGCAGCGCTTCTGCTTGCGGATGTGGCGTTCAACACAGGCATGTATGTTCAGGGTTTTCCGGAATACGGTCCTGAAAGAATGGGCGCGCCTATTACGGCGTATAATCGAATCAGTGAAAAAGAGATAAGAAATCACTCAAACATTTACAATCCTGATTATGTTGTTGTAGTTGATGAAACTCTTCTTCACAGTGTTGATGTAACATCGGGTCTGAATAAAGACGGTGCGATAGTAATCAACACAGCTAAACCAAAGGAAGAAATTATTCCTCTGTTAAAAGGGTATGAGGGTGCGGTATATACTGTAGATGCTCATACAATATCGATGGAAACACTTGGAAGATACTTCCCGAATTCACCTATGCTTGCAGCAATAGTAAAGGTATCAGGTATCATGTCTAAGCAGGATTTCCTTGAGCAGATGAGAGGTTCTTATCAGCATAAGTTTGCAAAGAAACCTGAAGTAATTGATGGAAATATGAAGGCGCTTGAAAGAGCCTTCGAGGAGGTGCAGTAATGGCTAACAAAGTTAGGACAGATATCAGTAAGATAACAGAGAAGTCTCCTTACCAGGATATTACTCCGGGAAATGTAGTATATGGCGGTGGCGGTGCTGCCAGCTTTTTGACAGGTGAGTGGAGAACACAGACTCCTGTCGTAGACTGGGACAAGTGTGTACAGTGTCTTATGTGCGCTCCTATGTGTCCGGATTCTTCTATTCCGGTAGAGGATGGAAAAAGACTGGACTTTGATCTGGATCATTGCAAGGGCTGTGGAATATGTGCCGGCGCATGCTCCTTCGGAGCTATTACTATGAAGGAGGGCTTATAAGATGTACAAGGAAAAGGAAACAAGAGTTAAGGGAAAGCTCACTGCAAAGCTGAATACTCCTGAGGAGACAGCAAAGTCTGCAATAGAGGCGGTTAATCCAAATCAGACACAGACTGTGGAGAGCCCTTATGATACAGAATACAATGAAAATGAGAAGGCAAAGGCTGAAGAAAGAGTTCGTGGAACAGCGGCTAAGAAGCGTGATCGTATGTCAGGTAATGAGGCTGTTGCTCTTGCGATAAAGCAGGTTAATCCTGATGTTATGCCAGCCTTTCCTATAACACCTTCAACTGAGCTTCCTCAGATGGTGTCTACATATATCTCAAATGGTGAGATAGATACAGAGTTTATACCTGTTGAGTCAGAGCATAGCTCAATGAGTGCAGCAATCGGTGCATCTGCTGCAGGAGCAAGAGCTCTTACTGCAACATCATCAGCTGGTCTTGCATTTATGTGGGAAGAGCTTTATATAGCTGCATCTGACAGACTTCCGCTTGTTCTGTGCCTTGTAAACAGAACACTTACGGGACCTCTTAATATCAACTGCGACCACTCAGATGCGATGGGTGCAAGAGACAGCGGATGGCTTCAGGTTTATGCTGAGACAAATGAAGAAGCATATGACAACTTTATTATGGCTTACAGAGTGACAGAGCATCCGGATGTTCAGCTTCCTATGATGGTCTGCTACGATGGATTTATAACAAGCCATGCTGTTATGAATATAGAAACTCTTGATACAGATTCAGTAAGAAAGTTTGTTGGTGAGTATACACCTGACAATTTCCTTCTGAATAAGGATATGCCAATGGCTGCAGGTCCTTATGCAAATTCTCCTTACTATATGGAGACTAAGTTTAATCAGCGTGCCGGTATGAAGAATGCCAAGAAGGTTATTCTTGATGTCTGCAAGGAATACGAAAAGGTATCCGGTCGTAAGTACGGACTCTTCGAAGAGTATCGTATGGAGGATGCAAAGTACGCGATAGTAATTATGGGTTCAGCTGCAGGACAGACTAAGGATGCAGTTGATAAGCTTCGTGAATATGGTATCCATGTTGGAATGATCAAGGTTCGTGTATTCAGACCATTCCCGGGAGAGGAGCTTGCAAATGCGCTGAAGAATTGTCAGTCGGTTGCTATACTTGACAGAGCAGAGAGCTTCTCAGGTCAGGGTGGCCCGCTTGGTTCAGAGCTGAAGGCTGCGATGTATGACGCAGGACTTGATATACCTACTGTTAATTATTTCTATGGTCTCGGTGGACGTGATTATACAGTTACAGAGGCAAGAGATGTGTTCAGAGATATCCGTGAGATAGTTCGTCGTGGAAAAGAACCTGAGCAGTTTAAGTATGTAGGTCTTCGTGACCGTGATGCTGACTACTCAAATGAGTTCAGAGATTTCAGTGGTGATGATCAGATGGATATCCGTATGTCAGGTGATGGCGTTCGTTTATCAGATAAATAAGCGGATGAACCAAGTGACGCGATGGATCTTTAGTTAGGAGAAAAAAAGAAATGGCATATAATTTAAAAGAAGTAATGAATAAGCCGGACAGGCTTACTCCGGGACATAGACTCTGTGCCGGCTGCGGTGCGGCTATCACAGTAAGAACAGTGCTCAGAGCGCTGAAGGAAGAGGATAAGGCAGTCATTGGAAATGCAACAGGCTGTCTTGAGGTTTCAACCTACCTCTATCCATTTACAGCATACACAGACAGCTATATTCACAATGCATTTGCCTGTGCAGGCGCAACTCTTTCAGGAGTTGAAACTGCTTACAACGCACTTAAGAAACGTGGTCGTATCGATGAGGATACAACATATAAGTTTATAACATTTGGTGGAGATGGTGGTACATACGATATCGGTTTCCAGTCACTTTCAGGAGCAATGGAACGTGGACATGATATGGTTTATGTATGCTACGATAATGGAGCATACATGAATACGGGTATCCAGAGATCATCCGCTACACCTAGATTTGCAGATACTACAACAACACCTGTTGGAAAGGTGAGCAACGGAAAGGTTCAGTCACGTAAGGATCTTGCAGCCATTATGGCAGCACATAACATCCCTTATGTCGGACAGTCCACATTTACTGCCGGAATGAAGGATCTCTATGAGAAGGCTGAGAAGGCTATCTACACTGAGGGAGCAGCATTCCTGAATGTAATGTCACCATGCCCAAGAGGTTGGAGATTTGATGCGGCAGATATGGCAAAGATATGTAAGCTTGCGGTAGATACCTGCTACTGGCCTCTCTTTGAGGTTGTTGATGGCAAGTGGATACTCAGCTATGAGCCTAAGAACAAGCTTCCTATAGAAGATTTCCTGAAACCACAGGGACGTTTCAAGCATCTGTTCAAGCCTGAAAATGAACATCTTCTTGGTGAGTTCCAGGCAGAGATTGATAAGCGTTGGGAAGAACTATTAAATAAATGTAAATAAGTCAATGGGGTCGTTACTTTTTGACTTATTAGAGGGTAGGCATATCTATGATAACTAAGAATATTAGACAGATGATCAATTATTGTTTTTCATATGCGGATAATGTGCAGTTCAAGGCGGCTAGTCCGTATCCGGTAGATGCACGTATTTCCCTGAAGAATCAGCTGAAGGATGATATGCTGGTATTTTTGGGATATATTTTCGATAACAATAGTGCTGATATGGCTAATCAGATAAGGTTTTTGAATGATAATCTTCAGATAGTTATTACAGAGTATAACTTCAAGAGATTTATCAATGACAGATGTAGAAATCTGGATCTTACATCTTATATCCCAAGAAGTCTTCAGTATTTTGTTATGGATGATACTTCTCCGATGAACCGCAGAACGGGCTATGGAACTTCTATATCAAAGTATCTTATCAATACATTTAATGATATGGGCTGCAACTTCATAGCTTACGGCGGAATAAGTGACTGGGAGGCTGACAGGCTTTCTGATTACATCAATATGATGAACAATTATGTGAATGGATTTGATGTTTATAAGAATACGCCGGGTGGCGGAAAGATAGGTGGAATGCCGGGTTCACAGGGCTACTCTGATGTTGGAGCAAGAGGAACCGGCGAAGACGAGGAAGGTTCTCCGGCAAATGTAAGAATTCAGATGCCTGCTAAGCAGGAGACTTTGGATCAGCTCCTTGCAGAGCTTGATTCTCTGATAGGCCTTGATTCTGTTAAAAAGAACCTGACCAATCTCATCAATCTTGTAAAGATCAAGTCGATGCGTGAGAAGCTGGGACTTAAGACACCTAGCATGTCACTTCATCTGGTATTCTCCGGAAATCCTGGTACAGGTAAGACAACTGTGGCCAGACTTCTTGCCAAGATATATCATCAGCTTGGTGTAGTAAGTAAAGGACAGATGGTCGAGGTAGACCGTGCAGGGCTTGTTGAGGGTTACGTTGGTCAGACGGCCCAGAAGACCGCGAAGGTCTGTGATGAGGCTATGGGTGGAGTGTTGTTTATAGATGAGGCATACACTCTTACAAATGCAGAGGGCGAGGACTTTGGCCAGGAGGCGGTTGATACGCTTCTTAAGCGAATGGAGGATAATCGTCAGGACCTCATAGTTATAGTTGCCGGATATACAGATGAGATGAAGACCTTTGTTGAGTCTAATCCGGGTCTTAAGTCAAGATTTAACAAGTTTATTGAATTCCCTGATTATTCAGGAGATGAGCTTATAAAAATATTTGATCTAATGTGCGTTAGTCAGGATTACGTCATGGATAAGGATGCAGAAAACTGCATGCATGAACACCTGAACAAGATAGCTGTAGATCATGGCGAGCATTTTGCAAATGCCAGAGAAGTACGTAATTATTTTGAAAGGTGTGTAGAGAGACAGGCTACGAGAGTTGTTACAGAAACCAACATCGATGCAAACAGTCTTACAACCTTCAAGCTGCCTGACGTTCAGGAGGATATTTAGTGAGGAACGAAAGTGCTTATTATAAAAACAGAACAGTATTAAGAGTAGTAGCGCTTGTTCTGTTCTTTATATTTTCTTTTGCGACAGTGATGGGATGGGAAGCTGTATTCAATCTGACATCGCCTGTTTTGTCGTGCGTTCTTGCTGTTCTTATCTATATATCATTTAATACGACGGGAAAGTATTATCGATGTGCACTTTGTTTTTTCCTTGGAATAGCAGTGTGGTTTCTGGCGGACTGCGTATGGGCATATTGCAGCTTTCAGAATCATGTCGGAGAGGTGCTCCAGAAGATATCTGACAATTTATACCTCGTGCCGGACTATGTTTTTCTTTTGGGTGTAATAGTTTATGCAAGAGATGTGCTTAAAAAGAGCGATTATCAGAAAATCGCTGTTAATGCATTTATCATCGCAGTAATAACTTCAATTTTCGGTTACAGGTTTGCTATGAGGCATCACAATTTTGGTACTCATCTGAATCTGGAGCTTTTTGAACTTACACTTTATTTCTTTGTATCGATTTTTACTATTGTTTCGATCGGAATGATAGTAAATAGAACGGGGTGGCAGAATCATTTACGTTCCTTCAAAATAGTGTGTATTTCAGGTACGGTTTTCTCAATAGGCGAGCTGAGATATACGATCTATATGATTCTGAATAAGGAACCGGAGAATAAGTATATAGATATTATCTATATGCTGTGTATTCTTTTGTACAGCTTTGCGTGGACCGATTCCGCTATAAAAGATAAGGGTATAGTTCCTGCTGAAAGGGATAGTAGAAGAGATAGATATACTCCGTGGATTTACGGCGCGCTTATCATATGTTCGGCGATAATACTTTATGCCGTAAACTATTTTGATATATATCTTGTTTTCTGTATGATCGTTGCATCGATGGGAT
>JAEEGL011959852.1_pt1 | contig 11835 bp, 10 predicted proteins | sample 9134231 | NCBI WGS metagenome assembly JAEEGL01 (sample SAMN16246548, study PRJNA631951) | gut metagenome | biome: gut microbiome; feature: rumen; material: fiber-attached | host: Bos | place: Iran: Karaj | collected 2018-10 | reverse complement strand
TCCGCCCCCCGCTCGAATCCCTCCGCGTCGACGGCCTCGGCGCCGTCCTGCGGCCCGGGGGTTCAGGGGGCCCGCCCCCCGGCCGTTTGGCCGAGACCATGCTCCTCCTCCGCGCCGGCTAGCAGGGGGGCCACCACAACGACGACGAGCTGGAGGTCCTCTACTGGGCCTTCGGCGAACCGGGTCTCTGCGAAGCGGGCTACGGCTCCCCGAAGACCTTCGCCAAGATCGGCGCCTCGGGCCACTCCACCCTCCATCCGCGCGACTTCGACGCGGCCTTCTACCTCTCCCGCGCCACGCGCGGCCGCATCGTGGAATTCGCCTCCGGCGTCCTTGCCGGCGAGCGACTCGTCGCGTTCCGCCAGCCTCCGCCGGGCGTCCTGGAGCCCATCCCCCTCGACGAGCCCTACCGCCAGACGCGCCGCCTCGAATGGACGGCGCCAACCGCCGACGGCGCCTCCCTCCTGCGCATCGAGGACCGCTGGGACGGCGCGCATCCGCAGCGCCTCCAGTTCCACACCGGCGGCCTCGCGGTGGAGTCCCTCGGCCCCGGCCGCTGCCGCATCCGCGGGCATCGCCTCGACACCCTTGTCGAATGCTCCCTCCCGCTTGTCTGGGAGATCGTGCCCGACGCCTGCGGCTTCACCACCGGCTTCGGCGCCGACCTCCCCGGCGACGTCCACGCCGTATCCACCACCTTCCAGACCCTCCTCCAGCCATGAGCCAGACTTGTTCCATTCCCAGCCGTTCCATGTCGGGCGTCCTCCTCGGCGCCTGGGGACACTGGTCCGCAGTTCTCCATGAACTCGACGCCTCCGGCGGCGAGTTTCGTATCGCCGGCATCGCCGCCATCCACGAGGACGACGGCGACAGCCCCGCCGCGCGGATCGTGGCGGAGCATGCGTGCGCCTCCGGCGCCCGCATCGAATCGGATCCCGACGCGCTCCTGCGCGACCTGCACCCCGATTTCGCCGTCGTCTCCGCCCGTCCCGACCGTCTTCCCCGACTGGCCGCGCTTGCCGCCTCCCACGGGTGCCACATCGTCTGCGAAAAGCCGCTTGCCCTCGACATTCCGGCGCTCCTCGCGCTTCGCGATGCGGTCCTCGGCGCGGGCGTCCGCGTCTGCGCCATGCTCCCCAACCGGACGCGCCCCGCGCTCGCCGCCGCCGTCGCTGCCATCCGCGACGGCGCGATCGGCCGGCCGGTGCTTCTCAACGCCCGCAAGACCTACAAGTGGGGCACACGCCCCGCGTGGTTCGGCGACCGCGCGGCCTACGGCGGAACGATCCCGTGGATCGGCATCCACGCGCTCGACTTCATCGACGCCGCCACCGGCGGCGACCCCGTGGCCGAGGTCAGCGCCTACCACGCCAACCTCGGGCATCCCAGCCATCCCGGCTGCGAGGACGTCTGCGCGCTGACGATGCGCCTGGCGTCTGGGGCCCTCGCCACGGCGTCGCTCGACTACTTCCGCCCCGATGCGCCCGTGCCGCATGGCGACGACGGCCTCCGCGTCGTCGGCACTCTCGGCGAACTGACCGTGGACATCGAACGCGACCGCGCCGTGCTTCTGGAGCCGGGCCACTCCCCCCGCGAGCTGCCGCTTCCCGCCGAGGCGCCCTACTACACCCCATGGATTCGCGCGCTTCCCCCGCGCGGCACGCCCGTCGCGCCGGATGACCGCACCCTCCGCGCCTTCCGCCTCACCCAGGAGGCGCTCTCGGCCCGCGACGCCGCCGATTCCGGGCATCCCCGACGGCCCGCGCCATGAAAGCGACGTCCGCCGCTTTGAGCAATGTCGGGGCGAGGCGCGTCGCCGTGTTCACGGCGGTGTGGCACCACGCTAGCGCGAGGCTGGAGGGAATTTTCCGCTATGCGCGAGAGAAGGCGTGGGACGTGCGCGTCGTCGACAACCATGAAGACGGCGTGTCCATGACGCCCACCGACGTGGTCCGCAACTGGCGGCCCAACGGTTGCATCGTGGACGGCGACCTCGTCCACGTCCCGAGGCGGTTTGGCATTCCGGTCGTCCACTGCGACGCCGATCCGCGCCGCATGCGCCGCCCCTGGTGGGGCGTGGCGCACGATTCGCGCGAATCCGTCCGGCTGGCCCTCGGCGAACTTCTAGCGCTCGAACTCCCCGCCTACGCCTTCGCCGGCTTCTACGTCGCGCGTCGCTGGTCCCGAGAGCGGCGCGCCGTGTTCCGCCGCGAGATGGCGCAACGGCGGCTGCCCGCGCACGTCCTTTCCGACGGCGACGGCGACTACTTCGGTTGGGAGCGGCGGCTTGCGGCATGGATCGCCTCCCTCCCGCGCCCGTGCGGCATCCTGGCCGCCAACGACCGCGTGGGCGTCGCGGTGCTCGATATATGCCGCTCGCTCGGCATCGCCGTGCCCGAGTCGATCGCCGTGGCCGGGGTGGACAACGACGAGGCGTTCTGCGAAAGCGCGGTCCCGTCGCTCACGAGCGCGATGCCGGACTACGCCGAGTCAGGCTACCGCGCGGCGGAGATGCTCGATGAGCGGATGGAGGGCCGCTGCCCGAAGCCCGAGGTGCGCGTCTTTCCGACGACCTGCCTCGTGCGGCGCCAGTCCACACGCGTGATCGGCGCGGGCGGCCTCCCGATCCGCAAGGCGGTCGAGACGATCCGCCGACGCGCCTGCGAGGGACTCGGCGCGGCCGAGGTCGCGGCGGAGATCGGTGGAAGCCGCCGCTCGGCGGAGCGGAGGTTCCGGACGGCCACGGGCCGCACCATCCTCGACGAGATCCTCGACGTGCGGCTCCGTCGCGCGCAAGAGCTTCTGCGCGACCCGCGCGTCCTCCTCAAGAACATCCACTACCAGTGCGGCTACGAGGACGACATGGCCTTCCGCCGCTTCTTCCGCCAGAAGACCGGCATCTCCGTCTCGGAATGGCGGCGGCGGAATGCGCCGCATTGACGCAATCAGCCTATATTATTATCCGCAATCGGCGTATGTCATCCGGCGGAGGCGCGCTATAATGGCGCCGTCACCCGCGAAAGCGTTCCGCATGGTGCGGATGCCACACGGGCAGAAAACAACACAAAGGGATTCCCATGAAAAGACTCGTCCTCGCAACGCTCGCCGTCGCCGCAATCGCAACGACCGCCCTCGCAACTCCGACTGTAAACGGCGTCTCGGCCCGCCAGCGCTGGCCGTGGAACAACCTTGTCGACGTCACGTTCACCGTCTCCGGTTCCGACAGTCAGGAGGATTTCTACCGCGTGAACGTCTCCGCCACGTATCCCGGTGTCGCAGGAGACCGGCTTTCGGCCCGGACGCTCCGCGACGAGCCGCTCGTCAAGGGCGATGGCACCTACCGCATCGTCTGGGACATGGGTGCCGACGCCCCCGGCCTCGTGACCTCCAACCTCACCGTCCAGGTTACGGTCGCGCCGTTTGGCGAGACGGAGCCCGTGTACATGGTGGTCGACCTCTCCGGCGGCCCGGAGGCGTCCAGCTACCCCGTGCGCTACACGTTCGAGGCCCCCGATCTCTCGGACGACACGTGCCGCACGACAGAACTCTGGCTGCGCCGCTGTCCGGCGGGGACTTTCCAGATGGGGTTCTCCTCCGGCAATTCCGCCGATAGCGTGCCGCCGCACTTCGTCCGCCTCACAAAGCCCTTCTACATCGCCGTATTCGAGACGACTCAACAGCAGTGGTACCAGGTGATGGGCACGTGGCCAAGCTATTTCTCGAACTCCGCCTGCCGGGCAACCCGCCCAGTCGAGAAGATCACACTTGACCAAATGCGCGGGAACAGTGGACCGAACTGGTATGCGTCGCCAATCTCGATAGTCGCGGACACATCGTTCATGGGACGCCTCCGTGCCCGCGCCGGCGCGGCGCTCGCCACGGCGGACCTCCCCACCGAGGCCCAGTGGGAATACGCCTGCCGCGCCGGGACGACGACGCCGACATATTATTCCTCCATCACCGGCGCCGATTTCTGGTCCCCCGCCCGGTACGCCGGACGCAGCAAGTACAATTCAAACACCAGCTCCTACAACGCCGATTCCGACACGACGGCGGGGACGACGAAGGTCGGCTCCTACCCGGCCAACCCGTGGGGCCTCTACGACATGGTCGGCAATGTGCAGGAACTGTGCGGCGACGGCAATCCCTACACTGGCACGACGGCATGGCAGAGTGAAAGCTCGTTCACTGTATTCACGAGCGACAACCCCATGGTTGACCCGCGCACGACGCTTCCTGACGGCCCCTACGGCAACGCCTGGGGTGCGTGGGTAGGGCGCGGCGGAAGCTGGGTTCTGGACTGGGACTGGATGTCCAGCCAGCGACGCTACCAGATCTGGAACGATGCCAAGGACTCCTGGGGCTTCCGCACCTGCGTGACGGACCGCTGATCCGCGAAAGGAGCCAGTCCATGAAGACTGCACAGCTATTTGCCGCCATCATCGCTCTCGGTGCGCCGTGCCTCCGCGCGGCCGTTTCCGAACCAATTGCCGTCGATTTCTCATCGCGCGGCGGCGTTATCCTCTCGAATCCGTCCGCCATCGCCTACGGCCCGGACTGGGCCGTGTCCACGAACGCAACGGGCGTGACCGCAGAACTCCTCGTGGTCTCGCACCTCGGGGAGAACTGCGTCGCGACGCAGACACTCGTCTCGGCGGCCTCCTCCGTCGGCGCAGCCACGCTCACGCCCGACACGGCCGGCGCGTTTGCCTGCCGTCTCATCCTGCGCACGAAGTCCGGCTCGACGACGCTTGGCGAACTTGTCCGAGACGTTTCGTTCGGCATCGTCTCGGCTCCGAGCGCTCCGGCGCGGATAGACACGGCCGACGACAAGCTCGGCCGCGCCCTCGTCGCCGGCGAAACGCCCAGCCTCGCCTACGCCGACTGGTGGACGAACAACGTCGCGTCGCTGCGCATCGATCTCTCCGGCCAGACACGCGGCGGAGCCGTCGTGCAGCGCGAGCTGTTCTCCACAAACGCCCCGGCCGACGGCGTGTTCCCCTGGACGTCGCCGATGCGCGAAAAGGGAAACTTCGAGGTGTCGCTGCGGTTTCTGGACTCTTCGAACGGCGTCATCGACACGCTCGTTGCCGCCTACGCCGGATTCGCCGATCCCGGCTTCGTAGTCGTCATCCGGTAGCAAGAGACAGGAAGGAGACAGCCCGATGAGAAAACCCCTGCTGGCAGCGCTGGCCTCCGTCGGCATCGCGGCGAACGCGATGGCCACGCGCGTCCTGTTCCTCGGCTCCGACGGCATGAGCGCCGCCATTCTGCGCCGTCCCGACATCAAGGCGCCGACCATCCGCGGCCTCATGGCGCGCGGCGCGTGGTCGCTGAAGGCGCGGACGATTCTGCCGTCGTCCAGCGCCGCCAACTGGGCCGCCATCTTCCAGTGCTCCGGCCCGGAGCAGAACGGCTACAACGACTGGAACACGCGCGCGCCTGTCATGCCGCCCGCCGCCCTCGACGCGAACGGTCGCTTCCCCGACATCTTCGCCCGCTTCCGCGCCGCCCGCCCGGACGCCAAGATCGGCTACGCCTACGGCTGGGTCGGAATGCCCTTCGTCGTCGACACGAACGTCTGCGACTTCGTCGTCCAGACCTACACGCCAAGCGACGAGATTCTGGACTGGATCCGCGCGAACAAGCCCGACCTGATGACCTTCATCTTCAGCCCGCCCGACGGCGCCGGACACAATTTTGGGTGGGAAAGCCCCGAATACGCGGAGGCGGTGGAGAAGGTCGATGCCGACATCGGCCGCGTCCTCGCCGCCTACGAGGAGGCCGGGCTGCTCGCCGACACGTTCGTCGTCTTCACCTCCGACCACGGCGGCAAGGACAAGGGACACGGCGGCACGTCGCTCGACGAGATGGAGCGTCCGCTCGCTTTCGCCGGCCCCGGCGTGAAGAAAGGATACGAGATTCCATGGGTCACGCTCACCCCGGATGTCGGCGCCACCATCGCCCACGTTCTCGGCATCCCGCCGGCCCGCGAGTGGACCGGCCGCGTCATCGGCGACATGTTCGAATAGGACACCGCAGTTCCCGGAGATTTCCCTGTGACAGGCCATCAAAGCGCCGCTTCGCCGCCGACGGCGGAGCACCCCGGCGCCGGAACAATCCGCTTCTGCGCCTTTGCGGACATCCACTACTGCCCGGGCGTCTTCCCGCATGATTCGCGCGAATGGCTCGAACGGATTCTCGACCGGGCCGTCGCGTCGCGGTGCGCCCTTGTGATCCACATGGGCGATCTTGCCCATGCCCCCGCCGCGTGCAGGGACTATGTGGACTTCTACAACGACTTCGCCCTCCCCTGCCGCCACACCATCGGCAACCACGACGACGACGGAAACACGCACCTGGCGACTCTGAACGCCTACCGCCTTGAATGCGGGCACTACCATTTTGACATGGAGGGCTTACGGTTCATCGTCACGGACACAAACTACTGCCTGGTCGACGGGCGCTGGGTCCACTATTCCGAGGGCAACTACTACGCCGTTGCCAGCGAGAACCGGCTGAACGTCTCGCGAGTGCCGCCTTTTGAGCTGGAATGGCTGGAGGATGTCATCGAGGATTCGCCGCATCCCTGTGTCGTGACAAGCCATGCGAGCTTTGAGCGCCCCGTGTGCGGCAGCCCCGACGGAGAGGCCGTCCGCGCCATCTTCAACAAGGCCAATGCCCGCCATCCGGGCCGCGTCCGTCTCGCCATCAATGGTCACCACCACTGTGACAACATGCGCATCCTCGACGGCATCGCCTATCTCGACCTCAACTCCGCGAGCTACGCATGGTTCGACGAGGTGCACACCTCCTACCCCGCCGACTACACGACCCGTTGGCGACTGGCCGACCACACCTTGATGTGGGACGATCCCGTGTCGGCCGTCATCACCATGACGCACGGCGGCTTCATCGGCGTTGAGGGGATGCGGAGCCGTTTCCACCTCGGCGTTTCGCCGGAAGTGGCGAAACTCCCCGCCGTCGATCTCGACGGCCGCCGCGTGACGCCGAACATTCAGTCGTTTGCATTCCAAATGGCAAAATGACGCAACCTCCCATTAAGGATACATGGTGCAATCAAAATTCCAATTGACCATTCTTCTTTCCGTGGCGCTTTACGGCCACGTTCCTGCGATTGCGTCGGACACGTGGCTCGACATTCAGGCCCCGCCGATCATCGAGCCTGGCACGGCGCTGGACTTCTCGTCGTTCCGCCCGAGCGGGAACGTCTCGGCCGGCACGTATGGGCGCCTCATTGCCGTCGACGAGCATTTCGAGTTCGAGAAACTCCCCGGCGTGGAGCAGCGCTTCTACGGCATGAACACGACGGGCAGCATGAATACACCGGAATACGCCGACGCCGTTCGCTTCGCCGGAAACGCCGCGCGCCTCGGCTACAACGCCATCCGCATCCACCATCACGACGACGAGATCACGATTGGCGACGACGGAACGACGCTCGACCCCGACGCCATGCGCAAGCTCGACGGCCTCGTCGCCGCCTGCATCGATCAGGGCATTTACATCTCGACCGACCTCTACGTTTCGCGCCGCCACATCCCGTGGCGCGTCCTTGGCATCGACCGCGAAGGCAACTGCGGCGGAGATCTGAAACTGCTGGCCCAGTTCCACGAAGGCGCATACTCCAACTACATTGCCTTCGCGCGCAACTTCCTTGGTCATGTGAACGCCTACACAGGCCGCTCCTACGCCGAGGAACCCGCGCTCGCGTGGGTTTCGCTCATCAACGAGGGGGCGCTCACGCAGTTCAGGCCGGCATCCTTCACGAACCACACCTGCTACGCCGAGGCGTGGGGCCGGTGGGTCCGCGAACGAACAGCGTCAAATCCCGAGGTGTGGGCCGACATACACGAAACTCTGCCGACCGAGTTCAAGGACGGTGATCGCCAGACGCTCGCGTTTCGGCTCTTCCTGGAAGAGACCGAGGAACGCTTCGTGGCGCGTGTGACGCGCTTCCTGCGCGAGGAAATGGGATGCCATGCGCTCGTGACCGACATGAACGGCGTCCACCACCCCGCGTCCTCGCAGCTGGCGCGCGCCCGGACGATGGACTACGTGGACGAGCATTTCTATGTAGGAGGCCCGTGGTTTTTCGCGGGCGGGTTCGACCTTCCGAGCCGCAGCCGCATGGCGCACGTGAACTATGTTCGAAGTCCAGACGACCTCGTGCCGCGCATCGTGTTCCATCGAGTCTTCGGCAAGCCGTTCACCGTGACGGAGTTCAACTATCCCGCACCGGACGACTGCCGGGCGGCTGCGGGGCTGATCTGCGGGTCGCTGGCCGCGCTCCAGGGCTGGGCGGGCGTATGGCGCTTCGCATGGAGCCACAGCGACAAGGCTCTCTCCGCCCCGGAGCGCAAGTCGATGTACTACATGGACGTCTCCGGCGACCTCGCGCAGCTCGCCTCCGAACGGGCGGCGGTGTGCCTTTTCCTGCGCGGCGACCTCGCGCCCCATACGGAGCGCCGCCCCGTCACGCTCTCGGAGCGACACATCCGCGAACTGGCTCCACCCTTCGCGCCCTACGAGACGGCCGACACCGCGCTCGCCTGGCGGGCTCGCGTGGGAACGGACTTCGGCGACGAAGAGTACGCGCCGGATTACGCCGGACTGAACGATGGCCCCGTGCTGGCCGACGCCTCCAACGGCGTCTTCACCGTTGCCTCACCACGCACCTGCGGCGGCTTCTCCGACGGCGGGGGCTTCCACGCCGGGGCGCTGAATGTCGAACTCCCCTCATGTACAGGCGCCGAAGCCGCCTCTGCAAGCGGCAAAGCCGCATTTCATGGCGACTCTGCCGCCTTCGCCGTCGTCTGGGCAAGCACCCTCGACGGCGAGCCGTTCGATACAACGCGCCGCATCCTCGTCACGCACATGACTGACGTACGGCAGGCGGACATGGAGTTTGAAGAGCGGGGCGAGGCTGGACGCGACCTCATCGGCTGGGGCCATTTGCCGCATCGTGTCCGCGCCGGAAAGGCCGACATCGCGCTGAAGGTAGCGCCGGGGAAGTGGACGGTCTTCGCGCTCAACCCTAACGGCACCCGCGCGGCAGTCATCCCCTGCATCCAACCCGACGCGGATGGGCTACTCCGCTTCGAGGCCGACATCGCGCGCGATCCCGCCCATCCGGCATGGCTCTACGAGTGCGTCATGGAAGCCATCCATTGATTTGGAATCTACGGGAACGGAACGGCCACGCAGTCGCCGAAGCGCGCCGCGAACCGCTGGATCGTCTGCGGAGGTAGGGCAGGGTCCGGGCTTCGGCCTCCTCCAGTATCGCGCAGGAGCCGTAGCCGACATCCCCGCGAAGCAGCCGGGGGCGCAGATGCGGCGGCAGCCGGTCGACCCACTCGAAGGTCAGGGCGGCCCCGTGCCCCCCCGAATGTCTCTTCCCCGGCAGCACGTCCACGCCCAGCACCAGGCGCGTCGCGCCCATCGCCCAGGTCTGGTAGTTGTGGCTCGGCCGCCCTGGCTTCTTCGGGTTGTAGCCCTTCTCCGCGCCTTCCTGGTGCCCGTAGACCGGCTTGACCGTGTTGTCCATGTCCGCCACGTAGGGCTCCGCCAGCAGCGGAAGCACGACGCGCTCCTGCAGCCCGCGAAGCCACGCCTCCCATTCGTCCGGGCGTTCGGCGACCTGCTTGAGGCCGTTGCGGACGCTGTCCTCGGAGACGATCCGCCCGAAGCCGAGCAGTTCCGGGCAGACCATGTCCCGGCGCAGCTCGTTGATCGCGGCGTAGCGGGACGCCTCGCCCCACCCCTATCGAACACGGCGGGTCGCGGGTCTTCGCACCTGTGGCGCGGCCCCGCGTTTTGTGGTATGCTACACAGACACCCGTCATTTTCTATCGTTCCCTAAGGAGTATCCTTCCATGGCCCGCACCGTCAAAAAAGTCGCCTTTCTCACCGCCGGAGGCCTCGCCCCCTGCCTCAGCACCGCCGTCGCCGCCCTCGTCGAGCGCTATGCCCAGGTGGCCCCGGACGTCGAGATGATCGGCTACGTCAACGGCTACAAGGGACTGCTCGAGGGCCAGTCCATCGTCTTCCCGAAAGACGCCGCCTCGTTCGTCGCCGCCCTCTACGAGCACGGCGGCAGCCCACTCGGCAACAGCCGTGTCAAGCTCACCAACGTCAAGGACTGCGTCAAGCGCGGCCTCGTCAAGGAGGGCGAGGATCCCCAGAAAGTGGCCGCCGACCAGCTCGTCAAGGACGGCGTGGACGTCCTCCACACCATCGGGGGCGACGACACCAACACCGCCGCCGCCGACCTGGCCGCCTACCTTGCCAAGAACAACTACGCCCTCACCGTCGTCGGCCTTCCGAAGACCATCGACAACGACGTCTACCCGATCCGCCAGTCGCTCGGCGCTTGGACCGCCGCCGAGGAGGGGGCCAAATACTTCGCCAACGTCGTGGCCGAGAACAGCGCCAACCCGCGCATGCTCATCGTCCACGAGGTCATGGGCCGCAACTGCGGCTACCTCACCGCCGCCACGGCCGCCGAGTACCGCAAGATGCTCGACGCGATGCCGTTCTACCCGGCCGTCGGCCAGACCCGCGAGCGCCAGGAGATCCACGGCGTCTACATCCCTGAGATGCCGCTCGACATCGCCGGCGAGGCCGCGCGCCTGCGCAAGGTCATGGACACCATCGACTGCGTCAACCTCTTCATCTCCGAAGGCGCCGGCGTCGAGACCATCGTCCGGGAGATGGAGTCCCGCGGCGAGGACGTCCCGCGCGACGCCTTCGGCCACGTCAAGCTCGACAAGGTGAACCCCGGCGCCTGGTTCGCCAAGCAGTTCGCCGAGATGCTCGGCGCCGAGAAGGTGCTCGTCCAGAAGTCCGGGTACTACAGCCGCGCCGCCAAGTCGAACGCGCGGGACAAGGCGTTCATCCAGCGGTGCGCCGCCAAGGCCGTCGAGTGCGCCCTCGCGGGCGTCGGCGGCGTCGTGGGCGAGGACGAGGACCGCGGCGGGGAGCTCCGCGCCTGCGAGTTCGAGCGCATCAAGGGCGGCAAGCCCTTCGACGTCTCCCAGCCCTGGTTCCAGAAGCTCCTCAAGGACATCGGACAGATCGCCTAGCCGGGCAACGCGACGGGAACCGCCATGCAAAAGACCTACCACCAGATCGACAACAGCTCGGGCAGCGTCGTCACCCTCCGCGCGGAGGGCGTCCGCTACCACGAGCTGGCCGAAATCCAGTCGCGCAACGTGACCTCGCTGGCGCAGGTCATCAAGATCGACGGCGACCAAGTCTCGCTGCAGGTCTTTGCCGGCGCGCGCGGCATCGCCACCGACGCGCGGGTGCGCTTTCTCGGCCATCCGATGCAGGTGCCGTTCTCGGATGCCCTGCTCGGGCGCGTCTTCGACGGCGGCGCGCGTCCGCGCGACGCCGCCCCGGCCCTCTCCGACAACCCGATCGACATCGGCGGCCCTTCGGTCAATCCCGCCAAGCGCGTCATCCCGCGCCGCATGGTGCGCACCAACATCCCGATGATCGACGTGTTCAACACGCTCGTCGAGTCGCAGAAGCTGCCGATCTTCGCCAAGGCCGGCGAGCCCTACAACCCGCTCCTCGCGCGCATCGCCCTCCAGGCCGAAGTCGACGTCATCGTCCTCGGCGGCATGGGCCTCAAGCACGACGACTACCTCTACTTCCGCGACACGCTCGACCAGTCCGGAGCCCTCTCCCGCACCGTCATGTTCGTGCACACCGCCGCCGACCCCATCGTCGAGTGCCTGCTCGTGCCGGACCTCTCGCTCGCCGTCGCCGAGCAGTTCGCCCTCCAGGGCAAGCGCGTCCTCGTCCTGC
>JAEEGL011185002.1_pt1 | contig 11835 bp, 7 predicted proteins | sample 9134231 | NCBI WGS metagenome assembly JAEEGL01 (sample SAMN16246548, study PRJNA631951) | gut metagenome | biome: gut microbiome; feature: rumen; material: fiber-attached | host: Bos | place: Iran: Karaj | collected 2018-10 | reverse complement strand
TCTCATAATCCTGTAATCTCTTCTTATTAACACCAAAAACCAAATGATAATTGATATGAAATCTGATCAGCGCCACATACAGATGAAGATCCGATAATGAGATATAATCGCCATTGATAAATCTTCTGTCCTTAAGCCTATTATCCAATGTGTCAAGCGCTTCAAAGAATCTGTCATATCCTCTGTCATAAACTTCCTGTTCTCTTGCGAAGCCGCATCTGTAAGCATTGACTTCTCTGTTTATATAATCACTCCATTCATCTATCTCTTCTCTGTAGCTTTCAGGATAAAGATCCGGAGCATTCTCTTTATGATATTTCTTCCACTCAGTAACGAAATACTTAGGAAGATTTGTAGGATCATTCTCAACGACCTTGCCGCTTTCTATATCTATTACCGCGGGAACCGTGGATCTTCCTGTAAACTCCGGATCTGCTTTAAGATAAGCATCATCGAGATAATGAATCTTGAGTACCGGATCAACCTCACCTATGTCTTCTGAAAAAACCCATCCTCTTGGATCTCTTAACACTCCGCATTCGCCTACGCTTATTACTCTGTCAAGCCCTAAAAGCCTGAGAGTGATCACGGCCTTATTGGAGTAAGGGCAACCGGCCATCCATATAAGTCTGTATCTGTCAGGAACGACCGGGATCTTATCCTCTCCTTCTCCGAAATGTCTATCGAATATATATTTTCTTGTCTCTACAACGCCTGTCTTACTGTTTATCTGACGCTTAAATGTATCTTCAAAAAGCCAAAGCCCCTGAAACGGTACTACATATGACATAATTTTTTCGACCTCTTTATTCTCTATCCTAGTATTTTGATAGGAATACTGTTTTTGTTCTTTTGAATGATTATATCATATTAACATATTATGTCAATAGGTTTTATGGGAAAATTTTTTGTGCCCGATTTTTCGCATATACAGGCACATAGATATAATGAAATGATAATGATGAAATGAATATTTTTACAAAGTAAGAGGCAGACATTAAGTCTGCCTCTAATATTACTTATTACAAAATTCTGATCAAAGCTTCGGGCCGGCAGCAACAAGTGCCTTACCTGCATCATTGCCCTCATACTTCTTGAAGTTCTTGATGAATCTGTCAGCAAGATCCTTAGCCTTTGTCTCCCACTCTGAAGCATTGGCATATGTATCACGAGGATCAAGTATTGCAGGATCTACGCCGGGAAGGCTTGTAGGAACCTCGAAATCGAAGATCGGGATCTTCTTTGTCTCTGCCTTGTTAACGTCGCCGTTAAGGATGGCATCGATGATTCCTCTTGTATCCTTGATAGAGATTCTCTTGCCTGTGCCGTTCCAACCTGTGTTAACAAGGTAAGCCTTAGCACCGCTCTTCTTCATCTTCTTAACGAGCTCCTCACCGTACTTGGTAGGATGAAGCTCAAGGAACGCCTGACCGAAGCATGCTGAGAACGTAGGTGTGGGCTCTGTGATACCACGCTCTGTTCCTGCAAGCTTTGCTGTAAATCCTGAAAGGAAGTAGTACTGTGTCTGTTCGGGATCAAGGATAGATACAGGAGGAAGTACTCCGAATGCATCTGCCGAAAGGAAGATAACATTATCTGCATCAGGGCCTGAAGATGTCTTGTTGACCTTCTTAACGATCTTGTCGATGTGCTCGATAGGATAAGAAACACGGGTATTTTCTGTAACGCTCTTGTCAGCAAAATCGATCTTACCGTTAGCATCAACTGTTACGTTCTCAAGAAGAGCGTTTCTCTTTATTGCATTATAGATATCGGGCTCTGATTCCTTATCAAGGTTGATAACCTTAGCGTAGCATCCGCCCTCGAAGTTAAATACTCCTTCATCATCCCATCCGTGCTCATCATCACCGATAAGAAGTCTCTTGGGATCTGTTGAAAGAGTTGTCTTACCTGTTCCTGAAAGACCGAAGAAGATAGCTGTGTGCTTACCTTCCATATCAGTATTTGCTGAGCAGTGCATAGCAGCGATACCCTGAAGAGGCAGGTAATAGTTCATCATAGAGAACATTCCCTTCTTCATCTCTCCGCCATACCAGGTATTAAGGATAACCTGCTCACGGCTTGTAACGTTGAATGCAACACATGTCTCTGAATTAAGTCCGAGTTCCTTGTAGTTGTCGACCTTAGCCTTTGAAGCTGTGTAAACAACAAAGTTTGGCTCAAATGAAGCCTCCTCCTCGGGAGTGGGCTGTATGAACATGTTTCTGACAAAGTGAGCCTGCCATGCAACTTCCATGATGAAACGAACAGCTATTCTCGTGTCTTTGTTGGCTCCGCAGAAAGCATCAACAACAAAAAGTCTCTTGTTTGAAAGCTCCTGCTTAGCAAGCTCCTTAACCTTAGCCCACACTTCTTCACTCATGGGGTGGTTATCATTCTTGTACGCATCCGAAGTCCACCAAACAGTATCCTTTGAATTTTCATCCATTACGATATACTTATCTTTAGGAGAACGACCGGTAAATTCACCTGTCATAACGTTAATAGTGTCAAGCTCGGTCATGGTTCCTACATCAAAACCTGTAAGACCAGCTTTCGTCTCTTCTTCAAACAGCTTCTCGTATGAAGGGTTGTAGACGATCTCTGTAGCCCCGGTAATACCGTACTTAGTTAAATCAACTGTAGCCATACTTGTACCTCTTTCCTTAAAATATTTGTTATATGTTCAATGGTTTCCCATGAACTGACCGCTTAATATTCTAACATGACTCCGTTGCTTTGACAACGTATTTCTGCCTGTTCACATATATTTTACATTTATAATCAAAAGCAAAAGCGCCGGTTTACTTTCCGGCGCCGTTTTCTACTGATTTCATTTCATATATCAGAGTGATATCTTTGTTTGCTATGGCTTCATGGAAATGATCCTTAATTCTGTCAGCAACCTTGATACCGTTCTCCTCGTTTGCATCCATAAGGATCACAACGTACTGACCTTTGCCGCATATCGTGGCAACATCTCCCCTTCTTAATGATGTCTTTATTGCCTCTGATAATGTGTTGATGATCTCATTGTCATAATCATGCGAGTTCATATCTACGCCCTGAATCGTAAAGAGAACTATCTGGACATCCTGATTTTTGCGGTCCATGCAGCGGGAAACAAATCTGTATATTCTCTTAAATCCCTCATATTCAACATTGTATGCACCACCGCCATTGTCTGTCTCGGAAATGAGCCTCTGTAACTGCAGAAGATCGATCATATTGTTTTCTGCATCCATCTCATCCTTGTTCATTGCCATGGTATCGTAGAAATGATAACCGCGCTTTCCGTTCTGCTTTACATAGTAAAGTGCCTTGTCTGCCATTCCGTACAGTTCCTGGAATTCACGGGCATCCGAAGGCTTGCATGATATACCTACCGAAACCGAAACCTTAAAATCAGAATAATCAGCTATCAGATTACCTATCTCAAACTCTGATGTTGCTATAAGTCTTCTGACAGTATTTTTAACTTCCTCTCTGTCCATCTCACCCGGAAGGAAAATCGCGAACTCATCTCCGCCCAGTCTGCATACCCTGTCACGTGTACCTACAACTTCCTCAAACACACCTGCCAGTTTGACGAGTACGGCATCCCCTACTATATGTCCGTAGGAATCATTTACCTGCTTAAAATTATCAAGATCGAGAATAAGGAAATATCCGTTCTCGCACTCAGGCTTCGACATATTCTCTTCAAGCGTCTTTCTGGTAGAAAGGTTTGTCAGCGAATCACGTTTTGCTGCGCCTTCGAGTTCCATCCTCTGATCGTAGAGAGATAAAACCTTATCTATTCTGGTCTTCATTACCTGGGGATCAAAAGGCTTTCTGATAAAATCCATGGCCCCCATGGAAAGTCCCTTTACTTCCTTCGTCATATCCGATTCGGCTGTAAGGAATATGACAGGGATGTTGGCCCAGTCGGGATTGGCCTGAAGCTTGTCAAAAACTTCATATCCATCCATCTGAGGCATGTTGATATCCAGCATGATAAGATCGGGGATCATCTCATTGAGCATAAGTAATGCCTGTCTGCCCGACTTGGCTGTTGATACCTCATAATCTTCCCTCAGTACTTCTGCAGCACATATGAGATTAGTGGCAACATCATCTACCATCAGGATGCGTTTCATACTATACCCTCCAAAAAACTAAATACCCAAAAGTTTCCTGACTGTATCTTTCATCTGTGTCTTGTCGCAAACTGTATCATGTAATACCGGAGCCTCTTTAAGAGAGCTGACGGCTTCGGGAACCGGAACATTTGAAATTGCGCTCAGTTTATCGGCCAGTTCAAAATCATCGGTTCCGGTGATCGAAGGATCGATCGCCTTTATCACGCTTCCCGTGAACTTGTACGGGCTTGCCGTAGATGCTATAACAGCCACCTTGTCATCGCCCGATTCTTTTTTGTACCGGCGATACACGAAGGAAGCAACTGCCGTATGTGTATCTATCACATAACCTGTCCGGTCATATAACTCGTGGATCTCTCCGGCTGTCTCATCCTCAGTAGCAAAGCCCCCGACAAAGGACGCAAGTGTCTTCTTCATATCATCGTCGACAGAATATCTGCCTGTCTCCGACAGATCCTTCATAAGAGAAGCATTTTTCACAGGATCATTACCTGCAGTGAAATATATCAGTCTCTCAAGGTTGCTCGAGATCAGTATATCCATGGACGGTGAGCTCGTGAGTTTAAACTCTCTGTTCCTGTCGTATTCTCCTGTCATGAAGAAATCGAAAAGCACCTTGTTCTCGTTAGATGCACATATGAGACGATCAATGGGAAGTCCCATGTTCTTTGCATAAAATGCTGCAAGTATATTTCCGAAATTACCGGTAGGAACTACAACATTTATCTGTTCATCTATACGGATCTTCTCCTCACGAAGAAGGCTTACATATGAATAAACATAATATACGATCTGCGGAACGAGTCTGCCGATATTGATGGAATTGGCAGATGAGAACTGGAAGCCCTTCTTTGACAGCTCGGCTGACAGCTCCTTATCATTGAACATCTGCTTGACGCCGGTCTGCGCATCATCGAAATTGCCTCTGATCCCCACAACACTGACATTTGATCCCTTTTGCGTGACCATCTGTTTTTCCTGTATAGCGCTGACCCCGTTCTTGGGATAAAAGACTATTATCCTGGTGCCTGGCACATCGGCAAATCCTGCCAGTGCTGCCTTACCCGTATCTCCTGATGTGGCAGTAAGGATAACGATCTCATTTTTGATATCGTTTTTCCTGGCTGACGTTGTAAGCAGATGCGGAAGGATCGACAGTGCCATATCCTTGAAAGCGATGGTCGGACCATGAAACAGTTCAAGATAATATGCACCGTCCGCACTGACTAAGGGAGCAATGACATCAGTATCAAACTTCTCATCATACGCCTTTTCTATGCATCCCTTAAGCTCCTCTTCGGTAAAATCCGAAAGATAGAGTTTCATGATCTCATATGCAAGTTCCTTATAAGACATCTTTGACATCTCTTCAATCGATCTGTCAAACTTTGGAATATATGAAGGAACGAATAAACCTCCGTCATCGGAAAGCCCTTTTAGTATGGCTTTTGAAGCGCTTATCCCTTCACCTTTTGTTCTGGTTGAAAAATACTCTACACTCATCCTGACTCTGAACGTTGCTCACTTTCATCTAAAAATAATCATAATCATATAGAATTTTACCACAAACACAATATCTGCACAATAAAATAATACTGTATAATAAGTACTCTTCCGACTCATAAATGCATAGTGACACAGGCCGTCCAAAATGCTAAAATACCAGTATAAAAACAATAAACGGGGGATAAAAATGGCAAAGGGAAATCTAAGGGGTGTATGCCCGGCAACCAAAAAAGACGGAAGTGTCTATTATCGTTCTTCCATCACTCACAAAAGCAAACACATTTCTCTCGGATCATATGATTCACCGTTTGATGCACATCAGGCATACTGGGAAGCTGCAATTCTTCTTACAAAAAAGGATATGTCACTGGATGATTATAATCCGGACAGGATACTTGACTACAGAAAATGGGTCATTCTTATCAATTTCCGGGATAACGATCTTTATATAACAGCCCCGGTTTATCTTCGCCCCAATTATTTTGAATATCATCTTGGTGTCGGTAACATACTTAAGTTTTCTACCGATGATCTTTTCTATTACTCGAAAAAGCAGATCATGCAAAGGGGCCGGCATTTCTTTGTTGCCGATTACGGCATGCAGGTCAATATCCTCAACAGATACGGAATCAAAAACTACGCTGTCGAGGGTCGTGATTTTATTTTCAAAAACGGCGATAACATGGATTTCCGTTATGATAATATAAAGATCATCAACTCATACAACGGTGTTACTTCCAAAATGACCAAAAAAGGCATGCGTTATACTGCACGCATTCACATCATAGGCAATTATACGATCGGAAGATACTCTACCGAAGCCGAAGCTGCCATCGCATATAACAAGGCAATAGACATCCTTAAAGCCAACGGCGTTAAAAAGAATTTTGCCCCTAATTATCTTGAAGATATTTCAGCAAAGGAATATGCACGTATTTATTCCGAAGTACCTGTTGCAAAAAAAGTAGCGGACTTTCGTCCAAAATCCTGAACAAAAGTCCGCATTTCCTTAGTTATCCTGTCATGTTCTACCAGAGAGAATCAAATTCACTTCCGGCTTTTGCAAAAGGTCCCGGGATGACTGCAGTGCCTCTCTTCTCTCCCATGTAGTCCCTGTCAAATATGATATCCGATCCATCGGGATTTTCATATCTCTGTTCCGGCTCAAATGCTTCCCCGAGAACATCGGAATTAACCATCGGAACCTCAAAGTCCTTAATAAAATCATACAGGTTGGTTTTAAGGACCGGTTTGCCGTCCTTAACCTCGATGTCTACTTCAACCCTGTCTTTGTCATCTATAAGACTGTTCTTTTCATTCTTATATGCCCTGGCTCCGTTAAAGTATACATTACCTTCTGACCATACGGGAAGAGGACTGAAATGATACTGTTCAAGTTTACCCATGTCCGGAGTTTCACTGTCCATATCAAAATGTGATATCCATTCATCATATGTCGGATATTCATCCATCACATGTGTTCCCACCTGACGGTTTTCGGCAAACTGCATACCCTCCCTTGAGTCGCTCATGACTGTGAAATCATCATCCGGCCACTTCTGTACAAAAATATTGTTGTAGAAACGGTCGTCTCCGTGAAGTATTGTCATAAATCCCATGACTTCCGTCCTGTGCGGGAAGTGATAAGGCGTATAACGCTGACGGAGTTTTCCCTCGACCATGCTGTCAACACCTGTTCCGACAGAAGTAAATGAACCGCATATAAGGTTGTGGACCATAGCCACACCCTCTGTAGCCATCCTTAAAGATACATCCGACAAAAGAATATTGTTATCTATAAGAGTAGGACCGTGACCGACTTCAACAAAAATGTCCTGACTCATCATGCCGCCTACCAGCTGTCTGGCAAAAGATGGCATCTGATTATCATGCAGCAGATTCTGGGTTATGCGTGTGCCCTGTGCTTCCCAGTCTGTCCAGATACCCATAGTGCAATGATGAATATAATTCCGTCTCATCGTGACATCAATGGCAGCATGTAATTTTATTCCCGCTATCTCGGCACCGCCGAGTTCCATCATGTTATTGATATGATGAATGTGATTGTCTTCGATGATCGAGAATACTCCACCCATACGGCCTATGATGCCGCCCTGCTCACAATGATGAATATTGTTTCTTCTTATGATGTGGCTGCCGACCTTTTCCTTGACCCAGCCGTGATACTGACCCCGGCATACGGCATCACGTTCCATCTGAGTAGGACTCTTTACATGCTTATATGTGAAGTAGTGATCGTTCTTTGGATCATAGTATTTTCCTATACAGATACCTGCGCACTTACTGTTACTGATATCGCAGTCTTCTATGATCCATCCCTTTGACCAGTGGGGACTTATCATGCCATCCTGATAGGCTGCCGGAGGAGCCCATGTGGTCGCTGCTTTGCTTATTGCGAAACCGCTCACGGTAATATACCCTATCCTGGTCTTCGAAGGCATGAAGCATCTGCGTCTGACGTTGATCTCTATGTTTTCCTTATTAGGATCCTTGTCCTGGAAATTTGCGTAAAAGATCGTACATCCGTCCTTCTGTTCGGCATACCATCTGTAAACGGAGTATTCTGGCTCCCATGAAGTTTCAGATCTGGGTGCTTCGATACACTCTTCGATATCCTTTGCTTCATACATCATCCTGTCATTAAGGTACACACAGCCGGTATGCTTTGTTCTGCCTGCAAAATACCAGTCACCGTATACATATGTCGTGTAAGGATTATAATCTCCGAAAAGAGTATTATTAACAGCGGCTGTCCACACTGTACCTTTATACGGTTTCCAGTCCTTTAATTCCTCAGCGCCTGTGATCCTGGCTCCAAGCTTTTCCTCACTTCGATATGTTATCCTGTTCTCGGGAGTACCTGCATACTTAGGATCGACATATTCCCTGTAGACACCTTTTCTAACCACGACCTCATCGCCGGGTTTTGCTACGGCTGCCGCATCACCAATCCTCTTGAACGGGTTTTCGGATGAACCATCTCCGCTTCTTCCGGCTTTTGCATCAACATAATAGATCATATTTCCCCTCCATTCTCTTATCGTCCCGAATAATCGACCAGACTCATCACATAATCTCCGGGTTTGTCCATACCCCTGATCGACACATCGGATTTATACCTCCATAACTTAAACTGGTACGGAAATTCCGAAACCATATTATCATCGCTTAAGAACACATCATACTGGGAAAGCAGCGTCTTCTCATCTATCTGATTTAACAGAAAATCACCTGTGCCATACAATATCGGCGTATAGCCGTCCAGTTTTACCTGCGCCAGGAAAGTGTCCGCTATCTCCGTCAGCTCTTTTTCGCTTAATGAATCTGTCCTTGTCGAATCAAAAAGCTTTCCTCCGAATACATAGGCGACGGGATAGGTTATCCGATAATCATAAGCCTTGCTTGCACAATAATCAGCTTCCTCGATAGCTTCTCTTACGGTCGTCGCCCTGGAATCAAAATACAGTCCTATAGGCAGGCCCGCATCGGAAGCACCCTTGATATTCTGTTCAAAATTAACGTCTTCATTTATGATACCGCTGTCATATCCGCGACTTCCGACCCGGATCATAACAAAACTGACTCCCCCGCTCCTTAATGTGTTAAAGTCAACATTCCCGTTATCGGAACTAATCATCGCCCCAAGCTGTGAAACCTTCTGACCGTTGACTGAATATGACATCTTGTTGTCAACTACTTTTAAAGCCTTGAAATCCACGGTATTGGTCTTTATTCCTTCTACAAGTTCATATCCGTCAAGAAGCGATCCTGGAGAATGAACCGGTGACGGAGTTGCCTCATCCGGATTGGGTGAAGGAGTTTCCTCCGTTCCTTCTTCAGAACTATGAGGAACAATTTCAGGCTTTTTCTGCTCATTGTACATGTCCCATATATCCAGATCCTCAGCTCTTAGTTTGTGCTCATTATACAGAGTCTCAATATCTTTGCCTGAAGAATCATACTGATCCTGCCCGCTGGATGAAAGGTAGGGGTCGGCTGTCTGCTGCATCTGATCAAGCAGCTGCTGGTTTTTGAGGTTATTTTTTCCGGCCCCCGTCTTATTGGTAGCCAGAACCACCAGTAATATCATCAGTATGACACCCGATACTATGGCAGTGGTTATCATTACCGGCAGGCTGAAGGCATGATGTTCATTATTAAAATCATCATCGTCGTATCTTCTTTTTCCCATACAACTTTCCTTTTTGTAATCTATCCATTATACTGATTGCGGTACAGCATCCGTAGAAAATCGCTCCAAGATCATATGAAAAACAATTTAAAGAACCGTAAAAAAAATAAGGCCGTATTAAAGGCGGTGTTTGTAATATTATCTTTTATATCCGCATTGCTGCTCAGTTCCTGCAGTAGTTTTAAAAAGCCTGTTTCCAAAACCGGAATATACTTTGATACCATCGTAAATATCACGATATATGACAATATTCCTTCATCCGAATCAGAAAGAATGATAGCATCCTGTTTTGAAATGATGTCCGAATATGAAAAACTCTTTTCAAGGACTCTCGAAGGTTCGGATGTGTACAGGATCAATCACTCCAAAGGGCTGCCGGTAACCGTTTCGGATGAAACAGCTGACCTTCTGAACCGGGCAGTCAGTTATGCATATCTGTCCGAAGGAGAAGTCGATCCGACAGTCGGTGCTCTCAGTATCCTCTGGAACATAGGAGCCTCCGATGAAAACGTGATCCCCGATGAGACTCTTATCAAAGATGCTCTGTCCACGGTTGACTGTTCGAACATTGAGATAAATAAAAATACCGTCGTCCTTAAAAACGAAAAAAGCGCTGTCGATCTGGGTTTTATCGCTAAAGGATATATTGCCGATCACCTTAAGGAATACCTTGTCAGCGAAGGCATAACCTCAGCAATTATAGATCTTGGCGGAAATATTCTTCTTATCGGAAACAAAAACGGAAACAACTTCAATATCGGCCTTAAGGATCCGAAGAATCCTTCCGGAACACCGATAACTGTGCTTAGTGAATCGGATTGCAGCATTGTTTCCTCAGGCGATTATGAACGATATTTTGAAAAAAACGGGGTGAGATATCACCACATTCTTTCTCTCAGGGACGGTCATCCGGCACAGAGTGACCTAAGCATGGTCACTATTATTTCCGACAAAAGCATAGATGGTGACGCACTGTCCACCTTATGTTTCATCCTCGGAAAGGAAGCTTCCGTCGAATTTCTAAACAAATACTTTGCCGATGTTAATGCTGTCTTTGTCGACAAAGAGGGAAATCTCTCTTATCTTAAATGATCATGAATCAAAGGATCCTAAAGCCTGATAATCGCTCCCTTGGGACACTTGTCAAAGCACTTTCCGCACGCAATACATTTAGACTGATCTATTGTTGCATTAAAGTTCTCAACAGTAACTGCCTCATTTTCACACGACTTTACACAAAGTGAGCACCCGATGCAGGCAACCTCACACTTTTTCATGGCATCAGGTCCGCGGTCCAGACTGCTGCATGCAACAGCATACTTGGAGTCATATGGTATGAGCGAGATCAGCTTCTTGGGACAGGCAGCCACACATTTGCCGCATGCCTTACAAGCTTCTTTATCCACAACGGCGATACCGTTTTTGATATGTATCGCATCAAAAGGACATTCCTTAACACAGTTCCCGAATCCGAGACATCCGTAATTACAGCTCTTTGCACCTCCGTTAGGCACAAATCCAGCCATCAGGCAATCCTCTGTCCCTGTATATTCATAATCGGTCTTAGCCTTATCACAGTCCCCGTTACAGGCAACAAAGGCGACTTTTCTGATACTCTGGCCGCTCTCGACGCCCATTATGGAAGCTATCCTGTCAGCGACAGCTTTACCTCCTACCGGGCACTGATCAACCGGTGCCTCACCTTTTGCGATGGCCGCAGCAAGACCGCTGCATCCGGGAAATCCGCAGCCTCCGCAATTATTACCGGGAAGTGCTTCAAGAACTGCCACTTCCTTCTCATCTACCTCGACTTTAAAACTGATCGATGCGACTCCCAGGAAAAGTCCTATTATCAGTCCCAATATTCCGACAACGACCAGGGCCGTTACAATTCCGTTCATAATGATGCTCCTTTCTACAGCAGACCGGAGAATCCGCAAAATGCTATGGCCATAAGTCCGGCTGTAAGAAGGA
>JAEEGL017024090.1_pt1 | contig 11836 bp, 6 predicted proteins | sample 9134231 | NCBI WGS metagenome assembly JAEEGL01 (sample SAMN16246548, study PRJNA631951) | gut metagenome | biome: gut microbiome; feature: rumen; material: fiber-attached | host: Bos | place: Iran: Karaj | collected 2018-10 | reverse complement strand
CCGCAAAGCCGCCGAGGATACAGGTCTTGCTGCCTTGATTATAGGAGCCGCTGTTGGTGCAATTCTCGATCACGACGGTTCCCGCCGGAGCCAGATCGCGGAAAAACGCGCCGAGATAATCGTCTTTGCTCATGGTTACGTTCCGCTCGTTGTGAACGTTGCGAACGGTAACGGTATTGCCGGCAGGGCAGTCTCCGTTCCCGATGCTTCCGAAAACGGATTTCGTTCCCGAAAGCGACATGTTTGATCCGTCCACTGCCGTCTTATTCGAAACGGTGAAGTTCTCAAAGGTCGCGCTGTACATCGGCCAGAGGATACTATTGGCTGTCAGGTTGTAAACGGTATGTTCCTGTCCGTCAAAGGAGCCGAAGAAATCACCCGGCGCCCAGTCGCCGTTCATCGTCAGATCTTCCGTCAGATTGATCTTCATTTTTTTGCAGAGATCTTTGTTCTTGTTCGCGTTTTTTGCCGCCGCCGCCAACTGCGACTGCGTGGAAACGTTGACGGTGACGCCTTTTTTCGGTGACTGCGCAAGCCCCACCAACGGACGGTCAGTACCGCTGTCGTTACCGGTTCCGCTGCCGAACGTGACGGATGCGTCGCAGTTCGTGAATTCCAGATTCAAGTAATAACCCGCCGCTCCGACGTATCCGCCGGAACTGTTGGTATTGTTTTTCTCGCCGTTGTTGGTCACGTTTCCCGTGCAGGAGCAATCCAGGAATTGAACCGTTCCTCCCGTCGATGCCGGCCACAAACCGTTGAAGAAGATGCCGACGCCGGCATTGTTGCTCTTTTCTACGTTTCGGGTGACCGTCACGTTCTGAAGCGTGACCGTTCCGAAAGGATCGGTTTCCCCTATGCTTCCGAAAACCGAGTTGGTCGCGGGAAACACGGAACCGTCGGACGCGGTCTTGTTGGAAATGGTGACGTTCTTGAACGTCGCGCTGTTGATCAGGTACAGGAACGCGCCTTGACAGTTGTAGATCGTGTGCCCTTGTCCGTCGAAGGTCGCGGAAAAGTCGGCTCTCGCACCGGACCCGTCCCCGGTCACGGTGATATCCTGCGTCAGCCTGAAACAGACGTTCGAATCGCTGTAGTCCGATTTGTGGTTGACGAGGTCCTGATAGGAAGAGATATCAATATACTCGACGTCTGCCGCCGTGGGGATCGCAATCATGATGATCAAGGGGACCACGATGATTGCCGCAAAAACCAAAAATAACAGTTTCTTTTTCATGGGGTTCTCCTTTCCAAGATAGGGGTTGCGATCTATCTGCAACGGTTTTGTCGGTTTTTTAGCGGGGGATCAGTAGTTTTTCGAGTAACCGTCGCCCGTTTGTGCCGGGGCGGTTTCGGTTTCGGCGTCGGTCGTACGCTCGGGGCGTTCGGTTTCTCCCTCGGTCGTTTCCGCCGCGTCGGTGACGGAGGCGACGGGCGTCGACCGAGCGGAGCGGCTCACCGTGCAGGACGAGAGCGCCGCGACAGAGAGAAGGAACGCGATAACAATCGCAATTAACCGTTTCAAGCCGGTATCCTCTTTTCCTCAGTTCTTTCCCTCAATTATAGCAGAGATCCTCTGTGTTTTCAACGGAAAACGCCCCTTCAAACGGAATATGGCAGGATCACCAAAAACGCCGTTCCCGAAACTGTTCAAAAAGACGAGGCGGGGCGAGTCCTGCTCCTGCCGAAGCAATCCCGAAAAGCCCCGTGACCACTCGACAAAACGGTTTTTTGCTCCCGCGCCCGACACGGTTTTCGAGGGTTGCTTTTCTTTCCGTTTTGCAAGATACGATATGCGTTTTTGGCGCAGGGAAGAGCAGAACACGACAAAAACCGCGGCGCCCGGTGGGCGCCGCGGGGTGCAAAGATCGGGGAAGCGCGTTTGGATCAGTAGATACACAGTTCCGTCCGGATCGGCAGGTGGTCGGACGGATAGGACGTATTGCCGTTGTCGATTCTGTTGTCTACGACCGAATAGTAGACGGTCTCGACGTTGCCTTTGGTCAGGACATAGTCGTAAATCCATTCCGGGCGGAACGTGCGGTCCTGTTCCGCAAGCGTCGAAGCGGTGTCGCCCTTGATCGGGGCGGTCTCGCGAGCGTCGGAGAAGCCGTCGTCCTTAAAAATGCCGATGGTTTCCGGTCCGTATCCGGTAGAATAGTCGCAGTTCATGTCGCCTACGATCACGATGCTGTCGTAGTCGAAGGTCTGCGCCTCGATCCACGCAAGCAACAGACGGATCTCATACTGACGGACCAGGGAGTTTTCGAGCGAACCGGGGTGTTTATCAGAAGTGTTCTTCCGATAATGCAGGTGCGTGCAGATTGCCAGGACTTTCTTTCTCGACGCTTTGTGATAGAGCAGCGCCCAAGTGAACAGTCTGCCCATGTTATCCCGGTTTGGATCAGCGCCGTTTTTGGGAACGTCGGGGAACTCGTTTTTGAGAGCCGAATAGCGTTCGTAGTCGCTGTAAAGACAATCAAAAACGTCGGTCTTGTAGAGAAGTTCAGGCCAACTGTCGCGGGTTCGGTCGCCCTCCACCCGGGTATAGTCGGTCAGCGTATCGTCGATGCTGTCTTCCCATGCCAGATCAACTTCCTCGAGTCCTACGATGTCGGGGGATTTTGCCAACACGGTTTCGAGCGCCTTTGAGAACGTTCTGTTCGTCGAGCCGTGGTTTTGCATTTCGATATTATAACTCATGACCGAGAGTTTGGCGATGGTGGGTTCAAGCCCTTTGTAGATGGTCAGGTTGGAGACCGTTGCAGTATAGGTTTCGTCCGGGGCACCGCCGATCGACCGGACGTTCATGCGGCATCTGAAGTAATCGGAATCCCAGACGTTTGCGCCGTCGTAGGTCATCGACCGGCAGAGATAGAATCTTCCGTCGCTTGTATCCTTGACGTAGAGCGCCATGGTTTTCGCGTCGTAGTCCACCACCACGGCAAAGGTATGCGTATCGCGTCTGGTTGTATGGGGAGTGATATGAGAGTCCCATTTGTCGATGTTATTGTTGTTCGGCGTATTGCCGACGTTGACGTCATTCCACCCGTACCAGCGCGTCTGACCGTCGCCTTGGATCGAGAGGGTGTTATAACCGTCTGCCTGTATTCCGAACGAGACGTGGTCGTCCCCGAGCGTCAGGTCGAAGACCATCGTATATTTTTCGCCGGCTCTGAACGGAAGGATCGTACCTAAGAACTCATTATACGCCGCGACCTCGTCGGCGTCGTTCGATCCGGAATAGAAGCCGCCCCACATGGCGCGTTTGTAACTCTCGTTTTTGACTCTCAACGTGACGGTGTACCCTTCGTCGGAGAGAAAAGGCTCGGCGCCGACGTTGAATTCGGTCGCAAAATCGGGGTACCAACCGCTCGAATCAAAGTCCACTTTGAGAAGCGCGTCGCCGTTCGCGTGATCGTCGTAGGGCAGTACGTACGCGTTGTCCCACAGGTGGTTCATCACGTTGCCTTTGTAGATCTTCAGGTTCGCGACCTCGGCGGTATAATTGGCGTTCGGGTTGCCGCCGATCGACCGGACGTTGAAACGGCACCGGAAATAATCGGAATCCCAGACGTTTGCGCCGTTGCAGGTCATCGATCGGCAGAAGTAGAAGGCGCCGTCGTCTTCGTCCTTGACGTAGAGCGACATGGTCTTCGCGTCGTAATCCACCGTCACGGCGAAGGTGTGCAGATCGCGTCTCGACGAGCCGGGGGCGGTGTGATAATTCCACTTTTCGTTATTGTTCGCGGTATCGCCGACGTTGACGGTATTCCACCCGTACCAGCGGGACTGCCCGTTGCCCTGGATGGAGAGTGTATTCTCACCGTCCACCTGGATACCGAAAGCGACGTGGTCGTCCCCGAGCGTCAGGTCGAAGATCATCGTGTACTTCTCGCCGGCTGTGAACGGAAGGATCATACCCAGAAAATCGTTATACGCCGCAATCTCGTCGTCGTCGTCCGATTCGGAATAGAAGCCGCCCCAGATGGCGCGCTTGTAACTCTCGTTCAGCACCGTCATTTTGAGAGAGGTCCCTCCCTCGTCGTCGATCACGACGTCGGCGCCTACGTTGCTCGCGGTCGCAAAATCGTGATACCAACCATTCGCCTTGTAACTCACGTCGAGCACTTTTTCGCCGTCGGAGCGAGACCAATAAGAGGGTAACCGGCATCCTTTTCCGAACAGGGGATTCATCGCATTCCCTTTGTAGATATTCAGGTTCGCGATCTCTGCGGTATAGGTTTCGTCCGGGGTTCCTGACAAGGATCTTACGCAAAGCCGACATCTGAAGTAATTGGAATCCCAGACGTTTTCGCCGTCGTAGGTCATCGATCGGCAGAAGTAGAAGGCGCCGTCGTCCTCATTCTTGACGTAAAGCGCCATGGTTTTCGCGTCGTAATCCACCGTTACGGCGAAGGTGTGTGTATCGCGTTCCGTAGCCTCGGTACCGTCGTGCTGGTTCCATTTTTCATTGTTTTCCGACGCGTTCCAGACGTTGACGGTATTCCACCCGTACCAACGGGACTGACCGTTCCCCTGAATTGAGAGGGCGTTGTGACCGTCGACCTGGATCCCGAAGGAGACGTTATCGTGTCCGAGCGTCAGATCGAAGACCATCGTGTATTTCGCGCCGGTACACATCGGAAGCGCGGCGCCAAGCGCCGCTTCATATTCGTCTTCGTCCACGCCGTTACCCGGATAAAAGCCGCCCCACATGGCGCGCTTGTTATTTCCGTTTTGGACGGTCAGGGATACCGACGTACCGTCGCTTGAAACGGCGACGTCCGCGCCCATGTTTGAACTTGTACCGTTCGCTGCTCTTTGATAATCAGGGTGCCAATCGTCGGAAAGGAAGTTCACGGTGCGGAGCAATTCTCCGTCACGGGTCTCGTCGTAGGTCTGTTCCGTTGCGCTGACTCTGACCGGGAAAACCGAGAACAACGGAAAGAGCATCAAAATCGCCAATGCCAAACTGAAAAACCGGATTGTCTTGCTCATGAGTCTCTCCTTTGTAAAAAAGTCAACAACGCCTTCTATGATAATCGGTTTTTTGTCGGTTTTTTGAGCGGTTTTTGAAGAGACTGTAAGGGGAAAGAAAAACGGCGCGACGCCGCGTGCGGCGCCGCGCCGCAGAGAAGAAGCGCCAGAACCGCGATCAAAAAGGGTTTCAAACCCCGTATCTCCTTTCCTTGTTTTCTCCGCAAATCTTCACTATTCAATAATTTTTGGTGGAATTTGGTTCGTAGGAGCACGGCGGAAGATCGGTGTGCCAAAACCTCAATTCTTTGTGCCATTTATACAGATTTGCCCCGAAACCTTGCCAAAAAGCGCAAACTGTGATACAATACAATTATACTCTTCGCCAAAAACAATATCAATGGAGAATGTGCTTTACTTTTCCTCACATTAGCACAATCTGATACTATGGACACGATTGATCTGCGCTACTACAACCATCATATCAACGTCCGCCCGCGGCACGTGACGAGAAACGTGATCCCCTACTACGACCTGACGATCGTTCTCGGGGGCGTCTTGTTCTACGTGGACCGGGGCGAAACGGTCGAATTGAAGGCGGGGGACTTTATCCTGATCCGCCCGGGCGAATACCGGCAGCGGCTGGACTCCGAGCCGCTCTCGGAGTACGTCAGTTTTAACTTTACGACCGGAATGGATCTGTCCGCCGTTCCCACCGTCACGACCGACGCGCTGAACGCGAGGATCAATCTGCTTCTGAACGCCTGCGACGGCTTTCCGAATACCGAGAGCGCGCTTGAAATGATCGCGCACCTGCTCGGCGCGCTTCTTCTTGTGATCCGGGACACCGTCACCGACGCGCAGAAACACCCGCTGGCGCTGAAGATCAAGAACTACGTTCTGAACCACTATACCGAGAAGATCACCCTGCAGGGCATATCCGAACGGTTCCATTTTTCGGTCTCCTACTGCAACAACGTGTTCAAGCGGGAAACGCAGAGGTCCATCGTCGATTTCGTGATCGAGGAGCGGATGCGGAAGGCGAAGGAACTCTTGATCTACACCGACTTTTCGCTCCCCGAGATCGCCCTGAAGGTGGGGTACGAGGACTACAACTACTTCTCGCGCCTGTTCAAGAAGCACGCGCGCCATACCCCGACGCAGTACCGCGCGAGGTACTCGGGCAAATAACGCCGCGTAGACGCCGCGCAAGCGCGGCGCGATATGTCCTGCTGACGCGACAGGAGACTGCCTTCGGCGCTTGCGATATGCGCTTCGCGTGCGAAGGAAACGCGGGACGTCGGGGACGCCGTCCCCTGCCGCCGGCGCGGAGCGACGGCTTCATCAGGGCAAAGCCCGTCTTCATTTGATCCCGCGGGGCTTGCCTTTTCCGGCGGAACAGAGTATAATGTATGGAAGAAAAACGACGGGGGTGCGGCATGGCAAAGAACGCGATCACGGATGAAAGGGAACTGCCGGGCGAGTTCCTTTCGCGTATGGAAACGATCCTCGGGGACAACTTCGGGGACTTTTTGCGCGCAATGGACGCGCCGCCGGTTCGCGGGCTGCGTGCAAACGCCGTCGGGGGAGAGACGCACCTTTCCGACCTTCCGGTCCGCCCGATCCCGGGGATCCCCGACGCATTCTTTCTCGATACAGACGAGCGGATCGGGCGGCACCCGCTCCACCACGCCGGGGCGTTCTATCTGCAGGAACCGGCGGCGATGCTCCCGATCGCGTCCGCGGTTTGCGCCGGGCTGATCCCACGCTCCGCCAGGGTACTCGATCTTTGCGCCGCGCCGGGCGGCAAGACCTTTCAACTCGCCTCTGCGATCGGGGAAGACGGGCTTCTCGTCTCCAACGAGATCAACCCGTCGCGCTGCGCCGTGCTTGCCGGGAACGTCGAACGTCTCGGTTTGCGGCGGGTGATCGTCACCAATACCGAACCCCGCGCGTTCGGGGAGTATACGCCCGGCTTTTTCGACGTTCTGGTCGTCGACGCGCCCTGCTCGGGCGAGGGGATGTTCCGCAAAACGCCCGAGGCGGTCTCGGAGTGGAGTTCCGCGTCCCCGGCGTCCTGCGCCGAGCGGCAGCGCGCGATCCTGGCAGCGGCGCTGCCGAGTCTGAAAGCGGGCGGCGTCCTGATCTACTCGACCTGCACCTATTCGCCCGAGGAAAACGAAGAGACCGTCTCGTGGCTGCTCCGCGAGTACCCCGCGCTGACGCTGCTTCCCGTCGACGATCCGACGCTGCTTTCCTATACCGATCCGGGGCTTGCCCGCGAGGGCGTGCCCGCGGGCGCGACGCGGCGGCACTACCCCCATTCCGGGGGTGGGATCTTCGGCGGAGAGGGACAGTTTTTCGCGCTGTTCCGGCTTTCTGCCCCGATCGGGGGGAACGCGCCGAAAAAGAAAAAAGGCGGCGGGGAAGCCAAACGCCAACCTGTGGACAAGGGGACCGTCGACGCCTTCTTCCGTTCGACCTTGACCGCGCTTCCCGCGACCGAACCGGCGCTTTTCAAAGGGAAGGTCGTACTTCCGCCCGCGCCCCTTCCGCTCCCGGAGAACCTGATCTACGCGAACGGCGTGACGGTCGGCGAGATCCGCTCGGGGCGTCTTGTCCCGCATCACGCCTTCTTCTCGGCTTACGGGACGGAGTTCCAAAGGAAACTGAATTTTCCGTCCGACGATCCCGCCCTCGCCGCCTACCTGCACGGCGACGTGATCCCCGCCCCGGATTACTCCGACGGGTGGGGCGCCGTCCTCTGCGAGGGCGTGCCGGTCGGGGGTGTGCATATCACGGGGGCGGTTGCGAAAAACCATTATCCTAAAGGGCTTCGTAGAAACTGACCTGTATAGACGAGTTGCCCTCTCCGCCGTTTTGCGGAGAGGGCAACGATCGTTTTTTTTCGGTTCCTTCGGTCTGTTGTTCCACCACTCTGTCAAGCGTTTCTTCCGGGACGCCGACCTGCTTTGTCAGGATATGTCGGACCTTCTCCCGCATAGTTTCCCCCGGGGCTTCGTCGACCGTGATTTTGTACCCCACGTCGATCGGGCGGCGGTAGCGTTGCTGGTTTGAAAAGTTGGTCCACATATAGTCGCGCATCATATCGTTTGCACAGACGCCGAGCAGACCGAGGATCAGGTACGAGATCGAACCCGTGCGGTCCGCGCCGACGGCGCAGTGGTAGGAGACGGGGTAGTTCTGCGTCTCGGAAAGGGTTTTGAAGATGGTGCGGAGCGAATCGATACTGTCAAGGTAGTTCTCCGCGCCGAGCAGGATCGGGCAGTGCAGATAGCGGACGCCGCTACCGAGTACGCTCTCGGTTTTCCCCTCGGGGGGATAGCCGCGGTCGCCGTCGTGGTCGACGCGCAGATCGATCTCGGTCTTGATCCCGAGCGTCTCGGTCAGCGTCTTGATTCCGTCGGCGTCGATAAGCGGCTTCATTTTTTTCTCGTCTTCGCTGTAACAGTCGAGCGCGCTTGTCCGGTAAAGAAGCCCCTGTTTTACCCGCCTGCCGTTTTCGGTTTTCCAGCCGCCGAGGTCCCGTACGTTGATCACGCCCCCGACCGACAGGTTGCGCGGCGGGGCGTCGAGGGTTAGGAAGGTTTCGGGTTTCTCGTCCCCGACCGTCCAGTAGTAGCGCGTGCCGATCTTGAGGTTGGAGACGGCGAGCGAGGGGGCGTCGGTCGAGTAGATCCGCGCGTCCGAGAGGTCGGCTTTCTCGCCGATCCTGACGGTATAGGGTCCCTTCGCGTCGGCGTTCCACGAGAGGGAAACGGGCGACGGTTCGTCGGATTCGGTCATGCCGTCGGCGTAGGTTTTGCAGTTGTCGTTTCCGTCCCGCAGAAACGCCTGCTGTGCCGGAGTGTGCAGGTCGACGGGACTTTTGATCTTGTGCAGTTTCATCTTCCCGTGGAGCCGAACCCGCCCGCGCCGCGTTCGGTGTCGGGCAGTTCGTCGACCTCCTCGAAGACGGGGGTCTCGACCTTCTGGATCACGAGTTGCGCGATCCGGTCGCCCGGCGCGACGGTACGCACCTGTCCGCTCTGGTTGTAGAGGGAAACCAGGATCTCGCCGCGGTAGTCGGCGTCGATCACCCCGACCTTGTTCGCCGGGGCAAGTCCCATCTTGACCGACAGCCCCGAGCGCGCGTACACGAATCCGGCGTAACCCGCGGGAATGGCGACGGCGATCCCGGTCGGGATCATAGCGGTCTCGCCCGGCAGGATGCGCACTTCGTCCCCGATACAGGCGCAGAGGTCCGCCCCCGCCGCCAGAGCGGACGAGTAGACGGGAAGGGAGGCGCCGGGACGGGTTTTCCTGATCTCGATCTTCATGTGAGAGCGCGGGGGATCCCCCCGCATTCCTTTCGTTTTTCTTTCCAATATTGTACCATACTTCGCCCCCAAAATCAATTTCTTTCTAAAAAAACTTGCGGGAAGGTAAGGAATGTGCTATGATAATAGTATAGTCGATCCGGTCCGGCAAAGCCGGGGAACCGATCGCGGAGGGAAACATGGATCAACCGTTCATCAGTCTGCTCTGGCCGGACGCCGCGGCGAAGGAGCGCCATACCGATCCCCGGAACCGTCCCGACGTGCGCGACAGCGTGTGCCGTGAGATCGGTCTGACCGGGCTTCTCGGTCTGCGCGACGGCTCGCCCGTCGGGTTCTTCACCTACGAGCCCGAGGTGATCCGCTACCGCGAGGCGACCTTTGAGGATCTTCTCTCGATCCCCGAACTCGGCAAGACGCTCTCGGATGTCGTGCCGCTGCTTTCGGATATTACGGAACTGCGCCGGCTCGACCGCGATCTCGGTTCTTCGTCGGGCGAATCGTACCTGTACAGCATCACCGAGATCGAACTCTATATCGCGGTGATCGACCTGCTCCACAAGGGGCTCGCCCCCGTCAAAGACAAGATCAAGAGTCCCGCGTTCGGCACACTTTCCTCCTTCATTTCGGAGTACGCCGAGAGCGAGTACTACAAGGATCTGAACGACCGCCTGAAGCAACTCTCGTCGCGGGTGCGCGAGATCCGGAGCATCACGGTCGGCGTCAATCTTGACTCGGAACTCCGTCCCGCCGAGGCGGGGGTGCTCTCGGTCAACGCCGAGCCCTTCCGTTCGGAAAAGGTGCTCGACAAGATCCTGCGGCTTTCGTTCAAAAACGACGCGATGACCTGCATCGCCGCCCTGACGCCCTTCGGAAAAGGGCAGTCCGACAACCGCCGCGAGGCGCTGATCGGCGCGTTCAACGCGGCGATCGAGGACGTGTTCCGCTCGTCGGTCAAGTCGTGGCGGAACATCGTCGGCGAGTACGTCATCGAGAACACCGATTTCATTCTCCGGCTTCTGCCCGAGATCGAGTTCGTCACGCGGGGGGCGGCGCTGATGAAGCGGCTGACCGACCGGGGCTATCCCGTGGTCGTGCCGACGCTCTCGCCGATCGAGAACAAGGACTTTTGTGCCGAGGGGCTGTATAACCCCGACGTGGCGCTTCGGATCGAAGAGGAGATTGTCGAGAACGACTTCGCGTTTGACGAGAACGCCCGGATCTACGTTCTGACCGGACCGAACCGCGGCGGCAAATCGGTCGTGACCTGCGCCGTCGGACTTGCGCAGGCGATGACGCAACTCGGTCTGCGCGTTCCGGCAAGATCCGCCGTGATCAGCCCGGTCGACGGCATCTATACGCATTTTCCCGAGGGGGCGGACGATACCATCGACAAGGGGCGGCTCGGGGAAGAGTGCGCGCGGCTGCGCGAGATCTTCGATTCCGTGACCGAGAACTCGATGATCCTGCTCGACGAGTCGCTCTCGTCGACCGGGGCGTACGAGGCGTCGTATATCGGGCAGGAGATTTTGACCGGGTTCGGCGTCGCGCGCTGCCGCGGCGTCTTCTCGACGCACCTGCACGAACTCGCCGCCGCGGTGCCCGAGGTCAACCGGAAGATCTGCGAAGCGGGCGGCGTTCCGGTCGATACGCTGGTCGCCGGGATCGAAGAGGGTCGCCGGAGTTTCAAGATCGTGCGCGCCAAACCCGACGGCAAGAGTTACGCCCGCGACATCGCGAACAAGTACGGGCTCTCGCTCTCGGATATCGAAAAGCGCCTTGCGGAACGCAAGAACAACGCTTGACCATTGCGCCGCAGGCGCACATCATTCGCGCAAGCGACATCATTGCCGCAGGCACATCATTTCCCCGCAGGGGAACATCATTACAAAAAAGCACCGCCGGACGGTCAACCCGTTCGGCGGTGCTTTTTGTACTTTGGTCAGATGTTTCTGACGCGGATGAAGTTTTCGTTCTTCTCGATCAGGGCAACGGTCTCGTCCTTGACCTTCTCTTTGGTCTCGACGATCGTGTAGGCGTAGTCGCCCTTCGAGCCGTTCGCCATGTTCTCGATGTTGATGCCCGACGCCGACACCTGCGAGGTGATGTAGGAGAGGGTGTTCGGAATGTTCTTGTGCATCACGCAGAGGCGGTGCGTACCGGGGGTGACGGGCAGTTGCACGTTCGGGTAGTTGACGCTGTTTTTGACGTTGCCGGTCTTGAGGAACTCGTCCAGTTCGTGCGCCGCCATGATCGCGCAGTTGTCCTCGGACTCCTCGGTGCAGGCGCCGAGGTGCGGGATGCTGACGATCCCCTTGACGCCCTGCGTCGCTTCGGTGGGGAAGTCGGTGACGTACGCGGCGACTTTACCCGACGCGAGCGCCTCTTTCAGGGCTTCGGCGTCGACGAGGTCGGCGCGCGCGAGGTTGATGATCCGAACGCCGTCGCGCATCTTGGCGATGGTGTCGCGGTTGATCATATTCTTGGTGGTGGGGGTGGCGGGAACGTGGAGCGTGATG
>JAEEGL015658797.1_pt1 | contig 11836 bp, 7 predicted proteins | sample 9134231 | NCBI WGS metagenome assembly JAEEGL01 (sample SAMN16246548, study PRJNA631951) | gut metagenome | biome: gut microbiome; feature: rumen; material: fiber-attached | host: Bos | place: Iran: Karaj | collected 2018-10 | reverse complement strand
TCAAGAAGCAGGGCATGCAGCTGCTCGTGCTCGACCTGCGGGGCAACGGCGGCGGCCTAATGAACGAGGCGGTGGAAATCGTCTCGGTCCTGGTCCCGAAGGGTTCCGTGGTCGTGTCCGCCCAGGGCCGGGAACCCGGCTCCACCTATACCCTCAAGACGACCAAGGACCCTGTCGATACCCGGATTCCCGTCATCGTGCTGGTGGATTCCGGTTCGGCTTCCGCCTCCGAGATCGTGGCCGGTGCCCTCCAGGACATGGACCGGGCCACCATCATGGGCGAGCGCACCTTCGGCAAGGGCCTCGTCCAGAGCATCCATTCCCTGCCTTACGGCGGAGAACTGAAAGTGACGACGGCCAAATACTACACGCCTTCCGGCCGTTGCGTACAGGCCATCGATTATGCCCAGCGCCGCGAAGATGGCAGCGTGGCCCATATTCCGGATTCACTGACCCGCGAATTCAAGACCGTCCACGGCCGGACGGTCCGCGACGGCGGCGGCATCACCCCGGACGTCGAGCTGGAGGGCAAAGAATACAGCCGCCTGACCTATTCGCTGGTGGCTTACGGGGTCATCGAGCAGTATGCGCTGGAGTTTGTACGCGCACACGCCTCCATCCCGGCCGTTGAGGACTTCCACCTCTCCGATGCGGACTACGAAGCCTTCATCCGCTTCGCCCAGGGCAAGGAATTCGATTACCGCTCTTCGGCCAAGACCTATTTCGACCGGGTCCGCGAGGAACTCAAGCGCGACGGCCTGGAAGAGTCCATGAAGGAAGAACTCGCCGCGCTGGAGAAATCGCTCGACATGGAGAAGGAGGACTTCCTGCGGCTCAAGAAGAGCGAGATCATCCCCTTCATCGAAGAAGAGATCGCCGTCCGCTATTACTTTCAGGAAGCCGGCGTGAAGATACGCATCCGTTATGACGATGCGCTCCGCCAGGCCCTCGTCAGCGAGCGTATCGCCCAGTACTGATGGTTGTCCGTACCCGGCTCGTCATCCTGAATACCACCAAGGTCGGGGAGCGCTCCCTGGTCCTGCACGCCCTCAGTCCCGACTGGGGGCGGCGCAGTTTCATCACTTCCGTCCCCCGGGGCGGGCACATGGCCCTGTTCCAACCGCTGAGTCTGCTGGATGCCGAGATTACCGGGAATCCGCGTTCGGAGCTGTGGCGGGCGGGCGGCCTTTCGCTCCGTCATCCCCTGCTGGGCCTGCGGAGCGACGTTACCAAGAATGCCATTTCCCTGTTCATGAGCGAGGTGCTGTACCGTACGGTCCACGAGGGTACCGGCGATGCGGAATTCTTCGACTGGTGCGAACGTTCCATCCTGACCCTGGATGCCCTGCAGGGTGACTTTGCCAACTACCACCTCCGCTTCCTGCTTGAGCTTGCCGGCGCCCTGGGCTTTTCACCCTCTGCGGAAGACCTGGCCCCCTTCACGGAGAAACACCTGGCCGAGGTGCAGGCCCTGCTCGCTTCGGACTTCAGCAGCTGCATGTTGCTCCCGCTGAACGGCGGCAGCCGGGGAGAAATCGCGGAGCTCCTGCTCCGCTACCTGGGTTTCCATACGGAATCCCGCATCGAAGTGCGTTCGCTGCGCGTGTTGAAAGAATTGTTCCGCTAGTCCCGCTTCGCCGCCCGTCGTCACGGTGCTTATTTCAGGAAGACGAAGAACACCGCCAGGACAAGGCAGACGAAGGCGGCGAAGTGGTTCCACTGCAGGGACTGGTCCTGGAAGAGGAAGTGCACGATGAGGGTGAAAACGGTGAGTGAAATGACTTCCTGGATAACCTTGAGCTGCATGAGGCTGTAGGGACCGCCGTTGCCGGCGAAGCCGATGCGGTTGGCGGGGACCGTGAGGCAGTATTCGAAGAAGGCGATCCCCCACGAGAACAGGATAATGAGGATGAGCGGCCAGCCGGTCGAAATCTTCATTTCCTGGAGTTTGAGGTGGCCGTACCAGGCGAAAGTCATGAATACGTTGGATGCAATCAGCATCAACACCGTCCAAATACCCTGCTGCATAATGCGCTGTTCTGTAAAAAGCGCGCAAATATAGCATGACTGCGGGAAATAATATCCACGGTTGCGGAAAAAAAATCATTTGACCGAGAACAGGACGCTACGTCGGGCGCCCTGGCCGTCGATCAGGGTCAGCCGGTGCTCCCCGGGACCGGGATCCACGCGGAGCTCGTGTTCGCCCTGCGTCTGTGCGAGATACTGGTCGTCGATGTGCCAGTAGAGTATCGCCGAAGGGTCGGAATGCGCCGCGCGGAAGACCACGCCGTTCTGCATCCCCGACAGGCCGCGCGTCAGCACGAGGGAGAGCCCCGGCTGGGGATAGATGATCTCGATGGGATTGGTCCCCGAGGATGCCGCATCCAGCAGGGGGTGGCGGGGCGGCAGGGGTTTGTAGTCCAGATGGCGCTGCATGTAGTACCATTCCTGGGCGGGCGGGAGCACGAACCAGACCTCGGAGCGGATCTGTTCCGGCGGGAGGACGCTGGAATTGACCTGCCAGCGTCCTTCGGGATCCAGGTGGACCAGCTGGTGGTAACGGCAGACATCCGGACGCTCCTCGATGTCCGGGACCCAGACGGTGTCCCGTTGCGGACAGAGGTCTCCCGCGGGCAGGCCGCTCTCGTGGCAGACTTCGATACGGGTCATCTCCTCGGTGGGTCGGGAGAACCAGGCGGACGACGACAAGGCCGAGAAGACGTCGAACATCACCGGGGAGGCATAGGACACGCCGGTCACCCCCGCACGGCCTTCGCCGTCGCTGTTGCCCACCCAGACCGCGACCACCCAGTCCGGCGTGACCCCCACGCTCCAGGCATCGCGGTTGCCCCAGCTCGTTCCGGTCTTCCAGGCGATGCGCCGCCCCGTCGAATAATCCATCCAGGAGGCTTCTTCCTCGGGGCGGCTGGCGTTCGAGAGGGCGTCGAAAGTCAGCCAGGCCGACGCCCGGCTGAGCGGGATCCTGCGGGCGGGAAGCCGCTCGCGCCGCAGCCCGGACAGCCAGGCGAGATCCTCATAGACCGGATCTCCCCCCAGCTCTGCCGCCAGGTAGTAGTAAGCCCGGGCGAGCGACTCCAGGGTGATCTCCGCCCCGCCGAGGATCAGCGACAGGCCGTAGTGGTCGGCATCCTTGTCTATCGTCGAAAACCCCGTCTGCTGCAGGATCTCCAGGAAACGCTCCACACCGTACTCCTCCAGCATGCGTACGGAAGGCACGTTGAGGGAGCGCTCGATCACTTCGTGGGCGGGAACGGCCCCGTCGTAGCTCCGCCCGAAGTTGCGGGGCGAGAAGTTGTGGGCGTTGTAGGGCGTGTCCCGGATCAGCATGCCGGGGAGGATCTCCCCGGCGTCGAGCATGGCGGCGTACAGGAGCGGCTTGAGGGTACTGCCGCTGGAGCGGGCGGCGGGAATCATGTCCACATCGACGCCCCGTCCGCCGGGGGCGCAGTCCCGCGTGTTGCCGTAGTACGCGCGTATCTCCCCGCTGTGCACATCGACCACCAGCACCCCCATGTTGTCCACCAGATTGCTGTGGTAGGCCTGATAGTGCCGGCGGGCGATGGCGGCCACACGCTCCTGCAGGGCGGCGTCGAGGGTGGTCCGGTAGCTGTGGTCGCCTTCCTGCAGGCGGCAGCGTTCCAGCAGGTGGTAGGCCGCATCCGGCATCGCCTGCGGCTTGTCCGGCAGGGGTTCGTCCTTGGCCAGCAGGCACTCGGTCGCGTCGATGACGCCCTTGCGCTCCAGTTTGTCCAACAAGGCGTTGCGCTTCTGCAGCAGGCGCTCCCGCGAACGGCCCGGATGGATCAGGCCCGGGGCGTTGGGCAGCACTGCGAGGAGGGCGCTCTCACCCCAGGAGAGTTCGTCCGCGCTGCGGGAGAAATATCGCCAGGCGGCCGCTTCCAGGCCGACGACATTGCCGCCGAAAGGAGCGTTGGACGCATACAGGAGCAGGATTTTCTTTTTGGAGCAACGCAATTCCAGGCGTGTCGCGAGGACCATCTCGTAAAGCTTCTCCGGTACGTTGCGGGGAGCCCCCGGACGGCTCAGGCGTATCACCTGCATGGTCAGGGTGCTGGCCCCGCTGACCACCTCGCCCCGCTTCAGGTTCTGGCGGAGCGCACGGCCCACGGACAGGAAATCGATGCCGGGATGCCACCAGAAGCGTTTGTCCTCGCAGGTCACGATGCACTTGGAAAACTTCGAGGGTACGTGGTCCGCAGGCGGGAAATACCACTGCCCGTCGGCGGAGATGCGCGCCCCCAGCAGGGTCCCGTCGGCAGCGACCGCAGTGGCGGAAAGCGGCAGCGGGAACAGCTGGCGCGGCAGGCAGAACAGATACCACACCAGCAGGGCCAGCGGTAGCAAAATCAGCAGGAATTTCTTACATTTGTGCATTGCTGAACAAATTTAAACATTTTCCCATGAAAACTCTCCGTCCGCTGCTCATCCTCTTCCTGCTCGCCGGCCTGCTGGGCGCCTGCCACCCCGGAAACAGCAGGAAAACCTCTGTCGCCTCCGTCTCCGCCGTCCGCGGCGGGACCGCCATGGCGCTCCCCGGCGGTCCCGGATCCGGAGGGGAAGTCGATCCGGAGATTCCCACCATCCGTTTCCTCAGCAAGGGCTCCATCCTCCCTTCCACCGGCAACCTGGACCTGCTCTTCGGGGCGGTTTCCTACGCCCAGGCGCAGGTGCGTGTGAAGAAAGTGTACAGCAACAACATCCTCCAGTTCCTCCAGTTCGACAGCTACGACACCCGCTATGAACTCTACAAGGTGTCCGGGGTCATAGCGGACACGACCCTGGTGCTCGGAGACAAGGATGCCGACCACATTCGCGAATGGCGGACCTACGCCCTGAGCCTGGACGAACTGGTCAAGCCCGAGCCCGGAGCCGTCTATCATGTCGAGATCCGGGGACGCGAGCCCCTCGTGGAGGAGGATTTCTGGGACAGCGACAGCTCGTTCGGCAATTACGAGACCTACGAGGAGCGCAGCGTGGACCTGCTTGCAAGCGACCTTGTCCTGATCGCCAAGCGCGGTGACAGCGAAGTGCAGGTCTTCGCCTACGACGTCCTGAGCGGCAAGCCCGTCTCCGGAGTCCGCTTCAAGCTCTACGATTTCGCGCAGCAGGAGCTCGCCAAGGGCCAGAGCGACCGCGAGGGACGCGCCGTCTTCTCCCAGCCGGAGTCCGCCGCCTTCGTCACGGCCCAGCACGGCAGCCAGTTCGCCTACCTTCGGTTGAGTAACGAGAAAGCTTTGTCTACCAGCAACTTCGATGTCGGCGGGACCACCCACGAAAGCGGCATCAAAGCCTATATCTTCGGGGAACGCGGCGTCTGGCGTCCCGGCGACACGCTGCACATCGGCGTGGTCAGTTTCTTCGACGACCAGCCCCTGCCGGCCGGCCACCCGGTCACGGCGCAGCTGCGCAACCCCGACGGCCAGCTCACCCAGACCCTGACGCAGCGCAGCGACGGCAGCAACCTCTACCATTTCCCCTTCACGACGCCGGAGGACGCCCCCTCGGGCCGCTGGCGGGTGGACGTGGCCCTGGGCGGCCAGACCTTCAGCAAGACCCTGCGGGTCGAAACCATCAAACCCAACAAACTGGACATCAGCCTGCGCTTCCCCGGAAGCTATATCACCCCTGACCGCAACAGTGTGGGGGACGTCTCCGTGAACTGGCTTTACGGAGCCCCGGGCAGCGACCTGAAGATGGACGGCAGTTTCGAGCTCTCCGCCGCCCGGACCGCCTTCAAGGGCTGGGAAGACTATGACTTCCTCGACGACGTCCGCGATTTCCAGAACCAGACCCTCTATTATCAGGATTTCCGGACTGACAGCGAAGGACAGGCCCACATCAATACGGCCGTCGATATCAACCGATCCACGGCCCCGGGCCTGCTGGACGCCGGCTTCACCCTGCATGCCTACGAACCGGGCGGCGACTTCAGCACGAATTACACTTCCATCCGGATGTCCCCGTTCAGCACCTACGTCGGACTCAAGACCGAGCTGGTCCAGAACCGCTGGGGAAGCCGCTACATCCAGTCCGGGAAAGCCCAGCGTTTCGATGTAGCCACGGTGGATGCCGACGGTAAGGGCGTCAGCGCACAGGAACTCCTCGCGGAGGTCTATCATGTGGACTGGAGCTGGTGGTGGGACGCTTCCGGCCAGATCGCCAGCTACATGGCCGGGCGGAGCAAGGAACTGCTCTTCGAGAAGCGCTTCTCGTCCAGCGGCGGCAAGGCCAGCTTCAGCTATGACTGGGCCGACGCTCCCGACGGTCTGTACTACATCCGCGTCACCGACACCCGCGGCGGCCCCGCCGCTTCCATGCTCTGCGAGGTCAATGAGACTTCGGCCTCCGACGCCTCCGAAGGTTCCACGCAGCTCAACATGCTGATCGACAAGGAGTCCTACCGCGTCGGCGAGACCGCCCGCATCACGATTCCTTCCGCCGCCGGGGCAGGCGCCCTAGTTTCCATCGAAAAAGGCGGCCGCATCCTCGGCACCCGCCGGGTCGAATGCTTCGCGGGCAGTACGGAGATCCGCATCCCCGTAACCCGCGACATGGCGCCGAACGCCTATGCCTTCATCACCCTGATCCAGCCGCACGGCAACACGCTCAACGACGCCCCCATCCGCCTCTACGGCATCCAGAACATCAATGTCGAGGACCCCGCTTCCCAACTCCATCCCGTCCTCGACCTTCCCGCCGAGACCAAGCCGGAATCCACCCTGAACTTCAAAGTCCGGGAGCAGGACGGCCGGGCCATGAGCTACGTCGTCGCCCTCGTGGACGAGGGGCTCCTGTCGTTGACTGGATTCAAGACCCCGGACGCCTGGGAGGCCTTCCACGCCAAGGAGGCCCTGCGCGTACGCACCTGGGATGAGTACGATGCCGTCATCGGCGCCTACGGCGGCCATATCGAACAGCTCTTCGCCATTGGCGGAGACGAAGAAGGCGGCGGACCCCTCCGCCGGCAGGGAGCCGAACGCTTCAAACCGGTGGTCGCTTGGCTCGGTCCCTTCACGCTGAAGGCCGGCAAGACGGCTTCGCACAGCGTGCAGATCCCCCAGTACGTGGGTTCCCTGCGGGCCATGGTCGTGGCCACCAGCGGCGACGGCCAGGGCAGCATCGCCAAGAACGTCTCCGTGACGCAGCCGGTGATGGTCCAGGCCACGCTCCCGCGTACCCTCAGCATCGGCGAGACCATCCGCATCCCCGCGACGGCCATCGCCCTCAAGGACGGGGTGGGGACGGTCAAGCTGAGCATCCGCACCGATGAGCTCCTGACCCTCACGGGCCCTGCGACGCTCGAAGTCCGGATACCGAAGGCCGGCCAGGAGGTCGCGTACTTCGATGTGCAGGTCGGGGACAAGACCGGCATCGCCCATGTCAGCGTTACGGCCCAAGCCGGTTCGGAAAAGTCCGTAAGCGAAGTGGAAATCGACGTCCTCAATCCCAATCCGCCGGTCACGCGCGTCCAGTCCTTCCTGCTGGAAGCCGGCAGGGAGCGGGAGGTGGCCGCGGAGCTCTTCGGCCTGGCCGGCACCCACAGTGTCGCCATCGAGTTCTCCTCCATCCCCGCCATCGACCTGGGACGCCGTCTCAAATACCTGATCGAGTATCCTTACGGCTGCGTGGAGCAGACCCTCTCCGCCGCTTTCCCGCAACTCTACCTCAAGGATGTGATGGATTGCGACGAGAGCACCCTGCGACGCAGCAGTTTCAACGTGACGGCCGCCATCAGCCGGCTCCACAGCTTCCGTCGTCCTGACGGCTCCCTGAGCTACTGGCCGGGCACGACCGCCCCTTCCGCTTTCGGCAGCGCCTACGCCCTCCACTTCCTTCAGGAGGCGGAGAACCAGGGCTACGCCGTCCCCGCCGACCTCAAGTCCGGCCTGATCCGCTACCTCTCCGGCAGCGTGGTCAGCAACAAGAACGAATCCGACTTCGTGCGGGCCTACGGGCTCTACGCCCTGGCCGTGGCGGGCAAACCGCAGCGCAGCGCCATGAACCTGCTGCGCGAGCAGGAGAAGAAGCTTTCGCGCAGCGCCGCCTGGATGCTGGCGGGGGCTTTCGCAAGCGACGGCAAGAAACAGGTCGCGAGCGCTCTGGTCAGCGGCCTTCCGTATCTCGAGGCCGCCGGCCGCAGCTATGACGAGGCTTTCGGCAGCGAAGACCGCAACATGGCCGTCGCCTTGCGTACCAACATCCTCATCGGGCAGCAGGAAGCGGCCTTCGAGCTTGCTTCCCAGCTCGCCGGCCGGCTCAACGACCCGCAGCACTACATGAGCACGCAGGCCACCGCCTGGTCGCTCTATGCCATCAGCGACTATGCCCGTACGATGGCGGGCGGCGGCGTGAACGGCTCCGTGCGCGGAGACGGCAAGACCTACACCCTGCGGACGGACAAGGCTGTCATCCGCCAGGACATCCCCATCGGGGACGCCGCCGGACGGATGGCCCTCAACCTGGTCAACAGCGGGAGCACCACCGTCCACGCCGTCGTCTCCGTGACCGGAACGCCGCAGGCGGGCACCGAGAGCGCCCGCGCTTCCGGCTTGTCCATGCAGGTCCGCTATGTGGACAACACCGGCAGTCCCATGGGGGTGGATACCCTCTCCCGGGGCCGGATCTTCCAGGCCGTTGTGACCGTGACCAACACCGGTTCGGCGGCGGTACGCAACCTAGCCCTCGCCCAGCGCTTCCCGTCAGGCTGGGAGATACGCAACGACCGTGTCGGCCGGGAGGACTTCTCCTATCCCGCCGGGGTGAACTACCAGGATTTCCGGGACGACCGCGTTTACAGCTTCTTCGATCTGGGGGCCGGCCAGAGCGTGACCATCACCACCGCGCTCACCGCCACCTACCCCGGGCGATTCTATCTCCCGGCGGTCAGTTGCGAAGCGATGTACGACGACAGGATTTCCGCCCTCGTGCCCGGCCGCTGGACGGAGGTGAAATAGACCGTCATTCCGGGCCGGAAACGGGAGCCTCCTCCGGCTCGTTGAAGGGCTCCAGGAAGGGATTGTGCGTGCGCTCGTCGCCGATGGTGGAGGCGGGGCCGTGGCCGGGCAGGAGGGTGACGTCGGCTTCGAGCGGCAGCAGTTTCTCCAGGATGGAGCGGATTTCGTCGTCGTATTCACTGTAAGGGAAGTCGGTGCGCCCGATGGAGCCGGCGAAGAGGGTGTCGCCGGTGAAAAGCACGCCCTGCTCCCGTTCCAGATAGCACACGCAGCCCGGCGTGTGGCCCGGGGTGGCGATGACCTCGAGGTGCAGGCCGGCGAGTTCCAGCACCTGTCCGTCCTGCACGGGCGTCCAGGAGAACGCTTCCGGCAGTTTCATCCGGAAGCGCCGCGCCATCGTCTCGTTGTAATCCAGGGCGGCGGTATCCGCCGGATGCATGTAAACCGGGATGCCGAAGCGGTCCTGCAGGGCTTTCACCCCGAAGATATGGTCGATGTGGCCATGGGTCAGCAGGATGGCTTCGGGCGTGAGCCCTTCCTTCGCGAGGAGCTCCAGAAGGGCTTGCTGTTCAGCACCTTCCCGGCAGCCCGGGTCCACGAGGATACAGTGCTCCGACCCGTTCCAGGCTACGTAGCTGCGCTCCTCGAACAGGTTGAAGACACAGTAGCGGATGTTGATCATTTCTTGGCGGCTTGGTAGGGCAAAATTACAAAACTTGTGTTAAATTTGTAGTATGCACATCGGAATTGCAGGAAATATCGGCAGCGGCAAGACCACCCTGACCCGCAAACTGGCCGAATACTACGGCTGGACACCCAAATATGAGTCCGTGACGTACAACCCCTACCTGGAGGACTATTACAAGGACATCCCGCGCTGGTCCTACAACCTGGAGACCTACTTCCTCGCACAGCGTTTCGCCGACGTGCTGGAGATCGCCCAGTCGAAGGATGTCATCATCCAGGACCGGACCCTGTTCGAAGGGGTGGAAATCTTCGTCGCCAACAACCACGACCTCGGCAATCTCTCCGACCGGGACTACGACACCTACATGCAGCTGTTCCGCCTGATGATGTCGATGGTCCGTCCGCCCGACCTGCTGATCTACCTGCGCTGCAGCGTGCCGCATCTCGTGGAGCAGATCCGCAAACGCGGGCGCGACTACGAGCAGGGCATGAGCCTGGAATACCTGAGCGGCCTGAACGAGCGTTACGAGCGCTGGATCGGCAGCTACGAAGGCCGGCTGCTGGTCATTGATGCCGACCAGCTGGATTTCGAGGGACGGCCGGAGGATTTATCCTTCATCACCGACAAGATTGACGCGGAATTATACGGACTATTCAAATAATTCTCGTACCTTTACAAACTATAACCAAAGCAGGATATGCATATTGCGATCGCAGGTAATATCGGCAGCGGCAAAACCACGCTCACCAAGATGCTCGCGGCCCATTACGGATGGATTCCGAAATTCGAATCCGTGGATTTCAACCCCTACCTGTCCGACTTCTACGAGGACATGGAGCGTTGGTCCTTCAATCTCCAGATCTACTTCCTGAACAAGCGCTTCAAGGATGTGGTGGAGATTTCCAGGACCGACGACATCATCATCCAGGACCGCACCATCTACGAAGACGCCCGCATTTTCGCACCCAACCTGCACGACATGGGCCTGATGAGCACGCGCGACTTCGAGAATTATTCCGACCTTTTCGAACTGATGATGTCGCTGGTGGGCAATCCGGACCTGCTGATCTACCTGCGTTCGAGCATTCCCAACCTGATTGCCCAGATCCAGAAACGCGGCCGCGAATATGAGAAGAGCATACGCATCGACTACCTGACCGGCCTGAACGAAAAGTACGAGAGCTGGATCAAGGACTATACCGGCAACCTGCTGGTCATCGACGCCGACCACATCAAGTTCGGCAACAATCCCGAGGATTTCGCGAAGGTCACGGACATGATCGACGCACAGCTTTACGGCCTGTTCACCCCTAACAAAAAAGATATCTATGGCGAATAACGAAAGACCGACAATCATTGACTTCGTCGAGAAGTATACCCATCAGTTCGGCGACCACACCTACCTTCGTGAGAAAGTAGACGGCAAGTGGAAAGAAATCACCCAGGAGCAGACCCGGGAGACCGCCTATCGCATCGGCGCCGGCCTCATGGCCCTGGGCCTGGAGAAGGGGGACAAGATCGCCCTGCTCTCCGAGAGCCGTTCGATGTGGATCCTGGCTGAACTCGGTGCCCTCTATGCCGGTGCCACCGACGTGCCCCTGTCCGTCAACCTGGGCGCCGACGCGGACCTGATCTTCCGCATCACCCATTCCGATTCGAAGTGGATCTATGTCTCCGGCAACCTCCTGCCGAAGATCCGCAAGATCCTCCCGGAGTGCCCGGCTGTCAAGAAGGTGATCGTCTTCGACGACACCGCTTTCGACTACGAGAAGCTCGAGGAGAAGGAGATCCGGATGTCCGAAGTCCAAAAGCTGGGCGAAGAGTTCCTCGCCACGCGCAAGGATGAATTCGTGGCCCGCTATCAGTCCGTCGGTCCCGACGATTACGCCAACATCAGCTACACCTCCGGTACCACCGCAGACCCGAAGGGGATCCTGCTCACGCACCGAAACTACACGGCCAACGTGGCGCAGGGCAACAGCGTCATCTCCATCGACGAGAACGACGTGATGCTCATCATCCTGCCGCTGGACCACTGCTTTGCGCACGTCGCAGGCATGTACACGATGATGTTCTACGGCGGTTCCATCGCTTTCGTGCCGATCGGCAAGAATGCGCTTGCCACGCTCAAGAACGTTCCGGTGGCGATCCG